>Ga0181527_1000666_pt1 | contig 38885 bp, 49 predicted proteins | sample PEATcosm2014_Bin_30_FD_119762 | JGI IMG/M metagenome (GOLD analysis project Ga0181527, IMG submission 119762) | Peatland microbial communities from MTU Mesocosm Facility, Houghton, MI, USA - PEATcosm2014_Bin06_60_metaG | ecosystem: Environmental > Terrestrial > Soil > Wetlands > Peat | place...
ACAACGTGCGCGTCACGGTGGAGCTCATCCAGCCCATCGCCATGGAGAAGGAGCTCCGCTTCGCCATCCGGGAGGGCGGCCGCACCGTGGGCGCGGGCGTGGTGAGCGAGGTGGTGGCGTAGCGGGACGGCCGGCGCTTTGCAGCTCGCGCCGGCGGCCGGGGAACGACTGAGGAGCTGCGGGCGACGTTCTGGACGGGAACAGGCTGAGACGAGCGGGCAGGTCGGCTGCCGGATACCGGAATGGAAAATCAGAAGATCCGCATCAAGCTCAAGGCGTACGATCACCGGCTCCTGGACCAGGCGGTGAAGGATATCGTGGGGACGGTGCAGCGCTCCGGCGCCCTGATCTCCGGCCCCGTGCCCCTGCCCACCAAGATCAGCCGGTACACGGTACTCCGCTCGCCGCACGTGGACAAGAAATCCCGGGAGCAGTTCGAGATCCGCACCCACGTGCGCATGATGGACATCGTGCAGCCCACCCCGCAGACGGTGGACCAGCTCATGCGGCTGGACCTGCCGGCCGGGGTGGACGTTGAAATCAAACTCTGAGCCGGCGAGTACGACGATGGCGATCGGGCTGTTGGGACGCAAGGTGGGAATGACCCAGGTCTTCGACGACCATGGGAAGGCCGTGGCCGTTACGGTCATCCAGGCGGGACCGTGTCCCGTGGTCCAGAAGAAGACCGCGGACCGGGACGGGTACGAGGCGATCCAGATCGGCTTCCGGGCCGAGGCCAAGGCGACGCGCCTCACGCGCCCGGTGCGGGGCCACTTCGACAAGGTTCAGGTGCCCTACCAGCGCCACCTTGGGGAGATCCGGCTGCGCGGGGGGGAGGGGGACTTCCAGGTCGGCCAGGTCCTGACGGTGGTCCTGTTCGCGGCCGGGGATCGGGTGCGGGTCACCGGGATCACCAAGGGCCGCGGCTTCCAGGGCGGCGTGAAGCGCTGGAACTACCGAGGCGGTCCCATGACCCACGGGGCCATGTTCCACCGGGCCCCGGGATCCATCGGGGCATCCTCTTACCCCTCGCGGGTGTTCCGCGGACATCACCTGCCCGGGCACATGGGGGCGGTGCAGCAGACCGTTCGTGGCCTCAGCGTGGTGTCGGTGGATCCCGAAAAGAACCTGCTCCTCGTCCGCGGGGCGATCCCGGGGCCGACGGGCGGCCTGCTGACGATCCGCAAGGGCAAATGAGAGTCCCGCGCCAGCGGGGATAAGGCGTCCCCCGAAGACGGGGGGCAACGATGATGGCGACGACCGTGGACGTGGTCAACGCGAACAACGAGAAGGTGGACAGCCTGGAGCTGCCCGAAGCGGTCTTCGGCGCCCCGCTGAAGTCGCACGTCTTGCACGACGTCGTCCGGATGCAGTTGGCGAACCGCCGACAGGGCACCGCGGACACCAAGGGGCGCTCCGATGTCTCCGGGGGCGGGAAGAAGCCCTGGAAGCAGAAGGGGACGGGCCGGGCCCGGGCCGGGACGACCCGGTCGCCCTTGTGGCGTCACGGCGGGACCACCTTCGGGCCCCATCCGCGGGAGTACGGGTTCCGGGTCCCCAAGGCGGTGCGCCGCCAGGCGCTGTGCGGGGCCCTCAGCGCCAAGGCGCAGGCGGGCGCCATCCGCCTGCTGGAGTCGCTCAGCCTCGAGAAGCCGAGCACCAAAGCCATGCGGAGCCTGCTCCAGGGCGTGGGAGTCCGGGGGAAGGCGCTGGTGGTCCTGCCCGGGCGGGACGAGGTGGTGGAGAAGTCGGTGCGGAACCTCCCCCAGGTTCGCGTCCTCACCGTTCAGGGACTGAACGTCTACGACATCCTGAGGGCGGATATTCTGATCATGACGCCGGAGGGCGTCCACACGCTCCGGGAGGTGCTGGCAGCATGAGAGGACCACACCAGACGGTGCTGAAGCCGCTCTTGACCGAGAAGGGGACACGCCTGAAAGAGGAGGGGAACCAGTATCTCTTCCAGGTGGCAAAGACGGCCAACAAGGTGGAGATCAAGCAGGCCATCGAGCAACTCTTCAAGGTCACCGTCCTGGACGTCCGCACGGCCCGGGTGCGGGGGAAGGTCAAGCGGCTGGGCCGCTTCCAGGGCCGGAGGCCGGACTGGAAGAAGGCCATCGCCACGTTGAAGGAAGGGGACTCGATCGAGCTGTACGAGGGCGCGTAGCCGATTGACGATTGCTGATTGATGATTGTGGATTGTTGAAGGACGGGCAACGATGCCGGTAAGAAAATACCGACCCACATCGCCGGGGCGCCGCTTCCAGAGCGTTTCCACCTTCGAGGAGGTCACCAAGCGAACGCCGGAGAAGCCCCTGCTGGTTCCGCTGCGGAAGACCGGGGGGCGGAACGCGCTGGGGCGCGTCACCTGCCGACACCGGGGGGGCGGGCACAAGCGGATGTACCGGCTGATCGACTTCCGGCGGGAGAAGCACAACATCCCGGCCCGGGTCGCCGCCATCGAATACGATCCGAACCGGTCGTCCCGAATCGCGCTCCTCAACTACGCCGACGGCGAGAAGCGCTACATCCTGGCGCCGCTGGGACTCAACGTGGGGGATCAGGTGATGTCCGGCCCCGATGCGGAGGTCCGGGTGGGCAACGCGTTGCCCCTGCGGAACATCCCCGTCGGCGTGACGGTGCACAATGTCGAGCTCCAGCCGGGCAAGGGGGCCCAGCTCGTGCGGACGGCCGGCGCCACGGCACAGTTCGTGGCCAAGGAGGGGGAGTACGGCCTCCTCCGGTTGCCCTCGGGGGAGATGCGCAGGGTGCGGCTCACGTGCATGGCCACCATCGGCCAGGTGGGCAACCTGGACCACGAGAACGTCTCCGTCGGCAAGGCGGGGCGCTCTCGCTGGCTGGGGATCCGCCCCTCCGTCCGGGGTGTGGCCATGAATCCCCACGATCATCCGCTGGGCGGCGGCGAGGGGAAGAGCTCCGGCGGCCGCCACCCCTGCAGTCCCTGGGGAAAGCCCGAGGGAAAGACCCGGGCGAAGGGCAAGCTCTCCGACCGCTACATCGTCAAGCGGCGGAAGTAGTCCCGCTGGCAGCGGGACAGGGCAGGGAGGTCACGTGTCGCGATCGCTGAAGAAGGGGCCCTACGTCGATCCGAAGCTCGTGAAGAAGATCGAGGCCCTGAACCGGGCGAGGGAGAAGAAGGTCTTCAGGACCTGGTCTCGCCGGTCCACCATCGTGCCCGAGTTCATCGGCCACACCCTGGCGATCCACAACGGGAAGAAGTTCATCCCGGTGTATATCACGGAGAACATGGTCGGCCACAAGCTGGGCGAGTTCTCCCCCACCCGCACGTTCCGCGGGCACGGGGCCCATACCGCCAAGTCCACCGCGCTGAAGTAGTGCCGCGGGCCGGAAGTCGGAGGCTGGAGGCCCAGGCGGGCTCCGGCGCTCGAGGGATCGCAGCCGAGGCTGAGAGATGGCAGAGGCGAGAGCAGTCGCACGGTTCGTCCGGGTGCCGCCGCGCAAAGCGCGGCTGGTGGCGGACCTGATCCGGGGCCGGGACGTGAACAGCGCCCTGGTCCAGGTGCAGGTGGCCAAGCGGCAGGCGGCGCGGGTGGTGGAAAAGGTGCTGCGCTCGGCCATGGCCAACGCCACCCAGAATCATGGGGTGCACGACGTGGATCGGCTGGTCGTGGCGGAGGCCTTCGTGAACGAGGGTCCAACGGCCAAGCGCATCCAGCCCCGGGCCATGGGGCGGGCCTTCCGGATCCGGAAGCGGACGAGCCACATCACCATCATCCTGCGGGAGCGGGAATAAGGAGGTCGGCGTGGGACAGAAGACGCACCCCCTGGGGTTCCGCCTGGGGGTCATCAAGACGTGGCGCTCCCGGTGGTTTGCGGGCAGGAACTTTGCCGAGGTGCTTCACGAGGACCTGCGGCTCCGTCGGTACATCAAGGAGCGGCTGTACCATTCTGGGGTGTCGCGGATCGAGATCGAGCGGAAGGCGGACCAACTGCGGGTCATCATTCATACCGCCCGACCGGGGATCATCATCGGAAAGAAGGGGTCCGAGGTCGAGAAGCTGCGGGGGGAACTCTCCCGGATGACCAAGAAGGAGGTCCGCTTGGACATCGAGGAGGTGCGCAAGGCTGAGCTGGATGCGCAGCTCGTGGCCGAGCAGATCGCCCAGCAGCTCGAGCGGCGCGTGGCCTTCCGCCGGGCCATGAAGAAGGCGGTCCAGTCCGCCCTCCGGCTCGGCGCCCAGGGGGTCAAGGTGGCCTGCGCCGGGCGGCTGGCCGGCGCCGAGATCGCGCGCTCCGAATGGTACCGGGAGGGCCGGGTCCCGCTGCACACGCTGCGGGCGGACATCGATTTCGGGATGACCACGGCCAGGACCACCTACGGGGCCATCGGCGTGAAGGCCTGGGTCTGCCACGGCGAGGTGCTGCCGGAAACGTTGGGCGTGGAGAGCAAGCCGCCGGAGCGCCTGCGGGAGCTTCGGACCCCGTCGGATCGCCCGCGCCGCCCCCGGGGGCCCGGCGCCCCGGCGCCCCGAAGGTAACTGACCGGACGCGGAGCAGCGCATGCTAGTTCCCAAGCGCGTGAAGTTCAGGAAGCAGCAGCGGGGCCGGCGGGCGGGCATCGCCACCCGCGGCAGCACGCTGGCCTTCGGCCAGTACGGCCTCAAGGCCGTGGAAACCGCATGGATCACGAACCGGCAGATCGAGGCGGCCCGCCGGGCCATGACCCACTACGTCAAGCGGGGCGGCAAGGTCTGGATCCGCATCTTCCCGGATAAGCCGATTACGGCCAAGCCGGCCGAGACCCGCATGGGCAAAGGGAAAGGCGCGCCGGAGGGCTGGGTGGCCGTGGTGAAGCCGGGCCGGATCCTCTACGAGATGGAAGGGATTTCGGAGGCGGAGGCGAAGGAGGCCATGCGCCTGGCGGCTATGAAGCTGCCCATCGCCACGCGCTTCGTCTCGCGGAAGGCCTTGGGGGTGACGGGCGGATGAAGTACAGCGAGCTGAACGACCTGACCCGGGAGGAGCTGCGCCAGAAAGAGACCGAGCTGCGGGACGAGCTGTTCAAGCTGCGCTTCCGCCAGGCCACGACGCAGCTGGAGAATCCCATGCGCATCCGGGAGATCCGCCGCGACATCGCGCGGATCCAGACGGCGCAGCGCGTCCTCGCCGCGACGACGCCGGCCGCGGAGGCGAGCGGAGCACCCGCCAAGGGAGGATCCTAGGATGGCGCCCACTCCGGCAGACGAGCGCAACCAGCGCCAGACGGTCGTCGGGACCGTCGTGAGCGACAAGATGCAGAAGACCGTGGTGGTCGAGATCGCCCGGTTGGTGCGCCATCACGGATACAGCAAGATGGTCCGGCGCAAGACCCGGGTGAAGGCCCATGATGAAGCCAACGCCAGCCGCGAGGGCGATACGGTCCGCCTGATGGAGACCCGCCCCCTCTCCAAGGACAAGCGGTGGCGGGTGGTTGAGGTGCTGGAGCGAGCGGACTAGGTCTCCCGCGTGCCGTCCGTCCTCTCCGGGGAAGCGCGGGGCGAGGCGGCCAGGGAAAGAACAGGGTTCACTAATGATCGGCCTTCGAACGATCCTGGATGTCGCCGACAACTCCGGGGCCAAGCGCATCTCGTTGATCAAGGTCCTGGGGGGCTCGGCCAAGCGCTATGCCCGAATAGGGGATGTCATCGTCGCCAACGTGAAGGAGGCGATCCCCGAGGGTGCGGTGAAGAAGGGGGCGGTCGTCAAGGCCGTGGTGGTGCGGACGGTGAAGGAGCAGCGGCGCGCCGACGGGACCTACATCAAGTTCGACCGGAACGCCGCCGTCCTCATCAACGAGCACAACGATCCGGTGGGGACCCGCATCTTCGGGCCGGTGGCCCGCGAGCTTCGCGAGGCCAGGTTCATGAAGATCATCTCCCTGGCGCCCGAGGTGATCTGACCGACGCCTGGGCGGTTCTCACTTTTCACCTTTCACGTTTCACGAGGTTTTCCATGGGTGTTGGGCACCGGCTGGCGATCAGGAAGAACGATCAGATCGAGGTGATCGCGGGCAAGGACAAAGGGAAACGGGGCAAGGTCCTGCGCGTGCTCCCCAAGCTGGACAAGGTCCTGGTGGAGAAGATCAACTTCGTGAAGCGCCACACGAAGCCGGGCCGGATCGGCCAGCGGGGGGGCATCGTGGAGCGGGAGAATCCGCTGCACGTCAGCAACGTTCAGCTGGTGTGCGGCAAGTGCGACCGGCCGGTCCGGGTCGGCCGCACGGAACTGGCGGACGGGCGCACGGTGCGAGTCTGCCGCGAGTGCGGCGAGACAATGGATTAAACCATGGCGGACAAGGCAGAGCGCAAGGCCCGCGCCCAGCGGGCACCCGAAGGGGCGGCCAAGGCGGGCAAAGGGGAGCGAGCGGCCAAGGGGAAGCCCGAAGCCGCCCCGGCGCCGCAGGTTCCCCGCGTCCCCGCGCGGCTCCGGGAACGCTACCGGACCGAGATCGTTTCGAGCCTGATGAAGGAGTTCAGCTACAGGAACCGGATGCAGGTCCCGGAGGTCACGAAGGTCGTCATCAACATGGGCCTGGGGGAGGCGGTGGGCAACGTCAAGGTCATCGACGCGGCCGTGGAGGAGCTGTCGGCCATCACCGGCCAGAAGCCCGTGGTCACCCGGGCCCGGAAGTCCGAGGCCGCCTTCAAGCTCCGGGCGGGCATGCCCATCGGCTGCAAGGTGACCCTCCGGGGCGAGCGGATGTACGAGTTCCTGGACCGGCTGCTCTCCGTGGCCCTGCCGCGCATCCGTGACTTCCGAGGGGTGCCGACCAAGTCTTTCGACGGCCGGGGCAACTACGCCCTGGGGATTCGGGAGCAGCTCATCTTTCCCGAGATCCGCTACGACAAGGTGGAGGCGACGCGGGGGATGGACGTCTGCATCGAGACCTCGGCGCAGACCGACGAGGAGGCCCGGGCCCTGCTCACGCACCTCGGGTTTCCCTTCCGCAAGTAGGCGAGAGGTGCCATGGCCAAAACGTGTCTGATCCTCAAGCAGCAGCGGGCACCCAAGTTCTCGGCGCGCCGCTACAACCGGTGCCGGATCTGCGGGCGCCCGCGAGGCTACCTGCGGAAGTTCCAGATGTGCCGCATCTGCTTCCGCAACCTGGCCCTGCGGGGCGAGATTCCCGGCGTCATCAAGGCCTCCTGGTAGCCCCGCGGTGCGGGGTGATCCCAGGGCGGGTCAAGATCCGACGCCCGCGGGGCGTCGGTGGAGTCGCGCATGTCAATGACGGACCCGATCGCGGATATGCTGACCCGGATCCGGAACGCCAACCAGGCGCTCCTGGACAGGGTGGACATCCCGGCCTCCCGGTTCAAGGTCGAGATCGCCAAGATCCTGAAGGCCGAGGGGTTCATCCGGGCCTACAAGCTGATCGACGACAACAAGCAGGGCACCCTGCGCGTCTACTTGAAGCTCGGACCGGGCAACGAGCGAGTCATCCTCGGCCTCCGACGGGTGAGCCGGCCGGGCCTCCGGGTCTACCGCAAGGCCGCCCAGATCCCCAACGTGATGAGCGGGATGGGGGTGGTGATCATGTCCACGTCCCAGGGCCTCATGACCGGGAAGACGGCCCGGCAGCGGTCGCTGGGCGGCGAGGTCCTGTGTTACGTCTGGTAAGAGCCTGACGGCCGCGGGGCAGGGAAGAGAAGAAGATATGTCACGCATCGGCAAGCTCCCGATCGCGATCCCGGACAAGGTGAACGTGGAGGTGCACGACCACACGGTCACGGTGAAAGGGCCGAAGGGCACGCTCACCATGACGGCACACCCCGTCATCGACGTCCAGGTGAAGGATCGGCAGGTCATCTGCGGTCGGCCGTCGGACGAGAAGTTCCACAAGGCCCTCCACGGCCTCACCCGTAGCCTCATTGCCAACATGGTGGAAGGGGTGACCAAGGGGTTCGAGCGAAAGCTGGAGCTGGTGGGCGTCGGGTACCGCGCCTCGATGCTGGGCCAGAACGTGAACATGTCCCTGGGGTACTCCCACCCCATCGTTTTCCCCGTGCCGCCGGGGATCAAGATCGAGGTCAAAGACCAAACCCAGCTCACGGTGAGCGGCCTGGACAAGCAGCTGGTCGGCGCCGTGGCCGCCAAGCTCCGGAGCTTCCGGCCACCCGAACCCTACAAGGGCAAGGGCGTCAAGTACGCCGAGGAGCGGATCCGGCGCAAAGCCGGGAAGACCGGGGCCAAGTAATCGAACGACCGGCGGCCCCGCCGCAGGCGGGGCCGGGAGAGGATCCAAACGTGGCATCGGTTTCGGAGAAACGAGAAGCGCGGCAGCGGCGGCACCGCCGGGTTCGGCGGGTGGTGCGGGGAACGGCCGAGCGCCCGCGTCTCTGCGTCTTCAAGAGCACCCGCCACATCTACGCCCAGATCATCGACGACGAGGGGGGCCGCACGCTGGTGGCCGCCTCGACGCTTTCCAAGGAGCTGCCGAAATCGGGTGACCGGGTCAAGAAGGCCGAGGCGGCCAAGGCCGTGGGGACGCTGGTGGCGGAGAAGGCGCTGGCCAGCGGGATCCAGGCGGTGGTATTCGATCGGGGCGGCTACCCGTTCCACGGGCGAGTCAGGGCCCTGGCGACCGCGGCCCGAGACAGGGGGTTACAGTTCTGATGGGCGCACGAATGGTCCAGCGCATCAATGCCGAGGGGCTGCGCCTCATGGAGCGCGTGGTCCACATCAACCGGGTGGCCAAGGTGGTCAAGGGCGGGCGCCGGTTCAGCTTCAGCGCCCTGGTGGTGGTGGGCGATCAGGGAGGCCATGTGGGGATGGGCCTGGGGAAAGCCAACGAGGTTCCCGAGGCCATCCGCAAGGGAATCGAGGAGGCCAAAAAGAACCTGATCAAGGTGACGCTCAGGGAGAGCACCATCCCGCACGAGATCTTGGGCGTGTACGGGGCCGGCCGCGTCCTGCTCAAGCCCGCCTCGCCCGGGACCGGCATCGTGGCGGGCGGCGCAGCCCGGGCGGTCCTGGAGGTCGTGGGCGTGCGGGATGTCCTGTCCAAGTCGCTCGGCTCCGACAATTCCCACAACGTGGTGAAGGCGACCCTGGCGGGCCTGCAAGGGCTTCGCTCCTCCGAGGAGGTGGCGCGGGCGCGGGGTCGGGAAGGCGCGGGCCCCGTGGCCGCTGGACCGCCGGCCGCCGTCGGCGAAGGAGTCGCATCGTGAGCGGACGGCTCAAGATCACACTCCGGCGCAGCCAGATCGGGAGTACGCCCAGGCAGCGCGAGGTGCTGCGCGGGCTCGGGCTCCGCCGCATCAATTCGAGTGTGCTGCGGCCGGACGATCCCGCCATCCGCGGCATGGTGACCAAGGTGATCCACCTGGTAAAGGTGGAGGAAGTGCCCGGCGAGAGCCGGGAGGCATGAGGGGTGAGGCGGACAGGACCATGAAGCTCCATGAGTTGAGGCGGCCGGCGAATTCCCGCACGCGGCGCAAGATCGTGGGGCGCGGCCCCGGCTCGGGCCACGGGCAGACCTCGGGGCGCGGGGAGAAGGGGCAGAAGGCGCGCTCCGGTGGAAGCAGCAAACCCTGGTTCGAGGGGGGACAGCTGCCGCTGCACCGCCGCATCCCCAAGCGCGGCTTCACCAACGTGTTCCGGAGGGAGTACGTTATCCTGAACGTGAAAGACCTGGAACGCTTCGAGGCGGGTGCATCGGTCAGCCCGGCCACCTTGGCCGAAGCGGGCCTGGTGCGGACCGCGGGCACCCCCGTCAAGATCCTGGGAGGGGGGAGTCTCAGTAAGGCCCTGACGGTGTCGGCCCATCGATTCTCGAAGAGCGCAGCGGAGAAGATCCGGGCGGCGGGCGGCACCCTCGAGGTCATCGCCGGATGATCGAGCAGTTCCGCAATATCTTCCGCGTCCCCGAGCTGAAGCGGCGGGTGCTCTTCACCTGCCTGCTGCTCATCGTGTATCGCATCGGGGCGCACGTTCCCACGCCCGGCATCGATGCCCACGCCCTGGCCCTCTTCTTTGAGCGGCAGGCCGGCAACCTCCTGGGCTTCTTCGACCTGTTCTCCGGCGGGGCCCTGCGGCGCCTGTCGGTATTCGCCCTGGGCATCATGCCGTACATCTCCGCCTCCATCATCCTCCAGCTCTTGGCGGTGGTGGTTCCCACCCTGGAGAGGCTGCAGAAAGAGGGAGAGCAGGGACGGAGGAAGATCACCCAGTACACCCGGTTCAGCACGGTAGGCCTCTCGGCCATCCAGGGGCTGGGGATCGCGGTGGGCCTGGAGAGCATGCAGATCGGCGGGGCCGCGGTGGTCCCGCACCCCGGCTGGGCCTTCCGCCTGATGACGACGATCACGCTCACCGGCGGGACGATCTTCCTGATGTGGCTGGGGGAGCAGATCAGCGAGCGGGGCATCGGGAACGGCATCTCGCTCCTGATTTTCGCGGGGATCATCGTCCGGATGCCCGAGGCCATTGTCGCCTCATGGACTCTCATCACCCAGGGGGAGATGAATCCGCTCATCTTCCTGGCGCTGGTGGCTTTGATGGTGGTCGTGGTGGCCGGGGTCATCATCATGACGCTGGGCCAGCGCCGGATCCCGGTCCAGTACGCGAAGCGGGTGGTGGGCCGGCGGGTGTACGGCGGGCAGAGCACCCACATCCCCCTGCGGGTGAACACGGCGGGGGTGATCCCGGTGATCTTCGCCAGCTCTATCATCGCCTTCCCGGCGACCATCGCCCAGTTCATCAAGCACCCGTGGGCCCAGACTGTCCAGTCGTGGCTCCGGTTCGGTGGGGTGCCCTACACGCTCATCTATGGGGCCGGGATCATCTTCTTCACCTACTTTTACACCGCCATCATCTTCAACCCGACCGACGTGGCGGACAACATGAAGAAGTACGGCGGCTACATCCCGGGCATCCGCCCGGGGAGCAAGACCGCCGAGTTTATCGAGCGGATCCTGGACCGGGTCACGCTGGTGGGCGCCCTGTACCTGGCCGGCATCTCGATCCTCCCGGAGATCCTGATCACCCAGATGAACGTCCCGTTCTACTTCGGGGGGACGTCGCTTTTGATCGTGGTGGGTGTCGCGCTGGACACGGTTCAGCAGGTGGAGTCCCACCTCCTGATGCGGCACTACGAGGGCTTCCTCAAGAAGGCCAAGGTCCGGGGGCGGATCTCGTAACGGAGAGCCGAGCCTAGAGCCGAGAGCCGAGAGAGGGGCGAGGGTGGGGGGATGCGACTGCTGCTGCTGGGGCCGCCGGGCGCCGGGAAGGGGACGCAGGCCAAGTTGCTGGTGGAGCGCCTCGGCATCCCGCAGATCTCCACCGGAGATATGCTGCGGGCGGCGGCCAAGGCAGGCACCCCACTGGGCCAGGAGGCGAAGCAGTACATGAACCGCGGGGCCCTGGTTCCGGACGAGGTGATCAACCAGCTGGTGCGAGAGCGCGTGCAGCAGCCCGATTGCGCGCGCGGCTACATCCTGGACGGGTACCCGCGAACGGTCGCCCAGGCAAAGTCGCTCCGCGAGATGCTCCTGGCGTTGGGGCTCGCCGTGGATCACGTGCTGAGCCTGGAGGTCCCCGTGGGGGAGCTGGTGGAGCGGCTGGCGGGCCGTCGCACCTGCAGGAGCTGCGGGGCCATGTACCAGGTGCACTTCTCGCCGAGCAAGGCGGACGGGCGCTGCGATGTCTGCGGCGAGGTGACGTACCAGCGGGATGACGATCGGGAAGAGACGGTCCGACGGCGGCTCACCGTGTACGCGGAGCAGACGGCGCCCCTGGTCAGCTTCTACGAGGCCCGGGGCCTCTTGCGGCGCGTGCCGGGGACGGGAGAGATCGCGGAGATCTTCCAGCGCATCACCGCCGCCCTCGGCGCTTGAGCGATGAACGATCAGATCGTCCTGAAGGCGCCCTGGGAGCTGCAGCTCTTGCGCTGCAGCAATCACTTGGTGGCCGAGACGCTTCAGGCGCTGGCCGGGCGGGTGAAACCCGGGGTGACGACACTGGAGCTGGATCGGTTCGCCGAGTCGTACCTGCTGGCGCAGGGGGCCAAGCCGGCCTTCAAGGGGTACCGGGACTACCCGTTCACCCTCTGCACGTCCATCAACGAGCAGGTGGTTCACGGGCTGCCGTCCACGCGACGGCTCGAAGAGGGGGACATCCTGAGCCTGGACATGGGCGCCGTGGTGGACGGGTACTACGGCGACGCGGCCATCACGGTTCCGGTGGGGCGGATCTCGCCGGAGGCGGAGCGGCTGCTCCGGGTGACCCGGGAATGCCTGGATCGCGCCGTGGCCGCCGCCAGGAACGGGGCGCGTCTGGCGGACATCGGCAGCGCGGTGCAGGGGCACGCCGAGCGGAACGGGTACTCGGTGGTGCGCGTGTTCGTGGGGCATGGCATCGGGAAGGAGCTGCACGAGGCGCCGCAGATCCCGAACTTCGTGGATCCATCGCGCGGCCGCGGGCCGGTGCTCAAACCAGGGATGGTGCTGGCCATCGAGCCCATGATCAATTTGGGGGCCCCCGACGTCCGGGTGCTCCCGGACAAGTGGACCGCCGTGACCGCGGACGGGTCGCTGTCGGCCCATTTCGAGCATACGGTGGCCATCACGGAGAACGGGACGGAGGTCCTGACCGCCCTGGAGGCGCCCCGCGCCTGAAGGGGGCGGCCCGAGGACGCCAAGGAGAATCCCAGGCCCATGCCGAAGGAAGAGGCTGTCGAGGTCGAGGGGACGGTGGTGGAGCCGCTCCCCAACGCCATGTTCCGCGTCCAGCTCGAGACGGGCCACAAGGTGCTGGCCCATATCTCGGGCAAGATGCGCATGCACTTCATCCGGATCCTGCCGGGGGACAAGGTCATCGTGGAGCTGTCGCCCTACGACCTGACCCGCGGACGGATCATCTACCGGTACAAGTAATCCCGCTTGCAGCGGGATGGCGCGAGGAGCGCGATGAAGGTTCGGGCGTCGGTGAAGGCGATCTGCGAGAAGTGCAAGGTCATCAAGCGGAAGGGAGTCATCCACATCGTCTGCGAGAACCCGAAGCACAAGCAGCGCCAGGGGTGACCCCAATGCGGATTACGGATTGCGGAATGCGGAATTCGGAATGCGGAATGGACCAAATCCCTCCTCGGAATTCCGCATTCCACAATCGGGGATAGGAGGCGACGGTGGCCAGAATCGCTGGGGTGGACCTGCCGCGAGAGAAGCGACTGGAGGTTGCCCTGACCTACATCTATGGGATCGGCCGGCCCTCGGCCTTGAAGATCCTCGCCGATGCCGAGGTCCCGCCGGAGGTCCGGGTGAAGGACCTCACCGAGGACCAGGTCAACAAGCTGCGGCGGGTCATCGAAGGGGGCCAGCGGGTCGAGGGCGATCTGCGGCGCCAGGTGGCCATGAACGTCAAGCGGCTCATGGACATCGGCTGTTACCGGGGCCTGCGCCACCGGCGCGGGCTTCCCGTCCGGGGGCAGCGCACCAGCACCAATGCCCGGACCCGCAAGGGCCCCCGCCGCACCGTGGGGGTGAAGCGGTCGGCCGCCAAGACGACCCCCACTGGCAAGGCGTAGGGGGATAGGGAGGAACGGATGGCGACACCACCAGCCAAGCGGCCTGTGACAGCACGCCCCACCAAGAAGGAGGGCCGGGGCGTCACCCATGGCCTGGCCTGCATCCAGGCGACGTTCAACAACACGATCATCACCATCACGGACGGGACGGGCAACGTCGTCACGTGGGCCAGCGCCGGTAGCGTGGGGTTCAAGGGCTCGCGCAAGAGCACCCCGTTCGCCGCCCAGGTGGCGGCCGAGAACGCCGCCCAGAAGGCCATCGGACAAGGGATGAAAGAGGTAAAGGTCTACGTGAAGGGGCCGGGCGCCGGGCGGGAGGCGGCCATCCGCTCCCTCCAGGCGGCCGGGTTGGAGATCACGGCCATCAAGGACGTGACCCCTATCCCCCATAACGGTTGCCGGCCCCGGAAGCGCAGGCGCGTCTAACACGGTGCTGCCGTCCTGCCGTGCTGCCGTTGGGGAACAGCAGCACCGCAGCACCGCAGCACGAGGAGTGATTTTCGTGGCACGACACACCGAACCGGTTTGCAAGCTCTGCCGACGGGAAGCCCTGAAGCTCTTCCTGAAGGGCGATCGGTGCTTCAGCGTCAAGTGCGCCCTCGAGAAGCGGAACTACCCGCCCGGTGAACATGGCCAGCGCCGGTCCAAGCCGTCCGACTATGGCCTGCAGCTCCGCGAAAAGCAGAAGATGAAGCGGATCTACGGAATCCTGGAGAGGCAGTTCCGCAACTACTTCCAGATGGCCGCGCGGCAGAAGGGCGTCACCGGCGAGAACCTCCTCCGCCTGCTAGAGCAGCGACTGGACAACGTGGTGCACCGCCTCGGCTTCGGCGCGTCGCGCGCCCAGGCGCGGGTGCTGATCGGCCACGGCCACATCCAGGTCAACGGCCGTCGCGTGACCATCCCCTCCTATCTCCTGCGGGCCGGCGACGTGGTGGAAGTGGCGCCGCGGAGCCGCGACCGGGATGCGATCAAGGCCGCCCTGGAGGGGGCCAAGAAACGGCGGGTGCCGTCCTGGATGGAGTTGGACGCCGCCAACTTCAAGGGCACGGTCCGCAACCTGCCCAGCAAGGAAGAGATGGCCATCCCGGTCCAGGAGCAATTGGTGGTCGCCCTGTACTCGAAGTAAGTGCGGCGGCCAGGGAGAGACTGAGGGAGAGGCGCATGATACAGAAGTTCAAAGGATTCCAGAAGCCCAAGCGGCTGGAGTGCGAGCTGGAGAGCCTCACCAGCACCTACGGGAAGTTCTTCGCGGAACCGCTGGAGCGCGGGTTCGGGCTGACCCTGGGGAATTCGCTCCGGCGGGTGATGCTGTCCTCCATCGAGGGCGCGGCCATCACGTCGGTCCGCATCGCGGGGGTGCTGCACGAGTTCTCCTCGGTCCCGGGCGTCAAGGAGGATGTGACCGACATCATCCTGAACCTGAAGCAGCTCCGGCTCAAGCTCAACGTGGACCATCCCAAGACCCTGACGCTCAAGGCGGCGGGGGAGGGGGAGGTCCGGGCGTCCCAGATCACCCCCGATCCGGACGTGGAGGTTCTCACGCCGGACCTGTACGTCTGCGCGCTCGACAAGGACGGCAAGCTGGACATGGAGCTGGAGGTCCGGCACGGCCGCGGCTACGTCCCCGCCGAGCGGAACAAGCGCGAGGGAATGCCCGTGGACGTCGTCCCCGTCGATTCCATCTTCTCCCCCATCCGGAAGATCAACTTCCAGGTGGATGACACGCGCGTCGGCCAGGCCACGGACTACAATAAGCTGATCCTGGAGGTGTGGACCGACGGCTCGGTGCTCCCGCAGGATGCGGTCGCCTACGCCGCCAAGATCCTGAAGGACCACCTGAGCATCTTCATCAACTTCGAAGAGGAGCCGGAGGAAGAGGAGGAGGTGGCGGACGAGGCGAAGGAGCGCATGGTCGAGAACCTAAGCCGTCCCGTGGACGAGCTGGAGCTGTCGGTGCGCTCGGCCAACTGCCTGAAGAACTCCAACATCCGGCACATCTACGAGCTGGTGGAGAAGACCGAGGCCGAGATGCTCAAGACCAAGAACTTCGGCCGGAAGTCGCTGAACGAGATCAAGGAGATCCTGGCGTCGATGGGCCTCAGCCTGGGCATGAAGCTCGAGGGCGTGCCCATCGGAGAAGCGGCCAAGAAGAAGGCGGCCAAGGGCTAAGGTGCAAGTCGGGCAGGCGCAAAGAGTCCGGGGAGACAAGCGGCGATGCGGCACAGGCGTGCGGGGCGCAAGCTGGGTCGGACGACGGCGCACCGGGAAATGATGCTGCGCAACCTGGTGACGTCCCTCGTTCTGTACGAGAAGATCATCACCACGGCCGCCAAGGCCAAGGAGCTCAGGAGCGTGGCCGAGAAGATGGTCACGCTGGCCAAGCGCGAGGACCTGCACGCGCGGCGCCAGGCGGCCGAGGTGTTGAACGACGACAAGGCCCTGAAGAAGCTCTTCGACACCTTGGGGGCCCGCTACCGGGATCGGAACGGCGGCTACACCCGGATCACCAAGCTGGACTATCGCATGGGGGACGGGGCGCCGCTGGCGGCCATCGAACTTTTAGGGGCCGAGCCGGCTCCCGAGGCCAAGGGGGAGAAGGCCCCGAGGACCGGGCGCCGCCGGCGCCGCCGCCGGGGGAAGGGGGGCGCCGCGCCCGCCGAGACGCCGGCCGCCGCGGCCTCGGAAAGCTGATCCTGCAATCCTTGAATGGATGCGATGACGCCCTCCCGTCAGTTACCTGCGGGAGGGCGTTCCTGTTTTTCGATCTGACGGGTTGACCAGGAGGAGGGCGACGCCCTACTTTCGAGCGGTCGCACGCTCCGTTGAGGCTGGAGATCCAGGCCAGGATCTCTCCACGACTGTCTTCAGGGGGTGCACGATGTCCGTCCCTGTCGGTCTCAATGTCTGGTCCCGGCTGGTGGAGGAGACGTTTCCATATCTCGACCTGACCGCCGGCCCCTTCGAGTCCCTCTGGTTCCCCGACCACCTTCAGTACGGCGACCACAAGGTGGCCGAGGGCTGGACCCTTCTGGCCTACGCCCTGGCCCGGTATCCGGACAAGCTGTGCGGCCACGAGGTCCTGTGCAACAGCTTTCGCAATCCGGCGCATCTCGCCAAGATGGTCGCCACCGCCCAGGCCCTCTCGGGAGGGCGGGTGATCCTGGGGATCGGCGCGGGGTGGAACGAGGAAGAGTACCGGGCGTACGGGTGGCCGTTTCCTTCGGCCAGGGTGCGCATCGCGCAACTGGCCGAGGCCATCCAACTGATCAGGGCGATGTGGACCGAGGCCCCGGCGAACTACCGGGGGGAACACTACCAGCTCGTCAATGCCTACTGCGAACCCAGACCCCACCCGGTTCCGCCGATCATGGTCGGCGGCTCCGGCGAAAAGTATCTCCTGCGGGTGGTGGCTCAGCACGCCGACTGGTGGAACTACAACTTCCGAGGTCGGGAGGACTATGCCCGCAAGCAGGAAGTGCTCAAGCGTCACTGCCGGGACGTCGGCCGGGACTACGCCGAGATCAAGCAAATCGTCCGCGTCGGCATTCTGATCACCGAGACGGAGCGAGAGGCCGAGCGGCTGAAAGGACAGCCCCACGTCCGGCCCGTGGACGAGGGCGACCTGGTCGGGACGCCGGCCCAGGTGATCGAGACCCTAAGGGGGGCGATAGCGCAAGGGGCCGACCGGCTCAGCGTGCACTTTGCCGATTCCCCTCGTCCGGAAGGGACCTACCTTTTCACCGCGACGGTCTTGCCTCATCTCTAACCGACGATCGGGCAACAGCAGGTTATTGTTGGTTTTCCAGTCGTTTGGCTGGGCCGCCATGAGCGACAGGGCCCCGAGGGGGATCAGACTGGGAGGTGAGTTTAGGAAATGAGCAGGCGAAGATTATGAGGGCGGATTTCGCCAGCCAGTGAGGTCAGCCCGCAATCGGTGTCAGGCGGAAGATACGACCGAGCTTTCCCGCTGCCTTGAGATCTCCTCGTCGCAGCGCCTCGCGCACCTCATCCAACTTCTGGGCATGCTCGACCGATAGGTAGGGTGCCCATCCTTCCGGCGAGTGGAACAGCTCAACCTGCACCTCGGCGACGTACTCGCCCTCGTGCACGAGCTTACTCTGCCGTCTGCTGGTTGGGAATGTTCGGCTCATGGCAGAATATAATCATTCAGGCCCATAATTATCAACACGATTCTGAGGGCGGGTTGAATGATCATCCTCGCCTCATCCCGCTGATTATCTATTCGACTCACAGCGGCCATCCAAGAGAACGAGATCGGTGAGTCTGCAATTATCACTGAGCGGGGGAATCGGTCTAACCGCCACCCCTGTTCAACCCCGCCAGCCGGTTCGCAAGGGGGTCGTGGTCACCGACAACGACCAGCGGGAAACGGCGTGACAGAAGATCCACTCCGTCTACGGTACCAGTGGCCGTGCCTCGTGCCCTGACCGTCGCCCGGCTGGCGGGAGGAGAAGCCGATAGACCCGGCGGCGCGCCCCGACACCATAAGTTGTCTCAGAACCAACGGGTTCCCTAATCACAGTGCCCAGATTCGGTCTGCTTGGGGAGCCGGAGGAAACTCGAACGGGGCACACGATTTCCGTAAGCGACCGCCCTGCTCCATTCTAGGCGTGCCTCGACTCGAAGCTGACATTTGACACCCGCACCCTCACGCTTCCGAAACTCCCAACCTCCTGTGCCGACTTATCGGCACTTGCGGGTGTTCTGGAGCGAGAACTCGCACCACTTTCGCTCTTCGGTCGCCAGTTCGGTCGGTCACCATGGGAGTGGGTGGCCGGTTGTACCGTTATAGTGCTGGTGGTAGACTACGACCTGAGGCCTATTCGGGAGGGAAGAGCAGCATGAAAGTCCTCTTGATCTCTGCCAACACTGAACGGCTCAACATGCCGACGATACCCCTCGGGCTCGCTTGCGTGGCTGCAGCCGCGAGACGAGCCGGTCACGACTGCTCCTTTCTCGACCTCCTCCAGGAGGCAAGCCTGCGCGACGCCGTGCAAGCTCGCATCATCGCCTTCTGTCCCGATGTGATCGGCATCTCCGTGCGCAACATCGACGACCAGAACATGCAAAATCCTCGCTTCCTCCTCGACCAGACGCGAACAGTCATCGAGACATGCCGCGCAACCTCCTCAGCGCCGATCGTGCTGGGTGGGGCGGGCTACAGCCTCTTCCCCGACGCCGTGCTCGCCTATCTCCGGGCCGACTACGGGGTCGCGGGCGATGGCGAGGACGTCTTTCCAGCCTTGCTCGATTGCCTGGCCCGCCAGGCGGATCCTCGCACCCTTCCCGGGGTTCACGCGGCCGGAATCCCCCAGGCATTGGAACCCACGTTTGCCGCGGCGCTCGACGCGCTGCCTTCACCCGACGAGAGCTTGTGGGCCGCCCTGGATCCCTCGGCGCCCGATCTCTGGGTCCCCGTCCAAAGCCGCCGCGGCTGCCCCAATGATTGCTCCTACTGCGCGACCTTTCGCATTCAGGGGCGTCGGATCCGCTCGCGGTCACCCCGGGCGATCGCCGAGCACATCGCTCGCCTGGCCGCGCGAGGCTTTCAGCGATTCTACTTCGTGGACAACTCCTTCAATATCCCAGAGCCCCATGCGCTCGAACTCTGCGACCATCTGTGCGCGCTCCAGCCCAAGGTGAGGTGGCGCTGTATTCTCTATCCGCATCGGGTGGAAGACAAGCTCGTGCGCGCCATGGCGGACGCCGGCTGCGTCGAGGCGGCCCTCGGATTTGAGAGCGGCTCGGCGCCGGTCTTGCAAGCCATGAACAAGCGCTTCCATGCGCAGGACGTCCGGCAAGCCTCCTGGCTCCTTGCCAGACATGGCATTCGGCGAATCGGCTTCCTCCTCCTTGGGGGCCCCGGAGAGACGCGCGACTCCGTCGAAGAGAGTCTGCGGTTTGCCCGGTCGCTTGACCTGGACCAGTTGCGCGTCACGATTGGCATCCGCATCTATCCGGGCACGCCCCTGGCCCAACGCGCTGCTGCCGAAGGCCGCATAGCACCAGACGACAACCTTCTGCGGCCGCGATTCTACCTGGCGCCCGGCCTCGAGCCGTGGATCTACGAACGAGTCTCACCGGGCCTCATGACTCTCGTGCACGGAAAGGGGTAAGGCCCTTTCGCGTCAAACCTTGCGGAAACCGCGTGGACTTGCGACGCCAACGGGAGAGCTGTCATCGAGCTGGCCCCTCAACCGTGTCCAGAGAGGTGATCGAGACCGAGATTTGGGAAAGCTTCTTGCCTCCAAGGACGGCCTCAGCCTCCGCGTAGCGCCTTGGGTGCAGGGCATGGACGAGGCAAGCGGGCGAGCATGTTGAGCGCTCCGGGTGTGGACCACCGAAGGCCGATCTGCTTGAGGCGGAGGGGCATCCAACTCCAGATGCTCTCCAGCCGGTCAGTAGAGAGCGGGAGCATCTGGACAGTGGTGAGGAGGTGACGGAGCGAGGCCAGCCCGTCCTCGATGAGGCCCAGGAGGTAGCGCCGGGTATGCGGGAAGTCGGCTTCCGGGAGCTTGCGCTTGAGCGCGAGGGAGGTCCGCTCGGAGGCGTCGAGGAGCTCCCGGATAGCCGCCTTGTCCGCGGCCGCCAAGAGGGCGGCTCGGCCTAGCAGAGGTGGAGCCCCGGGCTCCGCGTGGAGGCCGCCTTGATGGGCTCTCGGTCGGCCGCCCTGAGGGGTGGGTGTCTCGCCCGTAGCCGAGGGAGGGCGGGGCCTGACCGCAAACGGTGGACCGGGCACATCGAAGACCTGTACTCCGTTCGTGCAGGCAATGTCCTCGAGAGCACACCGGCCCAAATCTGAAAAACGCCTTCCCGGAACTGTCAAACTCTGGGAGTCCTCCGGCAGAGCCGGGGGTTTACCCAACGGAATTAGCGCATTCCACATGCCAGCCAAGGGTCCCTGCCGGCCAGTTGCCGAAGACGCGACGCGACTTCGGGTTCGGGCGACACGCGTGAAAGATCTCCACCGGCGATCGTGTGGAGAGTGCTACATCTGGGATGATCCCTGCACGATTTGGGGACCTCCATCATTCCGACGGAACCTGGGGAACCTTGGAGAACGAAGGGACCCCGGTTAGCGCAGCCGACCAAACAGGTTGCAGATTCGAGTTGACATGGAACACGATCTGAGTTAGGAAATACACACTATCCAAGTCTATCTGGCTGTATCGTCCGTACCGAATGCATCCTGAAGAAGTCGTCCGCCACGATGCCTAGGTCAAGTCCTGAGAGGATGGAGTGACACTGGTGGTGGGACGGCTCGCGGGATCCGGGTTCGCCCGCAAACGGGGAGTGCTCGAAGTGAAGAGGGTGCGCCTGTCGGGGGCTGCACGCCGTCAGCAGATCATCGAGGTGGCGGCGGACCTGTTTTCGCGCAAGGGCTTCGGCGGGACCACCACCAAGCAGGTGGCCCAGGCAATCGGCGTGAGCGAGACGACCATCTTCAAGCACTTCGCGAGCAAAGAGGAGCTCTACGCCGCCATCATCGAGGCCAAGGCCCACACGGAGGAGATCCTGGGCAGCGTGACACCGGTCGCCAGCCAGCAGGATGACGCGGGGCTCCTGCGCTCCCTCGCCCGCCAGATGATCGCCCGGGTCCAGCGGGACCCGGCCCTCATGCGTCTGCTCCTCTTCAGCGCCCTGGAAGGCCATTCGCTCTCCGACCTGTTCTTCCGCTCCCACATGCAGCGGATCGACGACTTCCTGGGCCGCTACATCGCCGACCGCGTGGCCGCCGGAGCCTTCCGGCCCGTGGACCCGACCCAGGCCGCCTGGAACTTCATCGGCATGGTGACCCACCACATCCTGCTCCGCGAGCTGTTCGGGCAGAAGCCCCTGCCCCACCTGACGGTCGACCAAATCATCGAGGAGATCGTGAGCCTGTTCCTGGAGGGCGTGCGTGCATCTCTGAGACCTCCCCCATAGGTAGTCTCGCTTCTCGATGCGCCGCGGCTTCTGCGCGCGAATGTTACGTGGGTGGCGGCCACTGTGGGTCTCGTCCGCTTGGCCTCCGCCTGCGAGAGGGCAGACCCAGAGGGAAGGAGAGTCCGGCAATGGCATGTGGACAGAGAAGGAGGGCGTTCTGCCGCATGGGAGTTGTCCTGCTCGTCGGCACGCCGCTGCTGTTGCTCGCGGGATGCAAGGAGAAGCAGACGGGGGCAGCCCCGTCGCCACCCATCGTCGAAGTCGCGGAGGTCATCCAGCAGGACGTTCCGGTGTATGCGGAATGGGTCGCGTCGACGGATGGCATGGTGAATGCGACGATCCGCGCCCAGGTCCAGGGCTACCTCATCCGGCAGAACTACAAGGAGGGGGATTTCATCAAGAAGGGGCAGGTCCTCTTCGAGATCGACCCGCGGCCCTTCCAGGCCACCCTGGACCAGGCCACCGCGACCCTCACCCAGGCCCAAGCCGCCCTGGCTCAATCCCGGGCCACCCTGAAGCAAGCCCAGGCCGAGGTGGCGCGGCAGGAGGCCCTGTGGGCCAACGCCAAGGCAACGTTCACGCGGATCAAGCAGCTCACAGACGAGGGGGTGGTGAGCCAGAAGGACCTGGATGACGCGACCGGCGCGGAGCAATCGACCCGGGCTGCCGTCGCCGCGGCCCAGGCCGCGGTGGGCGCAGCCCAGGCTTCCATCGGCGTCAATCAGGCCGCAGTGGGCGCGGCGCAGGCCGCGGTGAACAAGGCCGAGCTGGACCTGGGCTTCACCAAGATCCTGTCCCCCATCGACGGCATCGCCGGTATTGCCAAGGCCCAGATCGGCAACTTGGTCGGCCCCGGGAGCCAGGAGGAGCTGACCACCGTGTCCACCGTCGATCCGATCAAGGTGTACATTCCCCTGAGCGAGCAGGAATACCTGAAGCAGGCGCAGCAGGGGAAGGGGGGGACGCCGTACGGGCCGGTCGAACTGATCCTCGCCGATGGGAGCGTCCATCCGTACCCCGGGCGCTTCGCGTTTGCCGACCGGCAGGTCGATGTTCAGACGGGCACGATCAAGGTCGCTGTCCTCTTCTCCAATCCGCGCAACCTCCTCCGCCCCGGCCAGTTCGCCCGAGTGCGCGCCCAGCGCGCCATCAAGCGCGGCGCCCTCCTGGTGCCCCAGCGCGCGGTCACGGAACTCCAGGGCAGCTATCAAGTAGCCGTGGTGGGGTCCGATAACAAGATCGATGTGCGGCCGGTCAAAGTCGCCGAACGGGTCGACAGCCTCTGGGTGATCGAGGAGGGGCTGAAGCCCGGGGACCGGGTCGTGGCGGAAGGCGCTCAGAAGGTCACCCAGGGCACCCTTGTGAATCCCACGCCGTACGGCGCCCCGCCTCCGCCCAGGGCTGGCGTACCCGCTGAATCAACCATCGCTCGCTAATCCCATCCAAGGCTGAGGAGAGGCAGAGCGCCCCATGTCCAAATTTTTCGTCCGTCGCCCCATCGTCGCCATGGTCATCTCCATGATCTTTGTCATCCTGGGCCTAGCCGCGATGGCGCGGCTGCCGGTGGCGCAGTTCCCGGACATCGTCCCGCCGGAGATTCAGATCCAGACCACCTACGTCGGCGCCGATGCGGAGACCCTCGAGCAGTCCGTCGCCACCCCCATCGAGCAGCAGATGAGCGGGGTGGACAACATGAACTACATGTATACGCTGAGCTCCAGCAACGGCGTCATGCGGATGTTCGTGAACTTCGACGTGAAGACTGACCCGAACACCGACATGGTCTTCGCCCAGATGCGGCAGACCCAGGCCCAGTCCCAGCTCCCTGCGGACGTCCGGAATTACGGGATCACGGTCAAGAAATCTCCGGCCGCCCCGCTCATGGTCATGGCCCTGTACTCCCCCAGGGGGACCCATGACGCCACCTTCCTGGCGAACTACGCCTACATCAATCTCAGTGACCAGCTCCTGCGGCTGCCCGGCATCTCCAACGTGAACATCTTCGGCGCGGGCCAGTATGCCATCCGCATCTGGGTGCGGCCCGACACCCTGGCCAAGCTCCGCCTCACGGTCCCAGACATCATCGCCGCCGTCCAGACGCAGAACACCGTCAACCCGGCCGGCCAGATCGGCAGCGAGCCCGTCCCGCCCGGGCAGGAATTCACGTACGCGGTGCGCACCCAGGGTCGGCTCGCCTCCCCCGAGGAGTTCGGCCAGATCGTCGTCCGCGCCAACCCCGACGGCTCCATCGTCCGCCTCAAGGACGTGGCCCGCATCGAACTGGGGACCCAGGATTACACCCTCAAGGGTCGGCATGTGGGGGAGCCGGCGGCCGTGATCGCCGTCTACCAGACCCCGGGCTCGAATGCCCTCGACGCGGCCAACGCCGTCAAGCGACTGATGCGAGAGGCCAAGGGACGATTTCCCTCCGATCTCGACTACGTCATCGGCCTCGATACAACCCGGGCCATCACGGAGGGCATCAGGGAGATCGTCAAGACGCTCGTCGCCGCCCTGGTCCTCGTCATCCTCGTGGTCTTCGTCTTCCTGCAGGGCTGGCGGGCGACGCTCATTCCGACCTGCGCCGTGCCAGTGTCCCTCATTGGCACCTTTGCCGTCTTTCCCCTGCTCGGCTTCTCGATCAACACGCTGTCCCTCTTCGGCTTGGTGCTGGCCATCGGCTTGGTGGTCGACGATGCCATTGTCGTCGTGGAGGCGGTGGAGCATCACATCGAGCAGGGGCTGGACCCGAAGGCGGCGACGCTCAAGGCGATGGAGCAGGTGTCCGGACCGGTGGCAGCCATCGCCCTGATCCTCGCGGCGGTCTTTATTCCCACCATCTTCATCCCGGGGATTACCGGCCGGCTCTATCAGCAGTTCGCCGTGACCATCGCCATCTCGGTCCTCATCTCGGCCTTCAATGCCTTGACCTTGAGTCCGGCACTCTGCGCCCTAGTCCTGCGGCCCCGGCAAGCGGCGCGGGGGCCCTTGGGTGCCTTTTTCACAGGGTTCAACCGGGTCTTCGGCCATGCCAGGAACGGGTATGTCGGGCTCTGCGGCCGCCTGATCCGCGCGAGCGCTCTCAGCCTGCTCTTCCTGGTGGGCATCGCGGCCCTGGCGGGCTGGCTCGGCAAGGGCATCCCCACGGGGTTCCTGCCGGAGGAAGACCAAGGGTACCTCTTCGTGAACGTCTCCCTCCCCGACGCGGCCTCGCTCCAGCGGACGGAGGCGACCTGCCGGATCATCGACGAGGTCCTCCGGAAGACGCCGGGCGTTGCGCACTTCGAGACGGCCGTGGGCTTCAGCCTGGTGAGCCTCAATCAGAATCCGTCCAGCGCCTTCTACTTCGTGACCCTGAAGGAATGGAAGGACCGGAAGAGGCCCGAGGAGCAGCTCCCGGCCATCCTGGCGCATTTGAATCGGGAGTTGGCCAAGGTCCCCCAGGCCGCAGCGTTTGCCCTTCCCCCCCCGGCCATCCAGGGCATCGGCACCTCGGGCGGCGTCACCCTTGTTTTGGAGGATCGGGCCGGCAGGGACATCGGCTTCCTATCCGAGAACGTCCAGCGGTTCCTCGAGGCGGCACGCAAGCGGTCCGAGTTGGCCCGCGTGGCCACCACCCTGCAACCGGCGGTCCCCCAGGTCTTCGTGAAGGTGGACCGGGACAAGGTCCTCAAGCAGGGTGTGAACCTTGGTGAGGTGTACCAGACGCTGCAGGCCTTCATGGGCGGGTACTTCACCAACTACTTCAACCGGTTCGGCCGCCAGTGGCAGGTGTACGTCCAGGCCGAGGGCGACTACCGGACCAAGGCCGAGAACGTCGGGCAGTTCCAGGTCCAGAACAATCGGGGCGATCCGGTGCCGCTCTCGGCGGTGACGACGGTGGAGTCCCGACTGGGTCCGGATTTCACGATGCGGTTCAATCTCTATCGCTCCGCGCAGATCAATGCCATGGGGGCGCCCGGGTACAGCTCTGCTCAGGCGATGCGCGCCCTGGAGGCGGTCTTCCACGAGACCATGCCGCGCGAGATGGGCTTCGATTACCTCGGCATGAGCTTCCAGGAGAAGAAGGCGCAGGAAGGCGTGCCGGTGACCGTGATCTTCGGCTTCTCCCTGCTCTGCGTCTTCCTCATCCTGGCCGCGCTCTATGAAAGCTGGTCCCTCCCCCTGAGCGTCCTCCTCACCACGCCGGTCGCCGTCTTGGGTGCCCTGGGCGCGATCTGGCTGCGAGGCCAGGTCAACAACGTCTATGCCCAGATCGGCCTCATCGTGCTCATTGGCCTCTCCGCGAAAAACGCCATCTTGATCGTGGAGTTCGCCAAGCGGGAATCCGAAGGGGGACGGCCGCTCGTCGAGGCCGCCCTGGCCGGGGCGCGCCTCCGCCTCCGGCCCATCCTCATGACCTCCTTTGCCTTCATCCTGGGTGTGCTTCCCCTGGCCTTGTCCACCGGAGCCGGCGCCATCGCCCGGCAGATCATGGGGACCGCCGTCCTGGGCGGCACGGCTGCGGCATCCGCGATCGCCATCTTCCTCATCCCGGTGACGTTTTACGTCGTGGCGAGACTCGCCCGTCGCGGCGAGAAGGGGGAGCCAGCAGGTATACCCGGAGGAGGAGACCCGGCGTAACGCCAGGCCCGTGGCCTCCCTGGGCATGCGTGCACTGTCCGGCTGCAGGACCGGCGGTCCGTGGCCGGTGGACCGGTGCCTGGCGACGGTGAAAGATGGTCTCCGCCCCTCGGGCGGGACTCGCGACGAGCCAGAGGGGGCCTGCCAGCGGCCCACCGAGCAGGCTGACCCTCATCCTGCGAGCAGCCGATCGGCCCATCACCCCCCTTGAATGGACCAAGCTCATCTACGAGAGTGCCTCGGCGCGAGAGAAGCTGCCCTTCGGCGCCCCCGGATCTTCTCTCCCGATAGCCGCCTCTCCCGCGCCTCACGAGTTTTGTGACCCCTCGCCCAAATTCAGGGACTTCCCCGACCGCGTGCACGTTTCAGGCTCCGTGCTCCGCGTCCTTGCTGCGCAGGCTCTCGGCCCCAGACTGCCCCTCGACCTGCATCCGGGATTAGCCATACAGTGGGGAGCAGGCGCGGCTGGCTGGCGCTGGCCATGTCCTCCACGCTGGCCGGGAATCTCACGCTCCTCGGCTCCATTGCCAACTTGATTGTTGTGGAACGCGCCCGCCACACCGTAAAGATCTCCTTTACCGAGTACCTGAAGGTGGGCGTGCCCTGACGATCCTCAGCATTCTCGTGGGCGTACTGCTGTTGAGGCTGTGGTAGGCGGATTGCTGCCCGTGGGGCCTTCCACAGAGTCCTGACTGGAGCATCATGATAATAGGCCCCCTGCTCCAGGCTTCAGGCGAACGACACTTGCTCCTGCCAGTGCCCAGATTTGCCCTGCTTGGGGAGCCATGCTGGCCTCGAACTGAGGGCCTCGCCTTCAGTGGCCAAAATCATCCTCTCGTGTTTTAGTCGCACTCAGTTTTCCACTGCTCCCGTCGGTGTAACCACATGCCAGAAATAGGGAAGACGTGACCCGAGCTGAAACTCGGGATTTGGCGGCGGACCGCAAAAGGAGGCAGCCCATACAGTATTTTCAGCCCCCGGTGTTACTGCGACGGGGGGCGTTCGTGGTTGACAGGCCGTGAGCCCGGCGATACTGTTCCACCGACGGTTCGCCCGAGTTCTCTCCTGCGATCCAGGGGGGTCTTCTGCGGAAATCAGATAAGATCCCGACAGGCGGGGCGCTATTCACGCAACTACCTAAGAGGCAAGTTCCTGCGGGAATTTCATGACTGGGGGCTTATCTGGGCGCAATGCCAGATACTGCAGAGGATTTTTAGGCCAGCGGGCGCGGCGAACAACTCAGGGAGGAGGGAAACCCATGGACTGCGCCCGGTGGGCTAAAGGTCTGTTGGACAAAACCGCGGGGCCGGGGCGGCGGTATGGGGATTGAATGGCTGCTCGTCCCAGTGGTTTCCAGTAAAAAAATACTCGGCTAGCCGGGATTCGGGAAGGTACACCCAGGGAGGAGATTGGCTTTTCGCCCGGCTGATACCTTCGAGGTACCCCAAGTCCGAAACAGCTCTTGGAGGAGAATTCAATGGCAAGTGAAGTAAAGGCTGCAATGGCAAGTGACGTGACAGGAGTCCTCGCCCGATTTGCGGCAACATTGGAGTATGACAAGATCCCGCGGCGCGTTCGCGAGTACTGCAAGGATCTGCTGCTGGATACCTTGGCATGTGCTTTGGCCGGACACCAGGGCGAGGAAACCCATCAGGTTGCTGCGCTGGCATCAGGACTGGCGCAATCAAAGGAGAGCAGCATCATCGGCGGGGATTGTCTCTCGCTGGCCGGCGCAACCCTGTTGAACGCCTACCTGATCACCGCTGTTACCATGTGCGACGTCCATCGCCCCACTCTCACGCACATCACCCCGGAAGTGGTTCCTCCCGCCCTGGCCATTGCGGAGCGGGACTCATTGTCCGGTCGTGACCTGCTGGTTGCCTTGGCCGCCGGATTCGAGACCACGACCCGGGTTGGGCTCGGGCTGGATTACCCGGCATTTCGCGAGCGTGGCTTCCATGGACCCGGCGTCATCGGTCCGTTTGGAGCCGCTGCTGCGGTGGGCCGCCTGCTCGGCTTTGACTCCGAAACCATGGCGGTCGCCTTTGGTCTGGCGGGCAGCCAGGCTGGAGGAACCTATGCCGCGTGGAGGACCCCGACGGTCAAATTCCACCAGTGCCGTGGCGCGCTCTCGGGACTGATGGCGGCATTGCTGGCTCAGCAACAGTTCGTGGCCACCCGTCAGTTTCTTACCTTCCCGGACGGTGGCCTGTACAACAGCTATTCCAATGGGGGGAAGCCCGAAGCGGTCACCGAAGGGCTCGGCGATCGGTGGGAACTCGAGCAAATCGCCCTGCGCTTGTGGCCTTCAGCATCGACCATCCAGGGGTTGATCACGGTAATGTTCGAGCTGGTGGAGAAACACGGAGCGAGCCCCGATCAGACCAGGAACGTGCGCATCTCCCTGGGCAAAACGGCATTCGATATGCACAGTGGCTTCGCCAACTACAAGGGGAAATTCCAGGCGCTCCTCTCTTCCCACTATGCGGCAGCCGTAATCCTGCATGATCGCGAGCTGTCGCTGGCGCAGTTCGAGCCGGCGCGGTACAACGATCCCAAGCTGGCCCGGTTCGCGTTGGAGCGAGTGGAGGTGAAATTCGATCCCGCCATCGTCGGCACCCAGGCTCTGGTGGAAATCGAAAGAATGGACGGTTCAAACATTACCGTCCGCTGTGAGCACTCGAAAGGATCGCCGGAGAATCCTCTCTCGCGCGCACAAATCGAGGCTAAGTTCCGAACCTATGCCAAGACTCGCCTTTCGGAAGCCCGTGTTGAGGAACTTCTCGGTTTTGTGTCGCGGCTGGAGGAACTTCCGTCGGCCAGAAGATTAATGAATGTTTTGAAGTCCTCTTCGGTCTGACCCGATCTCGCCGAGGCAACGATCCGCCTCGTCGGGATGCGATGTGACCTTCTCCCGGCGAGGCTCCCTATTCGGCACCCCAATGTGAAAATCGCTCGGGTGTGAACCGAAGTGGAATGGAGGGAACCAAATGAACCCAGGTATCGCATCTGCCCTTGAAACGCAGGCCACAGCCGGAGCTGCTTCCGGGAAGAAAACCAATGTCCGCTGGCTGGTTCTCGTGTTGTTGTGCCTGATGTATCTGGTCACCTACCTCGACCGGGCGTGCATTTCCGTCGTCGCTCCCGTCATCTCCAAAGAGTTCGGTTTCAGCAAACTCCAGATGGCCTGATTTTCAGCGCGTTTGCTTGGGCCTATTCTTTGGGTCAGATACCAGGCGGATGGCTGGGCGACCGCTTCGGCCCGAGAAGAGTGCTCCCGAGCATGGTGTTATTCTGGTCGGCCATGACGATGGCGACAGCCCGGGGATTTAGCTTCGTATCGTTTTTGGTCATACGGTTCATCTTCGGCTTGGGGGAAGCGGGAGCAAATCCCACCTCGACCCGCGCCGTCCAGCATTGGTATCCCAAATCCGAACGCGGCGTGGTTAGCGGCCTGATGCATAGCTTCGTTAATTTCAGCACTTCGCTCGTCCCGCCGGTCGTGGTGGTGATCATGCAAGCCTGGGGCTGGCGGAGCGTCTTCTATGTCTTCGGAATGGTCGGCGTGCTGTGGGCGATTACCTACTGGCTGGTGTACCGCGATCGGCCGGAGCAGCATAGCGGCGTGAACGAAGCCGAACTGGCCCACATTCGTGAACGCTCGGCAGACGGAACCGTCAACGTCGTCAAGGAAGAAGCGAAAACACAGGTTCCGTGGGGCATCATTTTGCGCTCGCCCAACACCTGGTTCTTGTCGGCCGCCTGGGCCTGTTACGTCTACAACGCGTACTTCTTCTTTTTCTGGCTGCCCTCTTATTTGGTAGAGCATCATCACGTTTCCATGCAGAAAATGGGATTTCTGGCCGCCCTGCCTTTGTTTGCCGGCGGACTCGGCGGAGTGGCCGGTGGCGCTCTTACCGACTTCTTTTACAAGAGAACCGGCAATCTCAGGAACGCGCGGCGTTATGTCTGCATCATGTCGATGCTGGGCTCCGCAGCATTCCTGGCGCCATCAGCCGTGCTGCAAAACCCGGTAGCCGTAAGCTGGTGCATGGCCGGGACGGTGTTCTTTCTGGCAACGGTTATGGGTCCCACGTGGGCCGTGGCCATGGATATCGGCAAGGATTACAGCGGCTCGGTCTCTGGGGTGATGAACATGGTGGGCAACTCGGCCGGCGCGGTTTCCCCAATCGTCTTTGGATATCTTGCCGAGAGAGGCATGTGGATCGCCCCGTTCGCGATCGCTATCGGCGTGCTGCTGGCCGGCGTCTTCATTTGGATCTTCCTCGTCAATCCCGAGAGGTCCGTAGTGGAAAGGGCGCAACCAGCACTTTGAAGTTCTTACAAGATGAATTCGCAATCCCGTTTTTCTCTTTTTCTACAGAGTATGTAGAAGAATCTCATGACGTCGTAGTCACAGATCTGAACTTTCTCGATTAATATCAGTGAGCTACCGGCACATTTCCCAAGAGAACTCGCCCCACCTATGAGCGGAGGCGCACCGCATGGACCTGTTCGAGGAGCTCGTTCTCGGTTACCTGGCCAAAGACCCCTATATCTTCGTGAGCCCTCAGTACTCGATCAAAGCCGAGGACGGTTCCGACTGGAGCTGCCCCGACCTTGTCGCGCTCGACTTCAGGACGCCGGCCGTCTATGTCGTTGAAGTCTCCAGCGCGTCCAATGTGAAGCGTCTTGCTGAGAAGGTCGCTGACTTGGAGAACCAGTGGGTTCAGAAGCTAAAGGCCCAGTTTCTGCGCCATAAGGTGGTGGACAAGGACTGGCCGGTCGTCGTCGGGGTGTTTATTCGAAAAAACTGCAAGGAGCAGTTCTCCAAGATCGTCGGTGACCGCCCAGATGTTCATGTTGAGTATTTGGAGGATATCCCGTTCCCATAGCTCTGGAAATGGGAGTGATCATCGGCTCGCCCCTCCAACTCAATACCTCACTCGCCCCCGTCAACCCCTCACCATAGCAAGACTCTTTCTTCCCAGTGCCCATGTTCGCCCTGCCCCGGGAGCCGTGCAGGCCTCGAACTGTCCACCTCACCCTGAGCAGCCAAATAAGCCTTCGTGTTTTAGTCGTGCTCACTTTCCGACTGCTTCCGACCGCGCAAGTATTCGCCAACAATCGCGAAGACGTGATCGTAACCATGCCTCGGGCTTTAGCGGGGAGCCGCAAATAGAAGCATCCATGTATTTCTAGCCCCCGTGTTACTCGAACGAGGGGCATATCATATTTTCCGACGGCGCTTGACAGTTGTAGTGGCGTTCGTTAGCGTTTTCGTGTCTGACTCATGTCTCTCTTGGTTGGAGACCGTGTTCCTACGCCGGTCGTCGGGCTCAATATGCGACTGCTGATCCGACTTGGCATTTTGTTTCCGAAATGGGCCTTCCAACAAGAAGAGGATCCGCCTGTGCGACCACGCCACCGAGGACATGCGACCTTCATCCTGCTCCTGGTCCTACCAACGGCCGGACTCATGATCCCGAATCTCGCAGCGGCACAGCAAGAATCCCGCGAAACGGGGCGGTTTCTTTTCATTTACAATGCGCAAGACCGCGAGCATGTCGATACGCTGGCGAATCTCCTGGACGGTGTCTTCTCCGATCTTGAGGGCGCCTTCGGAACGTTCCCGTGGCCCAAGCTGCCGGTATATCTCCACCCATACGCAGAGTACCGGAGCCGATTCGGAAACGCGAGCGACGCCCATTACACCCCCCAGGAACGGGCGATTCATATCGGGTACGTGGCCATGACCCCGCGCTCGACCACCGACCTTCGAATGGAGGCCTATGTCATCCATGAGGCCGCTCATGCCTTCCAGCACGCGCTGACGGGCCTCCCGCCCTACGCTGGGAGCCCCATTTGGTTTGCGGAGGGGCTGGCGAGGTATTGCGAGCGGCATTTCGTACGAAACTCCCCCTTCCCAACGGCGATCGCGCCTCAACGGGTCCTGTCGCCCTTGGATGCGAACCCCTACGAAAATGGTTACCAGGCGATTGACTATCTCATCGCCCGGGCGGGAATGGGGTCGATTGCGAAATTGTTTGGACGAATCGCCAATGGGGTGCCGTTCGCCCAGGCCTTCACGCAGACCTATGGCCTGACGATTCCGGAACTCCAAGCCGCCCTCAGAAATCGGTAGGAGAGGAGCGCGGCGAGGGTGAGCGAACGTGCTGCTTCCCGTTCAACCGAAACGGGGATACACGTGCTGCGACAGCTAGTTCTCCTTCTCGCTACGATGTATTCCTTGGTGCCGCTAGCTCCGGCAGTTCGCTTCACCAGGAGGGCCCCCGTGACCCCACTCGCCATTTTCCTCCTTGTCCTGAGTCTCTTCCCCACCGCCACCCCGGCTGCAGAAAATCCCTGCGACGCATTCCTGGCCGGTTCCCTCTCCCGCCAGGAATGTGAGTACTTACAGCCGCAACGCGAGAAGCTCCTCCGCACACCAGTCACCCCCTCCGAGGCCATCCGGGCCCCGTCCACCGCGTTGCCCGGCGCCGCGTCACATCGCCTCCCGGCTTATTCCTTCACGCCGATGCCAGGGTTGGTTCCCATCCAGTTCGGCGATCCAGCTTCCTTCGACAGTTGCACCGTCTACGTCAATCCCGATGCGGAGATTACGCCGATCACCTGTCCCCCAAAGATGAAGTAATACGGCACCGACCATGTCTCCCGCTCCAGGTGAGCGCGATTCGGGAGACCTTGACGTGATCCCCCGCCGCGGCAGGTAAACAGACCCCCACACGAACAGCCTGAGTCCCACTAACCCTGCCTCAGCATATCAGAAGCCTCTCCTGCCAGTGCCCAGATTTGCCCTGCTTGGGGAGCCATGCGGCACTCGAACCCCGTACCTCAATTTGTCCAGCCCAAATACCCTCTCGTCCCTTAGCCGTGCCCATTTTTCGACTGCTTCCGATCCCGCAACCATTCGCGAATAGTGGCGAAGACGTGATCGCAACCATAACTCGGGTTCGAATCCCGATGGGGTACACCCCGGCCGTGCCGCTGCCTCCCGGACTATCAGTTCGCATGGACGGTGCGCCATTGACCCGGGCACATTGTTCCTGTAGGCTGCCACCGCTTTGGACATGAGGCCTCAGGTTTCCAATCCTGTTCGCTTCCCATTCGATCAACGACCACGGAGAATAGCACGATGCACTTCCTTCAGATCATGGTTCTCGCGGTGATTCAAGGGCTGACGGAACTGTTACCGGTCTCCAGCTCGGCGCACGTCATCGTGGCGGAGCGGCTCATGGGGTTCGACCCCGCGTCGCCCGAGATGACCTTCCTGCTCGTCATGCTGCATACGGGAACGATGTTCTCGGTGCTGATCTACTTCTGGCGACGCTGGAGGCGCCTCCTGGCGCCCACAGGACCGATGGTAAACTCCGCAGGTAAATCGGCGGGGGGCCCTTTCCTGAAGATGATCATTCTCGCGACCGCCTGCACCGGAGTCCTCGGGCTGGCTCTGAAGTTCATCATCGAGCAGCTTATCCTGGAAGGAGTTTTTGGGTATCCGCACGGAGAGGTGGAGCAGCTCTTCCGGAATCTGCCGTTGATCGGCGTGGCGCTCCTCGCGGGGGGGCTCCTGATCATGGCGGCAGGGATCTGGGAGAAAGCAGAGAAGACCTCCGGTTTCAATACGGTGTCATCCGTCCTGATCGGAACTATTCAGGGACTCTGCCTTCCGTTCCGGGGATTCTCGCGCTCCGGGGCCACGATCTCCACCGCGTTGTTTTGTGGCATTCGCCGAGACCTGGCCGAAGATTTCAGCTTCGCCCTGGCGGTGCTCCTGACACCCCCCGTGATCGTGCTGGAGCTTCGCCGTTTGCTCAAAGCCTCGGGCGTGCACGCGATCACGGGCGCCCAACTGACGGCCCTGACCCTTCCGGGGCTTCTCGGCATGTTCGGCAGCTTCCTGGCGGGGCTGGTGGCGCTGTGGTGGCTCTCCTCCTGGCTTGATCGGGGCCGCTGGAGATACTTCGGCTATTACTGCGTCTTCTTCTCGGCTATCGTCCTCCTCGGCCACGGGATGGGTCTCTGAGAGGTCATTTTGCGTTCGCCAGCTAGCGATGCCAGGAGCCGCCGTGCCAATATCCGCGGGAGATCACGACTGGTGCTGGGCGGTAGATCACGGCCGGAGGCGGCGGTGAGTAGACGACCACCGGTGGCGGGGCATAGACCACGGGCGGAGGAGGCGTGTAGTAGACGACGGGAGGCGGCGGCGCGACAAGTGCCGGCGGGGCCACTCCCACCGGGAAATTAGGGGACGCTGCGGCTTTAGCGGCTTTATGTTAGTCTCGGATGCGGTGTCACAATCCTGGAGGGGTCATGCCACGGGGACCACGCCTCGATGCGCCCGGAGTCCTGCACCATGTCATGGCGCGGGGGCTCGATCGCCAGAGTATCTTCCGCGATGATCACGACCGAGACGATTTCGTGCGCCGCCTCGCCGCCCTAGCGGAGGCCGGCGCCCTGATCGTGTATGCCTGGGCGCTACTGCCGAATCACTTCCACCTGCTAGTCCGGACCGCGAACAAGCCCCTCCCGCGCGCCATGTGTTCTCTCCTCACGGGCTACGCGGGCGCCTTCAACCGCCGGCATCGACGGAGCGGCCATCTCTTCCAGAATCGGTACAAGTCCATCGTGGTGGAGGAGGAGCCGTACTTCCTGGAACTCGTGCGGTATCTGCATCTCAATCCAGTCCGCGCGGGCGTGGTGGCGAATCTCCGCCGCCTGGACCGCTACCCGTACAGCGGTCATGCGACGGTGCTGGGGACCGCGCGTTATCCCTGGCAAGACACCGCCACAGTCCTGAAGCAGTTCGCCGGTGATCCGCGCCGGGCCAGGGGGCGATACCGCAGATTTCTGGCGGACGGGATCCGGGTGGGGCGCCGGCCGGAGTTGATGGGCGGGGGGCTCTTGCGGAGTGCGGGGGGCTGGGCGGCCGTGCGGGAGCTCCGGCGCGGGCGGGAAGGGTACGCCGCGGATGAACGCATCCTGGGGGGCACCGCGTTTGTCGAGACCCTGCGGCGGGAGCAAGAGCAGGAGGAGGCCCGGCGGGCGCGGGTAAGGCAGCGAGGGTTGGATCTGCCGACGCTAATCCGGAAAGTGGCTCGGGTAGCGCAGGTCACGCCCGAGGCCCTCGTGGGGGGAGGGCGCCGACGCGAGATCTGTCGCGCCCGGGACGGCCTGGCGTACCTGTGGGTCGCGGTGCTGGGGCGCAGCGGCCGCCAGCTCGCGCAGGAATTAGGGATCCGGCCGGAGTCGGTATACAAAGGGGCGCGGCGAGGCCAGAAGAAGCAGGCGCGCTGGTGGCACGTGGTGGGGTGATAGCGAAAAGCCACTAAAGCCGCAACGTCCCCTAAAACATCACTCAATGCGGACGATATGGAGCAGATCCACGATGAGTACGACATTGAGGTCAGTTCCGAAACCCCCGAAATCCGGGAGAGGCGATTAGGCCAATTCATTGCCCAATACTCTGCGATCTCTGAAGGCGACTCGGATGCTGACAAGTTCGAGCTGTGGTGCCTTGAGGCCATTCGTATCGTTTTTGCAACAGGCATCGTCAATGCTGAACTCCATCCGAATCGCGATCTGACTCAAAGGCGAGATATCGTTGCAAGGAACACCGGCAACACGGAGACTTGGCGAAGAATTCTTCAAGACTACCAAGCTCGCCAGGTAGTCTTTGAAGTGAAGAACTATTCACGGGATCTTGGCCCGACCGAGTACAGACAGATGCTCTCATACCTTTCTGGAGAGCATGGCAGAATTGGTTTCATCATTAATCGCTCGACAGACGCAGCTCTCGAGAAGGGACGCGAACTCCAATGGGTGCGTGAGATTTATCATGAGCAAAACCATAAGGTGGCAGTCAAGCTCCCTGCCAAACTTATCATTAACTGGATCTCGAAGTTACGTAACCCTCAGAAGTATAATTGGCCTGACAAAGGGCTTGGTAAACTCTTGGATACGTACGAGCGCATGTATTTGAGACTTGGAGGAAATACTCAACGTGAAAAGAAATAGCACCAGCTCTAGGCTCGCCGGCGCATTGCCCTTTGAAGCCGGTCTGCCGGGGAAAACTGATACGAGGCAGGGTATCTTAAGCGTTGAAGCTTCAAGGCGGGCAATTCCACCCGCTGGATGAGGTTCATAGTCAGGGATCGAAACTGCTCCGTGAATGGGATGAAAAATGCCTCAGCTTGATTACCAGAAATCACACTCCGTGTTTCCGCCCTCGCCACTTTTCGACTGGTTACGACGGTGCAACCATTTGAGATTAATGGGGAAGACGTGATCCAAGCTGAAACTCGGGTTCGGCATCGCATCCCTCTTGTATTGGCTGATCCCCGTGTTACTGCACCGAGACAGTGGTCGAAAGTATAGCTTGACAATGGGGAGGGGTAGCAGGATCATAAGATCAGCAGCATAGCCAAAACACATCGGCGAGAGTTCGGGAGTCGCAGTGCGTGATTGCTAGCCGAAACCTAAAACAACTAAGGAGGATTTACATGTTAAAAAAACTTTTTGTTATTGTTTTCTGTTTTTCGTTAGCATGGGGCGGCTTTGCTGCTTTTGCGGCAGCGGCAGATGATACCGCTGCCATTCAATCCAATGGAGAAAAGCTGCGCGTACTGATGTTCAAGCCGGATCCTGCCAAACTCAATGCGCTTTTGGCTGATCAACTTATGTACATCCATTCTGATGGAGATTTCAATAACAAAGCCTCCTTTGTCAGCGATTTAATGACCGGTGTCTCGCATTTCATTACTCTCGAACTTACAGAACAGAAGGTGACCGTAGCAGGTGATGTAGGTATCGTTCTCCACATTTTGACTGCTGATACGCAGGACAAGGGCAAAGCCCCAGCTCATGTCCACATCCGTGTTATGCAAGTATGGCAAAAGAAAGCTGGTCAATGGAAGTTGCTTGCTCGCATAGCCTTTCCTATTCCAGCTCCTGTTCCAGCTCCTGCTGCGAAATAAATTAGATCTGTTTTCATAATTACTGTTTGAATAATAAGAAACCCCTTATTTTTCATAAGGGGTTTCTTATTTTAAAAATCCTGATCTTTACCCCAAATCGCGCTCCTTATTTTTCGAGCACTGGGGCGAAGAGGTTCAGGGGAGGGGCCAGTCTTACAGGGTTGAGACACGAGGCTTTCCAACTCCAATATGCGGCCTAACGGGTTGCAGGCGGGCGGGAACCCGGCTCGGCGTGTGGCCTCGAACCGCTCGCTGGGTTTCCCGCCGCTGAACCCAGGCGTTAAGCCTTCACGCCACCGAAATCCTTTCCATCCAGTGCCCAGATTCGCGCCGCTTGGGGAGCCATGCCGGACTCGAACTGGAGGCCTCCCCGTCAGTGGCCAAAATCAGCCTCCGTGTTTTAGTCGCACTCAGTTTTTCACCGCTTCCGATCGTGTAACCACATACCAACAAAAGGAAAGACGTGATCCGAGCTGAAACTCGGGTTCGAACCCCGATAGTAAAGCAGCACACGCGATTCCTTCCCTTACGCCCCCTTCTCTGGGGATGACCTCACGTCCCCTGACTATCCAAATCGTCCTTGCAATGGAACATAGAGCACCTCGCAGATGACCCTGCGCACGAGTCCGTCGCTGCGCTTCTCCAGCAGGACGAGATTCTGGACTCCATCTTCCTCGACGGGACCGATCAACCGACCTCCCATCCGGAGCTGGTCCACCAAGGGCGGGGGAATCCTCGTGCAGGCGGCCGTGATGCAGATGCGGTCAAAGGGCGCCATCTCTGGATACCCGAGGCCTCCGTCGCCGAGGACGACCTTGACATTGTGATAGCCCTCCCGTTCGAGATTCGCCCTGGCGAACTCGCAGGTCACGGGATCGATCTCCATGGAAATGACCAAGCCATCCGGGCCGACGACCTCGCGCGCGACGGCGGCCCCGTACCCCGAACCCAGCCCGACTTCGAGGAACCTATGGCCTTCATCCAGTCCCAAGGGCTCATAAAAGAGCGGGTAGCTGTGGGGACACGAGATCGTCGCCCGCTCGCCCGGGAGAGGAAGCGGGACTTCCTGGTAGGCGTAGTCCCTGTACATCAGGGGGATGAAGTTTTCCCGCGGCACCTTCAGCAGGGCCCGCTTGATGCGGTCGGATCGAAGATAACCCTGGGAGAGCAGCGAGCGGACCTTGGCCTCGCGCTCCCGCGCGAATTCTTCGCTGGTCTTCGCAGGCGGTTTGGGCGGTGGGACGATCCAACCTCCCATGTCTCCCTCGAATCCTTGGCCCAGCGGGGGACGTTCCGACCGATCCGGGTTGCTCGCTCCTCCAAATCAAACCCTATCAGGATTTCGCCGCCGAAGCAACGCAGGCTAGTGTCCTAAGTCCGAAGTTCGCGGAGGAATCCCCAGGCTCCCGGAGCCGCCCCTCCGACGCCTGGGGCTCGTCGAGAACCGGCCAGCCTTGCTCCGGCGCCGCCGCCCGGGTACCGAGCGCAGACGCTGGCTGCGGGCGCGTCGCGCCGTGGAGCGTGGGATTACAACCAATTCGCCACCTCCGAGGCCACGGCGTCCCGGACCCGGCTGGCCCGCGGCCCGGCCTCTCGGGCCGGCCCCGGGAGCTCTGAATTAGTCGGCGAATTCCTGACTCAGGACACTAGCCTCACTTTCGCCACTGGAGGGTGTGTGCCGACCTAACTCGTTGATATTCCGGCCGCTCCCCTCCACAGGTCTGCCCTACATTTGCACGACTCTTTTTGCAGTGATGCGGGGCGGCGGC
>Ga0181527_1000667_pt1 | contig 38868 bp, 37 predicted proteins | sample PEATcosm2014_Bin_30_FD_119762 | JGI IMG/M metagenome (GOLD analysis project Ga0181527, IMG submission 119762) | Peatland microbial communities from MTU Mesocosm Facility, Houghton, MI, USA - PEATcosm2014_Bin06_60_metaG | ecosystem: Environmental > Terrestrial > Soil > Wetlands > Peat | place...
ACCACGAAGGAATGTACGAGAAGCTTAAGCGTGTTCCTAAACATGACATGGATTTCGTCACCTACAAGAAGTTCCGTCCTCTCACGAAGAAACTGTTCACAGACTTGGGCTACGAACCCTATGTAACAATGATGATGACGGGTGCTACCGGCCGACATAGACAGATCTTCAACGACAAAGACGGAAACAAGGCAATTGACGTCTTCCTAGGTGTTCTGGAGATGTGCCACGACATCGACTACGAAGGGAGGCTGGAAGTTGATTCACCGACCGTACCTCTGGCTGAACTCCTGCTGCAAAAATTACAGATAGTCCAGACGAATGAGAAGGACGTCCAAGATACAATAATCCTCCTACTTGAACACGACATTGGAAAGAGCGATAAGGACGAAATTAATGAGGATCACATCGCTAAAGTTCTCGCAAACGACTGGGGATTCTACTATACCGTCAACACCAAGATTGGAGAAATCAAGGAACGCCTGGACAAGTACGAAGCCCTCAGCCCACAGGACCGAGTGCTGTTGGTCGAGCGACTCGACAAGTTGCAAAAGAGAATCGAACAGGAACCCAAGGGCTTTCAATGGAACATGCGTGCCAAGGTTGGGCCTTCCGTCAAATGGTACAGGGTTGTAGAAGAAGTCCAGCGAGACTAATCTCTCAAACCGGGAAAAAACAATAAGACGCTGAAATGGTAAAAATTTCACTAAGGTGACGGAGATGTTAGACAAATACGAGCTAAGCAAGCAGGAGAAGGAGCGGATCGTTGATAGAATCAATCGAGTGAAAGAACTCGTTGAGGCTCAGCCTAAGAGTCTGCAGTGGAAGATGCGCTCTAAAGTCGGAATATCAAAGCTATGGTACAACAAGGTTGAAGAAGTCCAACGCGACTAAACGCACAACTGAAACTGAATGGGCAACTTGAAATATAGACTACGTTGAGTCACACGGGATACGGCATTGGCTTTAGTCAGAATTGTCTTTGCTTCGGACTTTCACGGTAGCGAAGTTGTCTGGCGTAAATTTCTGAACTCCGCAGCAATGTTCAAAGCAAACTGGTTGATTATGGGCGGAGATCTTACCGGCAAAATTCTAACACCTATAGTGCGTCAGCCCGATGGTACATACAAATCCGAATTCCTTAACGAGACGCACACTGTTCAGCCTGATCAAGTGGAGAACTTCAAACGACGAGTAAGAGAGCAATGCTACATACCATACGTATGCAGCGAAAGTGAATTCGAGACCCTGAAGAATGCTTCTCAAGATGAAATAGAGAAAATATTCGCTGAACTTGAATGCAAGACGTTGAAGGACTGGTTAGACCTGGTACCGAAGAAGATCCCCGAAGGCACTAAGGTCCTCATTCATCCTGGCAATGACGACAAATTTGAACTGGATGATGTCATAAAGACCTGCCCCTACGTTACCTACGCCGAAGAATCCGTAGTAGACTTGGATGGAGAACATGAAGCAGCGTGCTGCGGATGGTCAAACCCAACGCCATGGAACAGCCCGCGAGAATGCTCCGAAGAAGACTTAATGGTCAAGCTCGAGAAAATGGCTTCGCAAGTTCGTCATGTTGACAGATCCGTATTCTGTTTGCATTGTCCTCCCTACGAGTCACAGATCGACAATGCACCTCAATTAGACAAGGATTTCAAACCTATAATGGAGGGAGGTCGACCAAAAATCATCCCAGTCGGCTCAAAATCAGTTCGAACCATCATAGAGAAATATCAACCTCTCCTAGGAATGCACGGCCACATTCACGAATGCCGGGGATGGATGAAGATAGGTAGAACTCAATGCATGAATCCGGGCTCGGAATACACAGAAGGGATTCTTAGTTGTTATCTAATAGAGATAGACGGCGCTAAAATAAAACGACTACAACGCGTTGAAGGCTAACTGTTCATTAATCCGCGCAACTTCTAACTACAAAACGAGAAAGCCGCCCAATTCAAGGCGGCTTCGTTGTGAGTATGGTAAAAGCGATAAAAACCAGAATTATGGCGCCGATAGTGATTCCAATGATGCTCGGATGTTCAGAAAGCAGCTTTCGCACATTCATGTTTCGTCCAACGCCCTCCATATTCCGCGTGCATATTAAGTCGACGAATGCTGACCATTTCAGAAGGTGAGGTGTTTCCTCCGCCGTAGGTCGCTTACTAGGCGTTTCAGCCGCATTTGGTTCGCCATACTGGCTCCCAACTGGTTAGGGCTCGTGCTCATTTCACCGGTAACGGTGTTAACGCAGCCCAACCCGATGTCTCTGTTGCCGAACTCACTGATGAGTTTGTTCACAGAGTCGGGAGGGGGTTCGTTGCTGAGGAGAAGCAGCCATGACCATTTGATGTCCTTCTGATCGCGCTGTGTCTCGACAATCCTCAGAAGCCTCATCACATGTTCTTTTGCACGGGACCCATCGACCCACTGAGCGTACATGCATACGTTATAGTTGGGCATGACCGTGAACGCCAAGAACCGGGAAAGGAGAAATCCTTTCGGACGAGTACCGCCACGAGCCAGTAATGGGAACACTTCTCCTGATACCTGATAATCCCTGAAGGTTTCGTTCAGATCAGCCAACCATCGTGCTCTCCCCTGCTGAAGTTCTCTCTCCAGACCACCAACCAAATCAGGTGAACGCTCCTCAGGTGCGTGCGAGTCGATGCGAGAAAACACAAAATCACGGAACATGTACGGATCAAGGCCGCAACCAGATGAGTCGATGTCGCGATGAGTGCCATCTCTCTCGAAGTACACTCTTACTTTGCATCGTCCGTAACTGTCCTTAACTAAAGAGCATTCTTTGAACTCTGACCATTGATGGGGGTCCGAATCTCTTCTACCTATTCTTTCTCGATATCCGCGATCGTCATACTCCAACTCTCGATGATCCTGCAGGAAATAAACAGCCACGGCTGATACTACACCAAGCAGGATCGGCCCAACAAGGCTTAAGGCAGGTATCAAACCAGACACCCCAAGAAGATTAATGGCGACTGACCAAAGAATCACGAAACCCACGGTCAGAGGAGCCCAGTAGATCGCTATCCTAGAGTACTGCACCTTTGACTTTCGAACCAACTTTGTTCCCAATCAGTTATGTTCTGAGATGGCATATAGCTTTGAATGGACCCGCCAATTTCTGACCGATTTCAGTGTTTTGGAGTTAGCGAAGGCCGGAATCAATTGTTAGATTTTTCCGAGCACCTTTCTTACATAGGTTCCTACATTCTGTGTTGACAAGTGTTCTTTGAAAGTGTGCCCTTCCGTTTTGCTCAGTCCTGGACATAGCGGGTCAACTCTTAGGCGAGTACCCGAGGGAATGAGTGGGTATAGTCGGCATGCGATGGGCCTGATACTGTATATTGAGCATCTGGGCTTGTCTCCTTCGTACTTGAGAAATATGCATGCGCCGTCTGCTCGTCTCTTGAGCCATTGATGGTTTCCGCGACGTTCAATGATTGTTTCATCAATTCCGTTTTCTTTCGCATATTGCAGAACCCTATCCATGTCGTCTCTCCCCAGATTGACCCTTAAATGACAGGAGGCTCCGCAAGCCACACATTCATGCCTGATCTTGCCCGACCTGAAATCCTCGAAACTCCTGAAAGCCAAGTATCGTTCAAAGTATAGGTAAATCGACACTCGCGTTACGATGACCGATGCAATGAGGAGCGCTGCCGAGTTCGCGACTCCTAGCCCAGAAAAGTACGCGATGGCGGCTATGACGGCGCTTGCAGCATAGCCACACCTCAACAGAATACGGTCTAGTCTCAAGGCAAAGGACTTCGGCGTTGAGTTGATTCAGAGAGTTAAATGGTTTTACGGAAGAAAAAAAGGAAAAAAGAAAAGGGTAGGGCTTAATCTATTCGGGTGGGATTTGGGCGAATATCGTGCTGTAGTCGACTTCTTTGGCCTTTCCGTACTTGTAGTAGACGTAGATTAGTGCTGCGATAATGCCTGTTGCCAATAGCATCCAAAATGCTTGGTATTCGGCTGAGATGATCATATAGTCCAAGTAGAGGTTTGCAATTACGCCGACCACTCCGATAGTGGCCATGCCTACCTTCCCGCCGTACTTGACTGGGGCAGTCTCGTAGATTCTAGCGGCTGACTTTCTATAGGGTAGGAAGACAAGCGAAAGCGCGAAGAGGGTGAAGAAACACGCGTCGAAGATGTCGGTGGAAGCGACACCGGTCGAGAAGATGAAGTCCAATCCGTTGCCTAGAAATCCTGCACCTGGGTTCCAGCTTCCTCCCATACTCAGAACGCCTGATTCGGAGAAGCAGCCCAAGATTGCGAAGATACCGCACACTATAGTTGCGTTTACTGGTGAGTGGAATCTCTCGTTCACATTAGCCAATGAATTGGGCAGTACCCGGTCGAAGGCCATTGCGAAGAGTATTCTGGAGGCGGTTAAGATGAATGGTGGAATGTCGTTTGCAACCCAGAATATCGCGAAGATTAGAACAAGCCAGTTGAGACTTGAAAGGCCAAGGCCTATACCAGTCATACCGGCGATTGTTGTGCTCCATGCTTTGATCAGTGGCAAACCAGTGTTAGCGAGATGTCCTTTCCCGTAGGATAGGTAAGCGTACGCTTCGAAGAATGACCAGACGTTGCCGTTAGCGAGCGTTACTCTGCCGAGTGCAGCAGATGCGTATGCTGCCAGCGAGGATACAAGAACGTACATGATGATGATTACGAACGAGGAGAGGAGTAGCACTTTTGGTAAGGTCCTGTTAGCCTCTTTCACCTCGCCTGCTACGAATGTCGATGCTGCGTATCCGACGTAAGCAAAGTACGCGCCAATCATCGCTGTAGACACTGCGAACCAGTACCCTCCACTGCTGATGACGGCGGCAGCTGCGGATGTGTCCATTCCCTGGCTAAGAGCTGCAGTCACGTAAGAGGCGGGTGTTACTCCGGTGAAACCCTGCATAGTGGCGAATGTTGAAACGCCTAACGACAAGGCAGCTGGATTAGCAATTGATGTGGCAAGTAAGTAGATGATGTAGAGCGTAAGGACTGCTGGTATCCAGAACATGATCTGAAGGAGCATCCCTGCTAATCGTATTCCGAATGAGCCGATTGCCGTGAATATAATCACTAGCAAGAGGCCCCCTCCGAATAGGGCGACATCAGTGATTCCCGCTCCAGTAATTCCCACCATGGGTCCGAAGATGAAGAAGATGCCTTCAAAGACGGCGACGGCTATGATTCCGAAAGACCAAGAAATGGTGAGGAATTCCCACGATGAGCTGACAAACGCCCAAAATGGGCCGATCATTCTTGAGATTACGACGTAGCCTCCTCCCGAGCGTGGCATTGCAGCTATTAGGATTGAGAAAGCAAACACAGAGAGTAGGATGATGATTCCTCCAATGATAAACGCCATAACCATTGGTGGAATACCTGCTACCCAGAGGTTTTCTGGTAGCGGCGCTTTTCCTGTGAATTGGAAGATTCGTTTCTGCCAACCGAGACCCATAACGTTGCAGAGTATGATGATGACAGCTGTGAGCATACCGATTTCTCTGACAAGCCCTGTTGCTTTTCTAGCGAAAAGTTTCTTTTCAGACATTTTAATCAGTGGCCACTGTTCGGCGGCTGAATACATTTAACACTATTGGTTGATTTATTAGTTGACCACGCGGCACGGAACAATAATGTTCCACATTTCAACAATGCACTTCACTCAATCCGTCGCCTATGTAAGAACTTGTGTTGCATCCATCCCTCTCGGCTGTTGCTATTGATACCTATTGATACTACGCAAGTTATTTATAACACTTGTGCTTATTGATATCAATAGGCACTGCGTATGGCAATGAAACGCTTCATGCTTTCAATAACGAAAGAAATGGAGAAGGCATTAGAGGAAGAACGCAAGAAACGCATGCTAGGAACGATCCCTGAAACCGCGAGGGTCATCTTAGGCGAGTATCTAGTAAGAAGGGGCGGATAGGCATGGCAAAGGAACTAGTCGTCACGCTTGAGAGATGGAGATTTACCACAACTATGTACGGCCTCACGAGGCTTGAACGGAAAAACACTGAGCTACTAGCTTAGAGCGTATGAAACAACTCGCGGACTTCCGATGCTCAATATCCTACACCGCATTTAGACGCGCGCGGCGTGGCACTAAACGAGCTTGACTTCTGAAAAGCACGAAACATAGAGCTGGGTTAGCAATGCGTTTAAGCCGAAAGCGACATGTGGTGAGAATTGATCACTTTGGAAAGGCGAATGAGAATCTCCAGTACGAACTCAGCTGTTTATGCTGTACTTACGGATGAGAATCCTAAGACTGCCGACGAGGTGTGGAAAACTTTGCCGATAACAGGCGAAGCGAATAGGTGGGGTGACGAAATCTATTTTTCCACTCCGGTGTCTCTCCGCGAGGAACATGCGAGAGCAGAGGTGGAAGTTGGGACAATTGCTTACTGGCCGCCTGGGAAGGCCGTGTGCATATTCTTCGGGAAAACCCCTGCCAGTAAACGTGACGAGCCTCGAGCAGCAAGTCCGGTAAACGTCTTCGCGAAAGTAGTCGGCGATGTGGCGAGCCTGAGACAAGTCCAAGACGGCGAACAAGTGATCTTGGCGAAGTCAGATACTGCCTAGTTCTCGTCTTAGTGAAGAGCTAGATTGCGATTCGCTGAGAAGTCAACTAAAAGCTAAGTGCAAGGGCGCCTTAACCTGGAAGGGTCACGAAAGAACCTGGATTAATGAAGGGGAAGCCGACCAGTTCACTTTTCAATGTACTTCATGCAACCGCGAATACCTCTTCAAAGACAATGCAATCATCGAGAAGACAAGTGGTCGGGACACTGTCGCTGAAAACATAGCCATACGTCACAGTGAAATTCCTCTTTCTATTTGCGTGGCTGGATTCCGTTTTGAATCTTGGTCGTATTTCTTTGCCCAGAGGTCATACGCAAGTCTTATGTGGTTTTTCATTTCCATTCGCCTTTGTCTCGCCGAATCTTTTCTTGTCGTTCGCATTCAAGCTGCGCTTCAATTGAGTAAGAACGGATTTCTCTTGCAGCCTTACGGGTACAGGAAAACTCGTATAAGAGCAGACGCTACCTTTCGCGTGTGCTCCACATGACTGAGATTGCAAAGAAGAGGGCTCTTCAGTGGATCTCCGAGAATGAGTTGCGCATAACTCAGGTCAGCGACAAGATTTGGGGATTTGCCGAACTTGGACTCCAAGAGTTCAAGTCTTCAACTCTGCTGGCCGATGAATTGAGGAAGGCTGGATTCAATGTGGAGATGGGCGTTGCGGGGATGCCTACTGCTTTTGTGGCAAGTTATGGGTCGGGTAAGCCTGTGATTGGCATAATGGGCGAATATGACGCTTTGGCCGGCTTGTCGCAGAAGACTGTTCCTTGGAAGGAGCCGCTTGAAGAAGGGGCTCCAGGTCATGGTTGCGGACACAACGTCCACGGCACCTCCGGCGTGGCTGGAGCAATAGCTGTCAAAGTTGCGATGGAAGAGACTGGAATCAGAGGGACAATAAAGTTCTTTGGAACTCCGGCAGAGGAGACAGCAGGCGGAAAGGTGTACATGGTTAGGGATGGTGCCTTCAACGGTTTGGACGCCGTGCTGAGCCACCATGCCGGCTCAATGAATACGGGTGGCTACTCAGGTACTAACGCAGAGAATGATGTCAAGTTCCATTTCTACGGTATAGCATCGCACGCGGCTGGTTCTCCAGAGGAGGGACGGAGTGCGCTGGACGCTGTAGAGTTGACGGACGTAGGCGTAAACTACCTAAGAGAGCATGTGATCCAAGAAGCTCGGATACACTACGTGGTAACTTCGGGCGGCGAGCAGCCAAACGTTGTCCCGGCTTACGCGAGCTCTTGGTATTACATACGAGCTCCTGAGCGTGATCAAGTCGAGCAGATATACAATCGAGTTCTTCAGATTGCAAAAGGAGCTGCCATGATGACGGAGACGACGCTGAAAGTAGAGTTCGCTGGTGGCTTGTATAATATGATTCTGAACCGCACTCTGAACGATGTCATAATTAGTAATATGAGAGAGATCGGCGCGCCCACATATAGCGAAGAAGAAAAGAAATTTGCCAAGGAAATTTCAAAGACAATAAAGCCCGAGGCAAAGAGAGATTGGCTTGCGAAGTCGAAAAGACCGGAATGGGAGACGCTTATTGATGTTGAATTAGATCGCACGATACCAGACACTTGGGAAAGGTGGATGGCGGGATCAACCGATGTTTCAGATGTTAGCTGGCAAGTTCCAGCAATGGAATTCACAACTGCGACCTTTGTGTTGGGCAGCCCTGGGCACTCCTGGCAGAACGTTGCGCAGGGAGGCATGGGGATCGGCCACAAGTCTCTGATCTTTGCGGCGAAGACGATGTCTTCTTCTGTCATTGACCTAATGAGCAAGCCCGATCTTGTCAAGAAGGCGAAGGACGAATTCAAGCAGAGACTTGGAGGAAGGGTCTACAAGTCGCCTCTACCGCCTGAGATGAAACCCGCACTTGAGATGTGGAAGAAGTAAGAGACAATCAACGTCTCCTTAACCGGATGCTGCCAGCTTCCATTCATAAACATCCGGCAAGACTCTCTCCGGCTGCTAATCCGATGAGAACCAAGGAGGGAACACGAATCTAGGTGTTCCGTGTCTGGCTTGGATTAGTGTGCATACCTTTTACTTAGAACGTTTTGCCTAACCTTCTTTGACGAGTCAGTTCCTTTCGCAAATAGCCAACCCGTAAGTTTTTCTTCTATTCTTCTGGGCTACTGTTGCCGCACTGCGTTCGGAAAAAGCGGTACCGCGTGCTGATACTCTCCTACATAGTTTTTTATACAACTGACACGCCAGCTTACTCGGCGTTCTATATGGGCTTCTTCTTCGGAAGCATGATGGCTCGCAGGACGATGTGTTTCTGTGTTCTAGGTCTGCTGTTAATTTCACTCTTGGCTCACTCGACTTCGACTTCGGCCCAGACCACAGCAGGTCCTTCCACCTTGAGAGTTGGGTGGGGTGGGACGCCTTTTGACACGTTTAATCCGTACACTACTTACACAGTTTTGGCGGAGATGATTGACGAGAATGCATACGATACTCTGGTAAGGCTTAACACATCGTTTCAACCTGTAGTCCCCGACCTGGCGTATAATTGGACGACCTCATCGATTTCCTCGACTGAGAGCGTCACTACCTTCAATCTGGTGAAGAACGCTACCTGGTCCGATGGTGTCCCCATTACATCTCAAGATGTTCTGTACAGTTTTCAAGCCGCGAACAATAGCGCTTCGAGGCTGGAGCCCTACGTTACTACCATATTCTCGGTTACGGCTCCGGATAATTATACTGTAATATTCCATCACGAACCGGCTGCGCTCTTCATGGTGGAGGATATTAATAGTGTACCTATAGTTCCAGCGCACGTATGGAAGCAATACGTGCCTGACCCCACCAACGCTACTCAGCTTGACAATTATCAGGACTACCCATTGGTGGGAAGCGGACCGTTCGCCGTAACCAACTACGTGCAGGGACAGTACATAGAGCTAACTAAAAATGCCAACTACTTCTACCCGGCTCTTATGCCGCATTACCAACGAGTCATACTGCAGTTCTTCAAAGACCCCAACTCCATGATTGCGGCTCTTGAAGCTGGGCAGATCGACGCGGCAGCTCCCTCAATACTTCCAGCTCAAATCAGCGCTTTGGAGAAGGGCTACTCGAACATTGATGTGGTGGTTGAACCGGGATGTTACATGCTATACATAGCGATCAACATCTACCCATATGGCCATGGCAATCCTACTTTGAAGGATCTTCGCGTTCGCTTGGCGTTAGCTGATGCAATCAATATGACGGAACTAGCTCAAGTAATTTGGCAAGGATATGCGATACCTGCCGGAGGATTGCTTCCTCTCGGGAACCTTTACTACAACCCCAACCTTAAGCCCTACCAGTTCAACCTAACCCTCGCAAACACGATACTGGATAATGCAGGATACAAGATGGGCCCCGACGGAGTTAGAGTTAGCCCTAACGGTACACGGCTCTCCTACAACTTCTACGTAGTAAACAGTTGGCCGGAGGAGATTCAAGCGGCTAGAATAATAGCCTCTTGGTGGAAGCAGATAGGAGTAGAAGCCACCGTGACTCCTGAGGATGGCGGGGCGCTTTCGTCCATAATTTGGCCAGACTTCAAACAGGACTTCGACCTGTGGGATTGGGAGCAAACTCCAGCCCTACCCACTCTTCTAGACATCTTCATGTCAAACCAGATTGAGACGGGAACGAGCGATAGCGGGATGAATGATTCCGCTTACGATGCTCTCTACAACCAAATGGTGGCCGCCCCCACCCAACAGCAGGTTGTCAACGACGCTTACCAGCTGCAAAATATAGCCTACCAGCAGTTACCGTACATTAACATGTACTACCTGAAATCTGTCCAGGCGTACAATACGCAGACCGTAACGGGTCTCCTAACGCATAACATGACCGGGGGCCCCTTTAACGAATTCAACTGGTACACCTTGCTAGATGCCGCACCTGTATCTGCCGTGACCACGTCCTCCGCAGTATCCTCAGCAACGTCTGTTGCGCCCAGCGTTGCTGTGAATTACACTCCTATTGGCATTGCAGCACTCGTAATAGTAATCCTAGTCGCAATCGCTGCTGTCGCGATTAGGCGTAGAAAAAAGGGTGCCACATGATTGGGTATGGGCAGATACGTCCTAGGCCGAGGCATCTCCTCCTTCATGACCTTTTTTTGCGACGGTTGTTCTCACATTTGTCTTGTTCAGGCTTCTACCCGGAAACCCTGTGGAGCTGTTATTCCGTAACCCTCTACTCACAGTCCAGCAAATTCAGCAGCTAAACGCTCAGTTCGGCCTGAATAAACCTCTCTATATTCAGTTTATAATATTTCTCAAGAATGTGTTCGAAGGACAGTGGGGTTTCTCCTTCTACTATCGAGTTCCAGTGTCTCAAGTGCTCTTTGTAGCATTACTCAACTCAATAATTCTCCTGATCCCCTCAACCATATTGGCAATAGTAATCGGTGTAGGCCTGGGCATTGTCGCAGGATGGAAGAGAGACTCAGCCACGGATGTCGGGATTCTAGCCTCCTCTCTGGTATTATACGCGGTTCCGACGTTTTGGTTAGGGATGCTGTTCATCATGATGGCGTTGAATTTTCGTGGCCTGCCTGTTTCCGGCATGGCCACTGTCGGGCAAAACTACCCGTCCACGTGGGGGTATGTTTCCGACGTCCTTGCACACCTTTTCCTTCCCACTCTAACACTAACGTTGGTTACGCTTGGACAATTCACGATCATAATGCGCAGCAGTGTACTTAGCCAGCTCACGGAGGACTACGTAGTCGCAGCGGCCGCGAAGGGAATGAGTGGCCGCACGTTGCTCAGGAAACACATCGTGCCGAACGCAATGCTTCCCACGGTAACGATCATAGCAATCAGTATCGGTACAGTTGTCGCGGGGGCAGTTCTTACTGAGACAGTGTTTTCTTGGCCGGGAGTAGGTTCACTCATCTACGACTCAATCACGAGGCGCGACTACCCAGTGCTCGAAGGAGCTTTTCTCGTCATTGCGGCCGTCGTAATTCTATCGAATTTCGTTGCTGACCTCGTCTACGCGTATCTAGATCCACGAGTAAGATACGATTGAGCACCAAAATACCCGCGTGGAAGATGTATCTTCGTAATAGGAAAGGTACCTTTGGTCTAGTGCTTATAGTCTCGCTTATAGCGATCGCAATTTTAGCTCCCTTCCTTTCCCCCTACGACCCTAACGTGATAGACCCCAATGCCATACTGCAGCCGCCTTCTGCTATGCATCCTCTTGGCACAAGTGAGATTGGAGAAGATATTCTTTCACTAGCAATCTGGGGCACGAGGATTTCACTCCTTGTCGGCTTTATAGCAACCGCTGTGGCCATGTTCGTGGGAACAGGGGTAGGTATTCTCGCTGGTTACGTGGGAGGAAGGCTTGACGAGGTCTTGATGAGAATCGCAGACTTCTTCTTGGTCGTGCCAGCCGTTGTGCTAGCAATAGTGGTTGCTGCGTTACTAGGTCCATCTCTCTCTAACATCATAATAATAATCGGCCTGCTAAGCTGGCCCCCAACAGCTAGGATGATAAGATCGTCCACTTTAGTTTGGAAAGGCTTCTCTTTCGTGGACGCGAGCAAGTCAGCAGGCTCCTCGACGATGTTCATCATAAGGAAAGACATACTGCCTAATGTCCTTCCCCTAGTTTACGCTAATACGGCTCTCACTATCGCTACTGCGATATTCACTCAGTCAGCGTTGGTGTTTCTGGGCGTTGGCGACGTTAACGATATCAGCTGGGGTCAGATACTGCATTTTGCTTATTCTTCCGGGTCAATAACCGCGGGTTACTACTGGTACGCTATACCACCAGGATTCATGATAGTGCTTTCTGTTCTTGGGTTCGCCCTTGTTGGATATGCCTTGGACGAAATCCTCAATCCCAGACTAAAGTTGGGGGTAGATGTTGCCGCTGCTTGAAGTGAGAGATCTTAGCGTTCAGTTCTCCACCCCTCTAGGAGCTGTACATGCCGTGGATGAGGTAACCCTTAGCCTTGATAGAGACCTGACGGGATTGGTTGGGGAGTCGGGGAGCGGGAAGTCAACCCTTGGATATGCTATAATGAGGCTTCTACCCAAGAACGCTCATGTGACAGGCAAAATACTCTTCGACGGGATCGACATTCTCTCATTGCGCTCAAGTCAAATGCGAAAGATCAGGGGAAGAAGAATAGCCATGGTTTTTCAGGGTTCGATGAACTCCCTAGATCCGCTTATGCGCATTGAAGATCAGGTTGCTGAATCTATAATGATCCATGAAAACGAAGGCAGGGCGGTAGCGACTAGAAACGCTAGGGAGATCCTTGGCGAGCTCGGACTGCCAGCAGAAAAGGCGCGAACCTATCCACATGAATTGAGCGGTGGGCTCAAACAGCGAGTCTCGATAGCAATTGCGCTGTCCCTAAAACCGGATCTGCTCATTGCCGATGAGCCGACAACAGCGCTCGATGTTATGACCCAAGCCCAGATAATGGAGACCATTAGAAAGATCAAGGAAACCTATGGGATGAGCGTAGTGCTGATCAGTCATGACATTGCGCTCGTTTCGGAGGTATCCGATGGCATAGCAGTGATGTATGCGGGGAAGATTGCCGAGATAGGTCCAGTAATGGAAATCGTTGGCTCGCCAGCCCATCCTTATACTGTGGGGTTGATGGCATCCGTTCCTTCTGTTGAAGAGGTTGGGGTGGAGGGCACCTCTATTGCTGGGGATCCCCCTGACGCGATTAACCCAATTGGAGGCTGCAGGTTTAGGCCGAGATGTGCCTACGCCCAAGCCGGCTGCGAGGCTTTCGACAATGGGTTGAGACAAGTCGCATCGCAACATGAAGCAGCTTGCATTCTTGTGGGAGGCGAGAAGCCTTGGGTGAGGTAGTCGTCCATGCGAAAGGCTTAGTCAAGTTATTCGACGTAAGACGGTCAGTCATTGATTCTCTGAGGCGGCCAAGAGAACACATTCACGCAGTTGACGGAATCGATCTTCTTCTCGACCGAGGAGAGATATTCGGCCTCGTCGGTGAATCTGGATCAGGCAAAACGACGACGGCAAGATTACTGCTTATGCTTGAGAGGCCCACGGCAGGGGAGATCTGGTTTAACGGAATGAGACTTGACAATCTGGACGCTAAGAAGATCAGGCCGTATCGAAGGCACATGCAGATGATATATCAAGACCCCTACGGTTCACTTAACCCAAAGATGAGAGTTTCCGAAATCGTAGCCGAACCTCTTCAAGCTCACGGTGAGACGGTCAACTCAGAAAGACTCATAGACTCCCTCACAATCGCGGGCTTGAGGCCTGCAGAAAAATTCCTAGACAGATATCCGCACGAACTAAGCGGCGGCCAAAGGCAAAGAGTAGCCATTGCTAGGGCAATGGTACTGCGGCCTGAGGTCGTCATGGCCGATGAACCCGTCTCTATGTTGGATGTCTCGATAAGGTGTGAAATTCTTTCAACGTTAAAGCAGTTCAACAAGCAACTTAACACCACTGTTCTCCTAATCACGCATGATCTAACCATAGCCTCCCAGCTCTGCCGGCGAATAGCAGTGATGTATCTTGGAAAGATTGTTGAGCAGGGAGCCACAGAGGATATTCTCTTACACTCAGCGCACCCATACACGAAGGCACTCGTGTCCGTCGTTCCGCGTCTTTCAACGCGGTTAAGGAGGAAGACGATTCTCGCGGGTGATGTGCCAAGCGCGAAGAATGTGCCGCAAGGCTGTCGGTTCCACACAAGATGTCCGATCGAACGGCAGGTATGCAGAGAGCTTGAACCAGAGCTTAGACGTGTCGGTGGTCAGTTAGTAGCATGCCATTTTGCTGAGCAGGTACAGGCTCGTTAAACGAATTCGTTTGCTATTGGATTTATCATTTTATTGGATTTATCGATGTGTTTTCTTGACCCCTAGTCGTTGACGCTAGCGTTCCAATTGCTCCTATCCCAGTAGCTATCAGAAAGAAGTCCCTCATCCCCACAACAAACTCGGTAACTCCCAAGCCGCCTTGTGAAGTGAGTCCAGCGAAAACCGCGAGCAAAGCTTGAGTCGGCAATGTGGCGGCCATAACTGCGCTAAGCAACGCCAATCCTATCGACTGGCCCATGAAACGCATCGTCCCCAAAGTCCCAGCCCCCACACCCAGCTTCTCCTGCTTCACAGAGCCCATTACAGCGCTCGTGTTTGGGGACGAGAACAAGCCAAATCCAGCCCCAACCACGACAAGCCTCAAGACCGTATCTAGCCCCGACGACGCCGCATTCAACCCTGAAAACAAGAACAATCCCACACTCACAATGCCCATACCCAACGTTGAAATTACTCTCGACCCAAACCGGTCCGAGGGCCAACCACTCAGCGGCGAAAGCAAAGCCATTGGCGTAGCCTGCGCAATCAGGACTAAGCCCGCATTCTGCGGATCTAGGCCCTTGATACTCTCCAAGTAGATCGTCATCATCAACGTGACCCCGTTCACCGCAACATAACTCAGAAAAGCGGTCGCATTCGCTGCCGCAAACAACCGGTTCCGCGTAAACAACGACAAATCCAACGTGGGAAAGCGAACTAGTCCTCTCTCAATTCGCACGAACAAGAGCAGCATGACGACACTCAACCCAGCCAGCAGGATGCTCGGTGCTGAAACCCAACCAAACACACCACCGAGCGTCAGCACAACTAACGTCGAGGCTAATCCTAAGGAAAGCGTCACTGCTCCCGGAAGGTCAAATCCTATCTCCCTCTCGTCAGGCCTCTTCTCTTTCAATTTGAGAGTGGTTAACGCGACAACTACGATCCCAATGGGAACGTTCACGAAGAAGATCGACCTCCAACCATAATTCTGAACCAGAACACCTCCAAGCACAGGGCCAACCATGAGCCCGGTGTACACTGCCATCGTGTTGATGCCTAATGCTTTGCCGCGTTCTTCCCGGGGAAACGTGTCGGTTACGATTGCGGGACTATTAGCGGAAATGAACGCCGCTCCCAAGCCCTGTAAGGCTCTGAAAAGTACTAGCTGTAGATCTGTCATGGACAGCGCGCAAAGCACCGATCCGACGGTGAAGATGATGAACCCGACCGTGTAGAACCGTTTCCTTCCATGAAGGTCGGCCAGCCTACCCGCATTAATCAAGAGCACAGTCAACATGAGAAGGTAGGCCAATTGAATCCAAACCGCCGCCTCCAATCCCAGCCTGATCGAAGAGGCGATGGCGGGAATCGCGATTGTCACTACGCTACCATCAAACGGCGACATGAAAGCCCCAATCGTAGTAATCAGAAGAACAATCCACTTGTACTCGGCCATAGAACTTCTCCCCCGGGCCTCATGTTTGCTCTTAAGCTGGTTCCTCGATCATGAAGTTCAGTTCACTATCAATAAACGTAAGACGGGCATTCTTTGCTGACAGATCGTGACTTGATATGAATTATGTTAGACTTGGAGACAGCGGATTAAAAGTTTCTGAGATTTGTCTTGGCACTTGGCATCTTCCGAGGTTGACGGAAACTGATTCGTATGGGATACCGAAAGTGGACGCTGAAGAAACAAGAAGGGTAGTGAATCTGGCTTTTGATCATGGTATAAACTTCATTGATACTGCGAACCGATACCATGGAGCGATGGCCCCAGTTGATTTGAATCATTATGGGAACGCTGAGAAGGTCCTTTCAGAAATACTCAGAGACCACGAAAGAGAGAGCTACGTGTTGGCAACAAAGGTGGGGAACGAAATGGCGCCCTGGCCGAATGGACGCGGCCTGTCAAGGAAACACATGTTCTGGCAAATAACCGAAGGTTTGAAGCGATTAAAACTGGAATACGTGGACGTATATTTGGCTCATCTCCCAGATGAGGAAACTCCGCATCTAGAAACTTTACAAGCTTTCAATGACGTAGTCGCAATGGGGAAAGTTCACTATATCGGTTGTTCCAACTTCACGACAGAACAGGTCATAGACTTCATGGAGCTTTCCAAAGTGCATGACCTAGTCAGTTTTGTTACACTCCAAGACCCATATAGCCTAGTCAACCGAAGCATCGAATCCGACAAGCTACCTCTGGCTCGCAAGCACAACTTCACAATTATGGCGTATTCTACACTAGCTCAAGGATTACTGTCCGGCAGATATCTAGACGGAGTTCCAGTTGGATCAAGAGCAACATATTCCCAGAGCCTCAAGAAAGCATTATCTGAGAAGAACCTGGACTCCTTGAGAAAACTATCCACCTTAGCCAGCGAGAAGGGCATCTCGTTATCCCAACTCGCGATTGCATGGATCCTTCACAAGCAGAGAAAACTTGGCGTCAACATAATTCCGATCATCGGAGTATCAAACAGAGAACAGCTACTAGAAAATCTTCAAGCATTAGAAGCCAACCTATCCGAAGATGACATGTCAAAAGCGGAACAGATTATGCCCCCAATACAAGTCTAACTTTCTTTTTTGAGTAGGCAAGGTAATAGTCAACACCCGTTATGCTCATCAGGATTCGGACATCATCAGTTACCTTAGCATTCTCCCTTACGGTATCTTCCAGGGGAATGCACTGCCGTTCAAGAAACTCTACCCTATCCATCATGGTGCCCAGGATTAGGTCTCGTTCATCTTTGAACCTTAACGAACGAATCGCTCGTCTTCTTCTAACTGGAAAGTTATCCTCACTCTTTGGTAATGAGTGAAATAGATGAAGCCTCAATGCGACTTCTAGCGTTGCGCTCTTTTGGTGCTTCAAACTAATATGTGAGAGAGAAACGGAGCTTGGCCTGGAATGATTTATGGAATATGTGAACTTGGGTTCGGCAGGAGTAAAGGTGTCGAGGATATGCTTCGGCTGCATGTCGTTCGGCAACGACAATGCATGGAAACTTGAACTTGACGAGGCTCGACCATTAGTCAAGAAAGCGCTCGACTTGGGGATCAACTTCTTCGACACCGCGAACGTTTACTCATTAGGGCGTTCCGAAGAAATAACCGGCGAATGCCTCAAAGGCTATCGCGATGACGTAGTCGTCGCCACCAAGGTTTGGGATATTATGGGAAGGGGGCCGAACGACTCAGGCCTATCGCGATATCATGTTATGCGGCAGATCAAGGCATCCTTAAAGCGACTGCAAATGGATCACGTTGACCTCTATCAGATTCACAGGTGGGATTACAGGACGCCTATCGAAGAGACGATGAAGACGCTGAACGATATCGTCCGGCAGGGGATGGCACGGTACATAGGTGCCTCTAGCATGTTCGCATGGCAGTTTCTGAGTGCGCTTTACACAAGTGAGAAACTTGGTTTGGAGAAGTTTGTCAGCATGCAGAACCATTACAACCTGGTCTACCGTGAAGAAGAACGTGAAATGATTCCGCTCTGCAAAGAAGCTGGGATCGCAGTCATTCCATGGAGCCCATTATCACGGGGCTTCCTTACTGGAAAATACAAACGGGGCGAGACTCCGAAAAGCCTTCGCTACGAAAACGAACGGATGGACGGTCACAATCTACTGGCTGACCGATACTTCAGGCCGGAAGACTTCGACGTGGTTGAAACTGTTGTGGCCGTGGCAAAAGAGAAAGATGTTTCACCATCCCAAGTCGCCCTTGCTTGGTTGCTCCACAAAGGTGTAACCGCACCAATCACAGGCGTCACGAAAGCCTATCATATAGAAGAAGCGGTCGAGGCCTTGGAGGTCAAGCTCGATTCCGATGACATGAAGCGGCTTGAGGCGCCTTACAAACCGCATCCAGTAATTGGCCATGAGTAGCGCTCCAAGAACTCACCGAACCCCGTCCAGCTCCATCAGAATGCAACTTTCGAGTTCCGTTGCTCGTACCAGTTGATCCGTCGTCCCTACCCAAGTTAGTTTGTTCATTCGGTTGCGCGGTTTCGGGTTTGGATGATAATGCCACTAAAGACTAGCTCCCCGCGCACCAACTCTGTTTCCTGTTTGGGCATGTTTTTGCGTGTATTCAGATTATGCTAGTCTTTTGTGGGCATCGTGACCGTTGCCAACTGGACTTGGGATTCCCTGAAGTAGTGTTTCTTCGCCCATAATGCCACGCTGACGAGACTGATTAGAACTGGAACTTCGAACAGGGGCCCGATCACCGCGGCGAAGGCTTCGCCCGAGTTTATTCCGAACACTCCGACTGCCACCGCTATTGCAAGCTCGAAATTATTGCTGGCAGCTGTGAAGGATAACGTTACGGTCTCAGGATAGGAGAATCTCCATGCCTTGGACATGATGAATGAGAGTGTGAACATAATAAGGAAGTAGCTGACGAGGGGTATTGCAATTCTTACGACATCCCATGGCAACGCAAGGATATACCCACCTTTCAACGAAAACATCACCACGATCGTGAAGAGTAATCCTATCAACGCCGTCGGACTCAACTTTTCCACAAACGTCCCATCATACCACTCCTTCCCCTTCTTCCGCACCAGCGCGTACCTGGTGACCATTCCAGCGATGAACGGGATGCCTAGGTAGATGAAGACGGTTTTCGCTATGTCCCATATAGAGATCGCAACGGTTACGCCCGACCCATGGGCGACCCAAGAGGAGAGCAACGTGACAAAGAACCATGCGTAAACTGAGTATAATGCAACTTGGAAAATTGAGTTAAGCGCCACAAGCACCGCTGCGTACTCGCTATCGCCTCCTGCTAGCATGTTCCACACTAGGACCATGGCGATGCATCTGGCTAATCCGACGATGATTATTCCTATCCGATATTCGGGCAGGTCAGGCAAGAATAACCATGCGAGACCGAACATTAGGAAGGGCCCTACAAGCCAGTTCTGGAATAGGGAGACGCTGAACATCTTCCAAGCCTTTCCCACCTTCGAAAGCTCTTCATACTTCACGCGTGCTAGCGGTGGGTACATCATCCAGAGCAATCCAACCGCGATTGGAACCGAAATCGTACCGACGCTGAACGTTTCAAGAAGCTTCGGGAGTTGCGGAAAAACAGCTCCTGCACCTACTCCGATAGCCATCGCTAGGAAAATCCACAGAGCAAGAAATCTGTCGAGCAGCGAAAGCCGTTGCATCATGGATTCGGGCCTCTGATTATGATTCCATGCGCTAACGGTCTAACGGAACCGATCAGTTAGGCTTCGTAGCCTTCCATATCACACTCTTCACGTGAAGCCCTTTCGACGCCATCTCTTGGTTTATGGGGTGGGACTCATCCGATCCTTCGATTTTAACGAAACCTGCCTTTTCTAGGATGCTCGTGTATTCGTGGAAGGTAACGGCTCCTGCAATGCAAGCTGCCCATTCTTCTGGTTTGATCACCTTCTTCGCTTCTTGAGTCGCAACCATATCGGATACGCATATGCCACCGCCGGGTTTGAGGACCCGGTAAATCTCGTTGAACGCCAATTTCTTGTCTGGAACTAGGTTCAGTACACAATTGCTGATGACCAAATCCACCGAATTACTTTCGATGGGCATGTGTTCGATTTCTCCAAGCCGAAATTCAACGTTTTTGTAATCATACTTCTTCGCAGTTTCGCGTGCCCTGAAGATCATCTCAGGTGTTGCATCAAGGCCGATAACCTTCCCTTTCTCGCCGACAAGTTTCGAGGCGCGGAAAACATCAACGCCTCCGCCGCTACCTAAATCCAGAACAATTTCTCCTTCTCGAATCTGCACATTTGCGAGAGGGCTACCACAGCTGGCGACAACGCTCAGAGCCTCAGTCGGGAGATCCGCCTCAGTAGTTGAAGCTGAACTGCAGCAGCTCTTCTCAGTTTCGTTTCCGCAGCAGGGTTCATTCAGTACAGCTAACCGACTGTACCTTTGCCTAACAGCATTCTTGATTTCTTCTTCGCTCAGACTCATATTAGGTCACGTCTAATATGATAAGGCAATATATTTAAGAATGTTGATATGTATTTCTATTGTCGATTGATTTGAGCGCAACGATCGCCCAAGCCAGAGTCAAACGTCTCGTAACTCTTGGCCTTGCGGACTCTACTTGTACTCCCGCTGAACGAATTACGCAACTTAAGTCAAGAATAGGGAAGAACGAGAAGAACCTTCAGGAACTGGAATACTTCTTCGCTGCCCTCGGAGATGCCACTAGACTCAAAATGCTCAAGATAATCGCTGACGAAGAATTATGCTCATGCGAAGTCATGGCCGCTCTTGAGCTAACGCAACCCACGACGTCACACCATCTAGGAATACTAGAAAGAGGAGGACTCCTGACTTCAAGACGAAACGGCAAATGGGTATTCTACAAAATAGCGAACTCACAAGTCAAGAACCTAATCGCCAAAGGATTCAATCTAGTGGAGGAGACGGAGTGATGAAGAAAGTGCTGTTCGTTTGCGTGGAGAATGCAGGTAGGAGCCAAATGGCTGAGACAATCGCCCGCGCTTACGGAGTCGATGCTACTAGCGCTGGGACAATGCCCGCTCCAGCGGTTAACCCGACTGTAATTGAAGCTATGCGCGAAAGAGGATTCAATCTCTCTTCCAACAAACCGAAGATGTTGACCAGTCAAATGATTGAAGATGCAGATTATGTTGTAACCATGGGCTGTAGAGTCGAATCTGTCTGTCCTAAGCCTTTGATCGCTAAGATGGAGAAGAAACTTGTTGACTGGCATATTGACGACCCTAAGGGCAAGCCGATTGAAGAAGTAAGAAAGATCAGATCTCAAATCGAAAACCAAGTCATTGAACTCCTGAAGACCAAGTGAGCGCCCTGAGCATGAAGAGTATCCAGGCAGATACGTCGATTAGCGCAGCGAGAAGAGATGAGTTACCAGAAATCTTAGCACTACTTGAAGAATGCAAACTTCCCAAAGAAGGACTTGCGACTCACCTATCCACAACGCTAGTTGCACGAAAAGGGAGGAAGATTGTTGGATGTTCCGCTCTAGAATTATATCAAGAATTCGCATTGCTTCGATCTGTTGCAGTTAAACCGTCTTTTCGAAAGCGAGGACTGGCACTGAAGCTTACGAGAGCGGCTCTAGACTTAGCTAAGCACTATCAGGTAACGAACGTTTATCTACTCACGGAGACGGCGAGCACGTTCTTTTCCAAGGTAGGCTTCGCCCGTGTTCCGCGTTCTGATGTACCAGAGAATATCCGACGCACAGCTGAGTTCACTACACTATGCCCAGACACCGCCACGGTCATGACAATGTCCTTAGTTCAACACAATCGATTCTAAATCTTACGCGCACTCGCTCCTGACATGACGAATCTCAAATGTTACGTCCCAATGCTCGTATGCAACATCAGAACTCCGATTTTGCTCGACCACTCTTCCTATCCGCTACCATTCTTCTTCTAACCTTCCGAGAGCGCATACCGAGAAGAATCCTTTCTTGACCTCTTACCCTGTGGGAATCCCTTTTCCACACTTGACACAATTCACGATTATAATTCCTCGCAGATACTGCTCTTGTCGCATTGCATTGAATCGTTCCGATAACCTGCGAAGAAGCCCGCGGGCTCCTTTTGACGTTGGGTTGCAGTTTTCAAGGATTAGGTTGAATCTGAGGCCGATTTTCTTGCATTCCGGGGAGGTACCCATCCTCAACCCGTGTACCGGAAATTGAGCTTCACGCCCGGCCTAGGCATCTGCCTTTGTTCTGTGGCATCATTTCTCCTCACGGTTGCAGGCTCATCTGCAGACCCGATTTGGTTATAAGTTGTCCGAGGAAAAGTCTGAGTTGTTAAGTGAGAGATTTGCGATTGGCGATTGGAGTAATCATCACCATTATTCTTTCAGTCTCACTTGGTTTGCTAATAGCATTGTTCGCATCAGGTCCTTCGCAACCTTTTCCATTTTCAGAGTGCATGGAATACCCATTAAATTCGTCACCTAGTTCATGCTCGCCACTCGCACCCGTGCTGCTTCTGCTCGCAGCCTTGCTTCTTTGTTTCGCGATATACTCAACCGTGAAACGCAGGAATATGCGATAGAAGTGGGTGATTGCCCTCGGCTTTGTTGCGTTGATGGGACACTCGTTTCCTCGGTTTTCGTGTTGCTTTTCGGGGCACGGTTGGTGTTCTGGATTAGGGTAAGTCACTTGTTTTTCCCTTGAACCGTTATTCCCGCTGAGTCGGCTGGCGTTTTGCCGTCTAAGTTTAGCCGTTTATCACACACAACCAAACAGCTAAATCCTTAGAGCAGCAAATCTCGGGTTGAGCGGCCGTTGCCTAGTCGGACTATTTCTGAACTGCCACAATTTACCCTCGCTGGAGTAAGGCTAAACGGTTCATTTGATGTGAAGTTTTCGCATGGTGCGTGGGCGATCAATGACTTCAAATTTGTAGAGATCGAGGTTTCAACTGGTGATATCGAGAAATTTCGTATAGCCGCAGAGAATCAGAGTAAATTGGATATCGAGTTGGGCAATGGAAAAGGTAAGGCCGTCATAAGGGACCTTGAGTATGATCCCGAAGGTAAAACGTTGAAGGGCATTATCATAGAGCTAACAGAATGGAAATTCGCATAACAGCCTTTTTTTAACAGCCGAGAGATGCAAAGATGGTACTCTTTCTCTCCAAGAGCCAAGTAAGCTCGATCCTATCGATGGCTGAAAGCATTAGTGCGGTTGAGGAGGCGTTCCGGGAGCTTGCTCTCGGAACTGCCACGATGCCTACAAGACTGAGCCTGTCAATACCTGAGAAGCAAGGGTGGCTGGGGGTAATGCCTGCATTCCTTGCACATGCCGGAGCGTTGGCAACGAAGATAGTCACAGTCTACCAAGAGAACACAACGAGGCATGGGATCCCAAACGTCCTAGCGTCAGTAATCCTAAACGACGTAGAAACCGGCCGCGTTCAAGCAATAATGGAGGGATCACAAATTACCGCGATGAGAACCGGGGCGGTGTCGGGACTCGCTACGAAATATCTTGCCCGGACAGATGCAAGCAGAGTGGGGATATTTGGCGCGGGCGTCCAGGCGCGAAAGCAACTTCAAGCGGTTTGTGAGGTTAGACGAATCCGGTCAGCGTTGGTATATGACACTAACAAGGAGAGCACTAGGAACTTCGTTGCCGACTCCGCAAAAGCTGATATGATGATCTCTGCCGCGGACTCACCGGAAGAGGTTGTTCAGGAATCAGATATCATCGTCACTGCAACGACATCGAAAACTCCTGTCTTCAGCGGCCGTCATATCAAGCCTGGAACACATATCAACGCAATAGGAGCGTTCACTCCGGCGGCACGAGAGGTCGACAACGAGACAATCTCAACCTCAAAGATCGTTGTTGATTCCATTGACGCAGCCCTCGCGGAAGCAGGGGACATTATCATACCATTGAAAGAAGGCGTGATTCAACGGCAAAATATCTGGGCAGAACTAGGACAGATAGTATCGGGCAAGAAAGCTGGGCGAACCTCCAATCAGGAGACGACGCTTTTCAAGTCAGTAGGCCTCGGAATTCAGGATGCCGCAGTAGCGATGATCGTATTCAAGAAGGCTCAGAGCCTCGGAGTTGGAACACAGTTCGACTTGGAAAGCTAAACTGCTACGTCAGAAACTGATCTGAATCATTCATGATAGCAGTGTTCTGATTACTTCCTTGTAGACAGAGACCGTCTTTTTAACGGATTCAAGGTCGACGAACTCGTCCGGTTGATGCAATCTTCCGCCCGATGGCCCAAACTCTAGCGTAGGAATCTTTCCCTGGTTTACGAGAATACAGGAATCACATGGGCCCTCATGAAAATCAATTCTCGGAGCATGGCCCAGAGCCTTCGTTGCGGCTTCAACTACGATTTTCACAGTTTCGTTTTCTTCCGGTATCTCGAAGGGGTCGCAGAACGGCGTTTCGCGAACAATGAAACTTGCCGTGGCGTTTATCCCGAGTTCCCGGATCAGATTGTTGAGATCTTCGAGTGCTTCTTTCGAGTTGTGCCCTGGGACTAAGCATCTGTCTATGACAATTCGGCAGCGGTCGGGTACAAGCATGACGTTCTCCTGTCCACCTTCAATCTTCAGGACGTTGACCGTGGAACGGCCCATTCTGGGGTGAGTGGGGCTGCTAAGCCTCGGTAAAGAGTTGATAAGAATAGCCGCATCCTGAATCGCGCTTACTCCATGCTCAGGCTGCATCGAGTGCGCAGCTTTTCCGTGAACAACAACGTCTAGGACGGTTCGACCGCGATGTGCCGTTACGACATTGAGGTCTGTTGCTTCGGAAATCATTGCTAAGTTTACGCCGCTTGTTATGCCCCTCTGAACTAGGGCGTAGGATCCCCAATCTAGCGATTCTTCGTCTACAACTGCGGCTACAATAATCTCACCTCTTTTGGGCAGCCCTTCCTTTTTACATTCAACTGCTGCCGAGAGAATTGCAGCCAAGCCTGATTTCATGTCGACCGTCCCGCGGCCATACATTCTACCTTTCTCTATTTCTGCACCGAATGGGTCATGTTTCCATCCGGTCCCGGGTGCAACGGTGTCCATATGACCGTTGAGCATCAGGCGGGGGCCATCCTGCGCACCCTTTGCTCTACTTAGCACGTCGGGTCTACCTGGTTTGACTTCAAACATCTCGACAGGCAGCCCATTTTCCCTAAGCCATTTAGCGATGAACTCCGCGACCCTACCTTCTTCCCCACATACGCTCGGAATCCTCACCAGGTCAGCAAGAAGCGAGATTACATCGTCGGACAAAACATCCACACCTAGCGACAAATTAGGAAATGAAGAGCATTTAGCTTAAGACACATCTTCTCGAGCTTGTCTTAAATATTCTTGAAACAAGGGCATAAATGCGCCGATCGATCTTCCGACCCATGATTCTTGGCGTTCAAAGTTTATTTATTATACCATGAGTCAGTGCTGAATCTGATTCGAAAATGAATACTGGTGCACGCCCTCTCGGAATTACATTGCTTGCTCTGCTTCACGTCCTCCAAGCGATCTTCTTTTTCGTTGGTGGCATTGCACTGATTGCCCTTGGTGCCTTCATCAGGCGAAGCTTGTTCGGTCTTCCGCGATTCCTGAATGGAGCCGTATCTTTGATTGGGGTTGTGGTAGTCGTAATCGGATTGCTCTACTTGGGATTGGCTTGGGGATTGTGGACGGGTAAGGGATGGGCGTGGGTTCTGTCGCTAGTGCTGGCCGCGTTGGGATTTATTGTCTCTCTAATCTCGCTTGTAAGAGGCGGCTTTGGTACGATCGTGGTATTGCTTCTCGACGCGATAATCCTATACTACCTCTTCAGACCCAACGTTAGGGCTTTCTTCGGCGAGCAGAAGATGCCTTCGCAACCTGCACCGATAACTGCATCAACATCCCAGTCGACGGCTGCGACACGATTCTGCTCAAACTGTGGAGCCCCAGCCCAAGGGAGCGAAAAATTCTGTTCGCACTGTGGCAAGGCTATCTCGTGAAGTCCTGATCGTTCCTCCTGAGGAAACTAGCGTAACCTCAGATTTGGGGCTACGGTGCTGGTACCTTGTCGGTTGAGTGGGTAAATAGGTTAGATTTTGGTGGTTGTTACCTTTCGGTTGATGAGTTTGGCGACAGGGGTTTCGGCGCTGACTATTCCAAGCTCACAGGGTTTAGAGTAGTTTGCCCAAGGTTATCTATGACCCACTATGTTGTAGGAATTGAGCGTCTGGCTCACTGGAAGTGATTCAACTGAGAATCGTGATCGCGGTTCTTCTAATTGTTTTGATTTACGGCGGAACTTTCGGAATTTTCTGGATCACTTCCATCCACACTTTAACCCTATACCCTGTTGCACAAAGCTACTCCTGGCAAATCGTTCCCTTAGCCAATAATGGAGGTTCGGATAACTTCGAAATCACCTCGTGGCGCAATGGTCATAACATGAGAGGGTGGATCGAATTCAATCTATCATCGATTCCGCAGCAAGTGTGCATCATGTCAGCCATCCTTAGTTTGCGGCTTTGGCAGAAAACAACACCCCAAACCCAGCTCAGTGACCAGCTGGGCAACCAATCCCAACTGGGTGACCCGACCGGCAGAATTTACGGAGTCTACGCGTTGTCCTCACCTTGGACTGATGAGGGAATTAACTGGGTAAATCAGCCAAACTGGACAGATTACCATCACGCCGAATCCTCAGTCCCGCCGGGCCAAGGCGGATGGAATGGTCCATTCATTTACATGAACTGGGATCTCACTGAGATGGTGAGAGATTGGCAGTCGGGTGTACAAAACAATGGGGTAGTCGTAAAAGACACTCAGGAGAACGCTTCGCTACTCTACTCAACCCAATTCTTCACAATCCACCAGACTCCAAATCGAAGTTACTTCCCAAGGCTAATTGTCACATATCTATATCCACAAGAAGCCTATGCAGCAGCAATCGTCTTCCTCGTTGAAACCGCCCTGATCTCCCTATTTGTCTTGAGAGCGCGGCGGGCATCCAAACGCTTACTCTAGGCTGCAAGGAATTTCAGGAGTTCTCGACGCTAGAGCGCTCGTTTCGGTAACGCGCTTCAGTACGTTTCAAATGCTAGGTCCTACTCTCAATGGACGACGCCATTATCATATGAAAGCATTAGCCACCACTCTGTCCAGCTGAACTTAAAGGCAGAGTAAACACAACTGTCATAATTCAATGCTCTAAGTTACGTGATGATTTTCCCAGCACATAGAAATTAGGTTATGTGACGGAGAGATACCGTTACCCTAATCCACGAACTTTCTTAAGCCTCCTAGCCCCAGTTCCTCAAAGATATAGCCCTGAATTTAGCCAAGAAATCGTTAACCTTACTCAGGTCTCCTTCAAACATCATTTCTGTTTCGGTTAACTCTATTGAGCCTACTCGAACCTTGCGATAGGTGACCTTCGCGCGCCACCCTTCACCAGACATCTCGCCGTTCTCATACCGAACACCAAGGCTCTTTGCGTATAATTCTACAAACATTGGGAGCAAACCTCGAAACCTGGCAACAAGTTTTGAGCCGGAAGAAGCCTCAGCCTCCGGATTCACATCTGCCCACTTCGAGCTATCATCTCGGAGAGAATGGGTTAAAGATTGTTCGGAATGAATCATTGTGTACGCTTGGGGGGTGAATTCGTGCATGGTGCGGCTGATCGTGAAGTTTATGAGCATCGCGAGGCAGCGCGCGGGAACTGCCAACGTTGAATTCTTTTCCACGAGTGACAGATTGGGAGACGTTTTGAAGGAGCTTGTGGACAGGTACAAGATTGCAGACATTATGCTCAGTGAGGAGGGGGATGTGAGGCCATGGGCTCGAGTACTTGTGAATGGTAGATCGCAGCAATTCATAGGTGGTCTAAATGCGGAGCTTCATGACGGCGACCGCATTGCGTTAATCTACCCCTACACCGAAAACTTTTGACTGCAGACGTCGCTCACGCTGTTCAATCTTCTATCAGTCGCAATGTGCCTTCCGTTGGGTCAACTAATTACTTGTAGTTCGCGTAGTTTAGTTTCTGGCACGACTCCATCAATCCAGCCTCGGGCGTCGTAGTATTCCTTCTTCATTTTGTCCAGCTCGCACACGTGGCCAGCGGCAGGTCCGGAACCTCCTTTCTTGAGGAATTTCTCGGGAAGCGTGTCATCTTTCCCTGTGAACCCATTCAGATTGTTGTAGTAGCGTTCGAGGTTGTAGATGCGTTCTCCGGTTTTCATGAGGCCATCGGCGTCGATGTCGACCCCAGTCATGGCTGCGTATTGGGCCACGTATTCGTTAATGCCCTCCGCGAAAGCGTTGAATTTGCATATGTCGAAGGAGTCTGAGATAGCATGTAGATCTTGGAAGATTTTCAGTAGCTTCCCTTTGCCTTCCCAAGCGGCTGGGTCTGTCTTCTCCGGCACGCCGAGGCACTCGCTCGCTGGTGTGTATCCTCTGAGGTGACAGGCGCCTCGGTTGGAGGTTGCGTAGCCTATGCCCATGCCTTGCAGGCCCCTTGGATCATACGCGGCTATCGATTGGCCTTTCACTTGGTTTGCTAAGCCTTCGTCGCCGAACTTCTTGGCTGCCCTCCAGCAGCCTTCTGCAAGCGCATCTCCTAATCCTTCTCTCTTGGCGGTTTTGTGAATGAGGTTGATCATCGCGTCTGCGTCGCCCCACTGAATCTTCTCTTGGATTAGGCCACGTTCGCTGGCTTCCATTGCGACAGAGATGCAGTTGCCCATCTCGATCGTGTCAACGCCGTAATCATTTGTCAAGTTAACCATGTACGCAATAGCGTCCCTGTTGCTGCACGCGCAGTTTGCTCCAAGCGACCACATTGACTCATACTCGGTGCTCTCCATGTGGACCTTGTACTTGCCTTCCTTAACTTCGACTTCTTTCTTACATGCAACTGGGCAAGCGTGACATGTAGGGTCGCCGACTAGGATTGTTTGCTTGACAGTCTCACCGCTCACCATATCCGCGTGCTCAAACTGAGTTGCTTGAGCGTTGCGGGTGGGAAGGCCGCCCACCTCGTTTAAGATGTTCATCAACACGTTGGTGCCGAAAACGGATAGCCCACCTTTTCGCGGGGCAGTCACATCGCCTTTAACGATCGCAGTGTTACCGAGCGCGACAGCTTTCTTGAACTCTTCGGCCTTAGCTGGTTTCGGTTTTTCCTTAATGTCTCCCTTAATCACAAGACATTTGACCTTCTTCCATCCCATTACGGCCCCTGTTCCGCCGCGCCCTGAAGCACGGTCGTTTTCGTTTATGGCCGCCGCGAACCGGACGAGTTTTTCTCCCGCCTGCCCGATCGCGACTACGCTAATGTCTTTCTTGCCGTACTTGTCCATCATCGCCTTCACGGTGTCGTGAACATTCTTACCCCAGAGATGCGACGCGTCCTTCAATGTAACCTTGCCATTCTCTACGTACGCGTAGACAGGCTTCGTCGCTCTGCCCCGAAAGATCAGTCCATCAAAGCCCGCCCATCGAAGCCGTGCCCCAGACCACCCACCGTGATGAGAATCAGTAACAGTTCCTGTCAGCGGAGACTTCGTAACCAAAGCCATCCGGCCGCTCATCGTCACCTCGCTGCCGACCAAAGGCCCAAGCATAAAGCATAGAATATTCTCCTCAGAAAATGCTTCAACTTTCGGCCCGTTGTCGAAAACGTACTTAACGCCGAGGCCGCGCCCGCCAATATATTTTCTTAAGTCATCTTCGCTTGGCTTCTCGTATTCTACCTTCTCTCGGGTCAGGTCAATTCTGGCGATTTGGTTAGCATATCCACCAAGAGTCATGGACTAGAGTAATCAGGCTCCGGGATTAAATCTTGGTGCTCGACGAGAAACTCCACAAGAAATGCAATGCCAACAATTAGGCCTTATCATAAACCAGAAAAACAAAGCAGGTTTTCCGTTTGGCAAATTGGCCGACACCCCTGCCAAGATGCATCATTCGAACAATCTTATCTTTACCGGACCTTTTTCTTCCACATCCCTCAAGAAATAATAAATCATGAGAAGACTGATAGTCATGATGTTGCCCCGCACCAAAGCGTTGCTCAAGGATTCCTTCCATTACTCTCTTTGCATCGGGAACCGGCTCTTCGAGGAGCGTGTGCAGATTTTTCACAACTACGTGCGCCTACATATGGCACTGGAAGGTAGGACCCCTGAGGAAGTTGCAGGGATTACGGTTGTGCGAGAAAGCAAGTGGCTAACACTTATTCAGAACGCTTCGCTCAGGTGGAGCAACATTAAGAAGATACTGAAACGAATGGAAAGCTCACCAATAGGCTAACAAGCTGAGAGGGTGAACCCAATGACCGAAGAAATCGATCGCCATGATAGGCTTGTGCTTAGAATTGCAGAACAAAGCTTTCGTTTCCCGAATCCGAATCACCCCAATTGGGTGACTTACACTAATACTAGCTCACAAAAAATGAAGGGCGTTGAAACCGAGAATGAGCCTGTATATCCAGATATTGTAGTTCTAGAGAACCAAAGAATTGCTGTGCTTGCAGAGGTCGAGACTGAGGCAGGCGTTAATCAAGATGAAGCTCTCCAATGGTTAAGATACTCAAGTCTTTGCGAAACCTTCTGCCTCTATGTTCCTGAAGGTTATGAGGATGTCACTGTGGAACTCCTTCGTGAGAACGAAATACGAATCAGTCTAAGGACTTACGGATTTGAAGATTCAAACCTCGTAATTACGGATCGTTAGTTCAAGCATCCGACGTGAGTTAACAGCAATACGACTTCTCTTAGTCCGAAGCAAACTTAACAGAAGTCAGGGAGATGCTGCTTATTTTCCGGTATGTTCATTTGATTCTACGTCGTGTATCCCGGCCTGTGGTAGGATAATGCAAGCGATGTCGCGTAGATCATTTCTATCCGTGGCTGACTTAAGTAAACGTGAGTTCGCTGATCTTCTTGAAAGAACGAGGGTGCTGAAAGAAAACATTCTGAGAAAGGCGTCAGGAAATCTTCTCGAGAAGAAAGTGATTGGTCTATTGTTCGAGAAGCCTTCCACCCGAACTCGAACAAGTTTTGAGGTAGCGACCTTTCGACTCGGAGGCGAACCCATTTACATGCAATCAAGCGAACTGCAGGGTACTCGCGGCGAACCGATAAAGGATACTGCTAGGATACTGGGCAGCTATCTGGATTGCATTGTGGGAAGAGTGTACGCACACGATACATTAGTTCAGCTTGCTAAGTATAGCGGTGTTTCCGTTGTCAATGCTTTAAGTGATCTTGAACACCCAACACAAATTATAAGCGATTTTCTGACGATTATCGAGAAAAAAGGAAAACTCGAGGGGCTTACCATGGCGTACATCGGTGATGGAGATAACGTGTGTAATTCGTTACTCCTAGGGGCTGCGTTGGCTGGCATGAACATGAACGTGGCCTGTCCTGAGGGATATGAGCCTGATGCAGCAATTCTCGCGAGGGCACAGAGCTTGGCAAAGGAAAATGGTGCGAAGTTAATCATAACGAGGAAACCGGTCGAAGCTGCCAAGGACGCTGACGTGCTCTATACTGATGTCTGGGTCAGCATGGGGGAAGACGCGGAACGGGAGAAAAAGATGAAAGCGTTTCAGGGTTATCAGATCAACTCCACTCTCCTCAAAGCTGCTAATCGTGACGCCGTCGTAATGCACTGTCTACCAGCGCATAGAGGATTGGAGATCACAGACGACGTAATTGAAGGAGAGCAGTCAATCGTTTGGCAGCAGGGCGCAAACAAACTCTACGGTGCTGCCAGCGTGTTGGAGTTCTGTTTGAAATAACCAAAGAGCACAATGATCATTGCAAGAAAAGAAAATAGTTGAAGAAAAAACCTCCGAGCATTCGAAGCTAAAGAAGGAGCTAGGGTTGCTCAGCCTCACGGGAGTAGCCGTAGGCGGCATGATTGGTTCAGGCATCTTCTCGCTCCCAGCTGTAATGGCTTCAGTTACAGGTCCATCATTCCTGTACGGCCTGCTTCTCACCGGTATCCTCGTAACATTTCTTGCACTCCCGTACACTGAACTTGGATCCGCATTTCCGATTACTGGAGGCCCGTACGCCTTGCCGAGGCTTGCGCTTGGTGACTTCGGCGGATTCACAATGGGTTGGGCATACTTCTTGTACGCATTCATAGGAACGGCGGCTATAATCGACATATTCGTCACGTACCTCAACTACTACATCCCAGGCCTAGCGGTGGGATTGACGCTGACGCCTGCCGGAATCGCTGTCGCTATTTTCTTCCTTTGGGTATGGACCGTGATGAACATACTCGGAGTGAAGTGGGGTGCGTTGTACGGTGTCATAACCACGTTCGGTAAGATTATCCCACTGTTACTCTTCGCAGGAATTGGCTTACTATATCTAAACTTCGCAAACTTCTCCAACCAGTTTCCGTTCGGCTTTGCTAGTATAGGATTAGCCATGTCGCTTGGATTCTTCTCTTTCACAGGTTTTGAGGCAGTTGTCATTCCTTCACAAGAAGTGAAGAACCCTGGACGCAATATTCCTCTGGCTATGATTCTAACGATCGTAATCGTCACGGGGGTGTACATGTTTGTGTCTTTTGCTTTCACTGGAATGATTAACTGGTCTGGGTTAGGATTGAAGGTTGGCGATTGGGTTTCGATAGGTAATCTCTCTTCACCTTTCGCTAGTGTGGGCGGAGCTTTGGGGTTGCCTATTCTAGCTGCGATCGCTATTGTTGGTGCCGTCATTTCGACTGCTGGGGCTGGCGGAGACTGGGTGCTGCTTCAAGGACGGATTCCTTTCGCTATGGCTGCCGATAAATTGTTCTTCAAATCCATGGGTACGGTAAATGAGAAACATGGAACGCCAGTTAAGGCGCTAATATTTGCATCAGTGTTAACCATGATAACCCAGATTCTTATTCCGAACTTCCCGTCAGTGGCTCTAGTGGCATCAATCACTACCTTAGTACCTTACGCGGCTGCAGCTCTAGCCTTACCTGTGCTGAGAAAGAATAGGCCTGAGGTCAGTAGGCCGGTAAAGATACCGTTCGCACTAGCAGTTGCGGTGGTTGGTTTTGTCGGAGCATCTATATTCGTTTACTGGGCCGCATGGCCTTGGACACTCGTAGGAGCCGTTCTGATGATGCTTGGCGCACCGCTGTTCTATTTGTTCAAAAGACCGATTGCCGGCGAAGTTAAGCGAACGGCTTGGATTTGGGTCTACCTGATCGGCCTAGCAGTCATATCGTACATAGGCGACCCGTTCTTCACCTTCGACAATTTCTTACCAATGGGCCCAATAGGGCTCATGCACTACCCATACGATACAATCGTAGTCGCCATATTCAGTCTCATAATTTTCGGATGGGCCTACACGTCGTCTGTTAATAGGGTGGCTTAGTTGAGTTTCGAAGCGAAAGCAATCGCTGAATGGGAGCCGCTTAGAAAAGTTGTAATTCACAGGCCGGGAATAGAGATGTTCCTCGGCCTATTGGATCCCTATGCGTCACTCTACGAGAGGGCCTTCAGCCGACACGAAGCACGGGGAGAACATGAAAGACTGGAACATGTGCTGAAACATGAATTCAAGCTTGACGTACTCCGTTTGAAGGAGACTATTCTCGATGAGGCGGACCGAAAGCCCGAGGTCAGACGCCGCCTTGTGAAATTAGCTCAAGAATCGATGAACTTCCAGGGACCACAAGGCCAGGTGGAAGATGCAAAGAAGGAACTGGAAAGGAACGCTGAATCCTTAGATTCTGCTCATTTCTTCAACATCCTTCTCCTCCACCCATTGATTGAGCTCGATCCTGAAAAAGGCACTAGAGGAATTCATCTTCACATTGCAGAGAGAGAACCATTATCGAATCTCTACTTCATGCGTGACCAACAGGCAGTTACCGACAAAGGAATCTTCCTTTCCCGGATGTCGAAACCGCAGCGACGACGTGAACCAATATTGACCAAATTCCTTTGGGATCTCCTCGATGTCAAGGTGGTGCACGCTACTGAGGAGCCTGGCACGATTGAAGGAGGAGAATTCTTGCCGATGAAGAGTTTCGCTCTTGTTGGCATAGGCGACCGAACGAACAGGTCAGGGGTTGATCAGATGCTGAAATCCGGCCTTGGCTTCGATGAAGTCGGTGTAGTTCATCAGCCAAGCCACCCTCTGATTCCAGGTGACCAGAGAGATCCGATGATCAACATGCACCTCGACACCTACTTCAACGTCGCATCAAGCAAAGTCGTCGTAGGCTCCGAAGTGCTCCTGAAGAGAGCGAAAATAGAATTATATAAACGCCAATCCGAAGGGATTTACAAAAAAGAGAAAGAAGAACCGAACCTGCATGATTTCATCAAAGGAAAAGGCTTTGACATCATAAACATCACGACTCTTGAGCAAATGTCCTACGCCTCGAACTTCCTATGCATAAAGGACGGGACAATACTCGCGGTGGAAGTTGAACGCATCGTCAAAGATGTGCTCAACAATCTTGCCGCAATGACGACCAAAGACCCTACCCGGTACGGTGGACTCCTAGACCAAGCAAAGAAGGATTATGCCAGTCTCAAGAGCGAAGGAGGCTTCTTCCCGCATAAGAAGGATATTTACGAGCATGGCATAGACGCCTACCCACTGATCATGAAGAACCTAACCGGCGGATACGGCGGCGCACACTGCATGACATGCGCTTTGAAAAGAGGCTAGAAGATCTGTCCGCGGCTAGCAAGTAATAGTAGAATGCAGGAGTCCACTGACCCAAAGACGTGGGAAAGGCGCCGATATGAACGAGAATGTTCTAGTTGCGCTAGACGGAAACGCGATACTGAAACACACGGAACAGGGAACATTTCAAGGCGTAGTGGCAGTAGATCGGCGCAGGAGAGGAAAACGTGGCAATTCGGTTTGATAGGTTTACGGTAAAGGCCCAGGAGGCAGTGCAGCGTGCGCAGCGGCTAGCTCAGGAACATAACCACCAGCTCCTTGAGCCTCTGCATTTGCTTGCGGCATTGTTGACGGAAGAACAGGGGTTTGTTCGGGCTCTTCTCAACAAGGTAGGGGCGAACGTTGATCAACTCACGAAGACGGTGGAATTAGAGGTTAGGGACGTCCCCGAAGTCACTGGGGGAGATGGACAGATCCACATTAGTTCTGCCATGAGTAAGGTGCTGGAAGCGGCACAAGAATCTGCACGGCAGATGAAGGACGAATATACCTCCACCGAGCATCTCATGTTGGGCCTGGTCCAGGCCGAGAGCAAGGCCAAAGAGATACTCAAACTAAATGCTGTCAGCGAATCGGATCTGCTGCAAGCACTTGAGGATCTGCGTGGAGGGCAAAGTGTCACTGACCAAAACCCGGAGGACAAGTATCAAGCACTCCAGCGTTACGGCCGCGACTTGGTCGGACTTGCGGAGCAGGGCAAGCTGGATCCGGTGATCGGTCGCGATCAGGAAATTCGTCGTATCGTTCAAATCCTGGCGAGACGCACCAAGAACAACCCCGTTCTGATCGGCGAGGCTGGTGTAGGCAAAACCGCGATCGTTGAAGGACTCGCCCAGCGTATCGTGGCCGGCGATGTACCAGAGAGTCTCAAGAACAAGCGCGTGATTGCGTTGGACATGGGGGCTCTCATCGCAGGTGCCAAGTACCGCGGAGAGTTCGAGGACCGTCTCAAAGCTGTACTCCGTGAAATCCAGCAGGGAGAGAATCGATTCATCTTGTTCATCGATGAAATGCATACGGTGGTCGGAGCGGGCAAAGCAGAGGGAGCAATGGACGCCTCTAACCTGCTGAAACCCGCTCTGGCGCGTGGCGAACTTCGGTGTGTGGGCGCCACTACCTTGGACGAGTATCGCGAACATGTGGAGAAAGACCCGGCGCTCGAACGACGCTTCCAACCCGTATACGTGGGAGAACCATCGGTGGAAGATTCGATCGCGATTCTGCGTGGGCTGAAGGAGCGTTACGAGATTCATCACGGTGTACGAATCACTGATGCAGCGATCATTGCCGCAGTCACGCTTTCCCACCGCTACATTGCGGACCGATTCCTGCCTGACAAGGCAATCGATTTAATGGATGAAGCCGCGAGCCGGCTACGAATGGAAATCGATTCCATGCCGGTTGAACTCGATGAAGCGACACGCCAGCTAACTAGGCTGCAGATCGAGGCAACGGCACTGCGGAAGGAGACAGATGACGCGAGCCGCGAGAGATTGCACCTCATTGAACGAGAGATTGCCAAGATCCAAGAACAAAACAGCGAATTACGTGCTCGCTGGCAAAACGAAAAGCAAGTCCTCGGTCGTGTGCAGCCACTCAAACAAGAGATCGAACGACTGCGTACGGATTATGAACGAGTCTTTGTTAGAGCACGGCAGACCAATGCGAACGAAGACTATCAGGCGGCGTATGAACTTGACAAGCGACTGCAGCATGCCCAAATGGAGCTTGAGGAGGTTGAAAAACGACTGGGGGAGCAAGCTCCCTCCGGGCGACGCCTGCTCAAAGAAGAAGTGACCGAAGAGGACATCGCGCAAGTTGTTGCTTTGTGGACAGGTATTCCAGTGTCGCGTCTGCTCGAAGGAGAGAAGGAAAAGCTGCTGCACATGGAACAAAGACTCGGGCGGCGAGTCATCGGTCAGGACGCCGCGATCACCGCTGTATCCAATGCCGTGCGTCGCGCCCGCGCCGGAATTCAGGATCCCAAGCGACCCATCGGCTCGTTCCTTTTCCTCGGCCCCACGGGGGTGGGAAAAACCGAATTGTGTCGTGCCTTAGCCGAATTTCTGTTTGACGACGAGGCCGCAATCGTTCGCCTCGACATGAGCGAGTACATGGAGCGACACACAGTCGCTCGGATGATCGGCGCGCCGCCAGGCTACGTCGGGTATGAAGAAGGGGGGCGCTGACTGAGGCCGTGCGTCGCCGTCCATACTGCGTAGTGCTGCTAGACGAGATCGAGAAGGCCCACCCCGACGTATTCAATATTCTTCTTCAAGTCCTCGATGACGGTCGCTTAACCGATGGACATGGCCGAACGGTCGATTTCAAGAACACGGTGATCATCATGACCTCAAACGTTGGGAGCCAATTCATCGCCGCTGGCGGCCGGCTTAAGGCCGATGGAGGAAACCACGAACGCATTGAAGCAATCGAAGAGGAAACCCGAGAAAAAGTAATGGAAGCACTCCGTACTCAGTTCCCACCTGAGTTCCTTAACCGGATCGACGAAGTCATCCTTTTCCGCAGTCTCGACCGTGAACAGATTGGAGAGATCGTCGAAATTCAACTCAAGCAGCTCCAGCGCCAATTGAACAACCTCGGAGTCCAATTAAATCTAACCGAGACGGCACGGAAGCAACTGGCCGAGGAGGGCTATGATCCAGTTTACGGAGCCCGACCGCTCAAGCGGGTCATCCAGCAGCGATTACAGAATCAACTCGCCACCGAAATGCTCGGAGGAAAACTGGGCAGCCGTGGCCTCGTTCGCGTGGATTACCACGACGGAAAGTTTCGGTTCGAGATGGACAGCGAAATAAAGCAGCCACTAACTGAAACCAAACTGCCGGCCGAGCAGGATCGTACACGGGGACCGGTTTGAGTAGCATCACGCCCTCTGAGGAGAAGGATCTTCCTGTCGCAGAGCTGCTCAAGAGACTTACGACGACCGAAAAGGGGCTCTCCTCTTCAGAAGCAGCCAAGAGGCTCCAGCAGTATGGAGCGAACGAGATAGTCGAGAAGAAGCGCTCCGCGCTAGTCGCTTTCCTTCGCTATTTTTGGGGACCCATCCCAGGAATGATAGAAGCGGCAGCGATCATCTCCGCATTCCTACAGAACTGGGATGACCTCGTTATCATCACCGCGCTCTTAGCGGTAAACGTCATCGTGAGGTCATGGCAGGAGAACAAGGCGAGCAACGAGATTGAGCTACTGAAAAAGAAGCTGGCACTGACTGCGAAAGTACTGCGAGACGGAAAGTGGGCTGACCTGCCTGCAAAAGAGCTCGTTCCCGGAGACATCGTACGCCTGCGCCTCGGGAACATCGTTCCCGCAGACACAAAGCTTGTCGACGGCGCATACCTCCAGATCGACGAATCAGCATTAACCGGCGAATCACTACCAGTGGAGAAGCATCCGGGCGATGTCACCTTCTCCTCCTCGATTATTCGACAGGGCGAGATGAACGCGCTCGTAGTTACGACGGGGATGAACACCTTCTATGGACGGACCACGAAACTGGTTGAGGAAGCGCAAACCAGGAGCCATTTCCAGGGCGCGGTGGTCAAGATCGGCGATTATCTCATCGTACTCGCCGTGGCCATGGTAACGGCCACGTCAATCGCCGGTCTCTTCCGTCATCAGGCGCCCCTTGAACTCCTCGAGTTCGGACTGGTGCTGATCGTCGCAGCAATCCCGGCGGCGATGCCGGCCGTCCTCTCCATCTGCATGACCGTGGGAGCTTCGGCGCTGGCGAAGAAGGAAGCCATAGTCAGCAAGCTGGTTGCCATTGATGAGATGGCTGGCGTGGATATTCTGTGCGCGGACAAGACGGGCACGATCACGAAGAACGAGCTGACCGTAGGCGAAGTGAAGACCTTCGGCAAATACACGGAGAATGATGCCCTGCTCTACGCAACCCTCGCCTCGAGGGAGGAAGACAAGGATCCGATCGACGACACGATCATATCGAAAGCCAAGAGCTTGGATGGGATGCCTGCCTCGATATCAAGTTACAAAGTCGCCTCCTTCAAGCCATTCGACCCCGTCTCAAAACGAACCGAGGCCACGGTAGAAGCCAAAGACGGCCATGGCTTTCAAGTTACAAAGGGAGCACCTCAGGTG
>Ga0181527_1000672_pt1 | contig 38637 bp, 31 predicted proteins | sample PEATcosm2014_Bin_30_FD_119762 | JGI IMG/M metagenome (GOLD analysis project Ga0181527, IMG submission 119762) | Peatland microbial communities from MTU Mesocosm Facility, Houghton, MI, USA - PEATcosm2014_Bin06_60_metaG | ecosystem: Environmental > Terrestrial > Soil > Wetlands > Peat | place...
AAACTCGTTTCCGCCGTTGTTTTGAAAGGGCACGGCTTGAGCCGTGCCGATAAAGCCAATGGAATGAACAGGGCTTTAGCCCCTGAGGGAAGGTTTCTTTCAGGTTTCGCCATACCTTTGGGGCTTTTCCGCAACCTGTGTAGTCCTTAAGAACCTTTCCAAAAACCTGCAAAGCCGGATACGGTGCTTCATCCCAGGGTACTTTCCCCATCGCATCCGGAAAGCGGCTAACCTTTTGCAGTAAATTATGTGCCTACGGTGCACAATGTGAATTGAATAGGGCGATATAGCCCGACAGCAAAGTTGGTGAGTTTCACCATGCGAAGCACAGGTCAGGAAGCTGCGCGCAGGCAGGCGCGCAAGGAGGGGGGCCTCGTCTCCCGGAATGTGGGATGCGAAGATCGCCCGGATACCGAAAAAGCGGCATAACTCCTTTAACGTCTATATTCTGCAAATAACTCGTTTCGAATCAAGAATTTGGAGCGAAACCCCTGTCGTAACCCACTGAAAACAAGGAATTTCCTTCCAGAGACGGGGGGGGTAGGGGGGCCGTATATAAAGTGCAACAAACGGCAACCCCCTGCTGCTTGCGCTCTCCCGGCCATGCTCGCCCTCTGCTCCCGTGCGGGCGCTGCCCGCGAGTCCTTGGACAGGTTCTAAGAGCTGCCATCCTCAGCGGAGCCTCCCGCAGTCTCAGGGTTGATATTCATCTAGACCAAATACCCGAATAACACCCGTCTAAATAGACGGAATGGTAGAATGAAAGAGATGCCTATGCCCCTGAAAACGCTGTTACTGAATCCGCCCTCGTTCGAGAACTTTGACGGTGGCGCGAGTTCGCGCTGGCCCGCAACGCGCGAGATTGAATCCTACTGGTACCCCGTCTGGCTCGCCTACCCGGCAGGCCTGCTGGAGGGTTCGCGCCTGCTGGATGCGCCCCCGCACCACGTCTCCGCCGCGGAAACCATCAAGATCTGCAAGGACTACGAGTTCCTTGTCCTCTTCACCTCCACCGTCGGCTGGAAGAGCGACCAGCACCTGGCCGTGGCCATCAAGGCCGCCAACCCCTCCATCCGCATCGCCTTCGTCGGCCCGCCGGTCACCACCGACCCGGAACGCGCCCTCAACGAGTGCGCCGCCCTGGACTTCATCTGCCGCCGCGAGTTCGACTACTCCGTGGTCGAGTTTGCCCAGGGCAAGCCCCTCAACGAGATCCTCGGCATCAGCTACAGGCTCGACGGCAAGATCCTCCACAATCCCGACCGTCCCCAGGTCGAAGACCTCGACGCCATGCCCTGGGCCACCAAAATCTACAAGCGCGACATGGACGTTACCCGCTATAACGTCCCCTTCCTGCTTCATCCCTTCATCGCGCTCTACTCCACCCGCGGTTGCCCCGCGCAGTGTACCTTCTGCCTCTGGCCCCAGACCCTCAGCGGCCACGCCTGGCGCAAGCGATCCACCGACGACGTCGCCGCCGAGCTGAAATGGGCGAAGGAAAACTTCCCCGAGGTCAAGGAGTTCTTCTTCGACGACGACACCTTCAACATCCAGAAGGTCCGCACCATCGAGTTATGCGAAAAGCTGAAGCCCCTCAACCTCACCTGGAGCTGCACCTCGCGCGTCACCACCGACTACGACACCCTCAAGGCCATGAAGGAGGCCGGCTGCCGCCTGCTCATCGTCGGCTTTGAGTCCGGCGACCCCCAGATCCTCAAGAACATCAAGAAGGGCGCCACCGTCGAGCGCGCCCGCCAGTTCGCCAAGGATTGCCACGACCTGGGCCTCACCGTTCACGGCGACTTCATCCTCGGCCTGCCCGGAGAAACCAAGGAATCGATCCGCAACACCATCAACTTCGCCAAGTCGCTGGACGTTGAAACCCTCCAGGTCTCCATCGCCCACGCCTACCCCGGCACCGAGTTTTACGACTACGCCAAGGCCAACGGTTTCATCGTGAATTCAGCGGCGATGAGCGATGAAGGCGGCCACCAGATGGCCCACATCGAATATCCCGGCCTGCCCACCGACTACGTCCTCGAAATGGTCCACCGCTTCTACGACGAGTACTACTTCCGCCCCAAGGCCGCTTTCCGCGTGGTCTGGAAGGCCTTCGTGAATCGCGATCTGCCCCGGCTCTACGTCGAGTCCAAGGCCTTCCTCAAGCTCCGCGCGCAGCGCAACAAGATGGTCAAAGTTGCCCGCAGCCACCAGGCCGATCCGCCTGCCCCCGTAAACGCCGGCGCCTGATCGCCGCTCGTTGAAGGCTCGTTCGGGGGCGGCGCTGCACTTTTCAACCCCGTCGGCCGACCCCAAGAGTTCCGTGCCTCATCCTTTCGCCTTTTTACTGGCGAAAGGGTGGGAAACCACGAACCTCAACCGGCGTCCCTTCATCAGGACCAGGAAGCCAATGCCTCACCCAAGACTCTCGCCGCGCCAATACATGATCCTGTTGCTGGTCGCCATCTGCGCCCCCCTCGGCGATTCCTGCCTCTCGCGCGGCATGACCACCCTGCCGGCCATCTCCCTCGCCCATCCCGCCACCCTCATCGCCGCCGTCTTCACGCCCTGGATCGCCCTCGGTATCGCCCTGCTCATCGGTTTCTTTGCCAGCTATCTCACCGCTCTCTCCTGGGCCGATCTCACCTATGTTCTCCCCGCCACCGCCTTCGGCAACGTCATCGTCGCCCTGCTCTCCCGCTTCTGGCTCCAAGAGCCCATCTCGATCCAGCGCTGGACCGGCATTGCCCTCATCACCCTCGGCGTCAGCTTCGTCGCCCAGGGCCCTTCCCTCACTGAACGCCCCGTCGATAAGCTGCTCGTCGCCAGTGGCCTCGCCATCGAAGGCCCGCTCGACCAAGTCCCGGAACCCGCAGTTTCCGGCGCCATCAGGGAAGAGGCCCAGCCGCGATGACCCTCCCCTACCCGAATCCCTGGGCCGCCGCCGCCATGATCGCCGCCATCGTCCTCTTGTCCACCACCGGCGAGGTCCTCACCGCCGCCGCCATGAAGTCCTTCGGCGACCTCGACGACATTCGCGCCCATTCAGGCCTGAAAGGCGCCATCCGCGCCGTCCTCACCTGTCCGCTCTTCTTTGCCGGCGTCAGTTTCCTGGCCCTCGCCTTCTTCTCGCTGCTCTTCGCCCTCAACCACCTCAACCTCTCGCTCGTCGCCCCCGCCTCGGCCTCGCTCACGCTGGTCACCAACGCCATCGCCGGCAAAATCTTCCTCAAGGAAAACGTAGACCGCCGCCGCTGGTCCGCCGCCGTCCTCGTCTGCATCGGCGTCTACTTTCTCGCGCACTAATCCTGGTCCCTAAGTCCCTGGTCCCTGGTCCCAACCAACCGCATCAACCCCCGCGGCCTCAAATCCGCATCCAGAATCCTTCGCGGCCCCCCGATGCTCGCGCAAACAGCCTCCGCCGCCAGATGCCCCGACCGTGCCGCGCTCTCCATCGTTGAAGGCCACCCTGTCGCCGTCCAATCCCCGGCCAGAAAGCAATTCGGCCACGGCGAGACAGCCGTAGGCCGCGACGCATCGATCCCCGGCGACACGCCAAACGTAGCCCGCATCTCCTTCACCAGCACCGCTTTCTCCAACCTGGCCGCCGCAACCTGAGGAAAGAACTCGCCCAGCTCCCCCACCGCCTTCGCAATCGCCTCCTCGCGGCTCAGTTGCGCAAACCCGCGCGAAGCGCTCACCACCAGCTCCACATAACTCCCCTTGTCCTTGCGCCATGGTTGCAACCGGCTCTTGTTGTACAGCCAGTGAATCTCCCGGTCCAGCAGCACCGCGTGCTCCAACTCCGTAATCTCCCGGTCGAACCACAGATGCACGCTGCAAATCGGCCCATGCTCGTGCCGTTCAATCTGCGCGGCCAGCGCATCGGACCCATCGGTCGCCGGCATGTGCGGCAGCAGCTTGGCCGTAGCCTCAAACGGTAGCGCCAGCACCAGAAACTCCGCCGCCAGCGCGCCGCTTCGTGTAGCCACTGTCCATTGCGAAGTCTCCTCATCCCACCCCGCCGACTCCACACTCGTGTTGAACAGAATGCTCGAGCCGCGTTCCCGCAAAAAACTCGCCGCCCCCGCATAGAGCGCGCTCAGCGGCACAGTACTCATCCCCATGCTGCCGGCGAACGCCGAATTCATGAACAACTCGCGGATCACCTTCGCCGCATACGGCAACGCAATCGAATCGATGTCCGCATTGAGCGCGCTCGCAATCACCAGCCGCCAGAAGCGATTGAGCGCGCCCTCGGTCTGCTTATGCCGCCGCAGCCAATCCCCCAGGCTTTCAGTCGAGCTGCCCGGCACTGGCCGCATCAGCGCCGCAAACGCCCGCCCCAGCGCCAACTTGTCAGCAAACGAGAAGGCCTTGGCTGCCATCAGCTTCGGCAGCCCGTGCAGCGGCGCAGGCAGCCACGAAGGACCAAGCCGCGAACGCCTTCCACCCGGCTCGATCATCGTCATCTCGCTGGTCCAGTGAATCTGGTCCGCAACCCCGATCCGCCGGTAGAATCCCTGCAAGTTCGTGCAGCAGCCAAACAGCACATGCTGGCAGTTATCGATGACCTCGTCTACTCCCGGATGCAGATACGAACTCGCCCGTCCGCCCAAATACCCGCGCCGCTCCACCAATTGCACGCGCAGGCCCTCCTCGGCCAGGGCGCAAGCCGCGCTCATCCCCGCCACGCCCCCGCCCACCACCGTGACGGTTCTCCCCGAAGTCTGCTCCAAACCGCTCAACGTCTCCCCATCACCCAACCAACCGCGCCCACCCCATCCGCGCCAATCCCACCGCCAGAATTCCCAGCTTCTCCATCATCGGCACGCTCGCCCGCCGCGAAAACACATCGAAATCCGCCCGCTCAATCCGCTTCAGCAACGCATGATAGATCCGCACCAGCACCCACAGCGCCGGCCGGCTCTCCGTGTCGATCAGCGGCATCAATGCCTGCGCCGATTGGTAATAGGTTTCAGCCCGCCGCCCAATTTCTTTGAGCAACGCCCGCTCATTCGCCGTCGGCGCCGCACCGGGCGCCCGGTGCAGCAGCGAATCCAGCGCAACCCCTTGAGCTTTCAAATCTTCTAGGGGCAGATACACGCGATTTCGCTCCGCATCCTCGGCCACGTCGCGCAGAATGTTCGTCAACTGGAAAGCAATCCCCGTCTCTTCCGCCAGTTTCTCCGCCTTGCGGTCTGTGTAACCAAAGATGCGAATGCAAACCAGCCCCACCACCGAAGCCACCAGGTAGCAATAACGGTATAACTCGGCAAACGTCGCGTACGTGTCCGGCGCATCCGTCGCAGCCTGCTTCAGGTCCATCGTCACTCCGGCCACCAGCTCATCCAGCAGCCCCAATGGAATCGCAAACCGCACCGTCGCATCGCGCACCGCTACAAAAACCGGGTCATCGCTCCGGCCGTCCGCGCAAACCCCGCGCCATGCCTTGAGCCACGCATCCAGGCGGTAGCGCCGTTCTTCGAGGGAAAAGCCTTCGTCGTCGGCCAAATCGTCGGCCTGGCGCATGAAAGCATAGATGGCGCAGATCGCGTTGCGCCGCGCCTCGGGCAGCGCCACAAACGCATAATAGAAGTTCTTCGCCTCGCGCCTGGCAATCGCCCGGCACGCCGCGTAGGCCTCATCCAGCGTGAGCCCTCCCTCCCTCCGCCCGTTCAATGGAGCTTCCTGCCTCAATCCGCCTGCTCTGTGCGCCGCCCGCCGAGTCTCAAAAACGGCAGCAGCTTGGCCGTCGCTGCCCGCAGCGCAAGCCCGGCCTTGGTCATCTTCGAGATTGCTGGCCGCGCGCTCAGGACGTCGTAGTCTCGCTGCTCGATGGCCCGCAGAATCTCCAGACCCCCGCGGCTGAAAAGTTCCAGGTCCACCGCCAGATCCCGGTTCACCATCCCGATCAGCGGCAATCCCTCTTCAAACAGCCCCCGCGCGTATTCCACCTCGCAATGCAGCAGCGCGCGAAACTCCGGCGTCGCAATCCCTTCGCCGATGTTCACATCGCTCACGTGATAGAACTGCATGTCCTTCTGCGGCAAATACACCCGTCCCATGGCGTAGTCCTCGCGCACATCCTGCCAAAAATTGGCCAGTTGCAGCGCCGTACAGGTCGCGTCGGAAAGCCGGAATCGCTCGTCAGATCCCTCAGTCGGCGCCTCGCCGCAGGCATAAAGCACCAGCCGCCCCACCGGATTGGCCGAGTACCGGCAGTACGCCAGCACGTCCTCCATGGTTGCGTACCGTGTAACTGTCTGGTCCTGCCGGAACGCTGTCAGCAGGTCCGCAAACGGCTCCTTGGGAATCGAGCATTCGCGGATCGTCTCCTTAAGCGCCACAAACACCGGATGCCGCGCCTTGCCCGCGTAGCACGCATCCAGCTCTTCGCCCCAAAGCTCCAGGAGCGCCAGCGCCTCGGCCGTCCCGCCCACCTCGTCGCCCAGATCGTCTGAAATCCTGCAGTACGCATAGATCGCGTGAAAATGCGGCCGCAGCGCTTTGGGCAGGAACCACGAGACCACGTGAAAATTCTCGTAGTGCGTCTCCGCCAGCCGTTGGCAATAAGCCCGCGCTTCGTCCAGCGCCGGCGCAACCTCGGGAATCCGATAGCTCTCCGGCAGCGCCGCCCAGCCGCGCGCAAGCAGCTCATCCCTATCCAGCGCTCCTGTCTCCGGCGCCGCCGCTTCCTTGCCCGTTTGCTCCGATGCCACGCTCATCGCTTCCCCTCAGGGCACAATGGCGGTCTTGATCTCGCTGCCCCGGTTCATCAGCTTCTCAAAAACGCGGTTGAGTTCGTACAAATGGGCGTGACCGGTAATAAACGCCTGCGCCTGGAACCGTCCCCCGGCAATCAGCTCCAGCGCCCTGCGGCAAATCGCCGGCGTGTGATGGAACGTGGCCCGTAGCGTGATGTCGCTATAGTGTATGCGGTTGGTGTCCAGGGTCACCTGCGTGTCCACGGCGCAGCCGCCGAAGAAGTTCACCGTGCCGCCCTTGCGCACCAGTTCCACCGCCTCTTGCCACGCATCCGGAACCCCAACTGCTTCAATCGCAATATCCACGCCCCGATTCACCGGCGTCAGCGCGCGCGTCTCGCGGATGGCCCTGCGAATGCTCGTCGTCTGCACCACATGCGCCGCGCCCAGTTGCCGCGCCGCTTCCACCTGCCCGTCATGCTTCACAATCGCAATCGCTTCACATCCGGCCAGCGCCGCCACATGCAGAATCATCAGCCCCAATGGGCCCCCGCCGATCACCGCCACCGTATCCCCGCTCCGTGGCCGTGAGTCCTCAAACCCATGCACCGCGCAGGCCAGTGGCTCGGTCAGCGCCGCGTGCTCCAGCGGCACATGGTCCGGAACATGCAGCGTATTCTTGGCCACGATCCGCGCCGGAATCCGGATGAACTCCGCATACGCCCCATTGTTGAACAGCAGGTCGTCGCAAAGGTTCTCCTGGCCTCGCCCGCAGAAATAACACTGCCCGCACGGCGCCGAGTTCAGCGCCACCACACGGTCGCCGGGAGCGAAATCGATCACTCCCTCGCCCGCCTGCACTACCGTCCCCGCCAACTCATGGCCAAACAGCGCCGGAGGCACAATCATCCGCGCGTGGTACCCGCGCCGGAAAACCTTCAAGTCCGTTCCGCAGGTCAGCGCAGCGCCCACGCGCACGATCAACTCGCCCGGCGCCGCCTCCGGCACCGGCACCCGTTCGATACGCATATCTTCGCGTCCGTGGAGGATTGCGGCCTTCATGGTTGTCGCCATCAAGTCCCTCCTACTCTGCCCCGGCTCCAGGCACAGGCTCAATCATAATCTTCATCGAGTCCGCCTTGGGGTGCGAAGCCACCTCAATCGCCTCAACCGCCTTTTCCAGCTTAAAGCGATGGCTGATCAGTTGGGTCAGATCGAATCCGCTCCGGTAGCCGCCGAACACCAGATCGGTCACCTCGTCCAGAATCTCGAAGGACGCAGAGTATGAGCCCAGCAGCGTCTTCTCATCCATGCACACCGCGCCGGGGTCGATGGTCGCTTCCCCGTGCTGCGTCTGCGCAAACAGCATCACCTTCCCGCCCGGCCGCACCGCGTCCATCGCCGTCTGGATCAGCGCATTGCCTCCCACCGCCAGAATCGCCGCGTCCGCCCCGCGCCCGCCAGTCTCTTCAAACACCCTCCCCACCACATCCTCGCTGCCGGCATCGATCGGATCCCGGAGCCCGAATTTCGCGGCAATGGCGTGACGCTCCGGATAAAGATCGGACGTCAGCACCCGCGCCCCGGCCCGCCGGGCGAGCGCCGCGTGCATCAGCCCGATCGGTCCCTGCCCAATCACCAGAACCGTGTCGTCCGCGGCAAGATGCAACAGCTTGACGCCCTTCAGTACCGTGTTCACCGGCTCCACAAACGCCGCCTGCTCAAACGGCACGCCGTCCGGAATCCGCACCACCCCCCGGCTGTCCACAATCCAGTCCAGCACTCGAATATACTCCGCAAAGCCGCCGCCCGAGGGCTCGAACCCCGCCGTAACCCCAACCTTCTTGTAAAGAGGACACTGCGCCGGCGTCTGCTTGCGGCAGAAGTAGCACTCGCCGCACGGAACGTGATGGTGGACCACCACCCGCTCGCCCATCTCGAACCGCGTTACGCCCTCGCCCATTTTCACGATGGTTCCCGCCATCTCGTGGCCGAAGATGCGCGGCGCCGAGTGCGAACCGGTGTGGATCTTCTTCAGATCCGTCCCGCAGATTCCGCACGTAGCCACCTTGACCAGCAACTCGCCCGGCCCAATCGCCGGCACCGGAACCGTCTCCACGCGCATGTCGTTCACGCCGCGGTAAACCACGGCCCGCATGGTGGCAGGAATCTTCCCGTCGATCTGGCTTTCAACGTTTGAGATTTGGGTAGCCATTGCGCCGGGTGATAGCTCCTCGTCCATCCAGATTTTCGAGCAGGGACTCCCTCATTGCCTGGGCAGCCTTCCTGCTATTCTCACCCATCCGCATCAATCCAAGCCAGTACCACGGCCGAAGAAGAACAAAAAGCACAAACCGGGCCAGTTGGAACCGCCCATTCGCCGAGATAAACCGATTGAAATCAGGCAGTTGGTCCCGAACCCCGTCGCTCACTCCCTTGATGCAATAAAAAGCAATACCCCGCATCTGCGCCAGGCGCGCAACCCCCGCCGCCTCCATGTCCACCAGCCCTACCCCGATTCCAGCTCTATAAGTCGCCGCCAGCCGCCGTTTCTCCTGTCTGTCCGCAACCCTCGCGCTCGTCACCAACCAGCAATCGTCTGGGTGCCCCACCAACGACTGGGACAAATCTGGGTGCCCCACCAACGACTGGAACAAATCTGGGTGCCCTACCCTCGCGACGTCTTTGTTTTTGTCAATGGGGTGAGAGTCAACGGACTCATCCTCCCAAGCTTGGGTCCGAAACCGCTCTCCGGTCCGCGCATCGATCGCACCCGCAACCCAATAAGCCTTCCCGGTCTTAAACTCCTCGCCTAGAGCCCCCGCCCAGCCAATCGAAATCACTTGATCGAAAGCCCCATCCCGCTCAATCTCCGCAAAGGCCCGCGTCGCGGCATCCACGCCGGCTCCTGCACAGGCCGCCACCCACTCGCCCCCATCTGATTTCCAGCGCCACACATCCACGCCGTTGCGCCGCTCATGCGGCCACCCGCGCACCAGCGGCTTCAACTCCCCCGCCATGGCGGCAATGATCGCCACGCGCGTCAAGGCGCGTACCCATGCGCCCGGAACCATTCGATCGCTGCCCGCATCGCCGGATAAATCGGCATAATCCTGAACCCCAGTTCCTGCTGCGCGTGGGCGCTCGAGGCGTACATCTTCTTCCGCCCCATCCGCACCTCTTCGAGCGTCGCTCTCGGCTCGCGTCCTCGCATCCGCCCCGTAATCCACTCCTCGAAAAACGCATACGTAGCCGCGACCGCAAACGGAATCTTCACCGTCGGCGAAGGAATCCCGGTAATCGCCGACATCTTGTCCAGGATCTGCTTCAGAGTCAGGTTTTCCCCGCCCAGAATGTACCGCTTGCCCGGCGTCCCCACCGTCAGCGCCGCCGCGTGCGTGCGCGCCACCTCCGCCACATCCACCAGGTTCAGCCCCGTGTCCATGTAAGCCGGAAACTTCCGGTTCAAAAAGTCCACAAAGATCCGCCCCGTCGGCGTGGGCTTCGCATCGTTCGGCCCGATCGGCGTCGTGGGATTCAGAATGATGACCTTCTGCCCACCCTCCGCTGCGGCAACCGCTTCCCGCTCGGCCAGAAACTTCGACCGCTTGTAATGCCCCACCATGTCTTTGAGCGAAACCGGCGTGTCCTCATTGATAACCAGCCCATCGGTCCTGAAGTGCATCGTCGCCACGCTGGAGGTATACACAAACCGTGGCACCTCAGCCTCGCGTGCTAACCGCAGCAACTCCCGCGTCCCATCCACATTCGTGCGGTACATCGCCTTCGGATCGCGAATCCACAGCCGGTAGTCCGCAGCCACATGGACTACGGCGTCGCAACCCGCAAGCGCCGGCCTGAGCGATTCCGGCTCGCTCAAATCCCCGACGTGCGTCTCGCCGCGAATGCCTTCCAGATTCTTCAGGTTGCTGGTCTTGCGCACCAGCAGCCGCAGCTCCGCGCCCTCGGCCGCCAGCGCCCGCGCCACATGGTGCCCCACAAATCCCGTCGCGCCTGTAAGGAAGACTTTCATGATCGAACCGTGTAAGCGTTGTTAGCGGGGTTAGCGTCGTTAGCGGTGTTAGCCAAAAAAGCAGAGTCAGCGTGTCAACTCGATGCTAACTCCGCTATCACGCGCGATGCGCGGCTAACTTCGCTAGCCCGCTGTCCTGCTAATCCAGCGCTTCCGGATGCAGCGCAATCCCCTGCTCGCCCGCCGCCTTGCGCTCGTTGTACTTCTTCACCCAATCTTCCCAGTGCTTGCCCGCCGCCCGATCCTTGCCGAACGCAAGCCGCGCAATCTCCGCGTAACTCACCTTGCGCTTCTCCGGCGCGCTCGGCGTGAAGTACTGCACATAGGAATCGGCCAGCGTCGCTCCCGTATGCCGATTGAAGATGAAGGCCTCGATCCGCTCCCCGCTCTTCAGCGTCAGCGTCACGTCCCCGCGATAGTCGAACGCCTTTTCCAGAGCCTGCCGCAAGTCGTCCTCGTCGGCCAGCGCGGGCACCCATCCTTCAAGCTGTTCATGCTCCGCGCCCGGAGCCAGCTCCAGCGCCTCCACCTGCTCCAGCGTGTACTTCAGCACTTCGGCCGTCATGCGTTGGTCTCCTCGAGCACGCGCGCAGGCTTCTCAATCTGCACCAGAGAAACAGGCCCATGCGGCGCCGCCTCATTCAGCAGCTTCAGCGCGTGCTCATCGCGATACAGGCTGAACGTCCCGCGCACTATCCCCCAGAATCCCTTCAGCGAGGTGAACCCTTCAATCACCGCCGTTGGCTCATAACCGCAACTCACCATGCAGTTGGCGCACTTCGGGTTCCCGCTGGCCACGCCGTACTCTTCCCACTTAGTGGTCTCGATCAGCTCCTTGTAAGTCTCCGTATAACCATCCTGCAGCAGGTAACACGGTCTCTGCCAGCCGAAGATGTTATACGCCGGCGATCCCCACGGCGTACATTCATACTTCCGGTCGCCCATCAAAAACTCAAGAAACAAAGGAGACATATTGAACTTCCACGTCGGCTTGCGATTCGACAAAATCGCGCGGAACAGCCGCCGCACCCGCGCCCGTCCCATGAATCGATTCTGATCCGGCGCCTTGTCGTAGCTGTACCCGGGCGAAAGCACGATCCCCTCCACGCCCATGTCCATCACTTCGTCAAAGAAAGCGCGGACGCTGTTCGGGTCGGTGCCGTCGAAGAAGGTCGCGTTGGTGGTCACCCGGAACCCCCGCTTCACCGCCTCCTTGATCCCCTCCACCGCAATGTCGTACCCGCCCTCGCGGCAAACTGAGAAATCGTGGTGCTCGCGCTGCCCATCCAGGTGAACGGAAAAGGTCAGGTACTTTGACGGCGTAAACTCCGGCAGCCGCCGCTTCAACTCGAGAGCGTTCGTGCACAGGTAAACGTACTTCTTCCGCGCCACCAGCCCGCTGACGATCTCCACAATCTGCGGGTGCAGCAGCGGCTCGCCGCCAGGCAGCGACACCATCGGCGCGCCGCACTCTTCCACAGCGGCAAAACACTCCTTCGGCGAAAGCTGTTTTCTTAAAATATGTGGCGGATACTGCACCTTGCCGCACCCGGCGCATGCCAGGTTGCAGCGGAAGAGAGGTTCCAGCATCAGCACCAGCGGATACCGCTTGTTGCCGGCCAGCTTCTTCTTCAGCACGTAGGTGGCAACCGTCCACATCTGAGAGATAGGAACAGCCATCTTTGAGTTAACCTCCAGCGCCGAGTGAGGCGCGTTCCATTGCCCGAAGGTAGCCGGTCAAAGCCATCAACGGGAAGTATTGGCGATACAAGTTGTAAGACAGGTAAAAAACCCTGGGGAAGCCTGTTCCAGTGTACAGCGCCTGCCGTGTGATTCCAGCTCCGGTCCGCTCATCCCAGCTGCCGCCCGCCTGCTGCCGCGTCAGCAGCCAGCGAACTCCCTTGGCGATCGAGTCCGACCGGTCGTCCCCTGCCGCCAGCAGTCCCAGCAGCGCCCAGGCTGTCTGCGAAGGCGTGCTCGGTCCCACGCCGCGCGTATTCGGATCGTCGTAACTCCCGCACGTCTCGCCCCAGCCGCCGTCCGGATTCTGTACCATCCGTATCCACTCCGCCGCCTGCTGAATCTGCGGCTCATGGTTGTCGATGCCGATAGCTTCCAATCCGCGCAGCACCAGGAATGTCCCGTAAATATAGTTCACTCCCCAGCGACCAAACCAGCTTCCGTCCGGCTCCTGCTCGCTCAGGATGAACTTGATCGCCTTCTCCACCCGCTTGTCGTCGCGGCTATATCCATAGGTCGCCAGCGTCTCCAGGATTCTTCCCGTAATGTCCACCGTCGGCGGATCCAGCATCGCGTTGTGATCCGCAAACGGAATGTACTGGAAGATCATCTTGGTGTTGTTCTTGTCGAAGCTGCCCCAGCCGCCGCTGCGGCACTGCATGGCAAACTCCCACTCGATGGCCCGCTGCACCACCTTGTGCTGGTAGCCTTCGCGGGGATTCTCCACTTTGGTTAGCGCCAGCAGCACCTGCGCTGTGTCGTCCGTGTCGGGATAGAACTCGTTGTTGAATTCGAAATACCAGCCGCCCGGCTCGGTGTTCGGCGCCTTCACCGCCCAGTCGCCCCTGTGCCGCACCTCCTTGGCCAGCAGCCAGTCCGCCGCCTTGATCATCCGCGGATCGTCACGCTTCACCCCCGCCTCGCCCAGCACGTACACCGCCTGCGCCGTGTCCCACACCGGCGAGGCGCAGGGCTGCATGCGAAACGTCGGCTCCGGCACATCTGCCGTCGCCGGCTGCTCGATGCCCAGCTTCTCAAACTCGTCCCGCGCGCGAATCACCTGCGGATCGTCCTCGGAGTAGCCCAGGCAGCGCAGCGCAATGATTGCGTTCAACATCGCCGGATAGATGGCGCCCAGCCCGTCCGTCATCTCGAGGCGCGCCAAAATCCACTTCTCCGCTTTGCGCAACGCCAACGTGCGCAACGGCCGGATGTGAACCGCCTCCGCCCAATGCATGATCCTGTCCAGAATCAGAAAAAAATTGCGCCACGACACCAGCTTCTTGCGGTCCATCCGCAGCCGCAGCGTAGCGTTGGCCCGCCCGCCCACAAACAACTCATCGATCCCCTGTTCCGGCGCAATCTTCTTGAATGGCTTCCGGGCATACATAATCGCCAGCGGCACAAGAATCGACCGCGACCACGAAGAAATCTCGTAGATATTGAAGTAAAACCAGTTGGGAAACAGAACAATCTCCGGCGGAATCGCCGGAACCGCATCGTAGTCGTACTCGCCCAGCGCGCACAGATACATCTTCGTAAAGGTGTTCGTCGCCACCACGCCGCCGTGCGCCAGCACCCACTCGCGGCACGTCACCAGCCTGGGATCGTCCCCGCCAATCCCCATCAGCTTGGCTGAGGAATAACACTTCACTGAAAGCGAGATATTCCCCGGCCCGCCCGGATAAATGCTCCAGCTCCCATCCTCGTTCTGGTAGCGCATCATCTCCGTCAGCGCGCGCCTCAGCCGCCCCGGATCGCCGCTCTCCAGCAGCGTGTGCAGGAAGATGTAGTCGGCCTCCAGCATCGAGTCCGCCTCCAGCTCCCCACACCAATACCCCTCAGGATGCTGCTGCGAGAGAAGGAACTCCCGCGACCGCACAATAGCCGACTCCACATCCGCCAGGGCCGCGTCCAGCCTGCCGAATCGCGGCGCCGCACCCTTGGGTGTCGCGGCCTTCACTGCCGCCACTCCGGCCGTCGCGGATTGCTTCTTCCCCTGCTGATTGCTCATGCGGTTCGAAACGCCTCAGTATCTGTTAGCTTTGATTTGTTAGCTGTTAGCCGTTAGCTGACCCCTGATCCCTGACCACTGATCCCTGCCCTTCTCACCGCACGGCCACAGCCCCGGCCCCGCCCGCGCTGCCAATCGCCTGCACAATCTCCGGCGGCAGCCCGAACCGCACATTTTCCGGCATCACTTCCACCTCTTCGACGCTATCAAAACCGTTTAGTCGCAAGTAATTGACCACGTCTTCCACCAGCACCTCGGGTGCCGACGCCCCTGCCGTCACCGCAACGGTACTCACGCCCTCCAGCCATTTGGGGTCGATGGCCTGCGAGTTGTCGATCAAATAACCGATCGTCCCCAGGTTCCGCGAAACCTCCACCAGCCGATTGGAGTTCGAGCTGTTCGTCGATCCCACCACCAGCACCAGCCCCGCATCGTGCGCCACGTTGCGCACCGCCACCTGCCGGTTCTCCGTCGCGTAGCAGATGTCCTGCGAATGCGGCCCGGCAATGTTCGGAAACTTCTCCTTCAGCGCATGAATGATGTCCCGCGCCTCGTCCAGGCTCAGTGTGGTCTGCGTCAGATACGCCACGCGGTTCGGGTCGGGCACCTTCAGTTCCGCAACCTCCGCCACGTTCGAAACCACCTGGGTCACCTCCGGCGCCTCGCCCAGCGTGCCCTCGATCTCGTCGTGGTCCCGGTGCCCAATCAGCACCAGCGAGTAGCCCTGTTTGGCAAACTTCACCGCTTCGATGTGTACCTTGGTCACCAGCGGGCAGGTCGCGTCGATCACCCTCAGGTGCCGCCCCTTGCTCAGCGCCCGCACTGCCGGGGAAACCCCGTGCGCCGAATAGATCACCCTCTGCCCGTCCGGCACATCGTCGATTTCATGAACAAAAATCGCTCCTTTTTCCGCCAATTCATTCACAACATAGCGGTTATGCACAATCTCCCGGCGCACGTAAATCGGCGCGCCAAAGGTTTCCAAAGCGATCTTCACAATGTCGATCGCGCGCACCACGCCCGCGCAAAAGCCTCGCGGCTTCAGCAACAACACCCTCTTTCGGTTGGGGGAAGTCTCAACGTGGATACCGTTCGAGATGGAATCGAGCACAGTAGGGGTCACTCTTTGAGTATACCAATCGCCCCATCGAAGGGACAGCAAAGAAAACCCGGGGTATAGTGGTCAATGAGGCTCGGCCATAACGCCGGAGGTTGGCTGCTATGGGATCGTCATGGCAAGAGGAGAAGGGGCATCTTGCCCTCCACTGGTCGGATGCGGGGCATCGGATCGAATACAGCCTGCGCTGGATGCAAGAGGCGTCTGAAATCAAGGGCAGTTACCTGCCGCCCGTCCCGGATTTCACCAGCCACAGCCCCTTCGGCGGAGCCACCTGGATTTACCCCACCCCGCTGGCCGGTCTTCCGCATAAGGGAGTTCATTTATAGTGACCCAGAACTCCTGTAGGCATTTCCCAATCCCACAGCAGAAAGACAACACGTTGATCACGCTTAATCCTCGTCGCACTCCCATTGCCTTGCTGGCCATCACCTGTTGGACGGGGCTGTTGCAATGTTCGGTGTCCGTAGCCGCCGCCCAATTGCCAGCCGAGCAGCCGCTGCGCTCCTCCACGCAGATGATCGCCGTCACCACGACCGACTGGAACAGCTTCGCCGGCCAACTGGAACGCTACGAACGCGCCCGGCCGGGCAAGCGCTGGAAAGCAGTCGGCAGCCCCGTCGCCATTGTCGTGGGAAAGAACGGCCTGGGATGGGGCGCGGGCCTCATTCCAACCGACAGTCCCTCCACGCGCAGCCCGCAGGATCCGGTGAAGAAAGAGGGCGACGGCAAATCCCCGGCCGGCGTCTTCCGCCTCAAAACCGCCTTTGGCTATGCCGCCCAGCCGCAGCCGGGATGGAAAATGCCCTACATCAAACTCACGCCGTCCGTTGAATGCGTGGACGATAGTGCTTCCCGCTTCTACAACCGCGTTCTCGATCGCGCCACCGTCGCGCCAGACTGGTACAGCTCTGAACAGATGTCGCAAGCCGGCGAGGCCTACCGCTGGGGCGTTGTCGTCGATCACAACGCCAATCCCATCGTTCCCGGCCTCGGCTCCTGCGTCTTCCTGCACATCTGGGGTGGGCCCGGAGTGGGCACCGCCGGCTGCACCGCCATGCCCCAGGAGCAGCTTGAACCCATCCTCGCCTGGCTCGATCCAGCCAGAAATCCCCTCCTCGTCCAGTTGCCGCTGGCGCAATACAAAAAGCTGAGAAGGCACTGGCACTTGCCCAGGCTGCCAAAAACCTGAGCCGCGGAAGACTGATTTAGAGACTAAATCCGGGTGTCCCAGGCTTCGCATCTCAGACCCGGGATTCAGGGGGAGCGTGAACCCGCTCCCAACCCCTCACCGGCTCCCCGCAATCATCTGCCCCGCATGTTGCAAGCTGGTCTCCGTCACCTTCGCCCCGCTCAGCATCCGCGCCACTTCGTGCGTCCGCGCCCGGTCGTCCAACAGCCGCACCTGCATCTTCGTCCGCCCGTCCGCCTCCCGCTTGTCGATTAGGAAATGCTGGTCGGCGAACGCCGCAATCTGCGGCAAATGCGTCACGCACAGCACCTGCTGCCCGCGGCTCAGAGCCTTAAGCTTGTGTCCCACCGCCTCGGCCGCGCGCCCGCCTATCCCTATATCAATTTCGTCGAACACCAGCGTCCGCGGCGTCGCCGTCTTCTTCTTCGGCTTTGCTGCGCCCTCTTCCACGCTCACCTTCAACGCCAGCATCACGCGGCTCATCTCCCCGCCTGATGCAATCTGGTCCAGCGCCTTCAGCGGCTCGCCAGGATTGGTCGCAATCCGGCATTCCACCTCGTCCCACCCGCTCCCCGTCCATCCCGATTGCTGTTCGCTCGCCGTCACCGCCACCTCGAACCGCACCTTCATCGCCAGGGAGTTGATCTGCCCCTCAGCCAGCTTGGCCAGTTTGCCCGCCGCGGCCTTCCGCTCCCCGCTCAGTGCACTCGCAACCGTCCGATAACCCGCCGCCGCTGTGTCCAACTCCAACCTCAACTGCCGGAGAATCTCGTCCCGATCCTCCACCTCGGCCAGCCTCCGCGCCACCTCGTCGCCAAACGCCATCACCTCGGCTACCGTCTTGCCGTACTTGCGTTTCAGCCGGTCCAGCGCCGCCAGCCGGTCCTCGATCTCCGCCAGCCGCTCCGGCGACGCATTGATCCCTTCCGCATAATCCCGCAGACTCCCGCCCACATCCCCCACCGTAGCCCGCGCCGACTCCAGTTGCTGCACCGCCTCTTTGAATCTACCGTCGTATCGCGCCAACTCCTCCACATTCCTGACCGCGGCCCGCAGCGCAACCTCCGCCGAAGCCCCGCCCTCATAGAGCTGCTCGAACGCCCCCATCGCCGCCGCATACAGCTTCTCCGCGTTGGCCAGCACCCGCTTCTCCGTCTCCAGCGCCTCGTCCTCGCCGGCCTCCAGTCGCGCCTGTTCGATCTCCTTGCGCTGGTAGTTCCACAGGTCCACCATCCGCAGCCGGTCCTGCTCGCCCTCGACCAACTCGTCCAGCTTCTTCCGCGCCTCGCGCCACCGCGCGTACGCCTCGCCCACCGCCTCCGTTGAAATCCCCCCAAACCGGTCCAGGAGAATCCGTTGCTGCGCCTGGTCGAAGCTGCTCAGGCTCTCGCTCTGCGCATGAACCAGCGCCAACTCCGGCGCCAGCAGCTTCAGCACCGCTACCGTGGCCGGTTGGTTGTTCACAAACACCCGCCCCTTGCCCGTGGCCAGAATCTCCCGCCGCAGGATGATCTCGTTTCCTTCCGAATCGATCCCGTTCTCTTCCAGAATCTGCTCCGCTCCCGGCGTCGATTCGAACACGCAGGCCACCACAGCCTTTTCCGCTCCGTGCCGCACCACCTCCGCCCACGCCTTGCCGCCCATCAGCAGGGCCAGCGCATCCACCAGAATCGACTTCCCCGCTCCCGTCTCCCCCGTAAGCAGGTTCAGCCCCGGCCCAAACACCGCAATGGCGTGGTCGATCACAGCGTAGTTCTCCGCGCGCAGCTCAACAAGCATTTTTTTGCGACCCTCTTGGAACCTGGCCAATGACAAGCACCATGGTAGGCGAGTGCTTCAGTCCTGACAATCCGAGCGCAGCATAGCACGAACGCCGCTTCCGCGCCCCTCGTGAACCGACCCCCCAACCCCCGGAGGCACCACATCGATAACTTGGAAGCCGCCATCCCGTCTGATACCGTGGATATTGAGGTGAATGCCGATTCTTACTGCTGCCTTCCTCGTTATCCTGCAGGCTGACAGTGGCGCCGCCCCATCGGGGACTATGGGCCCCAGCGCGCTCCTGGAGATGCTCTCGAACATTGGCGTTGTGGCCATGGCCGTGCTGGTGCTGCTGCTCATCGCCAGTCTCTACTCCTGGACCGTGATCCTGGGCAAATCCTCCACCTTCCGCAAAGCCACCAAGGAGAGCCGCCGCTTCATCCGCGCCTTCCGCAAGGCCTCCCGCTTGCAGGAGATCGCCGCCGTCGCCACCGACTGCAAGGCCAGTCCCCTGGCCCAGGTCTTTGAAGATGTCTACGAGACCTACAGACGCCAGACCGGCGGTTCCGGACCGCCGCGCAATCTCGCGCCCATCGAGCGCTCCGCCCAGACCTCCGCCAGCGAGGCCGTCACCAGCCTCGAACGTCGCATGACCTGGCTGGCCACCATCGCCGCCACCAGCCCCTTCGTCGGCCTCTTCGGCACCGTCGTCGGCATCATCGACGCCTTCCACGGCCTCGGCACCGCCGGGGCCGCTACCCTCCGCGCCGTCGCCCCCGGCATCTCCGAGGCCCTCATCACCACTGCCGCCGGCCTCTTTGTCGCCGTCCCCGCCGTCGTGGCCTACAACCAGTTCACCGCCCGCATCCGGATCTTTGCCGCCGCCATCGACGACTTCTCCCGGGAATTGCTGAACTCGCTCGAGGAGATTCCCCTTCGCGCGCCTGCTCCGCTGCCCCCGCGCAACCCCAGCCCCGAACCCTCCAGAGAGGCGGCGGAACGTGGCCTTTACAAATAGCACCGGACAAACCCGTTCCTCCCTGGCGGACATCAACATCACTCCCCTGGTCGACGTGGTCCTCGTCCTGCTGGTCATCTTCATGATCACCGCGCCCGTCCTGCAGTCCGGCATCGACGTCTCCGTGCCCAAAACCCGCACCGTCAGGGAGATCACCGAGCAGCGCCTGGTCCTCACCATCGATCGCAATCAACAGGTATTTCTCGGCGACCAGCCCGTCAACATCCACGAACTGGCCCAGAAGCTCCACCAGCACGGCGCCGATCCGGCCCACCAGATCATCTATCTCCGCGCCGACGAACAGGTCCCCTTTGGCGTCTTCGCCTCCGTCATGGACTCCGTCAAGCAGGCCGGCATCACCAGCATCTCCATCGTTACCCAGCCGCTGGAAGCCAAAGTCTCTCCGGCCGCTGGAAACTAGGGCACCGCAACAGTCCTTTTTAAAGAGAGAGTTTCAGGCAGACCGATGGACAGCATTTTGGAGGGTGGTGAGCAACTCGAGCGGGAACTGACGCCGGACCCCATTGCTGCGCCGGCCGCCGGTTCGCTTGTGCTCCACGCCGTCCTGGCCGGCGCAATCCTCCTCTACGGCATCCTCGGCGGCCTCTTCCATCACAATTTCTGGGGCAACCCAGGCCCCGGTAGCGCCATCCAGGTCAGCCTCGACTCCAGCGCCATTCCCTTGCCTAACGATCAGCCCAAAAACGACAATGTGCTCACCACCGAAAACCCCAGCAAGGCCCCCGCCGAACCCACACCCAAAGCCAAACAGGCGGTAGATGAAACCGCCATTCCTATCCCCGGCAAGGAGCAGAAACCCCAGAAGCAGACCCAGAACCTCCCCAAAACCCAGCTTCACCAGCCCCCACCCAAACCGGACAACCGCGCCCACTTCGGCGAGCAGGCCGGCTCCGTCCTGAGCCGCTCCACCATGGCGCAGACCTCCTCGGCCGACACTCCGGTCAGCGTCGCCAACGGCGACTTCGGCAACCGCTTCCCCTGGTACGTCGACGGCATCAAACGTAAGGTCAGCCAAAACTGGATTCGCGGCCAGGTTGACCCGCGCACCCCCAAGGGCGCCGTGGTGCAAATCTACTTCAAGGTCAATCGCCAGGGCAGTCCGTCCAACTTCAAGATCAACACCGCCAGCGGCAGTCCCACTCTTGACCGGTCCTGCCTGCTGGCCACCGAACGCGTTGACACATTTGGCGACTTGCCCAATGAATCCAACGATCAATGGCTCGACGTCACTTATGATTGTACGTATTGAGTCCTGGCGCTCTCGAACGCGCCTTTCCCACCCCCGAACGAGGAAGGACTGCTCATCCAATGAAGGTATATTCCCGGCTTGTGTCCCTCTTTTTGCTCCTCTTGGTGTATGTCCTCGCGCCCCAACTCACCGCCCAGGACTGGGTCCACACCGGCAGCAATCTCGGTGCCGAACGCATCCGCCTCGCCGCCGCGGACTTCAATCCCACCGGCGACGATCCCCAAACCCCGGCCTTGAAGGCCATCTTCGACGCCACCCTCTATGGCGACCTGGGCAGTGCCGGCATCTTCGACCTGGTCTCCAAGAGCCTTGCTCCGCAGGCCACGCCCGGTGCGCCCCAGGAGATCAACCTGTCCCAATGGTCCGCCGCGCCGGCCAATGCCGCCATGGTCGCCTTCGGCTCCCTCTCGGCCGCAAACGGCCGCATGATCGTCTCCGGGTGGCTCTTCGATGCGCACAACACCGTCACTCCGCAAGTCCTCGGCAAGCAGTACAACGAAGCCGCCAGCGAGGAATCCGCCCGCGTCATCGCCCACCGCTTCGCCGATGAGATCATCCTGCGCCTCGGCGGCGGCATCAACGGCATCGCCGAAACCAAAATCTACTTCGTCAGTTCCCGGTCCGGCTCCAAAGAGATCTGGGTCATGGACTACGACGGCCAGAACCAGCACCCCATCACCCACCTTGGCACCATTTCCCTCTCCCCGCGCATCTCACCCGATAACTCCCGGCTCGCCTTTGCTTCCCTGGGCCGCGACGGATGGGCCATCCGCATGTACTCGCTCGAACTCGATCGCCTGGTCGCCTTTTCCGCCGGCGCCGCGGGCGGAAGCAATCAATCCCCCGCCTGGTCCGCCGACGGCACACGCATCGCCTTCTCCTCCGCCCGCACCGGCAATCCCGAAATCTGGGTAGCCGACTCGGGCGGCGGCAACCTGCGCAAGCTCACCAACTTCCGCGGCCCCAACGTCTCCCCCACCTGGAACCCCCGCACCAACGCCCAACTGGCCTGGGTCAGCGGACGCACTGGCCTCCCGCAGATCTACACCATGGACCTCGACGGCGCCAACAACCAGCGCATCACCGACGGCGGCTATGCCGTCTCCCCCTCATGGTCGCCCAATGGCCAGCTCCTAGCCTTCAGTTGGAATCGCAAGTACGGCCCCGGCGACCCCGGCGGGGTCGACATCCATGTCATTGACCTTGCCTCCAAGAATTATCTCCAGCTCACCCATGAATCCGGCAGCAACGACTTCCCCGTCTGGTCTCCAGACGGCCGGCACATCGCCTTCGAGCGCACCATCGGCGGACACACCCAGATCTGGACCATGCTCGCCGACGGAACCCAGCAGCGCGAGCTCACGCACTCTGGAAACAATTTCTCGCCCAACTGGAGCTGGAAATGAACCCCGCCCACGAACCAACGAACCGCGCCCGGATGCGCAGGAAAATCACCACAAAGGGCCTGCGAATCCAATCGTCCACCAGCCCCACCGGCTTTTATGAACTATCATTCTATCGTTGCCAAAAATCCCCGCAGGCTCGTTCTGAAGGGGGCAAACATATCGGCTCCGCGGTCCGGCTTCTGTTCGCCGGGCAGAATGCGGTGGTGCCCGTTACAACAACGTTTTCTGAAGGAATAGAGGCCAGAACCGTTTTGTTCAGCGGTCCCTTTTCTCAACCCGCGACGTTCTTCCTGAGGGTCGGCAAGGATGGCTGGGTCCAGTGCCGCAGAGGTCCAGATCGCTCGGAAGACAATCTCGAATTTACGGAAGGAGTAGTCCATTGAACGTACGCTTTCGCATCTTGGTACCTGCTGTCTTGCTTGTCGCATTAGTCGCAGTTGCAGGTTGCAAAAAGAAAGTCGAGCCGCTTTCACCCGCGGAGACAGCTCCGCCGGCGTCCGCCGTGCAGGCGCCCGCGGCGCAAATCACTGCCACCCCCTCGGTCGTCTCCGCCGGTGACCAGGTTGTGCTCTCCTGGCGCACCGCCGATGCCACCAATATCTCCATCGATGGCCTTGGCGACGTGCCCTCCTCGGGCGTCAAGACCGTCACCCCAACCGAGTCCACCAGCTATCACCTCGTAGCCCGCGGTCCCGGCGGCACAGCCGACGCCACCGCCCGCGTCACCGTTAACCCGCCCCCGGTCGTCAACGTGCCCACCTCCACCATGAGCCTCGAAGACGAGTTCAAGGCCAAGGTCCAGGACGCCTTCTTCGATTACGACACATACGATATCCGCAGCGATGCCCAGGCCGTCCTCTCCCGCGATGCCTCCTTCCTGGTTAGCCATCCGGACATTAAGGTCGTCATCGGCGGCTACTGCGACGAGCGCGGCTCCAATGAGTACAACCTGGCCCTCGGGCAGAACCGCGCCGACGCCGCCAAAAACGCCCTGGTCACCGCCGGGGTGGCCGCAAACCGCATCCGCGTTGTCAGCTACGGCAAGGAAAAGCCTTTCTGCTCCGAGTCCACCGAAGAGTGCTGGCAGCAGAACCGCCGCGCCGGCTTCACCCTCGACCGCTAAGATGCAGCTGACAACCGAAAGCTGACAGCGAACAGTAAACCGGGTGCCCCAGGTCTCGATTTTGAGACCTGGGACACGCAAACCCACCCACAAAGCTCCGTGCACTATCCTTTCGCCTATCTTCTGGCGAAAGGATGGGAAACCACGAACCTCAACCAAGCGGGTGCCCAGGTCTCGCCTTTGAGACCTGGGATACCTCAAGCCGGCAATTCGAAGCTGACTTGCTGACCACTGCTGACCGTTAACTTTTAGCTGTTAGCTGTTCTTCACGGGTGAACAATGCAGATAGCTCAAAAACTTCGCAACCGTCTCCTCACCGTCGCCGTCCTCGCCGTGGTTCTCGCCTCCGTGCCCGTCCCCGCGCACGCCACCTCGAAGGAGATCATCGAGCTGCAAACCCAGGTCCAGCAGCTCCTCGATATGGTGCAGCGGCTCCAGTCCACCCTCGACGGGCGCTTCGGCGTCATCCAGCACCTGGTCGAGCAGACCGCCGACAACGCCAACCAGATGTCCGTCACCGTCAATGCCCTGCAGCAGAAGATCAATGCGCAAAGCGAAGCCGGCAACGGCAAACTGGACACCGTCTCCGGCCAGGTCCAGTCTCTCAACGACTCGGTCGACGAGCTCAAGTCCCGCATCGCCAAGCTGGACAAGTCCGTCCATGACCTGCAGGCGCAGTTGCAGAACATCCAGAGCCCGCCCGCCGGCGCCGCTCCCGCAACCCAGAATCCTGACCAGAACGCCCAGCCGTCCGATACCGGCGCAACCCCCGTGCCCTCTGCTCCGCCGGCCAACGTCGCGCCCCCGCTCCAGGAAACCTTTCAGGCCGGCCTGCGCGACTACAACTCCGCCCACTACGCGGTCGCCGCCGGTGAATTCCAGGACGTGCTCCGCTACTATCCCCTCGACGAAATGGCCGGAACCGCCCAGTTCTACCTTGGCGAGATCGCCTATCGCCAGCAAAACTACCCCGATGCGGTCAAGGCCTACAACGCCGTCCTCGAAGGCTTCCCCGGCAGCCCCAAGGCTGCCGCCGCGCAACTCCGCAAGGGACTCGCGCTCTTGCAGTTGAACAAGCGGGACGCCGGCATTCACGAGCTCCGCCTGCTCATTCAGCGCCATCCCCAAACCCCTGAAGCCGCCCAGGCCCGCGCCAAGCTAAACGGCATGGGCATCCGCATCACGCCAACTCCAGCGCACTGACCCGGCTATGAAAGGGCTGAGACAGTTTTGAAGGGGCGCGGCTGGTAGGCCGGGACTTGAGTCCCGGTAAATCCACGCCGCCAAACGGACGCGGTCCTCAGCCCTGAGGAAATGGCTTCACCAGCGGAACCACCTATCGACAAAGAAGCCCCGCAACGCGGGGCTTCTTTGTCGCTTCCTTCTCGAAACCGGCTCCTACTGCAAGCTCGCCATCAATCCGTCCAGCGCCGACTTCGGCGGCCGCGTCAGCGACTCCGGCAGCGTCCCCAGCGGCTCATCCACCACGTTAAGCAGGTCGATGAACGTCGGCTGCTCGGTGTTGATGTAAAACACCCCGGTCAGAATCTCGTCGTTCGCCTGCGCCTCCATCAGCGTGCGCACCGCGTTCGCCTTGTCCGTCGGGTCGTAGTCCTCGAGCAGCTTGCGCAGGCGCAGGTTCGAGCCGTCGTGCATCTCCACGTCGTACACCTGCCCCGAGTCGTAGTCCACTTCGATCTCCTCGAAGCTGGCCACAAAATCCACCTCGTTGATCGGCTCGTCGTTGTCCTGCATGAACTTGTAGCTCTTCGTCGATCCCTCGTGGTCGTTGAACGTCACGCAGGGGCTGATCACGTCCAGCATCACCGTCCCCTTGTGCGCAATCGCCGCCTTCAGCATCGAAAGCAACTGCCTCTTGTCCCCGGAGAACGACCGCCCCACAAACGTCGCCCCCAGTTGGATCGCCAGCGCGCAGGTGTCGATGGCCGGCAGATCGTTCACCACCCCGGTCTTCAGCCTCGAGCCCAGGTCCGCCGTCGCCGAGAACTGGCCCTTGGTCAGCCCGTACACCCCGTTGTCCTCGATGATGTAGATCATGGGCAGATTCCGCCGCAGCATGTGAACGAACCCGCCCATCCCGATCGATGCAGTATCCCCATCGCCTGAGACGCCCAGCGTGGTCATTGTGTGGTTGGCCAGGATCGCCCCCGTCGACACCGCCGCCATGCGCCCGTGTACGCTGTTGAAGCTGTGCGACCGGCTCATGAAATACGCCGGACTCTTCGACGAGCAGCCGATCCCGCTCATCTTCATCACCCGCTCCGGCTCCACGCCCATCTCCCACATCGCCTGGACGATCCGCTCGGAGATGGCGTTGTGCCCGCAGCCGGCGCAAAGCGTGCTCTTGCCGCCGCGGTACTCAAGTATGGGAAGGCCGATGTGATTCACTTTGGGTTCCGGCGTTGCAGTTGCGCTTGCCATTTACAGGCCCTCCTTGGTTGCAAACTCCTCGGTAATCGTGCGCGCATCCACCGGCAATCCGTTGAAGTGCAGAATGCTGCGCAGCTTCATCACCTGCTCGGTGGGAAGATCGAGCTTCAGCAGGCTCGCCAGTTGCGCGTCGCGGTTCTGCTCCACCACGTAAACCCGCTCGTGCGAAGCCACAAAGTCGTGAATCTCGTGCGCAAACGGATATGCCCGGATGCGCATGTAATCCACCTCCTGCCCATATTCCTTCTTGATCTGGTCCAGGCTCTCGCGCAGCGCAAAATCCGTAGTCCCGTAAGCCAGGAACCCGATCTTCGAGGTTCCGTTCTTCACCGTCACCGGCCCCGGAACCAGCTTCCGCGCATTCTCGAACTTTCGCGCCAGCCGCTCCATCCCCGCAACGTAATCTTCCGGCTTCTCGCTGTAGACCGCCACTTCGTTGTGCCCCGTGCCGCGCGTGAAATAACCCGCCTTCGGGTGCCGCGTTCCCGGCAGCGTCCTCCAGCCGATCGCATCGCCGTCCACGTCGCGATAGCGCGCAAATCCGCCCAGCCGCTCCAGGTCCTCGGCCGTCAGCACCTTGCCCCGGTCCAGCGGCGTCTGCGGATACTCGAACTTATCCGACATCCAGTTGTTCATCCCCAGGTCCAGGTCGCTCAGCACAAACACCGGCGTCTGGATCCGCTCCGCCAGGTCGAAAGCCGAGTACCCCATCTCGAAGCACTCCTTCACGCTCCCCGGCAGCAGAATCACGTGCTGGGTGTCGCCGTGCGACAGAAACGCCACGCTCAGCAGATCCGCCTGCGAAGTCCGTGTCGGCAGCCCTGTCGACGGCCCTGTCCGCTGCACGTCGAAGATCACGCCCGGAATTTCGGCATAGTAGCCCAGCCCCGCAAACTCCGCCATCAGCGAAATCCCCGGCCCCGAGGTCGCCGTCATCGCCCGCGCTCCGGCCCAGCCCGCGCCCAGCACCATCCCGATCGCCGCCAACTCGTCCTCTGCCTGCACCACCGCAAACGTCGCCTTGCCCTCCGGCGTCACGCGGAACTTCTTCAGCAGGTCGGTCGTCGCCTCCACCAGCGACGTCGATGGCGTAATCGGATACCACGCCACCACCGTCACCCCCGCAAACACCGCGCCCATCCCGGCCGCCGCGTTGCCGTCGATGATGATCTTGCCCGCCGTCCGGTCCATCCGTTCGATCACATACGGATCCTGCTTGGTGAACTTCTCCGCCGCATAGTCGTACCCCGCTTTCACCGCGCCGAAGTTCAGCTCGAACACCTTCTGTTTCTTGGCAAACTGCTTCCTGAGCCCGCTCTCCACCACCCCCAGATCGATCTTGAGCAGTTGCGCCGCCACGCCCACGTACACCATGTTCTTCACCAGCTTGCGCAGCTTGGCCTCAGGACAAATTGCGGCCGTAATCCTGTCGAACGGCACCGGGTAGAAGACCAAATCGTCGCGATATTGCTTGAGGTTCAGGTTTTCCTCGTAAATCGCCACGCCCCCCGCCGGCAGCGCCAGCGCATCCTGCTTCGCCGTATCGGGATTCAGCGCCACCAGCACCTCGGCGTCCCGTTTGCGCGCCACATATCCGTCTTTGCTGGCCCGGATCGTGTACCACGTGGGAAGTCCGGCGATGTTCGACGGGAACAGGTTCTTTCCGCTGACCGGAACCCCCATTCCGAAGATGCTTTTCAGCAGCACGCTGTTGGCGGATTGCGAGCCGGACCCGTTCACCGTTGCTACGTTGATGCTGAAGTCGTTTGCCACACGCGCGCGTGTGCTCGTTGCCCCCTGTATTTCACCCAGGGCCAGGTTGCCTGTCGCCATTTGGCGGGATTCCCTTCCGAAGAATTCTGTTGCCGTCGATTCACGTGCCGCCGGCCCACTCGCCGTCGATCCAATCATTGGGGAAACGGCTTTTCACTCCTTTGTGATTATAGTCACTTCCGGGCTCCAGCGTACCAGTCCGCAGCTACAGTGTTACCCCTTTTGAGTCCTTTCAAAATGACCCGGCTCCTGCTTTCCTAATAGGGAACCCCGCCCCCGCGACCAACTCCCGTCCTATCAATCACCAAGCCCCACACCATCCACGGCGAAAGCCAGAACCAACGCCCTGATCTCTGATCTCTTATCTCTGATCGAGATCGCCAGGCTCTGCAATGTCGTACACGTCCCGGCGCCCACGGAAGGCGCCGGCGTTGCCGCCTGCGGCGCGGTCACTGGCGGGGCGCCGCTTCCGCCGCCGCATCTGGACGACAGAACCGCCAGCACCCACAGCGCTGGCACACCCTTGGAACGTCTCAACCCCAACCAAACCCTGCTCACAATACCCCTATATCGCGGAGCTGACGCTTGGACAAATCGACGCAGAGAGTTCCGCCGCATTGCGGCTGTTTGGACTTACCGCACCGCAAACACCGTCATCGACTCAGCCGGTTCTTCCACATGCAGCTTTCCGCCGCGGACAACCGGAGCGGTTCCCTTAGCCGGCGCTGCGGCCTCAAATTCTGTACACCCGCCCAGTGAGGTCTCCTCCACCGGCAGCTCCAGGATTTTGCTTTGCGGTGCCTTATTCACGACAATCAGGAGCCGCTCCTTCAAGGGATCGGGAGAATGATCGGACGAGCAGCCCGCATCTTCCGGTGTGCGAACAAATGCGAACACATCCTCGTCGGCAAAGAGGTTCTGTTCGCTCCCGGTTTGCAGTGCGGGATACGCAGCACGCAGCGCCAACAGGCCGGAGGTCCAGGCAAAGATACTCTCCTCGGTAGCCGTGCGGTCGGCCTTGGTGAAGGCGTTGTGCGCGTCTCCGGCAAATCCGCCGGGAAAGTCGCGGCGGTCGTCGGGGTCCGCGCCGCCCGGCATCCCGATCTCGTCTCCGGAGTAGATCTGCGGCATGCCGCGCAGCGTGACGAGCAGGCCAAGCGCCAGCTTGAGCTTGGGCACGGAACCACCCGCCTCGGTCAGAAAGCGCACCGTATCGTGGTTGCCAATGAACGAAACCAGCCGCTCCGGATGCGGATAGAGCGCATCCTGGCGCAGGACGTTGGCCAGAGCCGTCATGGGTTTTCCATGCGCGAGTACATCGCGCAGAGTGAAGTACACCGGGAAATCGAAGGGCGTGTCGAGCCCTGTGTCGATGCCGCGGCGCACGACTCCGCCGGCGAAGAACGAGGTAATTTCGGGATCGCCATTGAATATCTCGCCCACGGTGGTCAAGCGCGGATAGACGCTGTGCAAGGTGGCATGAAAGTCATGCCAGAAGGCGCGGTCCACATAGGGAAAGGTATCCAGGCGAATGCCGTCGAGGTTGGCCGTCTCAACCCACCACAACGCATTCTGGATCAGGTAGCGCGAGACGAGCGGATTTTCCTGATTCAGATCGGGCATCGCATCGGTGAACCAACCGGTAGTAATTGCGCTCCACGCCTGCCTGGGGGCATGAGGGTCAACGAGCTGGTAAAAGTCATGCTGCGTGCTGCGATGCTGCTGGAGTGTGCCATGAAACCAGTCGGGAGCAGGCGGATCAGCGATCCAAGGATGCTCGACGCCAAGATGATTGGGAACTAGGTCGATGACCAGCTTGATGCCCCTGGCGTGCAGCGCGTCAGAAAGATGGCGGTATTCGTCCAGAGTTCCGAAGTGCGCATCCACAGCGTAGAGATCGGTGGCGGCATAGCCGTGATAGGAATCGGGCATCGCTCCGTTTGATGCCACCGGCGTCGTCCACAATGCAGTGACGCCCAGGTCATGCAGATAGTCCAGGTGCTGCTCGATACCGGCCAGGTCGCCGCCATGCCATCCACGGGGTGCGGCACGGTCGAGTCCAGGCTGATTGTTGGCCGGGTTTCCATCGGCAAAGCGGTCGATCATGATGAGGTAAAGAACATCCGCGGAAGAGAATCCGCGATGCGCATTGGGATCTTGAGAGCGCTCGGCCAGTTGAAAACTGTGGCGCGCCTGGCCCCGGTTGTTGCTGGCCGTCACCCACAGGGTTTGCGGGGCAGCAGTTGCCGTAGCGAGCCATAGAAACGCCCAACGGCCGTTCTCCGATACCTGCGTGCGGCTGAGAGTTACATCTTTGCCTCGCACGGCAAACGCAGCGCCAATCAGGCCTTCGCCATGCACTAACAGCATCGGATCAGGGAGACCGGACCACCAACCCGGCGGGTCAATCTTCTCAATCCGGGGCTTCTCGATCCGGGGCTTTTCGCTTGTTGATTCTTCAATTTGTGAGATGGGTTGATGCGTAGCCTGTGCCCAGAGCGTTGAAGAGGCACAGCACAAGGAACCAACCAGGAGCAAAGATGGCCACGATCGCATGAAGTTCTCCGAAGAACGCGCGTCAAAGCAGAAAAGAAAAGAATCCCTCGCCCACCGGCAGTGTGCCATCAAGGCGCTTGCATTGAAAAGCCGCGCCAGGAAGCAAGACACAAGCGGATTGTGGCAGAAAACATCTGCGGCAGCCAAGAGACGGCCGCAGGAGGATCAGGCAGACGGCTCACAATCGAAGACCGCTCCAGAACCGGAGCCACCTCCCGCGTTCACGCGCACTTCAGTGAACTCGCGCGCATACTCTCGATGGCACGAAGTGGCTTAAGAAATTGCTCCACGGCGGCGGAGAGCCGCCGTGGAGCAGGTTGCAGGTGAGTTAGAACGTCAAACGGAGCGAGAGCTGCAGTTGGCGTTGCGAGTTGGCGCGCACGCTTGTAATCCGCCCGAAGTTGCCGTCGTCCAGACCCATGTCGGGGTTGGTGAAGGCCGGTGTATTGGACAGGTTGAATGCATCCGCGGTGAAATGCATGGCTACGCCTTCCACGATGGGGAAGTCCTTGCCAAGCGACGCATCCAGATCCCGGAAGGCCGGTCCCACCATGGAGTTGCGGCCCAGCGTTCCCGGAGCGACAAAGGTACTGTTCTGTCCGTTCGGGTTGATGACCGTGGGGTGACTGAAGGCCGTGGTGTCGAACCATTCGGTCAAGTGCTTGGGATAGCTGATCTTGCCGGTAAGATCGGCGCGGTTGGTCATACCGCCGCCGGCCAGCGAGGTGTTGCCACTCGGAGCGGTATAAAGGTAATTGCCGGTTGTGACTGTGATGGGCGTCCCCGATGCCAGGGTGTTGATGACGTTCAGATGCCATCCGCCAATCGCTTCGTTGACGACCCAGGGAACATTCGACAGGAACATCTTGCCCCTGCCGAAGGGGAGCTCGCCCAGCGCGCTTAAGGTGAAGACCTGGCGCTGATCCTGGTCCGAGCTTCCATAATTGGCCCTGAAATCCGGGCCGGCCGAAGTTATGAAGATGCCTGCTCCATTGGTTCCGGTGCCGAAGGCGCCACTGGAATTATCCAGCGAATGCGACAAGGTATAGGCCGCAGTGAACTGCAGTCCGCGGTGCATCTTGCTGTTCACATAGACCTGCAGCGCGTTGTAGTTAGACGCGCCGTTATTGATGCCGCGATCGATCGAGCCGAAATTGACCCCGTTGGCGTCCTTGTACAGAACGGTATTGGGAGCGGTGTTGAGTTCCTGGCTGTTGATGTTGAACCAAGAGGACAGTTGCTGGGAGTAGGTGCCGACGTAGGCCACGTTGACCGAGGTCTGCTGTGTCAACTGGCGCTGCACCTGAAGATTCCATTGCGAAATCATCGAGGTCGGGCGGTTGGTATCGACAGAGATCAGATTTGCGTTAACGGGATCGGCGCGATTGATTGTGGAGCCAAAGACCGGCAACGGAAGCGCCCCTTGTGTAGCGGGAAGAGCCTCGTTGCAGGAGCCTGGAAGCGTATTCCCTTTACCGTCTACAGTGGTGCAGGCCGGCGCAGCACCGGTGAAGTCCAGCCGCCAGCCACCCTGTGAAGGCGAATCGGAGTAGCTCGCTGAGCCGTTGAAATCCGGATTCTCACTCAACTGGTTGCCTACGCCGCCGCGGTCAAGGAAGTAGTACATGCCGTAGCCGCCGCGGACCGAGGTCTTGCCGTCGCCGAAGAGATCGTAGGCGAATCCGAAGCGCGGAGCGAAATTGTCCTTGTTGGTTTTGACAATGCTGGCTGAAAGCCCGTTGGTCCCGGCTTGCTGCAGGGTCAGCGTGGACAGATTGAAGTTCGATTGGTAGTTATGCGTCTCCAGCGGGAAGGTGTAGAGGTCATAGCGCAGGCCGAGATTCAGAGTCAGACGGCGGTTTACCTTCCAGTCGTCCTGAATGTAATAGCCTGTTTCCCAGTTCTGAGTGACAAAGTAGCTGCTGGCCACGCCGATGCTGTAGTCGTCCACAAAGGACGCCAGCATATCGGAGGTGGCGTTGCCGGTGAAGTTGTTGCCGCTGAAGTCGAAATAGCCCTTGGCGTTGTTTCCCTGGAAGAAGGAGACCTGGCGCTTTTCGATGCTGGCGCCGAACTTGACGGTGTGGGGCCCCTTGACCCAGGAAATCGCATCCACAAACTGGTTACTCGATTGCGGAACGGTGTAAGGCCCGCCGTCTCCGGTGTAGGTGCCTTCCGGCCAGCCGCCGTTGATCGCCGCGCCGCCGCCCAGCAGTGAGTTGCGGTTGGCATTGAGAATGCCCAGGTTGGCGGAAACCGGGATGTTGTCCATGGGAGGAACGTATCCGAAAAAGTCATACAGATGACCGTAGCGGAATTCATTGACGATATTCGGAGAGATGATGTGCGTTTCGCCGACCGCCTCACCGCGAGGATGGATGGGGTTGACTCCGGTGCCGTAACCGGCGGGAAGCTTCGGGTACTGGCTTCCCTTGGTCAGAACATCCTGGCCGTAGCTATAGCGCACGAAGACGTTGTCCTTGGAAGTTGCCGCCCAGTCCATGCGCACGTCAAAGTCGTTGAAGTTCTGCGTTCCTGACGGGAATGAATCGTAGTTTTCGCTCAACCCGACGTTGCCGCCTGTTCCGGTGGTGTTATTGGGCAGCGGGAAGGCATTCAGGTAGTTCAGTGCGGCCGGGTTCAGCCGGCCTGCCGGGATCTTGTTGCCCGGGAACGGTAAGCAGGTGGTGGGGTCGTAGATGGTGCCATTCGGCCCTGCCGTCGTGGTGCATCCGGTAACCTGTTGGTTGGGCACGCTGGTGGACCAGCCGAAGTTGGGGGTCGTTAGCAGCTCGGAGAAATCACCGGTGCGCATCAGAGCCGTGGCTACGGTGTTTTGTGCTTCTCCGTCGGGCGTCTTCAAACGCAGGCCTTGATAGCCGCCAAAGATGAACAGCTTGTTGTGCAGGAACGGGATGGGACCACCTGCCGTACCGCCGAACTGCGCCCGGTGAAACGGACTGGCCGGAGTCGTGGGGCTGAAGTAATTCGGGCTGGCGTCGAAGATTCCGTCGCGGTCAAAAAAGAAGGCCGATCCGTGATATTGGCTGGTGCCCGATTTGATCGAGTTCTGGAGGATGGCGCCGCCCGCTCTGCCGAATTCGGCCGGGGCGACCGAGTTGGTCACGCGGAACTCCTGCATGTCTTCCACAGGCGTGATGAGAACGGTGCTGTTGACCAGCGATTCGTTGTTGTCCAGGCCGTCTAGCTCAAAGTTGTTCGACTGCTGGCGCAGTCCGTTGGCCGAAATGGCCGTGCCGCCGGTCTCCATGTCCCGCCATGTCTCGGCATTGCCGCTGGCGCCCGAAGCATCGCTGCCGTATGCTCCACGCGTGATGCCAGGCACCAGCATCGCGAGCTGCGTGTAGTTACGCCCGTTGAGCGGAAGTGCGGCAATCTGTTCTGCTTCGACCACGTTGCCGGTTGAAGAGGTCGTCGTGTCCACGATCGGCGCGGCGTCGGTGACGGTGACGGTGGTGGTGGCCGCACCAGGCTTGAGCTCGAATTTGAGCGCCTGGACCTGCGAGACATCCAGCGTCAGACTCTGGGCCGTGGTCTGAAATCCCTTGGCGGTGACCGTGGCCTGGTAGTTGCCGCGAATCAGCGCCTCAAAATGGAAGGTGCCGGTGGCATCGGCTACGGCTGTCTGCGTGGCGCCGGTATCGACGCTGCGCAGTTGGATTGAAGCGGCAGGAATCGCCGCACCGGTCTGGTCCTGAACTGTACCTCGAATGCTCGCCAGATCGGTCTGTGCGAACAGGCGCGGCGCTATCAGACAGGTCAGCAGGACCGCAAACGCCAGGAACAACATGCGAAAGCGGGGCTGCCCGTTGAATAGTTTGCTGGTTATCTTGAACATTTCGGTCTCCTCCAAAATGAAACGTTGAACAGCGTTCACTGCGCAGAGCTCGACCTCAGGCGCCAGGTTTTCCCTGCAATCCTGATTTCCCTGCAATCATGCGGTTTCTTTGCAAAATCGGACTGTTGCTCCGCCGCTTCCTTGCAATCAAGCATGAGAACACACCTTTGCGAAGACGATGATCAATTCACGGCGCGCCAATTCGCCATCATTTGATTATCTCCAGCTAAGTGATTTATTTCTATTTAGTTGAAAGCGGACATCTCCTGGGAAACAGACGACTCGTGAGACCGTCAAAAGGCGGATGAGTGGTTCTAGTTCCGTTCCGGTATACTACGGGGAGGGTCTCGCCAGGCAGTCATGGCATCGGAACAACACAACGACGGCGCCAGGCGGGTGCAGTTCGGGCTCTATGAAGCCGACCTGAAGAGCGGAGAATTGCACCGTTCCGGCGTCCGCGTCCGGCTGCAGAGCCAACCTTTCAAACTGCTGGCGGCCCTGCTGGAGCACCCGGGCGAGGTGGTTTCCCGCGAGGCGTTGCAACAGCAGCTTTGGGGCGCGGACACGACCGTCGACTTCGACCACAGCCTGGGCATTGCTGTCAACAAGCTGCGCGAGGCCTTGGGCGACTCCGCGGAGAACCCGCGTTTCGTGGAAACACTGGCCAAGCGCGGTTACCGGTTCCTCGCCCCGGTCAAGACGATTGAGCCGCCTGACTCCCAACCATCCGCGGAGTCCCCCTTGCCTGTCGCAGTCTCCGTGCCGCGAAGGGCCGGCATTGTCTTCTGGCGCTAGATTGCGGGATCGCTGGCCTGCGTTTGCCTGGGGCTGGGACTTGTTCTCCTCCTCCGCCCGCCCTCCCACAGGCCTTACCGCGTAGTACAGGTCACCCATTCCGGCCACGTGCTGACCAACGATCTGAACGATCTTGATGTGGAGAGCTTCTCCAGTTCGGTTAGCGACGGCACCCGGCTGTACTTCTCCGATATGGTCAACGGCAACCCGGTGCTGGCGGTGGCACTGGCAGCGAATGGCGAAATCAGCCAATTTCATTTGCCCTCGGAGATTGGCGCCCCGCTCATTGGCGCGCTTGCGCCGGACGGGTCCAGCTTGCTTATTCACAGTCATTTACAGGCAGAACCAGAGCAGGCCTTGTGGATTGTGCCCACGCTTGGCGGCGATGTGCGCCGAGTACCCAACGTGCTGGCACACGACGCAACCTGGATGCCCGACGGCCGCCGGCTGCTCTTCGCCAATGGCAACGAACTGACGATTGTGGGAGCCGATGGCAGCGAACCCCGCAAGCTGCTTACTGTGCCTGGTCTGGCCTTTTGGCTGCGCTGGTCGCCCGATGGACGGCGTTTGCGCTTCACCATGCGCGACCCCAAGCGCCAAACCAGCGAGTTGTGGGAGGTGGCGGAGGATGGCGGCAACCCTCATCCTTTGCTTCCCGGCTGGAATCAGCCTGCCTCAGAGTGCTGTGGAAGCTGGACCTCCGATGGAGCCGATTTTGTCTTCCAGTCCTGGCACAATGGCAATGGCCGCAGCGATATATGGGCAATTCAGGAGCGGCCCTGGTTGCTAAGGGACCGCGAGCCCAGGCAAATCACCAACGGCCCGCTCGACTATGAGGCGCCCAGCACATCGCCAGGGAGCGATCGCATCGACTTTATCGGTGTCAACTCCCAGATCGAGCTGCTGCATGCGCTGCCGAAGTCCTCTGTTTTCACAGCCTTGGATCAGAATCTGACGTCGGCGGACCTGGCCGAATACTCGCTGGACGGCCAATGGGTGGCATGGCTCAATGCCTCCGACGGTTCGCTATGGCGCAGCCGCGCCGATGGCCGCGACCGTATCGAGCTGACCACACCTCCACTCCGCATCTTCACCATGAAATGGTCCCCGGACAACAATCGCCTGGCTTTGATGGCCAAGGAGCCGGGGATGCCCTGGAAGCTCTATCTGATTGACTCCGAAGGCGGAAAGCCCACTCCTTTGCTCAACGAGGACCGCAATGAAGCCGATCCGGATTGGTCGCCCGATGGCCAGTCGCTGGTGTTTGGCAGGCTGCCGGACCGCATGGACAGCCGCCAGCCGAAGGCCATATACCTTCTGAATATCCAGACCCACAAGGTGACCGAAATTCCCGGTTCGACCGGGCTTTTCAGTCCCCGGCTATCGCCGGACGGCCGCTACATCGCCGCGATCCGGCTGGACCAGAAGGCGCTGCTCCTGTTCGATCGGGCGCAAGAGCGGTGGAGCACCCTCACCACCCACGGCGCCGGAGATCCGGCTTGGTCCCACGACGGACACTTTCTCTATTTTCAGGATTTTCTTGAGGTGGGCAAGCCGATCTATCGCATCGCCGTTTCCGCGGGACAGGTGGAACCGGTGGCAACCATCGACAATCTGCGGCCCCTTGCCGCAACCGACTACCGGCTGATTGGTTTGGCGCCCGGCGACCTGCCGATCGTCAGTGCCCACACTTCCACCGTCAATCTCTATAGCGTAGACCTGAACGAACACTGAGGAGACTGTTGGAGCGCGGGCGCGGCTTACCCCGGCCTTCGCCCTTTGCCTTACCGGAACGGCCGGCCCTTTACCTGCCCCGACCCTTCCCGCAAGGTGAGGAGTTGGTTGGCTGCGACAGATTTGAATGACTCCACCAGCCCCAGGGGCCAGTGGACCTCGATGTCCGCCGTGGTCGCGGCACCCAGACCGTAGTGCAGGCGCGGATCATTTGCGGAGAGAAAGCTGGACTGGCTCAATAGCTCCTGAACCTGCACCCTGCCGCCGTAGTGCACCAGGACGCGCGCGCCAATCGCGCTGCGGTTGCTCTTGGTGCCCTCGAGGCGGATCTTGATCCAATGGTTGCCGGGTGGAGCTTCGTTGCGGAGCAGCGTCGGCGGCTCATTCACATTCATGATGAGCACGTCGATGTCGCCATCGTTGTCGAAATCGCCAAAGGCGGCGCCACGGCTGCAGTGACGCGCATTGATGCCTGCGCCGGCCTCCGCGCCCAGTTCAACAAATGTGCCGTCGCCCTGGTTGCGAAAGAGGATACGCGGGGTGCGTGCCGGAAAAGCCGGCAGGACGCGATCAACCTCCGGGTAGACAGTGCCGGTGGAGAGCAGGATGTCAGGATAACCATCGTTGTCAAAGTCGGCGAACCCCGCGCCAAAGCAGACAAAACGGGTTTCCCCGTTGAGACCGGCCTGGATGGTCACGTCGTCGAAATCGCCTTTGCCGCCGTTGCGGTAGAGGCCGGTCGCCTGATTGTAGTAGTGCGTCATGAGCAGGTCGGTGTGGCCGTCGAGGTTGTAGTCGCCCACGGCGGCGCCCATGCCGCCCATCTGGCGGCCGTCGCCGCTGAGAGCGACGCCGCGAAACAAAGCTTCTTCGCGAAAGGTGCCGTCGCGGTTGTTCATCAGCAGCAGGGAGGGCGTTGAATCGCAGACCACGAAGATATCCGGCCAACCGTCCTCGTCGGCATCGAAGGAGACGACTGTAAGTCCATAGGATCCGCGGAAGCCTGAAACGCCGGACTCTCTGGAAACGTCCGTAAAGGTACCGTCGCCATTGTTGCGGTAGAGGTAGTTCTGGGCCTTGGGCAGGCCCAGGGGGCCGCAAAGGGTGGGTACGCCCTGGAAGTTGCAGTTGGGCACGGACAACGAGGGCTTGGGAGCAGTGGCCACATCGATTTCGAGGTAGTTCGACACAAAGAGATCGAGCAGGCCGTCGCGGTTATAGTCAAAAAACGTGCAGCCGGTGCTGTAGCGGGTAATGGGATAAAGCAGCCCGGCCTTGGCTGTCACGTCCGTAAAGGTTCCGTCGCCGTTGTTGCGATAGAGGCGATTCTGCCCGTAGTAAGTGAGGAAGAGATCTTCAAAGCCGTCGTTGTTAAAGTCGCCCACGCACACGCCCTGAGCCCAGCCCGTGTCGAGCAGGCCGGCGCCGGCTGTTACGTCGGTGAAGGTGCCGTCGCGGTTGTTTTTGTAAAGGCGGTTGCTGGCATTGGGCGGAGTGTCCTTGAGCCTTCGTCCGCCGAGGATGAAGATGTCCATCCACCCGTCATTGTCGTAGTCGATGAAGGCGCAGCCGCTGGCCATGGATTCGAAGATGTAGGTGAAGCTGTCGGGCTCGCCGTAGACCATCGTTGCGGTCAGGCCTGCGGCGTGGGCTACATCGGCAAAGCGGGAGAACGGCGCCATAGGCTTACCCGTCGGGAGCGCCGCGCGCAGTTCGCTGGGGATGAGAATGGGAGCGAGAGCGACAGCCGCAGGGACGGTCCGCAGAAGGCGGCGTCGCGTCCAAAGTCCCGAATCCTTGTTGCCCATAACAGCCAGCGCCCTCCCTGACGCGCGAGTCCGCTAGGTCTCTGACCGTTGTTGCTACACCAATAGCTAAGTGCCCCACCCTCGCCGCGTCTTTGTTTTTGCGGCCAGGGTGGGACAGCACGAACTTCAATCGCAAAGCACAAAATCACGAGGTCAGAGACCTAGCCAAACATATTTGAAATTTGACCCCACCGGTTGCCCGTCCGATGATCTTGTTGTCCAGACGAGAACATGAGAGGGCGACCGATGGAGACGTTCACAAAGCTGTTTGGCAGCCTGC
>Ga0181527_1000677_pt1 | contig 38516 bp, 39 predicted proteins | sample PEATcosm2014_Bin_30_FD_119762 | JGI IMG/M metagenome (GOLD analysis project Ga0181527, IMG submission 119762) | Peatland microbial communities from MTU Mesocosm Facility, Houghton, MI, USA - PEATcosm2014_Bin06_60_metaG | ecosystem: Environmental > Terrestrial > Soil > Wetlands > Peat | place...
ACCGTCCGATACCGATCTCGCTCGATTCCAAACCACGAGATGGTCGTGCAACTGAGGATCGTCAGACCTGCTCGTGAAGTGCGTGAAGGAGGTGGCGATCACCCCGGTCACGTCCTCTTCGACGATGCCGCCGGCACCCGAGCGGGAGTGGAAGACGTGAGACTCGGCGTAGGTGAGGACGTAGTCGATCGCCTCGCGGTGACAGTCGGCGATGACCGCTTTGGTGTCCTCATCCGCGAGCGCCCAGGCCGTCGACACGCTCTTGCTCGGGCTGAAGCACATATCGAAGCCGGCAACCGGCGCACTGTTTCCCGGCACGCTGAGGCGGCCTCCGAGCGACTCACCAGATACCGGGTCGCAGAGCGCGACGAGCATGTTGAAGAGGTGCTCCTCACTCACCTGCGAGCCCTTCTCGACCCCCCTCCCGCCGTCGAGATCCGCGAGTCCAGCTCCCAAGAAGACTCCCGGCGGGGTGCCCGTGGAGGCGTAATAGTGGGCGAGACCCTTCGATGGTTCCGGGTTCCCGTCGCCGGCCGCGACTGAGTCGATGAGGTAGCGATAGCCACCGCCAAGACTCACCCGCCGGATCGAGATCACGCGCCCTGCCTCCTTCACGGAGGCGTTCGCGACGAGCGCCTCTACTAAGAAGGCACTGGCGAATCCAGGCTATTTGCGCCGAGCAGCGCAGCACCGTCGTGACCTGGGCGTATGCCCCAGCGCACGCTCCCAGTGTCAACCCTGCGTTGACAAGGGCGGCCTTATTTCCTCGAGTGCCGAGGGTGTGGAGTCCAGGAGGGAGCTTGAAAGCAAGTTGGGTTGGTGATGGCGGGGGTTGGTGATGGTGACGGCGATCGAATATCTGTCCTGATGCGACTTCGCGCAGTCATGAACCGGTGCGAGAATCTTGGTACGCGAGCCGTCTGCTCTGTGAGGCAAGCAGCGTGGAGGAAGTGTCGCATGAGTATTCGACACATTGGCGCGGCGACGGCCGTGCTAGTCGCGACGCTGGCGGTTGTTGCTGTCGGCTGCTCGGCGACACCTACGAGTTCACCGTCGACAACGACCTCGACCCCGGCGAACAGGATTCCGCCGTCGACGATTGCCGATCCGTGGAGCACCTACTGGACGTCGGTCAATCCCGGCAGTGCGATCGACTTTGTGACAGCGCGGACGGGATGGCGCGTCGACGGTCAGCTCTGGGGTCCGCGCCTCGATGGCAGCCTCGGAAGCGGAGTGGTGGATAACGGCTCTGCGTGGCCCGGTACCTCGATCGAAGAGACGGACGATGCCGGGACGAGCTGGTCGACGATCTTGCACATCACCAGCGGCATCTGGGGGATGGACCTCGTCTCTAGGGACGTGGGCTTCGCCGTCGGGGTGACTTCCCTGCGCATAACGAGCGACGGCGGCAAGCGCTGGCGGCAGGCTTCCGAGCCGGCTGGCCACCCGCTCGTATGGGTCGAGTTCAACACGAGCGAGCTCGGCTACGGGCTCACCACGACGGGGACGCTGGTGCGCTCGGTCGACGCCGGGTCATCGTGGAGCTCCACCGGGACGACCACAACTGCCACCGCCGCGTGCTTCGCCTCGGCTTGGGTCGGCTACGTGGCCGACCGCTCGGGTGACCTCTATGCCACCCACGACGCTGGGAGATCGTGGGCCGAAGTCGAGCGCGCGCCTTCCCGGCCGGAACAGTTCATTGGCCCCTGGAGCGACCTGTCGTGCAACGGCACGGACATCTGGCTCGGCCTGCAGCTGATCTGTGCTGCTGCCTGTGCTGCAACCAGCCCGTACCTCGTTACACACAGCGCCGACGGCGGCTCCTCGTGGTCGACAATCGCAAGTGACTGGCCCACTGCCTCACCGACAACCGCACCCGTCGCCTACCTGGCTGCTGTCGCGGTAGGGCGGTCGGACCGCGGGGTGGTCGTGGCCCTTCCGACAGAAGACTCATCACCGCCGGCAAAGCTTCGTCTCATGGCCGACCAAGGGCCAGATGGCACGTACACCACTGCCACGATCCCTGCTCTGCCCGCCTCGTCCTCGGCCGCCTTGGAAGTGCATATCCGCGGCATGACCTTCGTCGGACTGACGGGCTGGCTGTACATCGACGACACGGGCGTCGGGTCACCGGGGAAGCCTCTAGCTGAACCCCTGGTGTGGAAGACGACCGATGGAGGATTGTCCTGGCAGAAGCTGGCCGCGGGCCCGTTGCAACCGCCACCGCCGGCGCTGAGTGACTAGAGATTCGCAGACGAGGACCGACGTGGGTGCGGGCGTCGGAGCGGTCGCGCGCGGCCACTGATTTGCCCCGCACCCAGGCGCGGACGGCGAAGTGCTCCGCTCCTCAGCCATAGCCTGGATCTCCCAGTGCCTTCTATATAGGAGAGGTCATCCGGATCGCTCCGAAAGGAGGGACGCTATGACTGCCCGAGTCACCTTTGACGGAGCAGATCTGCAGGGTTTCGCGAGCTCGGTGGTGTCATGACAAGAAGAAGTTCGAGTCCACTCCTGTTGACCGTCGCCGAGGCGGCCGAGACCCTCGGCATGGGGAGGTCAACCCTGTATGCCGCGATCAAGTCCGGATCCTGTCCCCTCGCCGTGACCCGGATCGGAAAGCAGATCCGTATCCCGCGCGCGGCACTGGAGCGCCTCGCGGGAGACGGCGGATCAACAGACGGACCCGTCCGCGACGATCACGCCTTCTGGCGGGACTCTTGTCCGACCTGTGGGCGATCCTCGTCGAGCAGCCTGCCGACGAATTCGGCGGCCTTCTGGTCCTCCTCGGTCACCGCGTCTGTGTAGTGCCGGGCCATGTGCACTGTCGCCCAGCCGAGTCGGGCCTGCTTTTGGCGCTCGGAGACGACCGAGTCAATGACGGTCGCCTGGAAGTGACGAAGCGAGTGCAAATGGACGTCGCCGGCAACCTTCGCCCGGTCGCGAAGACTCGCGAAGGCGTGGCTCATGACGTCGGGATGAGGGGGAGTGGTGCCTCCCGGCTCGAAGGAGAAAACGAAGCTCTCGTCCCCGAGCGAGGTCTCGCACATCGCGGCGAGCCCGCGTTGTTCTTTGCGGAGGGCGGCGAGAACCTCGGCCGTGCCGGTGTCGATGCTGAGCCGGCGGATGCTCGCCCTGGTCTTCGGGCCCTTCACGGTCGCACCGCCGCGCGAGGACACGATCGACTCGTCGATGGTGATCGTGCGGTTCTCGAGATCGACGTCTCCCCAGCGCAGTGCACAGGCTTCGCCTCTCCTCGCCCCGGTCGCCGTCACGAAGCGGACGAAGGCCGCGACGCGTGGGTCCTCCTCGGCGCACGCGCGAAGTAATGCCGCGACTTCTGTGGCGTCGGGTGCTCTGACGACGCGAGCCGCGTCCATGGACCAGCTCGGCAACTCGGTCTCGGCGACCGGGTTCGGGAGCACGCCTCCGCTCCAGCGCTTGGCGAGGTGGCAGGTGCGATTCAGCACGGCCCGGATCTGGTGCACGCTCGATTCGGACTGGCCATCGGACTTGAGCTTGCGGAAGAACCGCTCGAGGTCGTAGGAGCCGAGCTCGGAGATCTTGCGGAGCCCGATCGAGTTCTGGACGTGGACCCGCCAGATGCCCTCGTAGCGACGCGTTGTCGTAGGGGAGAGATCCTGCCAGCCGTTCAGCTTCCAAGCGGCGAACGCCGCGTTCAGGGTGGTGGCTGGGCTCCAGATGTTCCCGGGCTCGACCTCGACCTCTTTGGCCTGTTCGACCTCGGCGACGAGAGCGGCGAGGGCACGTTGGGCCGCGCGCTTGTTCCCGGTGAAGCGCTCGTAGCGGTGCTTCACGCGCCCCGACGAGTCACGCCCTACGTAGACACGCAGCTCGTAGACGTCCGGGGATCGCACGAGACGCAGGCTTCCCGCCACTCGTTCCCTTCGAAAATGTTGGGTGGAATGTTGGGTAGCAAACTAGCAGATCAGATAAGTGGGGGAGGATACTGCCTGTGACCTGGGATCTTTCAGTGCGCCCCCCGGGACTCGAACCCGGAACCTGCGGATTAAGAGTCCGTTGCTCTGCCAAATTGAGCTAGAGGCGCGCCCGGCGAGCCAGCCTAGCCGGTCGCTTGGCAGGGCTGCCGGAAAACGGAGGGGCACAGGGAGGACAGTTGCACCCGGCGGCCCCCAGATGAGGAACACCATGTGAGGAGCGAGTCAGTATCAGCTGTCCCCAGGTGGCTGAGGGGAACGCCTGGGTGTCCTCACCCGTTCGGTGCAGCGATGGGATGGGGGTAAGCGTGGCTCGGCTCACGTCTCATGATGGTTCCCCGGTACCGGCGAGGATCACGGGTACTTGTAGAGGCGATACTCGCCGCCTCTCCATAGAAGCACAAGCCGCAACTGTCACAGTCGGATCCGGCTTGCCTGGAAGCGCACCGGGTGCGTCTGCCCGTCCCCTGTCTCGTATCCCGGCGGTCATCGCACGAGGTCCGGGAAATGGGAAAGTTCAGGTTGACCAGGCCGTGCCGTTCCAGGACTCGACCAGGGTCCGGACAGCGCCACTGTTGTTGGCGTACTCGCCAACGGCCTTACAGGACCTGGCCGAGGAACAGGACACGCCGTAGAGAAACGCGACGGAGGGGCTCGGGCTCGAGACGACCGACCAGGCGATGCCGTTCCAGGACTCGACCAGGGTCCGACGGAGGTGGCTGCTGCTGGCATAGTCGCCAACGGCCTTGCACGACCTGGGCGAGACACAGGACACGCCGTAGAGAAACGCCACGGAGGGGCTCGGGCCCGCGACGACCGACCAGGCGGTGCCGTTCCAGGACTCGACCAGTGTCCGACTTAGAGTGCTGCTACCGCTGCCGGTGCCGTTGCTGTAGTTGCCGACGGCGACACACGACCTGGCCGAGGAACAGAACACGCTGGAAAGGCCACCGTACTTCCCTGGGGTCGGGCTCGGCTCGACCGTCCAGGCGATGCCGTTCCAGGACTCGACCAGGGTGCCACTGGAAGAGTTGCCCACGGCGACACACAACCTGGCCAAAGAGCAGAACACACCGTTAAAGGCGCTCTCGTTCGGGACGAGGCTCGGGCTCGGTACAACCGACCAGGCGGTGCCGTTCCAGGACTCGACCAGGGTCCGACTGAGGCCGGGGCTGCTGCTGTAGTTGCCCACGGCCTCGCACGATCGGGCAGAGACGCAAGACACACCATCGAGGGCGCTGTTGGTCCCGCGGTCAGGGCTAGGCACGATCGACCACGTGTAGCCGTTCCAGGACTCGACCAGGGCCCGACTGAGGCCCGTGCTGCTGGTGTAGTCGCCCACGGCCTCGCACGATCGGGCGGAGACGCAAGACACACCGTCGAGGGCGCTGTTGGTCCCGCGGTCAGGGCTACGCACGATCGTCCACGCGGAGCCGTTCCAGGACTCGACCAGAGTGTTGTTGCCGAAGTAGCCAACGGCTGCGCACCAGCTGGCAGAGACGCAAGACACAGCGTTGAGGGTGCTCTCGGTACCCGGGCTGGGGCTGGACCCGGTCGACCAGCCAGCTGCGCCTGACGCTGGAGCCGCGAGGTTCCACACGAGGCCGACCACGAGAGCTAGTACGCCCAGGGGCGTCAGTCTTCGGCTCCCAATAGGCCGGCTCACATGCAGAGCACGCATCGCGCCCCCTTGAATCGACACATCAGTTGCCGCACCAGTATGACCCCGCGCGGAACGAAAAACGTTGCGCCCGGCCTCGAAGTGGCTGCGCTGGTTCCTGCTGTTCTCCCAGCCTGTCCGCCCTTTGTGTTCCCGTAAGCCACTCTCCCATCCCCTAGGTCCAGAGAGAGGCACCGCCGACAGGGATCCAACCTGAAGACCTACGGCTGCCAGGCTCCGGTTCCTACCGCCGTCCCGACCGGCATCCGCCTGAGGTGCCGCCCCGCGAAGCTTGTCCGGTTGCCGGGACCTGTGCCACCGCGCCTCGTGACTCCGGAGGCGAGCTTGATCGGGCTATAGCAGTTGCGGCGCACAGTTCCATAGCGGTGCGGTCAGCCTTGTGACGATCTGTGCCTCGATCCTGGCTGGTGTCGGGGACCATCCGGGAGAGTGTGGACCTAGGAATTGCTGCTCAGAGGCCTAAGAGAACGAGCTCCGGCTTCCGAGAAGGTGATCGCCATAGTTTGTCAGCGTAGCCGATAGTGACTCTCTTCTTAAGAAGGAAGGCCCGCTCGTAGGCACCGAATGAAGGACCCGTCCTTCCTGTGCGAAAGAAAAAGGGTGACCGAGGGGACTTGAACCCCCGACCTCCAGGGCCACAACCTGGCGCTCTAACCAACTGAGCTACGGCCACCACGATCTCGAGGCGTCCTTGCCCCTCGATACATTTCAAGCATGGCACAGTAGGCGCGAGAACCCTGGACCGGCCAGCTGCCAGCGTCGGGTCTAGTCGACGCGGCAGATGCAGAACTCGTTTCCCTCCGGGTCCTTCATCACCTGCCACCAGCCTCCTTCGCTCCCAGACATCGCAGTCCCAACCAGCGTCGCCCCGAGCGACGTCAGCTGCCCGATCAGCTTCTCCGGGTCGCCTGTCATCAGGTCTAGATGCAGCCGGTTCTTGACGGTCTTCGGTTCCGGGACTCGCTGTAAGTACACGACGGGCAAGTGCGGCCCCGGCGGCACGAGATCGAGATAGGTTCCGGCCCGATCCATGTCGCCGATGGTGTATCCGAGTGCGTCAGCCCAGAACGGCGCAAGCACCTCCGGCATCACAGTGTCGATTCCGATCTCGATGCGAACAGTCACGGGCAAGGCTCCTTTGATTTTCGGATGACCTCGGCCAACGCACGACGTTGTGTCCGTTGGCACCACAGCACTCCCAGAGTAGGTGCGGAGATCCCCTACGCTTGCGGACGGTGAAGTTACCGGTCCCAACACGCCCCCGTAGCTCAGTGGATTAGAGCAGCTGCCTTCTAAGCAGACGGTCGGAGGTTCGAGTCCTCCCGGGGGCGCTACCAGGGATAGAGCATATGAGTGCGACCGCTGGGGGCGTCAGACCTCGAACACGTAGGCCCGGCCGGCGAAATTGTGATAATCCGGTGCGCCCACCACGGCGGTCGTGCCCGAGATGGCCACGAACCCAAAGACATTGCCGGAAACGGTGTCGGAACCCTCCAGCGCGGCGGTCTGCTTCCAGACGCCCGCCGACTTCGTGAACACGTACGCCCGGCCGGCCTTCTTGCGGTAATACGGTGCGCCCACGACCGCAGTGGTGCCTGAGATCCCCACTGACCAGCCGAAGCCGTCACCGGCAACGGTGTCGGAGCCCTTCAGCGCGTCCGCCTGCTTCCAGCCGGCCCCCGCCTTCGTGAACACGTACGCTCGGCTGGCCTTGCCGACCTGAGACGACCCGCCCACCATGACGGTCGTGCCCGAGATGGCCACCGAGTCGCCGAAGTAGTTCCTGGCGACCGTGTCGGAGCCCTTCAGTTCGGCGGTCTGCTTCCAGACGCCCGCCACCTTCGTGAACACGTATGCCCGGCCGGCAAAATGGGCGTGGTTCTCTGCGCCCACCACAACGGTCGTGCCCGAGATGGCCACCGAGTCGCTGAAGTAGTCGCTGGCGACGGTATCGGAGCCCTTCAGTTCGGCGGCCTGCTTCCAGCCGGCCCTCGCCTTCGTGAACAAGTACACCCGGCCGGCAAAGGAGGCACGGCCCTCTGCACCCACCACAACAGTCGTGCCCGAGACGGCCACCGAGCTACCGAAAGTGTCGGCGGCGACGGTATCGGAGCCCTTCAGCTCGGCGGCCTGCTTCCAGACGCCCGCCACCTTCGTGAACACGTACGCCCGCCCGGCAGCAAGAGCGTGGTCCTCTGCACCTACCACAACGGTCGTGCCGGAGATGGCCACCGAGCCGCCGAACAAGTCGCCGGCGACCGTATCAGAGCCCTTCAGCTCGGCGGTCGGCTTCCACGCGCCCGCCGTCCTCGTGAACACGTACGCCCGACCGGCACCACGGGCGTGGCCGGGGGCACCCACAACGGCGGTCGTGCCTGAGATGGCCACCGAGCCGCCGAAGAAATTGTACGTAGCGGTATCGGAGCCCTTCAGCTCGGCTAGCTGCGTTCCGAGGCGTGGTGTGGTCCGCGGACTTGCGGCAACCGGCGTGGTCGTGCCCGCCAAGAGTGGCAGGGACATCGCCGCTATCGCGACCAGGCTGGCTATGCGTGGCCTACGCATGTGAGGCCTCCAATCATTGGGCCGACGCCGCATCCGAAACGCGCGCCGCGACCAAGAAGCATTGTGCAGGACGCGACTCGATGCAATCGCTGTGGCGCACTCCGCCGAGTCATCAGTGCGTGAAAGCGAACTGAGGTCCGACCTGTCATCCGCTCGTCAACAGAACTCGACACCGGACGCCCCAGCGTGACCCTCGCCAGACCCGGGCCGGCCGCTCGACATAATGCCTGGACCAGCTCATACCGCGCCACACCACACGGAGCCGAATGACCTCGAACGGCCTTTAGGTCAAGAGGTTGCCGGTTCAAATCCGCCAGACCGACTCCATCGGAGCAGCACTTGAGAACAGCGGTCTCGTGCGCTACCGCCGTCGTGGCTCCATCCTTAGGGCCCACACGAGCTGGTCGAGGACCGCGAGTGCTCGCTCGTGACTGAGGTCGCTCAGGGCCTGCAGCGGAAGCATCGCAATCGACCGTCGGAGCACTTCGGCTTCCGCTGGCGACAGGTCGGCCACGCTCAAACGCCGAGGGGACTACCACAGGACCTAGCTCATTGCGAGCGGCTCCTCGAGGCGCCCTCCTGGCAAGCGGTGTCATTGAGAGACAACAGCCGTCCCGGTGCTACCCACTCTGCCCAAGTGGGACAGGAGACCGTAGACGCCGCACATTGCCAGGCCGAAGACGAACAACGACGGCGCGAGCACCTTAGCGTCGAAGACTTCGATGACCAGCCCCATGCCGGCCGGCAGCGCCGCGGCGCCGATAGCCGACGCTGCGACCTGGAGACTCACCGTCCGCGTGGTCCCTGTGAACGTCCCCGGCACCTACCCGCTGCGCTGTCGTGAGGGTGAACAGGGGCGTATCGTGGCAGGCGAGGACGGTGGAGCGAGAACCGGGCCCAGGTCCGGTGGGGTCGTCGCTGAGACCCGTCTGGCAGATCTCAAGGAGGGCGGCAAGGTGCGCGGGCGAAGTTGGCGGCTGGCGACGACGTCGATTCTTGTCGGAGCTGGTCTTGGCTGCTGTTCGCTCGGAGCTGCAAACGGCGCGACCACAAGCGGGACAGGTCGCGCGGTGGTGCGAGCGACAGGGGATTGGGGTTTCTCACCTCTGTTCATGACGATCACGCCGTCCAAGGCACGCCTGACGATGAACTTGCGGCTCGAATGTTTTTCCGTAGCCGGGTGCACGGCGGACAGAGGACTGGCGCTGGGGCCGAGGGATTCCTACGGCCGCACGATCCACTTCGTGGGCACCTCGGCCACCAGCGAGCCGCTGGTGACCTCCGGTGGCGCCGTTGTCGGGTCGTGCACGATGGACCCGTCACCTTCTGGCGATATCAGCTGTCATTCGTCTAGCAATTCGATCAAGGTCCCTATTCGCGGATGGGTGGGGACGAGGGACAGGATCACCTACACGGCCTTCACGCCGGCCAAACCGGGTGAGCCGCTGGCCAGCGACAGCTGGAGCGACAGCCCGACAGGCGTCGATCCAGGAAACAAGACCGACAACGACAGCCAGCTCATCTTGACACCTCCGGTTCCGAATCCGGTCTGGGTCTTCATGAACCCCACCGCCGTGGCGTTCGCCTCTGGCGAGGCCCCCCAGACCGAGCAGGTCGGGTTCATTTGCTCGACGGAGAGCTTCTGCCGTGTGGCGCCTGGTATGAGCTTGACGGCGGCGCTCAGCCCGAGCGGCGTCCACTATCCGTTGCCCGAGCGCCAGAAGCGGATCCTCTCGGGTGTCGATATCGATTACCTCTGCAGGTTCACCGATACGCGTGGTTACAAAGGCCCCGGAACCAACCTGGCGACGTGTCAGGTCGCTTCCGCCACGATCATCGACCACTACGGCGGGGCGGTTCTCGAGCTTCCGATCGAGGCCGCTTCTGGCGCGTACCCACAAAGGTTCGACTACCGCCTGACGCTGTCACCGGCTCGCGGTGCCACCGGAGAGGACGTCTACACGGACCTCACGATCGTCTCCGGCCTTCGGATTACCACGGCTCCCAGGCTGCCCGAGGCGAAGGTCGGGCACGCCTACGCCGTGGCCTTGCACGCGACCGGAGGCGTGCCGACCAATGACTTGACCGGCCCGCCTGTGCTGCACCATGACTGGGCGCTGTTTGAAGGCAACCTCCCTCCTGGGCTGATGCTGAGCAAGGGCGCCATTTCCGGAACGCCGACAAGGGGCGGGTCGTACGGATTCCGCCTGGTCGTTTCTGACGGCCAGGGCGACCAAGTGGTCGGGAGCTTCGGCATCGTGGTCGCCTGAGGGCGGCCGCAGATAATTGATCCACTTGCGACGAGGCCGGGCCACGTAGGATCGGTTAGGGAGTCTGTCCTGGGACAGGCGCCAGACGTCGGCACAGGTGCTGGCGTGCTACACACGAGGTGACAAACCCGAGGGGACCGAATGGTCAGGTACCGATGAGCGACGAGATGGAGTACCGGGGGTTCGAAGCCCTTGAGTCTGAGCTCTCTGAGCTTGAGACCGATGGTGTGGGAGTGTCCGAGTTCGAGGAAGTGCGGAACGACCTTCTCGCGGCCATCGAGGAACTTGGCCTGGGGACGACCGATCCGGAGGAAACCGGCCCGCCTGAAGCTGGGTGCTGCCTGTCAATCGTGCCCGTGGACCGCCATGGCCACGGGGGCGTCGTGGTGAGTTGGCTCTTACGGGACTCGGCTGTTCCCGGTGGGACAACGCCTTTGGGTGGGATCGAGTCCGTGGAGATTCTCAACGAAGCTCTGGGACCTGTGCTGTTGGCACTGGGGTTCCCAATCGAGCCCTACGCGCTTGACGGCCGTTGGATCGTGACAGGCTCTCGAGGCGTCAACTGAAGTGCCGAGCTCGTTGCGAGCACAGCCGGGGCGACGGCGGAACCAGCCGGTCTGACCGCGCGTCAGTGCGGTTCCCAAGCACCAGGGCGCGAGACGAGCCGAAGGACCTGGCTGGGAAGCTTGCCGGAGACGACCTGGTCCAGTGTGACCTCGTCGAGCACGCCTCGTAGACAAGCTCGGACTGCCACCCAGACCTTTTGCAGGTGTATCGCAGCAGCTTCGTAACTAGCCGACTCGGGGCGCATGCCGCGCACTTCTGCCAGGGGGCCCTCGAGCCGGCGGAACACCTCGCCGACGGTTATCTGCGACGCGGGCCGCGCGAGCTTGTAGCCACCTTCGTTGCCGCGCTGGCTCGTGACGATCCCAACCCGGCGAAGGTCGTTCAGTATGGCGCGCAGGAAACGAACGGGAAGCCCTTGAGCTTCGGCGAGCTCCTCAGCGGTGAGTGGCTCGCCGTCTTGGGCTGCCAAGGTGCACAGCGCCCGCAGCGCGTACTCAATTCTGGCCGAGATGTGCATACACGCATCCAGTCGCCTAAGGGCTACCGGCGTAGTCGGAAGCCGATTCTACCCATGAGTCGATTCCCTAAATCGATTGAGCAGGTGGAATCTATCAGCGACAGGAGTCGCCCGCGATCTGTGGGAACTCAGTCCTCGACGAGCAGGCTGGAGTCAACCGCCTGTAGGTAGCTGTTCCAAGCTGCACGGACGGCTTCACGGTGAGCGTCGAGTTCGCCGTCCACTGCTTGTCGGTAGGACGACCTTGTCGTGTCCACTGACTTCAAGTAGGCGTCCCGGGCCATGGACATGCTCTCGTTGTAGGCCTTGCGGATCTGCGCGGCCAACTCGTTGTAGGTGGCACGCGCCTGAGCGACGACGTCACGGCGCATCGTCGCAGGGGCGTTGGCTACTGCATGCTTGTAGTCGGCCCAAGCCTCGTCGATCGCTATGCCGTGGGCTTCTTCGGCGGCACCTTGAGCCTGTTCGTAGACGTCGCGCACCGGCTGGAGGGCTAGCTCGTAGTCTTTCCACGCGCCCTCGACGGCCTCTCGATAGACCTCCCAAGCATCATCGATGATGCTCAGGTAGTGGTTGCGCGCCTCCAGGTCCGACACGCCGCTGTCGCCGTCTCTAGGCATCAGCCACCCTCCTCTCGGGCCAACCTCCGAGCAATCGCCCGGAACCTTGTCTTCTCACCGAAACGCCCATTGCGTGCCGTTCTGTGTAGCTACGTCCACGACTCTCGTGGCGGTAGGACCCCTGTGAACAGAAAATGCTAGCGCTCGCGATGCTACTCGGATGAGCCGTCTCAGGGCACGACCTGCATGACCGCAAGGCGCGAGCCGGTCGGTGCCGCTCGTCATGGTGCTCGGCGCGCCCGTTGCCGGCCTGCGAGCAGGGCTCGGACCTCCCGTTGCGAAGCGAGAAAGCCTTCCTGGGTGACCTCGGCCAAACGTGCAAGGTCACGATGGGTGGCCTCGATCGCCGCCAGATACGGCGAGGGCTTGCGAACCGAGCGACGACCTCCGAAAGTTCGCTCCCGCGCCCAAGAGCAACGGAGGTCGTCCATGGCGCGCGTGCACGCTACATACAGAAGCCTGCGCTCTTCGGCGACGGCCTCGCAACTGTGTGCATGTGCGATCGGGACAAGTCCTTCCTCGAGCCCGGTCACGAAGACGACTCGCCATTCGAGACCCTTTGCGCGGTGGAAGGTCAGGACGTCGACGGCGTCGCCGACCTGGCGAGGGGGATCGGAGCGCAGGCTCGTCTCCAACCAGGAGACGAACCCGCCAGCACTCGCGCTCGAGCCAGACCGGAGGTACTCCAGCCCAAGGGCGGCGAGCTCGGCGAGGTCGTCGTCGATCGGTGCGATCTCCGCGAAGTCGCCAGCGGCGGCCAGGGCATCGAAACGATCGCGTTCCTCGTCCTGGGCGCGCAGAGCTGGGGCGGGTCCCAACCCGGCAAGCTCTTCGAGCCACGCTGGAAAACCGGGCGCGTCCGACGGGCTCGTCAAGCGGTCCAAGGCTCGGCGAACCGTTGGGCGCGCGAGAAACGCGCGACCGCCTCCGCTTCGGAACGGAATGCCCGCGGCCTGGAGCTCGCGCTCGAAGAGGACGAGCTGGCTGTTCGTACGAGCCAGAATGGCCAGGCTTGACCACGGCGCGCCAGGGCTGCGGGCCCGCCTCAGTGCGGCGACGACGCCCAGCGCCTCGTCGGCATCGGTCTCGTAAGCCACTATCGGCGGTACAGGACCGCCTGGTCGCGGGTGCCCGGTGAGCAGCGCGCGGTCGAGCTCCGCACTCGGCTCGCCCGGCCGTTGGCCGCCGGCTGGGCCGGCGCCCAGGGTCGGTTCGCCTGTCAGGACCGATGACGCGACCGCCAGTACGACATCTGTCGAGCGGTAGTTCACGGCGAGGCGAACGACCCGGGAACCGGGATATCGTTGCGGAAAGTCGATGAGGGCTCGCGGATCACTCCCGTTCCAGGCATAAATTGCCTGGTCGGGATCCCCGACCACGCAGAGGTCGTCGTTGTCGCCGAGCCATGCGTCGAGCAGCCGTAGCTGTGCCGGGTTCACGTCCTGGTACTCGTCCACGAAGAGGTGGCGAAACCTCCACCGGGCGGAGGCGGCGAAATCCGGGTCGTTCTCGAGCTCGGTCGCGCAGCGAAGAAGAAGGTCGTCAAAGTCGAGGACGCCCCGGCGTTGCTTCTCCCGTTCGTAGCGCTTCCAGACCTTCGCGACAACGAGGGGGTCACACTGGCTAGGTCGTTCGCACTCAGTCGCCGCACGCGGATAGTCACGAGCCGTGAGGCACTGAGCCTGGGCCCACTCGATCTCGAGGGCGAGATCCGCGAGCATGGCGCGGTCATGCCCGACGTCTTGACCTGCGGCCGCGGCGAGGAGGCGAGCTTTGGAGGCGATAACGACTGGCGCTGGCCGGTCGCGTTCGGCTGCGAGGCGTCGGAGCTCCCCGAGTGCCACTGCGTGGAAAGTTCCAGCCGTCGCCGGCTCAGCGAGACCCAGGCTCGACAAGCGGCCCCGGAGCTCCGAGGCGGCCTTGCGGGTGAAGGTCAGCGCGAGCACGTACTGTGCCGAGGCAGTACCTTCGTTCACTCGCCAGGCGATGCGACGCGTAAGTACCCGCGTCTTGCCAGAACCGGCCGCAGCCAGCACACACAAGGGCCGCGCCTGAGTAGTAATCGCTTCCCGCTGCTCGGCGTCACATCCGGCGAGCAGCCGCCCGGCCAGGTTGCTCGAGCGTGTCGCGGTCCACTCCATGAACAGACCGTAGCGGTCGGGTGCCTCAGCGTTCAGGGACACGAAGGGCTGCCGCGCGCAGAGGTCAGGTGCGCTAGCGGGAGGACGCGTTAGCTTTTGCGGAGTGCTCACGTCATTCGCGGGCTCGCACCTGTTCGGGGAGTCGTATGGCACGGGCACGCCTTGGGTCCTGGCTCTGCACGGATGGCGGCGAGACCACCGGGACTTCGACGCGGTTCTCGCGCCCCCGGGCATGGATGCGATCGCGCTGGACCTGCCCGGCTTCGGAAGTGCCCCGCCGCCCGACGCCGTCTGGGGAACTCCGGACTATGCCGGAGCAGTCGCCGCCGTGCTCGAAGAGATGGAGGCACGCGTTGTCGTGCTCGGGCATTCCTTCGGAGGTCGCGTCGCGGTGCATCTTGCCGCGAGCCGTCCAGATCGGATTGCTGGGCTTGTGTTGAGCGGAGCACCGCTTCATCGACCTGCTGGAGCTCGTCCCAAGCCGCGGCTACGTCTCAGGATGGCGCGCGGGCTCGCGGCGCGCGGGGTGATCGGCCAGGACAGGGTTGAAACGCTGCGACAGCGCTACGGGTCCGATGACTACCGTGCGGCCTCCGGTGTCATGCGGGACATTCTCGTCCGCACCCTCGCCGAGGATTACGCTACGGCGCTCGCCGCTGTGCGATGTCCGGTCGAGCTCGTGTGGGGTGACGACGACACCGCTGCTCCGCTGGCGGTGGCCGAACAGGTGCAACGCGAGCTTTCCGACGCGCATCTCGTTGTGTGCCCCGGCGCGGGCCATCTCACTCCTCTAACAGTTCCAGGCGAGCTACGTGCCGCGATCGGAAGGCTGAAGACGTGATCGTCGGGCAGTCGACCGAGGGCACGCCCGGCTTGTGACCGCGCTCAGCGCCGTTTGTCTCGGCGCAGCAGTCATGTCCATGGTCTGCGCCGACCTGCGGTGGCTCCGGGTCGCCCAGCGCGAGCACTATCTGCCGGTCACCGCCGCGCGTTTCGCATGGCGCTGGTGGGCGAGCACACCGTTCAACATCGCGCTCGCCATTGCGGCCGTGGCTGCTGGCGGCCTCGCGGCGGTCGTTCCCGGGGCGGCTCTTGCAACTGCCGCCATCGTGGCGATGGGGCCGCTGGGCCTTGGTCTGCGAGGTCGCACGTCGCGTCTCGCGTGGACACGGCGGATGACTCTGGTCGCTCTTGTCACCGGGGGTCTCGAAAGCCTCGCCATCGCGTTGGCGGTGGCCTACAGCGGTCTGTTCGACGCCGTGCTCGTTGCCGTTTGGAGCGCGATCGCTGTTCCCTTCTTCGTCGAGGTGGCGCTCAGCGTCCTTAGGCCTGTCGAGGACCTGCTCGCACAACGCTACGTAGCACGAGCGTCGAAGTCGCTTGCTCGGGTTCAGCCACTCGTGGTGGGGATCACGGGGTCGTACGGGAAGACGACGACGAAGAGTTACGTCGCTCACCTCGTGGCTGGTGACCGCAGTGTCGTCGCGAGCCCGCGCAGCTTCAACAATCGCGCCGGACTCGCACGGACAGTGAACGAGCACCTCGTACAGGGAACCGAAGTGCTCGTGGCCGAGATGGGCGCCTACGGCCCGGGGGAGATCTCGGCACTTTGCCGCTGGCTCAAGCCGCAAGTGGTGGTGATCACGTCAATCGGACCGTCGCATCTGGAGCGCTTCGGCACCCTCGACAGGACGCTCTCGGCCAAGGCGGAGATCACCTCGGGAGCCAGCGTGGTCGTGCTCAACGTCGACGACGACCGCCTGGAGGGACTCGGGCGACGCCTCGCGGCGACCCAAAAGGTGGTCCGTGTCTCGGGAACCGATGTCGGTGCCGACGTCGCCGTGCTGGCACACGCCGACGGCCTCGAGCTTCGACTCGCTGGAAGGTCGTCGGGCGTCGTCACCCTTGCGCCGGGGTCCGCGGCGCCCATCCGATCGAATGCGGCGTGTGCGGCTGCTGTCGCGCTCGAGCTCGGCATCTCTCCGGACGCTGTGGTGAAGCGCCTTGCGTCGCTGCCGATCGTGCCGAACCGGTTGCAGCGTTACGAGGCCAAGGCCGGATATGTCGTGCTCGACGACACGTTCAACGCAAACCCGGCCGGCGCGCGTCACGCGCTCGACGCGCTCAGGTCCGAGGCCCCTGCAGGTCGGCGAGCTCTCGTGACACCCGGGATGGTGGAGCTCGGCAGGACGCAGCCCGGCGAGAACGCGGCTTTTGCCGAGAGCGCAGCAAGTGTTGTGACCGATGTCGTGGTTGTCGGCAGGACGAACAGGGATGCGCTCGTCGAGGGTTGCCGCCGCGTGCGGCGGCCCGTGTCGGTAAAGCTCGTGCGCACGCGAGACGAGGCGGTCGCGTGGACACGTGAGCAGCTCGGCCCGGGCGACGCCGTACTGTTCGAGAATGATCTCCCCGACCATTTCCCTTGAGCGCGTGACCGCTCGCTCGAAAGGGCGAACGCGAAGCCGGACGACCGCCGAGCGCGCTTGACGCGCCCTGGACCGTGACAAGGCCATAAAGTGGCCACACGATGAGGGAGAACGCGTGGCGCCGTTTCCGGTTCGACGAGCAGGGGGCGGTCGGCCTGACCGGTGTGGTCGGGGACAGTGGGGGTGGCCGCCCGGCGCGTGTAGCGGTGATCTACGGCGGTCCCTCGCCTGAGCACGATGTCTCGATCCTCACCGGCCTACAGGCCGTTCAGGCTCTCGCCCGCGCCGAGGGAGTCGGCAGCGTGCGTTCGTTGTACTGGTCCAAGTCGGGTGACTGGTACGAGGTAAACCCCGCGACCGAACCGGCAGGGTTCGTGGACGGAGTCCCCGCCAACGCGGCGCGCCTACGGCTGATCGGTAGCCCAGGTGGCGGGTTTGTCAGGCCCGGGAGCGGGCTACGCGTGAAAGAGGATCGCCTTGAGCTCGACGCCGTGCTTATCTGTTGTCACGGTGGGCCAGGCGAGGACGGGACACTTCAGGGCGCCCTGGACCTGACGGGCCTTCCGTATTCCGGCCCGACAGCTGTAGGGGCTGCGCTCGGCATGGACAAGCTCGCTTTCGGTGCTCTCATGGTCTATGCGGGTTTGCCAGTCTTGCCGCGTCTGCCACTGAGCGAGCAGAGCGAAGAGCCGCGGTTTGCGCCTCCCTACATCTTGAAGCCGCGCTTTGGAGGTTCTTCCATCGGCGTCGAGATCGTCGCCGACTTCGATACCGCTCGCGCCCGCCTCAATGCCAATTCTCACCTACGTCGAGGCGCCGTTCTCGAGTCCTACCACGACGAGATGTTCGACTTGCAGGTCGCCGCTCGCAGCTGGCCCGAGCTCCAGGTCTCGGCGATCGAACGGCCGCTTCGGACCCGCGGCGACGCGGAGATCCTTGGCTACCAGGACAAGTACGTGGGGTCGGAGGGGATGACGTCTGCCCCTCGCGAGTTGCCTGCGAAGATCCAGCCCGAGCTCGAGCGGCGCATTCGGATGCTGGCACATGAAGTCGCCTCGCTCATAGGCTTACGCGGTGTCGCGCGGCTGGATTTCCTGTCCGACGGTGAAGACCTGTTCGTGAACGAGGTCAACACGATCCCGGGGTCGCTCTCGCACTACTTGTGGATCGATCCGCGCTTGTCGTTCACTTCGCTGCTGCTCGACCTGCTGACCGAAGCGATCGCGCGACCCGCGTCCGCGTACTCGACGGCCGGCTCGGACGGATCGGTCCTGCGAGTTGCAGGGTCCATCGCCAGCAAGCTCGGATGAGCGGCAGTTTGGCACCCGGGCGGGCGCGATGAGCTTCCCGACGAAGTTGTTGGCCCCTGGCGAGGAGATCTACCTCGACTCGAGGCCGAATTGGTCCTACTTGTTCTGGCCGTCGGTCCTGACCGTTGTCGTTCTTGCCGGCTGTGTCGCCGTCTTCGTGCTGTGGTCGAGCGCGCCCGCGTTCATGGCATGGGTCCTGCTCGCGTTCGGCGTGTGCGTGTTCGTGTACTTCGCGGCCCGCTACATCGGTTGGCGCACCAAGTCCTTTGTCGTCACCTCTCAGCGGATCGTGTACCGAACCGGTGCGCTGAGGAGGACCGGCAGAGAGATACCGATCGGGCGGGTGCAGGACGTGACCTACCACCAGACAGTTGTCGAACGGATCGTCCGGGCCGGCAGTCTCACCGTCGAGTCCGCCGGTCGCCACGGGCAGGACCCGTTCCCCGACATCACCAGACCGGCAGAGGTGCAGTCGCTGATCAATCGCGTCGTGGCCCAGGCCACAGGGGGTTTCGCCGTCGCGCAAAGTCCTGCGGGAGTCACTGCGCCTGCAACTGCTGCTCCGCCTGTAGGGACGCCGCCGGTCGCCGAGTCGCCACCGATCACCGATCCCACGCCGCGTGTCCCGGCACCACCGGTCGTCGAAGCGATGCCACGTGCCGCGGCGACGCCGACCATCGGCCAGCAGCTTGGCCAGCTGGCGGAGCTTCACCAGCACGGGGTCATAACCGATGCCGAGTACGAACAGAAGCGCCGGGAGCTGCTCGACCGACTCTGAAGATAGTAGGAGAGCGGCGCTGTGGCATTGGTAGGCTTCGTAGGTGCACGAGCGCTTTTGGATCACGACGCTCGGTTGCCCGAAGAATGAAGTCGACTCGGAAAAGCTGACTGGCCGCTTGGCCGTCGGTGGCTACGAGCCGGCACAGGATCCTGGCGAGGCCGACCTTGTCGTTGTGAACACCTGCGCCTTTGTCGATGCTGCCCGCGAGGAGTCGATCGAAACTATCCTCGAGCTCGACGGCCTGCGAAAGCTTGGGTCTCGGCTCGTCGTCACAGGTTGCCTCGCCGAGCGTTCGGGCGAAGAGCTCGCGGCCGCTCTCAGCGAGATCGATCTCGTCGCCGGCTTCGGCGTGCCCGTCGAGATGAGAACGGCCCGGCGCGTCGTGCGGGCCAGGACACTCGCCTCGCCCGCTGAGCGGTCGCCGCAAAGCTTCGACCTGTTGGAGTTGCCACGGCCACCCGCGAGCGCACCATGGGCCTACGTCAAGGTCGCCGAGGGCTGTGACCGGCGTTGTGGGTTCTGCGCGATCCCGTCGTTCCGAGGCAAGCAGCGCTCGAGGCCGTTGGCCTCGATCCTGGTCGAGATCGAGGCGCTGAAGGCACGCGAGATCGTGCTCGTGGCGCAGGATCTGGCTTCTTACGGCCACGACAGGGACTCAGCCGCAAGCCAGCACGAGAACGCCAGTTGCGACATCGTCGAGCTCATCGGCGCGGCGGCACAGCGAGTCGAGCGGCTCCGCGTGCTCTATCTCTACCCGTCCTCGCTCAACGATCGGCTAGTCGAGGCAATAATCGGGACCGGTGTTGCGTACTTCGACCTGTCCTTGCAGCACGCCTCCGGGCGCCTGTTGCGCAAGATGCGCCGCTGGGGCGACGCCAAACGGTTCCTCGAGCGGATCGGACGGATTCGCCGGCTCGAGCCTGGTGCGGCGTTGCGTTCCTCGTTCATCCTCGGTTATCCCGGCGAGACCGAGGAGGACCACGACGAGCTGCTGAGGTTCCTCGAGGAGGCCGCCCTCGACTGGGCGGGGTTCTTCAGGTTCTCGCGGGAAGACAGGACGCTGGCCGCCGGTCTCGGCGAGCAGGTTCCGAGCTCTCTCGCCCTAGAGCGCCTGCGAGAGTGCGCGGAGCTGCAGGAGGCGATCACGGCTCGTCGACGTCGGCAGCTGGTCGGGACGACGTGCGAGGTGCTCGTCGATCGACCCGGCCGGGCCCGGTCCTTCCGGGAAGCACCGGATATCGACGGTGTCGTGCGCGTGCCGCGCTCGGTTCCGGAGGGCTGGCTCGGTTCGGTGCGCATCATCGGCGCGAGCGGTCCCGACCTCGAGGCCGTGCCTGCGTTCGATCTCGTGGGTGGGTCGGCACCATGAGCAGCCGCGACACGATCTTCGGGCCGTCGGCTCTGATGACGCCTGCGAACGCGCTCACTCTCGCCAGATTGCTTGCGACGCCGCTCATGGTCGCGTTCGTCATCACCACTGGACCTTCTAGCTGGCTGCTGGTCGGCCTCTGGTTCGTCTGTTCGTCCTCCGACGGCCTCGACGGTGTCGTCGCAAGGCGTTACGGCGCGACGCGCTCAGGAGCCTTCCTCGACCCGCTCGCCGACAAGTGCGTCGTTCTCGGAGTGCTGGCGGCGCTGGCGGCAATCGGAGAGGTGAGCTGGCTACCGGTGTTGCTGATCGCGGTCCGAGAAGTCTCCATGAGCGTCTTCCGCAGTTACGCAGCACGGCGCGGAGTGTCGGTGCCGGCCCGGGCGACGGCGAAAGTGAAGACCCTGCTGCAGGACGTTGTGATCGGGCTCGCCTTCATGCCGCCGGTGGGCCTGCATCACGCGAGAGCCATCGGCTGGGTGCTCTGGTTCGTCGTCGCCGTCACGCTTTGGACCGGGTTCGAGTACATGCGCGACTCGCGCAAGCTGCTCGCAGGTGCTGGATCGGCGACGCGCGGGGACGTCGGTCGTCACGTTGCCTGAGGACGCGCGCCGAGTCGGACAACAGCCCATGCGAGCCGAGGTCGTGGCAGTGGGGACCGAGCTCCTCCTCGGCCAGGTTGTCGATACGAATTCGGCCTGGATCGGCGAGCGGCTCGCCCTGTCGGGTATCGACTGCAACTTCCAGACCAGGGTGGGTGACAACGTCGCGCGCATTGCTTCAGCACTTCATGTCGCACTTGAGCGAAGCGAGGCGGTGATCATCTGTGGCGGCCTCGGACCGACTCAGGACGATCTCACTCGGGAAGCGATCGCGCTGGTGATGAACGTGCCGCTCCGCCGGGACGCCGAGGTCATGCAGGCCGTCAGGGACCGTTTCGTGCCTCGTGGACCGAGCCGCAGGATGCCGGCGAACAACGAACGACAAGCCGACGTGCCCGAAGGTGCCATGGTGATCCCCCAGACGATGGGAACTGCTCCAGGTCTCATCTGCCCTGTGGGGAACAAGGTGATGTACGCGCTCCCCGGGGTGCCCTACGAGCTGTACGACATGATGGAACGAGCTGTGCTACCCGACTTGCGGAGGCGATCCGGCCGAGCCGCCGTCATCCGCAGCCGGACGCTGAGGACCTGGGGCCACACCGAGTCCGGCCTCGCAGAGCTTGTTGAAGGCCGTGTCGAGGCGCTCGAGGCCGGCGGAGTGGGCGTGCCGACGATTGCCTTTCTGGCCAGCGGCATCGAGGGGATCAAGCTTCGCCTCACGGTGAAGGCCGTCGACGACGACGCCGCGCACGAGGCGCTCGACGCCGAGGAGGCCGAGTTGCGCGCACTTCTCGGCGAGTCGGTGTTCGCCGTCGACGAGGAGACGATGGAGGGCGCCGTCGGCCGGCTGTTGCTGGAACGCGGCTGGAGCCTCGGGGTTGCCGAGTCACTGACAGGAGGGCTCGTGGCGGCCCGGGTCGTGGCCGTGCCGGGTGCCAGCGCCTGGTTCCGAGGAGCGGTGGTCGCCTACGACGCTGCTGTCAAGCGGTCCGTGCTCGGCCTGGCGGATGGTCCGGTGGTGACGCGCGAGGCGGCGGCGGCCATGGCTGAAGGCGCGCGTCAGGTCCTGGGTGCCGACGTTGGCCTCGCGACGACAGGTGTCGCGGGCCCGGCCGAGCAGGAAGGTCGGCCAGTCGGCACGGTCGTCGTCGGCCTCGCCGTCCCGGGGTCGGTCCCTGATGGCGTCGAGCTCCGTCTGCCAGGTGATCGCGAGCGTGTCCGGCAGCTCGCGACGATCTCGGCCCTGAACGTGCTGAGATGCCGGCTTCTTGCGGTCGGCCAGATCCCCTAGGAGCCGACGGTCACAGGTTGTCAGGCTTGTCCCGCAGCCGCGCCCCGTCGAGCGCGGTCCACACGGCGGTCCACCAACGAACATATGTTTGGAACTACAATCATGTCATGAGCTCGCAGCAGGGACCCGTGGCGGGAGTGACACACCCGTTTCGTAAATTGCGGCTTGCCGGGGTGACACCGGTGAGCCGGGACGAGGCAACACCACAGCAAAGAGATCCGGTCCTGGAAATGAACCGTCGACAACCAGCGCGAGAGGAGAGAGGACCGACGATGGAGCGTGACAAGGCACTCGAGGCGGCACTCAGCCAGATCGAGAAGCAGTTCGGAAAGGGCTCAGTCATGCGCATGGGTGAGCACACCGGCATGGGGATCGAAGTGATCTCGACTGGCGCGATGGCCCTCGACCTAGCACTCGGGATCGGTGGGCTCCCGAGGGGGCGGATAATCGAGCTGTTCGGGCCCGAGTCCTCGGGTAAGTCGACCCTTGCACTGCATGTGGTTGCCGAAGCCCAGCGCAATGGTGGAATCTGCGTCTACATCGATGCGGAGCACGCGCTCGATCCCGTCTATGCCAAAGCCATCGGTGTCGACATCGACGAATTGCTGATCTCTCAGCCCGACACGGGCGAGCAGGCGCTCGAGATCGCCGACATGCTGATCCGCTCCGGGGCGATGGACGTAATCGTCATCGACTCGGTAGCGGCGCTCACACCACGTGCCGAGCTCGAGGGCGACATGGGCGATACCCACGTCGGGCTGCAGGCTCGCTTGATGTCACAGGCGCTCCGCAAGCTCACGGGCACGCTCAGCAAGTCGTCGACGATCGCGCTGTTCATCAACCAGCTGAGAGAGAAGGTCGGCGTGATCTACGGATCGCCCGAGATCACGCCCGGAGGGCGCGCCCTCAAGTTCTATTCCTCGGTCCGCCTCGATATTCGTCGGCTGGAGTCCATCAAGGACGGGACCGAGATCATCGGCAACCGCACTCGGGTGAAGGTCGTGAAGAACAAGTGCGCCCCGCCCTTCCGCATGGCCGAGTTCGACATCGTCTACGGCAGGGGCATCAGCCGAGAGGGTTCCGTGCTCGACGTGGCCGTCGATCTAGGGATCGCGAAGAAATCCGGTGCCTGGTACACCTACGAGGGCGAGCAACTCGGCCAGGGCCGTGAGAACGCAAAGCAATTCTTGCGGGAGAGCCCCGAGCTCATGGTCGAGCTTCACCAGCGGATTCGTAGCTTGGTAGCCGAGAAGGCGGCCCTTGCGGTTGAAACGCCGATCGGAGCCGGAGGCTTGCTCGACGACGACGAGCCCATCTCGCTCGACTGAGCGTTCCTAACCCGGCTTCTCCGCACCCGATGCGCGGTCTCAGCTCGAGGCTGGCCGTTAGTGCTGTGCGGCCGCTCCGGGAGAGGAGCTAGAGAGCCTCAGCGGGCTCGCTCTCGTCCCGGTCGTCGGCGAGGCCGAGTTGTTGAGCAGCTTCCCAAAGCTCGTCACGCGCCCGCGGATCAGCGGCCTTCTCGATGAGCAGGCGTGCTTGGTCGTGCTGACAGCGTCCGAAGATGTGGGCGCAGCCTTGATCGGTGACGACGACGGAATGCTGGAACGAGGTGGCCGGCGTGTCCAGGAGCGGGACCACTGTGGAGGTCTCCGACTTGTCGTGCCACGATGGCAGCCCGATCACGGCCTGCCCACCGCTCGAGTGCAGGGCCCCGACGATGAAGTCGGTCTGGCCGCCAAAACCAGAGAAGATGCGGCCGCCCACATAGCTCGCGTTCGCCTGAGCGAACAAGTCGATCTGCACGGCGGCATTGATCGAGATCATCATCGGGTTGACCGCGATCATCGCCGGGTCGTTGGTCGTCTCGGTCCGGAACATCCTCAGCCTCGGATTGCAGTCGGCCCACTTGTAGAGCTCCGCGGATCCACCGATGAACGATGTGGCGACCTGGTGCTCCGGATCAAGTGCGCCTGACCGCTCCAGAGCGAGAACGCCGTCGCTGATCATCTCCGACCAGATCCGCAAGCCGCGGCGCTTCCCGAGCCGCCCGAGGGTTGCGTCCGGGATCGCGCCAATCCCGAGCTGCAAGGTCGCACCGTCCGGCACCAGATGCGCGATGTATTCGCCAATCTGGTCTCTTCGTCCGTCCGACCCGTGCTGTTCTGTGGTTGCGAGCGGCTCGTCGACCTGGATGGCGACGTCGATCAAGTCCGTGGCGATCTCGCTCTCGCCGAAGGTGTACGGCATCCTCGGGTTCATCTGAGCGACGACGAGCGCCCCGCGCGCACGCGCTACCTCCAAGGCAGCAGGCAGGACATTGACCTCGATGCCGAGCGAAACCTTGCCGGCTCTCGGGGCCGAGGTGTGGACGAGAACCACGTCGGGTTGGCGGGAGATCGCGAACAGCCGCGGCACCAGGGAGAGTCGCATCGGTATGTAGTCGAGCGCGGGGGAGTGGCGCATCCCGGCTCCGACGAAGGGCGTCTCGTAACGCACGCCCGGCCGCGACGAGACCGGTTTTTGTAAACCCAACATGAACAGCCGGTAGCTCTCGAGGTTCGCGTCGACAATCCCGAGAGCCCTCATGGGCGTGGCCCAGTTGCCGGACACGACGACCCGTGGCACTGACTCGGTCAATGAACCGAGCAGGTTTCCCAGCTCACGCTCCGAAATGATCCGCATGCGGCCGACGCTAGCAGCGACGAGCGGCGATTGTTTAGTTGGGGATTGAGGTGTGCTTGAACTCGTTCAGATCGACGTGATGCACAAGCAGGTCGAGAATCCGCTCGATCGTAGCGGTCGCCAACCCTGCGTCCTTGCCCGGCCGTGTCATGATCCGGACAAAGGCCGCCTCCTCGCCGGCCACGAAGGTCGGCACACCGAAAACGGCGTGGTCTGCGACAGCCGCTTCGTGAGACCTGCGGAACTCCTCGAGCGGCCACCCGCTCGAGATCTCCTCGAAGACCCGACCGGCATCGACGCCCTGGCGCTGCAGCACCGAGGCCAGGGCCGCTTGATCGCGCAAGTCGCCACCCTCGTCGTGCCGAAGGGCGAACAGCGCCAGGTGCGCGCGGAGGAACTGATCGGGAAAGCGGTCGCGGACGACGATCCCGACCTGAGCGGCGAGCAGGTCCGCCTCTCGCTGCGGATCTTCCCAGACCGGCGCGCTGCCGTCCTCGACGTGGGCCTGGTGGAGTGAGAACGGGACGAACGCGACCTCGAAGGGAGCGCCGGCCTCGAGGGCGACAACGAGGTGCTCATGAGCGTTGCGGGCAAAGGGGCAGCGATAGTCCCAGTTGACGGAGAAGGGAGTTGCGGTCATGAAGGCAGAACCCCGCGCGGCACCGGGGGATTCCCCCGGGGCCGATGCACCCGGGAACACGATCACGCCAGCACTACCATGCCTGCGGTGCCACAGGTCCACCTGGTGCGTCCAGGCGACGTGCCGGCCGTCGCAGCCTCGCTCGTGCGAGCCTTCTACGACGATCCGATGCTCGTGTACATGTTCCCTGACCCGCGGACTCGGGGACGGGCCTTGCGCCGTTTCTTCACACTCCAGCTCCGCCAGACCTACATGAGAACAGGACTGGCCTACACGACCGAGGAATGCCGGTCGACCGCGCTGTGGATGCCCCCTCGAGCCGGTCCACCCGGCATGCGCGACGTGATTGCACAGCTTCCGATGCTCTTGGTCCTGGGACGGCGCGCCGGAGCGGCACTCCGGCTGGTCCAACTCGTCGAGTCCCGTCATCCCAAGGCGCCGCATTACTACCTCGGCGGGCTTGGCACCGATCCGCAGTGGCAACGAAGAGGCTTCGGCTCGGCCGTCCTGGGCCCCGTGCTCGACATCTGCGACCGGGAAGGTCTTCCTGCCTATCTCGAATCCTCGAAGGAGAGCAACCTCGCCTTCTACCGGCACCACGGGTTCGAAGTCACCGGCGAGTTGAGCTTGCCTGAGGGCTCCGTCCGGCTGTGGCTCATGTGGCGGGAGCCTCTCGGGCCGCGGTCAGAGTTGGACGACGCCTGAGCGTGGGCGGTAGCCGACCACCGGGGTCAAGCCCTCGGGAGTCCTGGAGGGATCAGAGACAATCTCGGTCAGCAGATCGAGCACGGCTCGTGCGGGCGCCGAGGGCAAGCCGGTCGCCCGTTGGACTACGCCGATCAGCCGGCGGGGGATCTCCGAGAGCTTCACAAGCGCGAAGTTGTCGCGTAGATAGCTCGGCACAGCCGTGGCTGGCAGGATCGAGGGCCCCCAGCCCTCGAAAGTGAGCGAGGCAATGAGGCGAGTGCCGTCGATTTCGGCCCGCGCGAGGAGCGTGGCGCCGGTCGAGTTGATCGCGGCGTCGAGGTCGGCCCGGAATGCCGTGCCGGCGACGGGCAGCAACAGGGGGATCCCCTCCAGCGCGCGGAGGCTGATCTCACGCGAGGTCGCTAGAGGGTGGTCGACGGGTACGACCAGTACGAGATCCTCCTCGAAGAGTGGGGTGGGCGCGAAATCGGCTCTCATCGCCTGAAGATTGAGCACGGCGAGGTCGACCTGCCCGGTTTCGAGCTGGGCATCGAGCCTGGTGGTTGTCAGCTCGACGAAGACGAGGCGGAGGTGTGGATACCTCTGGGGAGCGGTCCGCAGCAACTCAGGCACGAGCCATCGGGCGGTCGTGCCGATGATCCCGATTCGAACGGTTCCAGCGACTTCGTGTGTGAGCGCGACCACGTCCGACAGCAGCGCGTCGAGCTCTGCCTCCACTCGCCTCGAGCGGGCGACGACGACCTCGCCTGCCTCGGTGAGCTTACCGGTCGTACGATCGACCAGCTCGCAGCCGAGCTCGCGCTCGAGCTTCTTGACGTGCGCCGAGATGTTCGACTGCACGGTTTGGAGGGCGTCGGCGGCAGCCGAGAACGAGCCATGATCCGCGATCCCCACTATTGCGCTCAGCTGGCGGAGTTCCATCGCAATCAACGATAGCCACTATCGGTAAGAACTGTTTGACCGATGCTGTGAAATCGTGCACTATGTACACAGACCTCAGTAGCGGAATCCCCCCTCCAGCGACTGAAGAGTCTTGAGAAGGGGCCGGTATCCCCCCCACCGGCCCTTTCTCCGCGTTTGGAAGCAACTCGGTTTCGCCGGATGCTAGCAAGTCGCGACGGACGAGTCGGTCGGCAGGGCGAGTTGCGGGTCGTTTCCTGGCACTAGCTCGAGCGTGTCTCGGCCCACCGCGTCAGCACCGCTGGGACGAGCGCACCCGGAAGGACAGGATCACTCGTGAGTAGTCCGGTTGTCCGAACAACTGTTAGTGTGTAGTGCGTGACCATCGTCGAGCTGTCCCTCGTTTTGCTCGCGATCTCGATCGCGGCAGGGGTGCTCGGCGCGTTGCTCGGTCTCGGGGGTGGCTTCGTCATCGTGCCCGTTCTCACGTTGGTCTTCCACCTCGACATCCGGCTGGCGATCGGAACTTCGATCGTCGCGGTGGCGGCCACGTCTTCGGCCGGGGCCGCAATCAACGTGAGTGAGAGCATCACCAATCTGCGGGTGGCCACCTTCCTTGCGCTGGCGACGACACTCGGGGCGGTGACGGGCGCACTACTGGCGGGCGTGTTCGATGCCCGGTTCCTGTTCGCTCTGTTCGGGATCGTTCTCGCGCTCTCCGGCGTGCAGATGTTGCGCACGCGTCCGGTGACGACGGTCAAGGTCCCCGTCTCGCTGATCAAGGACCGGGTCCCGGCTATGCAGGCGGTCCGCGCGTCGGGGAACATTGCGGAAGGAGCGGTCCGCGGCCGGCATCTTGCCGACCGGTTGGCGTTGCACTCGGCCTACTACGACGAGTCGGAAGGCCGGGAAGTGCCCTATGTCGTGGTTCAAACTGGGCTCGGGCTCGCGCTCATGTACCTGGCCGGGACGATGAGCGGACTGCTCGGCATCGGCTCGGGCGCGCTGAAGGTGCCCGCGATGGACTTGGCGATGCACATTCCGATGAAGGTCTCGACCGCAACGAGCAACCTCTTGATCGGGCTGACCGCCTCGGCAAGCGCAGTGGTCTATTTTGCCCGGGGTGACATCGATCCGCTCATCGCGGGACCTGTAGCGATCGGCGTCCTCGTCGGGGCGACTCAGGGGTCCAAGATGCTGCGGAACATACGGTCGGACCGTCTTCGGGTGCTGTTTGTGATCGTGCTCGGCACGGTCGCCGCGCAGATGCTCTGGAAGGGGATCGGTTGATGCTTCCAGCGAGCCACGCCTATGGCGCGCTTACGCCGCCCTCTCCGCGTGGGGTGCGCGCTTTGGTGGGCAAGGTGCTGCACGTGGGCGTGCTCTCGAGCGCGGCGGTCCTGTTGACGGGATACCTCGTCGGTCTCATCGCTGAGCCGGCGACGTTCGGCTCGCATTCTGCAGAACAGGCTCATCTCGCGGCAAGGGCGAGCTTCCCGCATTCGTTGCTCGCCGTATGGGACGGGATAGGGCACGGTAGCGGTGAGGCGATCATCGTCGCGGGAGTGCTGGTGCTGATCCTGACGCCGGTCGCGGGACTGGCGACAAGCGCCGTGGCGTTCGCGCGAAGGCGCGACTGGCTCTTCACGGTGATCTCGACAACGGTGCTGTCGGTCATCTTGGGGTCGTTCGTGATCGGTTGGTTGACGGCGTGACGGCAGCCCGGCAGGCCAATCCCCACGCATCGCCCCGGCCAGGTTCTGTGACGCCGCTCGACTTGGGCGACCCGATGCCGCTTTGGGCGCAGCTGGCCGGTGAGCTCCGGCGACGGCTTTCCTCGGGAGACTTCGACGAGCGGTTCCCGACCGAAGCAGAGCTCGCCGCGGCTTTTGGCGTCAGCCGGGCGACGGTTCGGGAAGCCATTCGCCGTCTCAGAAGCGAGGGGCTGCTGGATGCCCGCCGTGGCAGCGGCACCTTCGTCGTCCGCCGACAGCTCGACGCCCCGATCCTCGGAACGTCGGGGCTCGCGCACGCGATCACCGCAGCGGGACTGGTCGAAGTCAGCAAGGTGTTGCGCATCGAGGAGGGGCCGGCGGGTGAGGCGGCGGCCCGGGCACTGGGGACCGAAAGCCACAAGACAGTCCAGTGGGTCGAGCGCGTCCGGTACGCGGACGGTGAGCCACTCGCGCTGGACCGCTCCGCACTCGCACTTGATGCCGCGCAACGAAGGGCCTTTGTTCGCGGCGATCTCACGCAGGGATCGCTTTACGGACTGCTGGAAGAGCTCTGTGGTGTGCGGATCACCGGAGGCAGTGAGCAACTGAGAGCCGTGACGTGCAACCAGGCCGAGCGCAGGCTGCTGCGGCCCGGGCGCGGCGAAGGTGTCTTCGAGGTCGAGCGCATCGCGTATGGCGGCGAGCGCCCGGTCGAGTGGCGCCGGAGCTTGGTTCGTGGCAGGGGTTACGTGCTCGGCGCGTCCTGGGGCACGTTGCCACCGGCGTCGCGCCACTGACTTGGCCGCTCAGAGCGCACCAGCTTTCTCAGATGCCCGGCCATCCTGTCGCAGATGAACGGGGATCATCGGGGGCCCATCCCGAGGGCACCGCTGCCTCGGAGGTGAACCCGCTGGCCGAGCAGTCCACCGCCGTGGTCGGCCCGAACCAGAAGTCATAGGTTCCGGGGGCACTCTCACCCAGCACGGTGAAGGGCGATCCTGGCGTGAGGACGAAGCTCCCAAGGCAGTGCCGGTCGGCCGGGTTGAAAGCGGTGTACACCGTCACGCCGGTGGTGCTCGCGACGCTGACCACGCCCGGCGAGGTCGGCGGCCCGCTGGTAAGAAAGCCGCCGCCGTTGCTACCGGGACTCGAGATGCCGGAGCTGACCGCGCTCTGCAGGTTCGTCTCGAAGACAACGTCGGTGTCCGGCAGCACCGAGAGGGGAGCGAGCACGGCGCTGCCGAGCGCCGAGCTGGCGCCACAGCCAGACAATGCGGCCGCGAGCGCGAGAAACAAGAGTCCGGCGAGGCACGCGCGCACTGCCACGCACGCACAGTTGGACCCGCGCCGGGAGTCAGGCGGTCGTGAGTCAGTCATCCCGGGCCCATGGCTTGTGCTTGCCCCGTTCGCGGACCACATGCTGGTCCTTGCGTGCCGAATCTGGCAACGCCCATTCCCGGCGCCACGCGGAGGCCTCCGGACCTCGAAACGGCGGCGTCGTCCCAGCGGCGGCCCGGCGGCGGGCGGACCACCAGTCCGACTCGGCCTCGTCGGCGAGAGCTGCGACAGCCTGTTCGATGCGAGCGGCGAACTTGCGTGCGTCCTCGCCTTCGCTGGGCGCGAGCGCGTCGCCGAGGCGGATCTCGGTCGATCCGGGCCGGAAGCGTGAGCTGCTCTTTGCCAGCACGGCTCGAGTACCCCGGATGTGCACCGGGATCACCGGGACGCCGCAGCGTTTCGCGAGGTAGGAGGCGCCCCCCTTGAACTCCCTGCCCCAACCATCGGTGGTCCGGCCCCCTTCAGGGAAGATGATGAGGCTCCAGCCGTCGTTGATCAGACGGGCAGCGAGATCCGCGGAGCGACGATTGACCTTGGAGCGCTCCATCGGGATCGCCCCGAGTCCGAAAGACCAGACGGCGGCCTTCCACTGGCGGTCGAAGAAGTAGTCGGCCGCCGCGGCGACGATCGTGCGGTGGCGCAGCCCCGGCGGCAACATCGAGAGAAGCAACGCGGTGTCGAGGTGGCTGGCGTGGTTAGCGGCGAGGATCATCGGGCCTTGCACAGGCTCGAGATGTTCCAGGCCGATCACACGAGGCGAAAGCGCCACGCGAAGTACCGGCCGGGTGAAGTCGTCCAGGACCACGGCGCGTGCGAGGCGGACCGGGTAGCGGCGAGCCCAGGCGGTGTCGTAGTCGACACCGAGGTTGTGCCGCGGCAAGGGCGCGACGACGCCACCAGGACGCGTGGGGTTCTCCGCCACGAAACGCAGTCCCTCGCGACCCGCTGCCGGCGTCCCGCGGACATGCCGTGTCACGTGACCTCCGCCATCAGCAGGCTGGGCACATGGAGGTGCGTGATGGTCGGATCCCTCCCGACGACGTCCTCGGCGAGCTCGAGGGCGTCCGCAAACGTCGAGGCAGTTGAGAAGCCCAACCGGTGCACGGCCGCCCGGTCGCCCCCGACCACGATCACACGACCGAGGTGCTGAAGGGCGTGAGCACACCAGTACCACATGTAGAGCGGGTGGACACCGTGGTAGGCGTAGCTCGTCCGGTAGAGGTGCACATACCAGGGATCGGTGGCATAGGACTCCTCGTACTTCGCCTCGATCTCGAACATGTCGGTGGTCTCGGCCAGCACCTGTTCGAAGAAGTCGATGTAGCTCGGGTGATGGACGGGGTTGAACTCCCACGGGGTCGGGTGCGAGATGATGAGCACGCCGCCTTCGCGCACGAGGGGTTTGCCGCGATAGAGGTTGAAGAAGTAGCCGAGCCCCAAGCAGGCGACGAGGATCGGGTTCATCGTCGAGTTGACGTTGTAAGGACAGATGTACGGCAGTCCCATGGTGAGCACGTCGGTCTGCCCCGAGACCTCGACCGACTGCTGGCGGAAGAGGTTGGCGAGCGTGGACTCGTGCACGGCCTCGACGGCGCCGGCTTGAACCGAAGTGAGATCGTGCGGGGCCCGCACAGCATGGAAGATCCTGCGACTGATCTCTCCGGGCACCCGCTCGAGGGCGGTGGAGGTCGCAAGGAAGCTCGCCCGGTCGCGCAGCGACCACTCCCATTCACGCTTTTGCAGGAACCCGAGCTGCTCGGGGAACGTGTCGGTGTTGAGTGTCGTCTCGATCTGGAACAGTTTCACGCCGGATTCGGCGATCAGTCTCCCCATGCGCCAGTTCGAGCTGTGCAGCTCGGAATTGTGCATGTCCATGAACGAGTGGCTGTTCATCATCGAGCGCACGTTGTGGTGGTGTTTCAAGCTCCGGTAGGAGGCAAGGCCGGTCGCGACAGACTTGTGTCCGCCATCCATCGCGGAAAGGTTGATGTTCACGTAGATCAACAGGTCGCTCTCGGCGGCCCTGCGGTTGATCTCCACATCCTCGCCGTGGTCGGTGAACCCGAGGTGGACGAGGTTCTGGGGATCCTCGGCGTCGTGCTGCAACAGCAGTCCATGCGGTGCGAAAGCCTCGAACACACGGTCGCCCAGAGCGTGGCGGAGCTCGGGGTCGGTCATGCGGCGGTGAAGAGCGAGTGCTGCGATCAGCACGACATCATCGACACCCGCATCTGCCGCGAGATCGAGGACCGCCTCGATCACACGTTGACGCACATCGGGGGGGCGCATGGGAGGGAGGGGGAGCGAGATGTCGTCGAACGCAATCGTGAGCCGCATGCCCGGGTGGAGCAGCGTGCGCAGCGGCTTGGAGTCCCCGAGTGGATTGTCAAGGGCGTGCCGGATGGCCTGGTCCGAATCGGCGAGCGGCGCGAGAGGCTCGGGGCCGTAGACGACCCGGCTCCCGACAGGAAGCCGTTCGAGCCGGAAGCCCTCACCGTGCCAGATCAACGTCGCCGGCGTCGATCGGTCGACCTCGAGGACGAAGCCTGGCCTCGGGCTCACGTTGCCTCCTTGGTTGTGCCGGCCGAATCCGGCTTTCTGGGGCGAACGGTGCTGGCCGCGTCCAGGCCGGATCCCCTCTTGCGCATGTCGAACACGATCTTTACCGCGCCCCGAGGTCCGGCTGCGGCGGCGTGCGCGACGGCGTCCTCGTAGTGCTCGAGCGGGTAGCGCGCCGAGACGAGGCGCTCGAGGCGCGCATCTCGCACAAGCTCGAAAGCGAGCTGAAAAGTCGACCGTGGCCCTTCGGGTCGGTCCTCACTCCCATAAGCGTAGGCGCCGCGCAACTCGATCTCGCGTTGCCAAAGCGGCGCGAGGTCCGCCCTCACGACGCCCGGCATTCCCACCAGCACGATCCGGCCTCCGGGGCGCACGATCTCGAGGCACTGCTCCAAGGAGTCCGAGCTTCCTACGCAGTCCACGACGAGATCGACTCCACCGGTGAGTCGCTCGATGCCCCCGTTGCTCGATTCGAGAGCAAGCGAGCCCGATAGCCGTCGAGCGGCTCGCTTGTGCTCGCCAGGCCTGACGACCTGGTCGGCGCCCAGGTCGCGGGCGAGTCTTCGCTGGGTGGGATGCTTGGCCACGGCGACGAGGACACCGGGCAGGCAAAGCGCTCTCAGGGCCGCGATGACACACAGCCCGAGAGTTCCGGCACCCAGCACGACGACCCGTTCTCCGCCGGCGATGTTGCAGGCACAGACCGCGTGCACCGCGCAAGCGGCGGGCTCGACCATGACGGCCGCTTCGTCGGAGAAGTCATCGGGGACCGCGTGGAGCTGGCTCTGGTGTGCAACCAGCCCCGTCGACCAGCCACCTCCTGTGTCACGGCAATAGCCGGTCTGGAGGCCGGGACTGAGGTGACCGAAAGCGATCCGTTCGCAGGAACCCTTGCGGCCGGCGGCGCAACCCGGGCACGGTGGGTCGATCCCGCGAGCCTCGCAGCCGAGCACAGGCTCGATCACTGCCCGCCGGGCATCTAGCGCGCCACCCTCGACGTCACCGACGACTTCGTGGCCCGGAATGAAGGGGAAGCTGACGATGTGCTCGAAGTAGCGAGAGCTACGACCATCCAAAGTGGCGAGGTCGGAACCGCAGATTCCGGCAAGCCGGGGCCGGACCCGCACCCAGCCAGGACCGGGAATCTCGAAAGGGTCAACCTCGACGAGCTCGAGCGGCCCGACTCGGACTCCCTTTCCGGACCCGGCGAGCGCCGAAGCGACGCGTGCCGCCGCGAAGCGTGGCAGGTTCCGCTCGAACTGGAGGGCCTTCATCGGGCTTGTCCGGCAGAGGACTTCGTGAGCCAGCTGGCGGGTGTCGTCTGGACGCCGGGACGGCGGGTGGCGATTGCAAGTGTGCGTCCCGGACCTCCCGCTGAGCGCTTCCAGTGCTCAATGAACCAACCCCGGCGGCGGGCGATCGCCGCGAGCTTGGCTTCGGGATTCACCACCACCGGGAAGCCGGCCGCCTCGAGCATGGGAAGATCGCTTGTCGAGTCCGCGTACGCCACGGTGTCGCCGAGGCTGAGTCCCTGGGCGCGTGCGAACTCGTCGAGCAGCAGGGCTCGTGCCTCACCAGTCGGAGGTGATTGTGTCAGCTCGCCGGTGAGCTTGCCGTCGCGCTCATCCATGCTCGCACAGACGATCTCGTCAAACAGCGGTCGGAGGGGCTCGACGACGAAGTCCAGCGCGCCCGTGATCAGCAGAGTCCGGTGCCCGAGCGCCCGATGGCGTCGTACCCGGGCGATGGCCTCCGGAAACGCTCGCAGGCCAAGCAGATCGCTGTAGAGCTCGTAGCTGTCGAGACGGAGCTGGTCGGCGGGAGCGCCTTCGTAGCGACGGTAGAAGGCTCGCAAGAAGTCGCTCCGGTCGCGGCGGTCCAGCCTGAGCAGCTTTGGTCCTTCTGCCAGCAGGCCAGCCACCAGGCGGGCGCGCTCTACGCGCTCGAGGTGACGGGTCGCCAGCCACGCGTAGCTCTCGACGACGTTGGAGGCGATGAGCGTGTTCTCGAGGTCGAAGGCCGCGCAGCGGGGCTGGTCGGACAAGATCGCTTTCAAAGAGCGCTCTTCCCGGCTTGCCATCGTGCGCTTGGCACTTGCGGTGGTGCGGACCCTGGCGTGCTCGACGACAGACGGCAGATGGACATCCTCTATGTACTGAGGCCAGTCGATCACGGCCGGGTCGAAACAGAACGCGGCCCGATCAGCAGCGTCGAGGCTCTCGAACAGACGCACGGTCCTGTCCATGCGAAAGCGCGCCTCGGTCTCGCTGTAGGCGCCGTACAGCTCGACATAGCTGAGCGCCCGCTCCGCTTGCACTCGTCGCTCCTCGAGGCGGGCTCCACCTTCGGCCCGCTCACCGCGCAGGGGAAGCGAGTTGACGAGCCGCTCGGCGGCTCCGAGAGCCCGAGTCGCCCGGCGCAGCTGGCCCTGAACTTGGCCGCGGCCGGGGAAAGACCATTTCGGGACGACAATCGGCTGACCGCGGTGGTCGTAGAGGGGTCGTTCGGTGAACCAGCGTTCGACGAGGTCGACGAGCTGTCCATAGCGCAGTGGGTTCCGGACACCCGAGGCGACCTGGTAAACGGTCGGCCCGGATGGGTCGGGTCCTGTGGCTGCCACCGCGATCAGAGCTGCTACAACGAGATCGACGGGGATGACATCCACAATGCCTTCTGGGACCCCTGGGAATTGCCGTAGCAGGCCCCTCGCGTAGGAGATGATGACAGGCTCCGCCATCCGGAAGCCCCGGATCCATCCCGGACGCGGTTGTGAGAGTGCAGATTCGACGATCGAGGGTCGGACGAAAGTCACTGGCAGTTCGCCTCGGATGTCAAGCAGTGCATTCTCGCCGAGCGATTTCGTGAAAGCGTAGGCATCTGGCCACCCGAGGGCTCGGGCGCGGCCGCGGCCGAGTGCCACCATGCGGTCATGGACCCAGTCGGCCCGCAGCTGCTCGGTCTTCTGTGCCAACAGGGCGGTGCCGGCCGCTCCGAGTTCAGACCGCGCCGAACGGTGGAATGCTGCCAACCGCTCGGGACTCCGGCTGGTCGCATCCTCGTCGGCACGGGCGCGCCGGGCAGCTCGGACCTCGGCGCGCCAGTCGATCTTGGAGACGAACTTGGAGGAAGTGATGAGCTCCTCGGCAGCGTCGCCCTTGTGCCCGCTGTTCACGTATGCCGTCGAAACCGCGATGAGATGGGGCAAGGACTCAGCGACACCTTCCCTCGCGGCTCGTTCAGCGGCGAGCTCCCTCAAAGTGTCGGCGACACGCGACGGACCCAGGAGATTCACCTCGACGGCGCCGTCCAAGGGCGCGTCGAAGGTCACCGACGCCGCAGCGTGGATCACGATGTCGCACGAGCCGAGCAATACTCGCCCGGCCTCGTCGAGTGCGAGCCCATCTCGTCCCACGTCACCGGCGATCGTGTGAAGACGCCGGGCGATCACGTCGTCAAAATGCTCGCCGAGCTCGCCACGGAGCCGGTCGAAGCAGTCATTGCGCAGGATCTCGCGCCGCGTGCGTTCGTCGGGCCCTTGGCGTTGGCCGGGGCGGACGACCACGACGATCTCGCATTCGGGCACGCTTCGGAGCAACCGCTCAACGAGCGCTGTCCCGAGAAAGCCCGTGGCTCCGGTAACGGCGATTCGCCGGCCGGCGAGGTCGTCGGGGATCACAAGTGTGTTTCTAGCACCCGGCTGTCAAAGAGCCTGACCACTTCAGCTGCGCAAACGGCGCGAGTGGCGGCGGAGCCGTTGCCAGGAGCATTCTCGGCTCTGGCGGCAATCAGTGTTTCGGGGGCTCGGCGCGAACCGGAGCAGGCTTCTTGGGGGCGGGCCGGCGGGTCGCCTTGGGCGGCGTGTAGCGCTTGCTGGGCTTGGGCGCCGACCGACCCGCGGGCGACTTGTCGCTGGTACGAGAGCGTCTAGGGGTGGGCTGCCTGGCGACGCCGCGCGCAGCACCCCGACCTTCGCTTTGTGCGGACTTGAAGCCCTTCATCACGAGCCACAGGCCGAAACCCAGGTAGACAATGCCGATCAGACGGAGGGACGGGAGCGCGAACAGCCAGAGGCCTACGAGCATTGCTGCGAATCCGAGGAGAGCTCTGCGCTTCATGATCGTCCCGAGGAGAAGGAATACGAAGAGGACGATCCCTTCGATCAGGAACACGTGCACGGCGCTGAGGGTCTTGAGCTCGCTCGCCGATCGGCTGTGGCTGTGCGTCAGGTAGGGGACGACGACCACCAGGGTCAAGAGCAGTTCGCACACCGCCGCCGTGATCCCGAGGCGACGCTCGAACGGGTTGAGGTTGTTGACGGCTGCCCTGGCTGTTTCGGACCTCCCCTTGGCGGTTGAGGCCCGTCCTCCGGATTCCGCCTCGGCAACAGATCGCCGGCGCGACGGACCTGACCGAAGGAAACGTCCGGCGGAGAAGTTGCCGCGGACCCGCTTGCTCCAGCCATCCGCACCGCCGACGCCGGCCTCGGTCTCATCAGGCGCCGGCTCAGCGGGCTTGACCTTGTCCGGGTCCGCCACGGTGTCCAGGGTAGCTGTCGCGTTCGGCACCGGTCCGGGCGCATTCGCGCGGGACAACCAGTGCGAGCACGCTTGCCCTGTCTCGTGGTGGTTTCCGATGGGTAGGCTCGCGGGGCGGAGTGCGGTGCTCAGTGGCGATGCGTTGTTCGGAGCTTCGCATGTGGAGCAGTAGCTAGTAGGGCGCTTGGCTCAGGTGGTTAGAGCGCAGCCTTCACACGTCGTAAGCCCTTGACGCAGTGCGCGAAAGCCCTTCTAGCAGGTCATTTGTGGTGTACGTCTGAGCGAAATCGGTAAGGTTATGCGCTGTTGCGAGGCCCCCTGGTCTGCCGAACTTCAAACCTACGAGCGCCGTGGCCCTCACGAGTTCATCGAGATCGGAAGAGGTACCGCATCTGTAATCGCTCCTGCTGCCCGAACCGTGCGCGGCGATCGGAATCGTCCGGGTGCTCATCCGCAGCCTTCGTGTCGGCATGCTCGAAGTGCTCTCGCCCGACTACGCCGCGACCGCCCGGGCGAAGGGGCTGCGCCTGTCGCGGGTCGCTTTCGTGCACGTCGCCCGTTGTCATGAGCTCCTCGTCGAGGCTCACGGTGGTGGTTCTCCTGGTCACGATCCCATTCTGGCATGCAGATGGGGTGAAAGCCCGCCATCTGGCGGGACAGCCGATGCGCCCCATCCTCGATAGCGGCATCCCCTCCTCGGAGCCTCGCGATCAAGAGTCCTGCGACTGAGGCTGAACGCCCGTCGGAGTTGGCCCCTACCAGAGGTCCGGAGTCGACGACGACAGAGCTCAGACGTACCCCTCAGCTTCCAGCCTCTCTTCGGCTTGTCTGGCGGAGAAGCCCTGCCTCGCCTGACCGATGCCGATGAAAGCAAACCGTCTCGTGCCTCGCCGCAGCAGGGCGTGAAGGCGCGGCACCTCGGCCGCGACGTGCTCGGCGGAGGTGCCTCGCTCAGCAGCCTCGCTCGCCAGGCGCTCGGTGGTTTCCTCGGGGACCGTAACCCGCAGCTCGGTCACACAGCAATGGGTAATTATCCACCAGCCGCGTCGGTGTCTGCACGGCGTCGGATGCGCGCCGACACGGACTTCCCGCAGCTTCGCGGTCACAGAGGACCCTGCGCCAGGACTCCAGGAAGGGAAGCCCATCACCCATGCAAGGGTCGTGGCTGCTCGGCAGGCGGCGGACGAGAGGGCGCAAAAGCCCGCCGGAGTAGGCCGCTACTGCGAGTGCGTCCAGCAGCTCGGGCGCAATGGAAAAGGAGACAAGTCCATGACGTAACCGAGCAACAAGCTCACGGCAGCCAGCCGGTGCGAGTCCGGTCCGGGGAGACGCCAAGGTCCCCGGTA
>Ga0181527_1000680_pt1 | contig 38499 bp, 36 predicted proteins | sample PEATcosm2014_Bin_30_FD_119762 | JGI IMG/M metagenome (GOLD analysis project Ga0181527, IMG submission 119762) | Peatland microbial communities from MTU Mesocosm Facility, Houghton, MI, USA - PEATcosm2014_Bin06_60_metaG | ecosystem: Environmental > Terrestrial > Soil > Wetlands > Peat | place...
GCCAGCAACCTTCGGGTAAAGCCACCTTCCCCGCGACCCGCGCTGGGCGGGGGAGACGAACTCACGCCGAGGCGGGCGGTCATGAGGAGCAGTCCTCTCGAAGGAGAGGTCCTGACTCTTGATCGCCGAACTGGGCGAGGTCCGGGAGGGAGCAGCCCTATGGTGACGTGGCCACGCTGCCTCGTCTACGTGGGGGATTCCCAGTCCGGCGAAAAGGGGGCGGAGAGTGATGGTGAACTCCGAGGGGCCCGCCGCCACTCACAGCTTTTTTAACCGCCACGAATCAGACTGAACTTGCGCAGGGGTAGCCTAGAGTCGCACACGGGCAGCCTGGTAAGGCGCAGACAAGTCGCGCAAGCTTGCTAAGCCTGTGTCTCTAACGGGACTCGTGGGTCCGAATAGTGGCCCAAGAGATGGGCCCCTTAGGTGGGGGCTTGGGCCGCTCGGAAGTCCCACCCCCTGCGCTCAGAAATCCATTGGCCTACTGACCGAGTTGATTGCCAGCGTACCGGGCCTTCGAACCGAGCTGTTCCTCAATCCTCATCAATTCATTGTACTTTGCCACCCGTTCCCCTCTGGCTGGCGCGCCCGTCTTGATGAACTCAGAACCGAAGGCGGTCGCAAGATGAGCTATGAACGGGTCGTCAGTCTCTCCCGACCTGTGCGAGACGACAACGTCCCACTCTGCCTTTCCAGCGAGGTCTATCGCATCTTCAGTCTCGGAGACCGTTCCGATCTGATTTGGCTTGATCAGGACGGAATTGGTCGCTCGCATCCTGATCCCCTTCTTCATTCTAGTGACGTCGGTCACGTAAAGGTCATCACCGATTATCCTGGTCTCCTTCCCGAGCCTCCTCGTGATCGATACGAAAGAATCGAACGAGTCCTCAGAGAACGGGTCCTCGATCGTCAGCAGCCCGTACTCATCTCTCAGTGATACGTAGAAGTCCTCGAGCTCATCCGGGCTCATGGACTGTCCATCCACGGCATACATTCTCTTCTTGCCGTCGTAAAACGTCGATGCTGCGGCGTCTATGCCGAGCCTCACCTCTCCCTCTTCGTATCCTGTCTTCTTGATTGCCTTTCTGAGCGAAGTTAGCGCGTCACTTGTCCTGCTCAGCGGAGGGGCAAATCCTCCCTCGTCCCCCACGTTGATGGCGCTCCTCCCATATTCGGCAGTCAGGACTTTCTTCAGCGACTGGTAGACCTCGGCACCCATCCTGATGGCCTCCGCACAGGAGTCCGCCCCCACAGGTTCCACATGAAACTCCTGGACAGCAAGCTCATTCCCAGCGTGCTCGCCCCCGTTGATCACGTTCATCATCGGCACTGGGAGGGTGTACGTTGCAGAAGGCCTGAGCTGGGCAAAGAGCCCGGTATGGTTGGAATTGGCTGCCGCCCTGGCAACCGCCATAGAAACCGCGAGTATTGCGTTGGCGCCTAGCTTACCCTTGTTCCGCGTTCCATCCAGTCCAATCATCTTTTCGTCTATCGCTCTCTGGTCGCGGCAGTCCATTCCTTTCAGCTTGGGGCCGATTACCCCGTTCACATTCGCGACTGCCTTCGAGACTCCTTTCCCGAGGAACCGATTCGGGTCCCCGTCCCTGAGCTCAAGGGCCTCGTGAGATCCCGTCGACGCGCCAGAAGGCACGCTCGCTCTGCCGACCGCTGAGGTTGTCATCACCTCTGCCTCCACGGTCGGGTTTCCCCGAGAGTCGAGGATCTCTCTGGCTCGGACGGCAACTATCTTGACAGGTCTGGGTCCCACGACTAGCGCCAACCCTGGCCTACGGCCGTCGGTTAAATCTGATTCGCCGAGAGATGGCGGATACACGGCTCTCCAATCCATCTGGGCCTCCAACGCTTATTAGCGGTCTGGATCGCGAGCGAGGTGGGCCGGTCGTCTAGCTCGGTTTGGACGTCAGGCCAAGCCCGTCAAGCCCTTACACGGCGAAAGTCGGCGGTTCGAATCCGCCCCGGCCCATTCCTGATAAGCATAGAATGGATTCTGTTAGTCTGTATTAGCTAGATTCTAGCTATCTCTGCAACTCTGGCTGTTGAACGCGTGACTACGCAATAGAATCTTGATTCTTCGAACTTCCCTTATTATCCGCTAGTCGGAGGCCGGTCTCGACGAGTCTTGGAAAGCCACACCGACGAAGCGACCTTTGTCGTGAGCCGGAGAATCAAGCCCGGACACGAGAGGGAGTACGAAGACTGGCTGAGGCGCATTACCGCCGTGGCCAGGGGTTTCCCTGGTTTCAAGGGGGCAACGACGTTGGTCCCCAACGAAGGCGACCCCTACGTCAGGTACAACATCTGGCGATTCGAGAACAAGGCTACGCTCAATGCTTGGAAGAAATCCCCGTCCAGGCTCAATCTGGTAGAGGAAGTCGAGAACTACGCTTCTCAGTACTACGCCGAGGCGACAGGGATGGAGACCTGGTTCGCCCTCCCGAACGTGGGGGCAATCGTCGCACCTCCAAAATGGAAGATGGCATTGGTGACGATCTCCGGAGCCTACATCGTCAATCTCATTGATAACCTCATTTTTGGCGGGTACTTCGACCCCTTTCCTCTATGGGCAAGCTCCTTTCTCTACATCGTTGTCCTCGTCACGCTGCTGACCTACTTGGTAATGCCATACATGAGTCGGCTGCTCAGGAGTTGGCTCTACCCCTAGGCGGGACGGAGTTCTGGGGGCTTCTTTTAACGCGCGGCGCTCACAGTACACCGATTAAGCCCAGCCAAGGCGCCACGCTGCGGAAGTAGTTTGGGCCTGGATTTGTACAGTAAACTGGTCGAATCCGCCCCGGCCCATTCAAGATAAGCATAGAATGGATTCTGTTCGTCTGTATTAGCTAGATTCTAGCTGTCTGCGCGACTGGCGCGCGCTTCTGTGCGCCCTAAGAGCTCCGCGTTAGCCCGTTTTTCAGGCGACTGAGAAACTCGTTCAGCCTTCTCTGACACAGATCGTATCTGTTGTTAGGAATTCTCCCGAAGGTTGAGTTAATGTCGTCCCGATAGCCCGTCGCTTCTACTATGCTCTTTATCCGGTCCAGACTCGCTTCGATTATCACTCTTCCGCACTTGTTTGTGATGTGTTCAATCACCAAGTCCCAATTCAAGTCCTTTCCTGAAAGCATGAACATGTCCCTGACGTCCGCTCTTCGGACAGGAACGAATTTCATCGCGAACAACAGCTCTGGATCGACGACTCTCAGCTTGATTATTCGCACATCCATCTTGCCGTTCGTGACCCTTTCAGCAGAGTACTTCTCGAACAGCGCGGATTCGAAGAGGATGCCCGTCCTGTTGTCCAAGACGGAACCCTGGAGCAAGTCAAAACCCGCTTTCTCTTCTTCTTTCCAGTATCGAAGATAGGTACCAACGCCGTAGGGAGCTTCGCCCTCTTCCTTTCTGACAAACTGGTTTCTGAGTAGGAGCTCTTCAATTGCAGTCATGCCTGAAAGCACTACCAAGTCGCAGTCACCGGAGAACCTGGGTGGCACGTAGGCGTTTACAGCATATCCACCGATCAGCACAAAACCACTCGCTGGTAGGTGACTAATGGTCTCGAGAACAGTTCGTTCTCTTCTCTCCGCAATCATATTGCTTTCGCCGCTTCTTCGGAAACTCGCGGGTCGATGGCTGCCGTCGTCGTGATGTTGAATTTGGCACGCAAGTATGCCAAGTGATACTCGAAACTGTTGACGTGTTGCTCACAGAACCTGACGACCTCTTCCAAAGGTTCTACGGGGAAGTTGTTGTGCAATACGGAATTCAATGAAGTCTGGGGTTTCACCACCACGAACTCACCCAATGATGTTTCTGGACAGTTCACAAAGACGTTGACTTTGTATTTCCTGAAGTAATCAACCCAATGAGACAAATCGTTGCGCAACACATTGATGTAGTATGGCGAGTGTTCCCAGCCTCGCTGCATATAGCTGAAGTCGGTCCAGATCTCCACTGCGCTAGCATCAGCATAGACGAAGTTCCTGCCTGAGTTTTGTAACAAATCTGGCACCTTGAAGGCGACCAATGACTTGAAGACGTCTTCTGCGCTAACGCAGGTGTACACGCCCCTTCCGACTCGCTTGACCCATCCAGACGTCTCCAATTCGTGCAATGTCTTCTTCACCATGTCGTTTGAAATGTACCAACCCAAGTAATTCGAATGGAAGATGCCATTAGCGAACTTGTTGTATAATATGGCGTAGGCTTCTTGCGCATAGCTTGGTATCGGTTGCGTCATGGTTACCTATTTGGTAACCTTCATTATAAGGGTTTGGTTACCTATTTGGTAACCAAGTAGGATTTGAACCTACACAGGTAAGCTCAAATCCGACCCGCGGCACCTGACTTTACAGGTAGGTTAACGCTCAAATCCGACGTGGGTCGTATGAGTCCAACCAGCGGCACGTTTCAAGATTAGTCAGGATCAGTTGGTTGCATTCCCACAGGAAGCCGGTTGCGATGGGGGTTGGTCAAGCTGACTTCTCGAAGGGCTGTCTCACTATCGTTTGGAGCTTCGACGGCGCCGCTCGCCTGGGGTCTCCCAGGTAGATCTCGTGGTGCTCCCCCTTGGGCCGCCCTCCGCTCTTCTTGATGTAGCCGTGGAGTCTCTCGATCGTCGGACCCTCGGCCGAGTACGGCCCGACGTGCATTATCTGGGCCGAGAGGCCCTCGTGGAACGCCTCCAACCTCGCGACCCCGAGTGCCTTGATTTCCTTCTTCTTTCTGACCTCCTCCACCGCTCTCCTGTAGAGCGCGGGCGTGACGAGCTTCGGCTGCATCATCATCGCGGTCCAATTCCACCGATCCCTGTCAGCCATGTCAAAACGGCCCGAATCGGTCCACCACAAAACCTCGAGCACCATTACGGGGTAATCGATCGCCTTCTCCTTCTTCACCGCGAACTTGAGGGTGTAGGAAAGGCTGTAGAGCGCGTTGATGGCGTCGCTGAAGCCCGCCCCGTTGGGATCTCCCTTGCCGTCGATCAAGATGAAGTTGAAGCGCGGAACATCGACAGTCTGAGGTTCTGAGGCAGATGGACTGTACAGGTACTTCAGCTGTTTCCTGAGGTCCACCTTCTTGGCAGGGTTGCTTGTCATCTCGAGCGCGTCCGGTTCGGGGGCGTCCTCAGCCGAGGTCTATTCAACATTCCCCTGGACGGGGCCTCGTGAACCTGATGCGCTTCCGACTCGGTCTCCCGGCTCGGTGTCTTAGTCGGAGGTCACGTTGGGTAGGTTGATAGTCGCCCGTCACTCTCGTAAGTGGCGGCGGACTGTCGTCAGCGCTACCTACTGCAGCCGCTCTATCGCGCTCTTCAGGAGGGACCTGTGGCAGCGGTTTGGGTCCTTCTCCGTGCAGAGGAGGGTGACCGTCCCCTTCCTCGACTCCTCGGCCAGCCTCCTGAGCGACTCCTCCTTCCCATCCAGGCTCTCCCCGTACCTGGCCGTGTACCCGTCCCAGGAGATCTTCCCGCCCTTCCACTCGCGTATGAGCTCCCTCGGCGTTCCAAGGTCCTTCATCCAGAGGTCCACCTTCTCCTTGGAGATGCCCCTGGGCCACATGGTCATCACCAGGATCCTCTTCCCGTCAGATGGCTCGGGCCTGTCGTAGACGGACTTCTGGATCTTGATCAATCAGGCCCGCCCCCTCTGGCCGCGCCTCTAAAGTGCGTCATCCCTGACTCCGAAAGCGCCCGAATGTCTAATAGGATGCGCGGGTTGGAGATTCCATGGAAGCAACGGGACCCACTCTTACGCCGTACCTGAACTTCAATGGCAGCGCCGCCGAAGCCATGAGGTACTACCAGTCAATTCTGGGAGGAGAACTCAAGATGCAAACGTTCGGCGAAGCGAAGATGGCCGAGACTCCTCAGGAGAGGGATCTCGTCGTCCACGCGGTCTTGAAGAGCGACGCGCTCCTGTTCATGGCCAGCGATACGCATCCGAGCCGGCGGACGATGTTCGGCGACAACATCCACATGAGCATCACCGGTCGGGACAGCAGCGAACTGACCAGAGTGTTCAACGGGCTCGCGCAGGGCGGCAAGGTCGACATGCCCCTCGCCAGGCAATTCTGGGGGGACACCTTCGGCATGCTGACCGACAGGTTCGGCGTCCACTGGATGGTCAACATCCCCGCCCAGGCGCAAGGGTAGCGGCGAACGGACGGACCCCGGCACGAATCCGTTCTCGATCTACGGCAGACTGCAGCTCCAATCCGACCTTACGACATGGTGTCGGCTCAGTCAATAAATAGCAGGAGACCAACTGCGGGAGTATGTCCGAGTCGGAGATCAGGAAGGCTGTCAAAGAGAGATACGCCAATATGGCGACCTCCTCCGGCTCGAAGTGCTGCAATGAAGATGATTGCTGTGACGATTCGGGCCAGCCCTCGTCGGGCGAGGGCGTCCCGATCGAAGCCTCTTCGGTCAACGCAGGATGCGGCTCTCCTCTGCTCCTCGTAAGCCCAAAGGAAGGCGACGTGGTGCTCGACCTCGGAAGCGGCGGCGGGATGGACATCTTCAGGGCTTCCCAGCTCGTCGGCGAGAAGGGGAGAGCGATAGGCGTGGACGCAACGCCCGAGATGGTCTGGAGAGCGAGGGAGACGAAGTCGAAGTACGGAGACAAGTACGCGAACGCGGAGTTCAGGCTCGGAGAGATCGAGCACCTGCCGGTCGAGTCGGACAGCGTGGACTACATCATATCGAACTGCGTGATCAACCTCTCGCCCGACAAGCCGGCCGTCTTTCGGGAGTCGTTCCGCGTGCTGAAGGAAGGCGGAGCGTTCGCGGTCGCCGACGTCACCCTTCCAAAGGAGATTCCCGACAGCGCGAGAAAGGACATGGACTCCTGGTCGGCCTGCATCGCAGGGGCCCTAACCGATTCCGACTACGAGAGGTTGCTCAAGAGTGCCGGGTTCCAGGATGTGCGGATCGAACACGTGTCGGACTCGAACATCGGAGAGTACCCGTTCAGCTACTTCAGCTCGCACATCAGGGCGAAGAAGCCTACTGCAAGCTCTTTGAAAGCTCCATAACCCGCTTCTCGATCTCGTCCCTGACCATCCGCACGTCTGCGATCGGCTTCCCCTTGGTGTCGGGGAGGTCCCAGTCCAAGAGCTTCTTCTGCATCTTGGCGAGCATCGGCCTCGGGCACACCTTTTCGACAGAGCAGCCCATGGTCACGACGAGGCTCGCCTGGTTGATCATGTCGATCGTCAGCATCTTGGGACTGTTGGACGAGAGGTCAATTCCCTTCTCCTTCATGGCTTCGACGACGACGGGATTGACCTTCGAAGAAGGGACCGTGCCGGCGCTCGAGGCCTTCACTCCGTGCCTGTTCGCGAACGCCTCCGCCATCTGGCTCCTGCCCGCGTTCTCAACGCACACGAACAGAACCGAGCCTTTCATATCGAAGATGGGTCTTCTGCACAGCCCTGAATATCAATCCTGCGCATGTTCTCGGCATGAATTCCGGTCGCTTGGACCCTCAGTCTCGAATCTGTTCTCAATCTGCGGTAAGCTACTGCTTTAATCCGACAGTCCACTCATCACTGGTGAGTGTCACCCTTTATACAGAAGCCATCCTCGCAAAGTGCTCGCTTGTATCGCCATGTTTGCTGCCCTCAGACATTTCCTGCACGCTGGGGGCGCTGACAGTTGGCAGCCAGCGAGAGGTCCCAGACACTTTCCAAGCTGTTCGTCATCGCGCTCACGACCTTCGTATTCTTCATCATCCATCAATACAACGTCCTGGGGCTCGACTGGCTGATACCGGCGTGGTTCCCAGTCGTCTATCCCTTCATAGCAATCTTCATAGAGTTCAGTGCGCAGTTCATTTCCGTCCTGGAAAGGTTGGGCGGTCTCTTGTCTTCAGTCTGGCACAAGATGAGAAAGCCCAAGGAAGATTGGGAGTATTGACGAGTTCTCAGGGAAACTATTGGGCAATGATGAGAAGCTGATGAGCCCGGACGCCGTCGGGCGAGTGGAAGGATACTACAGAGACGTAGGCGCCTTCGAGGAGAGCCCGGCTAAGCGCCAGTCGCGGACGGGCTGAAAACGGCGGAGTCCGGCCTGAGTTTGTTCGGAATTCACAGGTAAAGTAAGGTCTTAATCTGACTTTGAACTGTCAAGGTCCGGCTAGGGCACAACTCTGGCGAAGCAGTTTGGGCCTGGACTTGTACAGTGAACTGGTCGAATCCGCCCCGGCCCACTCGTTTCAACCTCTCTTCGAAAGTCTCGCGTCGAAGAGTTATCTAGACTTCCGACCGTTCTCCCATCCAAATGACCGATTTCAGGTACATCGGCTGGGCTGAGTACGGCGACCTGACCGAAGCTCTGGCAGAGAGGGTTCGCCTGTCAGGGAAGGCCTTCGACCTGGTGATTGGGGTTGCAAGGGGAGGCATACCTGTGGCCATGGTGGTGTCGGACCGCCTGGGCGTCAAGATTGACACGATCACCGTGAAGTCCTACAGCGGTATCGCCAGGAGAGGCTCAATCAGGATACTCTCGACGCTCATAGAGGACGTCAAGGGGATGCGCGTCCTCCTAGTCGATGACCTGGTCGATCAGGGCGATACCATGATTGGAGTGAAGGGGTTCCTGATCGAGAAGGGCGCCAAGGTCGTCGAGACAGCCGTCCTATTCAAGAAGCCCTGGAGCAAGACCCACCCTGACTACTTCCTCGAGACGACCGAGGAATGGATAGTCTTCCCCTTCGAGCTGAGCGAGGTAAACGGGCTCAGGAAGGCCCGCGGGGACGCTCTATAGTGTCAGTAGAAGATAGAAGTTTAGCGAGATTGTCGCGCCAGCAAGGACCAATGCGATGATCGTCGTAACCCAATGGTTGACGAATTCTCTCATGAACTTCTTTCTGTCAGTGTAGTAGAGCAGAGGCACCATGGGCAGCGGGATCATCAAACTGAGTATCACTTGGCTCTAGACGAGGAGCGACCCGCCTGCGCTGAAGGCGATAAGGAAGCGTCTGGATTCGGGCTAACTCCTGTTCCGATGCAGAGCAACGAGCGGCTAGTTCAACCAAGCAAGGAAGAGATGATTCGGTGGGTGAGTCCCCAGATTACGTAGCCGTCCACAAGCAGGGCAGGCACTTCCCTGGGCTGGCCGTTCGCGTCGACCTGGTGGGAAGACTTTGCTTGTTCAGCCGTCAGGTTCTCCAGCTTCACCCATCGATAAGACGAGACCTCCTTGTTTGGGCGCACTTCGACCTTCCTCTTGAGCAGAAAGACGGCAGGGAAGACGTCCAAGGTGCCTGTGTGAGTCCTGAACGGCATGAAATAGCCCAGGAAATCTGCATCCTGTCCTAGGTCGATGCCCGCTTCCTCGCGAGTCTCTCTGATTGCGGTCTCCTTCAGTGTACCGTCTCCCTCCTGGGCCTTCCCGCCTGGGAACGCAACCTGCCCTGACCACGGATCGCCTACTAGGTCCGCTCTCTTGATCAAGAGCACGCTGGGCGATTCAGGGTCATCGAAAGTAACAGCGACTGAAGCCCGTCTGAGCTGTCCGGCTGAAGGCTCGGTGGCGTACAGTTTCCCACTAAGAGCTTGGATGACCTTCATTTCTGCCGCGGAAGAATTTGGAGACCCTCACAATCTTAAATATGCATCTCCGCTCGATGGACGAAGTGATTCAGAATGATGCCAACAAGAACAGAACATCAGGGCTTGACCGTGAAGCTCACCGAGGCGAACTTCGATGAACTCAGCTCGGGAGGCAAACCGCTATTCGTGGATTTCTGGGCGACTTGGTGCGGTCCATGCAGGGTCATGGACCCAGTGGTCGAAAGGTTAGCTGCCAAGTACTCCGATAGGGTAGTCTTCGGGAAGGTCAATGTCGACGAGGAGATCAGCATCTCATCGCGCTACCAGGTCTTGTCGATCCCCACCTTCATGGTCTTCAGAGGCGGTCAACCGATGGACGCCGTCATTGGCGCGGTCGGTGAGCCATCTCTGGAACGTCTGTTGAGGTCCGCCATCGGCGGTCCTTCCCAGCCTACCTAGTACCATCTAGGTCACCCTCGTACCGTCCATCAGGAATATGTCCGCCTCTTCGAGGCTGACCGACCTGGATGAAAGCACTGGTCCGAACTGAAACGATTTGCTCCTGTTGATAGGCTGCCCTCCCACCATCCTGTTGAACGGGGGCATCACCGTCAGCTTTCCCTTCCCCTTTACCCCCGAGCGGTACCCCGCCCCTACCATCAGCTGGGGAACGTCATAGGTTGCCGAGACCCAGACAGACTCCCTGGTCCTCGACCCAAGCGCGTCCTTCATCTCGTACGTGAAGTGGGAGTGACCGATCACGAGGTTCCTCGTGGCAATCGCCTCCTCGGAGGGCCAGGCATGACCGTGGGCCAGCCCGACTCTTCCGCGCCCCTGTCCGATTACCGTCCCCTGTGAGGGGTGAAGCTTCACCCGGGGAGGCAGCACGGTCCTGAGGTTCCCGTCGTGATTGCCCGGCACCACATCTACGGCCTCAAAGAGATCCAGCATCGTGTCGAAGAACCACGGAACGACCCCCCAGTCGATGTCCTCGACCTTTCCCACGGTGTGCTTGACGTCGCCCAGGACCGCCAGGCTCGTCGCGTGGTATTTCTCTGTCAGGTCACGGATCCTCCCGACCATCTTTATCGAATATGCGGGGAGGCTGAATCCCTTCTTCGCCATCTCCTTCTCGAGCCCCAGGTGAAGGTCGGAAATGAGGAGGGTGCTCTGGCTGGGGCTCGTGAAGATGAGAGCGGCGTCGCCGGGTACTATCTTCAGCAAGCTAAGCGATCAGCGGGAGTATCTCTCCCCTGATGAAAGAGCTGAATTCGGACATGTCCATCTTGCTGAAGCCCGTGACGACGCAGTTCCTGGTCACCCCCATCACGTAGCCTGTCTTCGAGCTCTTCAACACGATGTACCACAGCTTGCCGTGAGTGAGATAATCCGAATAGAGCGTTGTGTTTCCGAGGCTCGCTCCGTAGAGCGATAGCTTGTTGATGCTCGGCAGGTCCATATCGTCGAAGAAGATGATCTTCGTATCTTCGAAATTCTTCTCATGGAACTTCCGCAGGGTCTCAGGGTCGATTCTGGCCTCGACGATCTGCCCCAGGCTCAGGAAGACGGCCTTGCTCACTTCATTCGCGATGTTGTTTGCCCTGTTCTTCTTGTCGTACACAATCAGGAAGAGTCTGTCCTTGTAGAGGTTGAAGGAGAACGGGGCCTCGTAGGTCCTCGGGACAGGGACCGCCTTTTCTCTATGCCTCACTACGAAGACCGTATCGAAGGAAAACGTTCCTTCAAGCGTCCCCTTCCCTGCCGTCAGGTCAGTGATCTCCGATAGTAGCTTGAACTCCTGGTCTTCCACTGTGCTCTCCGTCTCGACTCTGAACGCCTTCAACTTCTCCGCGAGCACGTCCATGTCGAAGTTCTCCCTTACCAGGAAGACCTTACCAGCCAGAACCAACTCGAGTCTGCCCCGTCCGCGCCCTTTAATGGACTTTCAGTTGCCCCAGAACTGCCGGGTCGTCACGAACCTGATTTTGGCCTCCAAGAGCTCCCCGTAGAACACCTCCTCGTCATCATGCATCTGGGCCAGGATTCTGGAGGCCGTTTGAGGGCCAATGCCGTAGACAGTCTGGGCCACCACCGCCCTCTTCCCGTACGACAGGACAAGGTCGGCCGCTCTCCTCGCCTTGGACAGCTCGGCCCTCTCCTCTTCGTTGAGCTTCGCCTTGGTCCCTCTCTTCTCAAGAAGACCGATAATCTTGGCTGTGCCCCAGTAGCAAGGCGCCAGCAGCCCTGATTCGCACGAGACACACTTCGGCTCATCCTGCAGATCGCCGACTGTCACCGCGCCCTGGTCGATCCCGCACTTCATGCAGACCAGGCTGACGTCGGTCCCGAAGATGCTCGCCTTCATGCGCTGATAGGACGATCTCCCAAGCGAATCCGGAGCGACCGCCTCCGGGACCTCAAGGTACCTGTACAACAGACTATAGGCTATCGGGGTCGGCCTGTCCCCGGCCCGGAAGGTCTCTACGGTTATCTCGCCTCCAGCGATGAGAGCCAGGATCTTCTTGCTCCTTTCCATGTCAATGAGATCCCTGCCCGTTTCCTGAAGAGCCTCCTCGAAAATCGGGGTCTTCTCGAACCGGGCGGGGAGGGAGCACAGGTTGGGGTGGGCGATCAGCTTTCCGCGTTTGAGGGCTCCAAACCTTTCGGCCACATGCTTGACGCGAGTCGGGAAGGGAAAGTTCCTCTGGACCGCCACCGCGTAGGCCCTCTCGAGCTCCTCCGGCGAGAGGCCCATCAGTTCTTTCGACAGGGCCTTCAGGTCTAGCTCCTCCGTGTCGGTGGTGAGTTCCATCAGAATTCTGTACCCATCCAGCCACCAGACTCTCACCAACCCCCTCCTGGAAAGGAGCTCCTCGAAGACTTGCGCGAAGGTCCTGTTCACCGACTCCCCAAAGCATAGATGCAATACTAGGTACTTCCCGAACCCCTCGAAGAGCACGAGCTTGTCGGACGGGACCGCAGCCCCAATCTTCTTTTGTTCAGCGATTTCGTCAACCACAAGCGCCCTCGCTGCGGCGCTGCCAGGGATCTCCTTGAGCGCCTCCTTGAGCGCCTCCTCGACCGCCTGCTCGCCCCTATCAAGTGCCTCGGAAACGGACCTCCTGAGCCGCCCAGTCTCGAGAGCCAGCTCGAAGGGTATGGGCAGCATCTCCCCATCCCACGTCGCGACCGCGGCCAGGGGGTCTTCCACTGGCGTGACGTAGATCTTCCTGTCGTCCGCAACCTGTTCTATCTGCCACACCTTCCCCTTGCAGATGAAGTGGACTCCCACCTTCGCCTTCAGAATGACGAACTCCTCTCCCAGTATCCCGACGGTCTCGTTCGTCGACACGTCGACGACGAGGTATCTGGTTTCGTCCGGAATCATCGACAGGTTCTCGAAGTAGTATTCTCTCGTCAGCCTCGTCCTCGAAAGCGTCTTGCCGTCGAACCTCACCTTCCTGAGCTCTGACAGGTAGCTCACGGTGCGGTTGAAGGTCTCCTCCTGGAGGTCCCTGAAGGGCGCAGCCTTCCTCACATCCTCCAGCATCACGTTGGATTCCATCGTCTCGAAATCCATCAGATACCCTGCCACCTGGTGGGCGAGGACATCGAGGGAATTGGCATAGGGCCTCGTGGGCTCGATTCTTCCGCGTCCTGCTGACAGGATGCAGGCAGATGACTCGAGGATATCGTCGGCAGAGACGGTCACCAAGACGCCCTTGGATACCCTGCCGAGGCTGTGCCCGCTCCTCCCGACTCGCTGGACCAGCGATGTCACCTGTCTCGGGGACATATACTGCACCACCAGGTCGACTGACCCGATGTCGATCCCGAGCTCCATGGTGCTGGTGCAGTTATGAGTCACGACTCCAGTAACAGCATAATTTTGAGTACCTTCAACCTCAAAATTCACGACGTTGGTCTCCGCTTTCACTGAGCTTACAGCACGTACTTGCGCTATGCCAAACTTACCAAGAATCAAACCGTCGATGAGAGGGGAGTGAAGATACTCGTTAAGTCTGGCTAGCAGCTGCTTTGTTATTCCACGTTTCTGGTTTTCATATTTTGTCGAATACCCAATCTCCTTCCAAAGCCTATATGATGACATACCAAATCGCTTACGTCTCTCTCGGATGTAACTACCCAGACCGTAGTAGGTCGTCGGCTTGTTACCGAGGTTCCGCACTCGCAATCCAGCTGCCTTGAAAGAATAATCTTTGACAAGAGTAAGGAATCTACTCTTCTCGTCGTTGTACACGACGCTAATGCTGTACCCGAGTCCCGAAACACCATTCGTTTTCCATAGTTTTGGCTTGAAACCGAGGGCCAACAAACTGTAAAGCAGGTACTCGCGATTAACAGGATTGAAAGTCGTGAATTGAATCTGTTCCAACCTTGAACCGTCTCTGACCACAATACATCCATCGCCATCCAGATAGGCCGCAAGAATTGCTGCCACAACATTATCAGGAAGTGGCAGCATATTCCACATGTTAGCAAATGAGCTTGCAAGTGGCTTGGACTGGGCCTGTAGCACCAGCCGAGGCCTACTGGATGGAAAACCCGAATCACTGTTCGGGCCACGGTAAGGCGTCCCACTGTAAATTTCTGACAGCAGCGCTTCAACTCTGGCAAGCTTGCATGGGTCGGAATTGAAGAAACGCATATGCCGGTCGCCATCCGACTTCAGAAATCCCAGAAGGTAGCCTAGCCTAGCATCAACCCACGCCGGAAGATGGTACCTTGCTTGGGTTGTGTTGAATTCAGTCAGCTTGGTAAGGTCATTTTCTGTCATTATTGGCTTCAGGGAATTGAATCTTGATACCTTTGAACGAGCCCTTCCCGGAGCTTCGTACCCAAGAGTCCTTATCACTGAATTCCTGACGAACAGGTTCGGACAATCAAGAAGCTGATGGGTTGGGACATCCTTCCCTTGCATTCTCGCGACGGTCACCATTGCATCTCCAGCTTGGATTCTCCCGGCGGGCTTCCATTCGAGACCTGCTGGCCCCAAACATAGAACAGGGTGATTAGGCGTGATTCTTAGTGTCCCAAGTTCGTGCTTTATCTGCAGGAATCCATCAGCAACTCTTTCGTACTTGCGGACGACAGGTTTGAATGCCGTTTTCATCGCCTGGATGTCGTAGGAGAGGATCTCATCTCCATCTTTCACGTTCTTGGCTTGCTTTACGCCTCTGGAAGTGACAATGAGCTCAGCTTCGGGAATACAGACCAGCGCCTTCAGCTGGCCCGCCTTGAACGCCTGCTCGACCCTCTCCCTTTCCTCCCTCGGAAGCGAACCGTGATGGACTCCGACGTCTTTCCTCAGCCTCGCCAGCTTCTCGCCCAGCATCTCCGCCACCGTCCTGCTGTTCACGAAGATCAGGGTCGAGGCGTGCTTCTCGATCAGTTCGTTGATTCTTGTGAGCCTAGCCGCCAGATCGGGCGCGGAGTACGTCTCCCGAGCGGCCGACTGGTTCGATGCGTCGGGCACCGGATACTCGATTTCGTAGGCGAACTCCTTGGGCGTCTCTGCCTTGACCAACGTTCGCCTCCCTTCGCCGAAAAGGAACCTCGCAGCGACATCGGGCGTCCCGACAGTGGCTGACAGCGCGACCAGCTGGTAGCCCGGTGCCACCTTCCTGAGCCTCTGAAGACCGACGCAGAGCTGGACCCCCCGCTTGCTCTCCACGAGGTTGTGCAGCTCGTCCACCACCACGGCCTTCATGTGCGAAAGGTTCTCCCGCATCCTTCGCCCCGGTAGGATGGCCTGCAGGGTCTCAGGAGTGGTCACCAGCACATCGGGCGGGTGGGTGGACTGCCTCGAACGCTGCGACTGGGTGGTGTCCCCGTGCCTGATATCCACGGTCAGGCCCAGCCTTCCGCACCAGATCTGCAATCGCTTCAGCATGTCCCTGTTCAGCGCGCGCATCGGGGTGATGTACAGCAGGGAGATCCCCTCACGGTGCCCGTCTGTCACGAGCCGTCCGAGCAGTGGGAGCAGCGCCGCCTCGGTCTTCCCGGACCCTGTCGGGGCAATGATGAGTACATTCTCTCCGCGGGCAATCAGTGGCCATGCCTGGGTCTGGGGAGGAGTTGGTTCGGTGATGCCGCTCTCAGCGAGCAAGTCTCTCACCTGAGGAGCAAGGGCATCGAGGGACCCTTGATTCAACGGTCGTCCTCGACCCTTTCCGTTCATTTAAGCCCTTGCGGGGGAGGGTCGGCCGAAAGTGTCGCCAGACCCCGCTCACGCGCGCAACCTCTAAATGCCTCCCGCGTCTGTGCAGTCCGAATCTTGTCCAAACGCACCGAGGAGCTCTCGAAAGAGGCTCCAGTTCCTCTGACGACCGTCAAGGAAATCATCCTTGAGAACTTTATGAGCTACGAATACGCGAGGATTCCGTTAAGGGAAGGCCTCAACCTGATAGTCGGCCCGAACGGGGCGGGGAAGTCCTCCGTTCTTCTCGCGATTTCGGTCGCCCTCGGCCAGGCATACACCGAGCGCTCCCGCAAGCTTTCAGACCTGATCAGGCGGGGAAAAGACATCGCAAGAGTCTCGCTCGTTTTCGACAACTCGGCAAAACACGGCAGGCGTCCTATCCCTTATTCGAAGTCTGACACGTTCATGCTCAGCAGGTATCTGCGGCGGGATGGCTCGTACTGGTTCGAGGCGGACTACAAGGAGATAGACAAGAGCGAGGTCGTCAGGCTCCTGAAGGAGTTCGGAATCAACCCAGACAACCTGCTCATCATCATGCATCAGGGCATGATCGAGGAGCTCGGCGCTGTGACACCGCAGGAGAGGTTGAAGATGGTCGAGGAGGCCGTCGGCTTCGCGGAGTTCAGACAGAGAATCCTCCTCGCAGAGCAGGAGCTAGGCGGGCTCATAGGGGAGGAGAGCTCGTTGTTGCAGCTCATCGACAACGCGAACCAGGCGCTCGAGTACTGGAAGCAGGTCTACGACAGGTACCAGGAGAAGAGGAGGCTGATTGAACATCGAGATCTCCTGGGCAAGGAGCTCCTCTGGAGCACAGAGGCGAAGCTGAGCAAGTCCCTCCAATCGGTCGAGGAGAAGATTACGGCGAAGACGAGGGCGCTGGAGGACTTGAAGTCTCAACAGCTGGAGGTGGCGGCTGACGCGGACCAGACTCACCAGACCCTTCTGGACAAGCAGGTCGAGCTCAGGAAGTTCTACTACGCGCTGGTCAGGGCGGAGGCCGAAAAGGCAAAGGATGAATCTGCAAGGAGCGCATTCCAGAGCCTCAAGGAGGACCTTGCCGGGCTCTCGAACACGATAGACGAGCTGCTGTCCCAGGGCACGGACAAGAAGACCAAGCGGTTGAAGGAGCTCGTCGACTACATCACGGGTAAGGGCGCCTCCGCCGAAGCGGACGCACAGAGGCGAAGGACGGAGCTTGACAGGGAGGTCTCTTCGCTTCAACCTGAAATCAGCAGGACCGAGGATTTGATCAGGAGGACGATGGAGAGTCACATCTCATTCCGGGTGAAATCCGAGGTCCTTTCATACAGAATCAAGGTGACGGAGTCGGACCTTCACGACTTGGAAAGGAGTTCTAGGGAGTTCAAGACGGAGCTGGACAGGATGGCGCCCGAGCTCGCTAACGCGGGTACCAGGGTCGAGACTCTACGCCAGCCCTATGAGGTCTCAGAGGAGCTCAAGCTCGTCTCAGCCCACATCCAGAAGATGCAGGACGTGCCTGACGAGGCGGAGAAGATATACAATGATTACTCCGGGAACATCGAGGAGCTCAAGATCAAGCTCGCCCTGCTTCAAGAGAACAAGAAGGCAATGCTCGTCGAGCTGGAATCGAGGAAGAAGGTCTGGAGGGAGGCGATGGAGAACCTCGTGGAATCCGCCGACCCCGCCTACCAGGCCGTCCTCTCTGCGGCCAACGCGAGTGGTTTCATCAAGTTCGAGGAAGGTGCCGACATCGAGGACGCAGGCATCGCGCTCTACGTAGGGTTCCAAGGCGGGTCGCCTACGACTCTTGACCCCTTCACCCAGAGTGGCGGCGAGCGTTCGGTCGCACTGATGGCCTTCATACTCTCCCTTCAGGGGAGGATAGTCTCCCCGATGAGGGCAATGGACGAGTTCGACATTCACATGGACCCCAAGAACAGGGAAGCGATGTTCAAGATGATCCTCTCGCAGATGAAGCAACGCGAAGCGTCCCAGTACCTGGTGATCACTCCTTCAATCCTCACCGTCTTTGACAAGAGCGCCCATGTCATCACCGTCCAAGCGGTCCACGGGGCTTCCGAAGTGAAGGAGCTGAAGTAGAGTGGAAGAGAAGAAGCTCGAGGATTTGCTACGAGTCATCGAACTCTGCCGCGCAGTCGAAACTAGCAGCGCGAACCCCTTCGACGTCGACATAAAGGAGAAGATTCTCCTGTTGAAGAGCAGGCTGCCGGAGTGGCGGTTCCTCGACGAGCTTCTCGTCGACTCAGAGGCTCTGCTAGAGCTCGCCCAAATCGTGAAGCTTCAGGACGAGTGGCTGAAGCACAGGGCTTCGTCGCTGTACATCGACCCTCTTCTGATTCAGCTCAAGGTGAAGCTCCTTCCGAAGGAGGTGCTGATTGAGGCCTTCGTCAAGAGCTGGCACCCTGTCGCACAGGTCGACCAGATTTCGCCGAAGGGCCTGGAGAGGGCATTCGTCTACTGGCGCGACCTCTTGCCCATGGCAGAGCGCTTCAGGGATGAGTTCAGCAACTATGGTGTCAAGCCAGGTGCTGTAGACTACGAGGAGCTCATCTCGCTAGGGGTCTTCACCCAGGACCAGTTCGAGAACAGGTTGAAGGACCTGCACGACGAACTCCTCCAGAAGTCGAACGGGGAGTGGGTCGACTACATGGAATTCATTCAGTCGCCCCGCTTCGAGACCAGGGTGCTAAGGGCCTACCTTCTGGCCTTCCTAATCAGTGAGGGGAGAGCCTCGCTGAGGACCGAGCCTCTGATAGGGAGGGTCTGGACGACGGCCTTGAGCGAGAAGGCGAAGGGCCCGTCCAAATCCGTGGCCATCTCGATAGTGGGTGGAAACTGATGGAGTCGGCAGACAGGGCTCTCCTCGAAAGGAAGGTCAGGAAGGCCTTCCAGGTGCTGGTGCTGCAGCGAGGGAGAAACCCCGGCGTCAAGGGCTGGGAGATGAAGAGGCACCTCGGCAGGGACTACAGGAAAATAGTCGAGGTCCTCTCTGAAGACGTGTCCGCCCTCGGGCTGGAAGTCTTCGAGGTGAAGGGGGCCGACGGAACCGACGACTCGTCCCGGTTCCTCCTCAGGTTCAGGGAGCCGCCCACGGTGAGCGAGGCCGAGACGTCAGGCATCAGGATCGACGACTTGGCGGTCCTCGCCGCAACCATCGCCTTCATCAATTCCAAGCAAGGAAGGGCCGCGCGAAGGGAGGCGGAGCAGTTTCTCCGCGAAAAGTTCCCGAAATGGAGGGTGGAGTACTCTCTGGACAGGTACCTGAAGAGGGGTTACCTCGAACAGGATGACAGGACGATGCTGCACGTCGGCTGGAGGACACGAGCCGAAGTGGACGAGAAGACTCTGATGACCATGATTCTGTCTCGCGCTCAGGACGCCCCCAAGAAGTAGCGACGCCTAAGTGCCTCCCTCTCGCCCTCGATTATTAGCTCGACCAGGTCAGTCCCTTCCTTCCTCATCTTTGCCGCGAGGGTGGCCGCTTCCGCGAGCCTGATTCCCCTCCCTGCGATTAGCATGTCGGCCGGGTGCCCATACTCCTTCCTCAGTTCCGCCGACTTCCTTACAGCTTCGACGAGCCTCAACTTCTTCCCCCTCATGTCCGCCCGGCTCCGAGTTTTCATCGCAAGCGAGAAGACGTTCTCGTAGGAATCCGTCGAAAGACCGATTGCCTCCTTCTCGCAGACTGGGCACTTCAGGAGGCTTTCTAGGTCGCCGACCCGCCTCAGTTCGAGGAAGTTCCAGCAGTTTGTGCAGACAGCTACCACGAAGGTGTCGTTGACCCTCGCCCATGTCGACTGTTTGAGCAGCGCCCTGAGCCTCTCCGGGGAAACTATCTCTCCCCTCCTGCTGATCTCCTCAACCCCTATCCTCGCAATAGGAGAAAGCGCCTCTGATTCTATCAACTTCACTTCGATGGCGCCTGCGTTAATCTTCTCGATTACATCTGCGGACCCAGCCAGGTCCAGGTCGTCGTGGAAGATCATACTCATCGCCTCTTCGTAGACGGGGGTGTCTCTTAACGCCTCGATCAGGCCGGATATCGAAACACTCGCATACTCTGCGTCCTTGGCTATCGCTCCACACTTCTTTCCCGCGTGGATGAGCCGTCTCTTGAAGATCCCGCTCCTCTCCACAGCCTTCTCAGTCGCCATCTTGAGGTCGAGCTTGTGCAGCTCCTCCAGGACTGAGACGACTGCCGATGGAGCCACGTCTGCTTCGATGATTATTCTGTAAGGGTCCTGATGCACGGCGACCGACTGCCCCATCCTTTCAGAGATGAGGTGCCCTATCACCCTTGCCAGCAGCCGGTTCACCTTGTGTCCGAACGCCGCCTGAATCACGATGTATTTGTCCCACCTTTCAATCGTGACCAGTCTTTCCGAGGGAATCGGCAGTTTCGCGGAATGCTGTTCTGCCACCTCTTTGAGTGCGTCCAGAATCAATTCCCGGGAGACCGGGTAGGTCCTACAGATTTCGCCAAGATACTTCTCCCCGTCTCCTTTCTCGATCTCCTCCGCATACCTGCGGCGAATCATCCCGACCTCGGCGGCCACCTCTCTTGGGACCGGGATCTCGTCTCCCACCCAGTTGGGAACCGCTCCCGTGGGGTCCTCTTCCGCCTTCACGTACACCTTGTTGCCGTAGATCTGTTCGATCTTCCAGCACCTCCCAGCCTCCACAAACTTGACGCCCACCTCCCCGTACTCGGAGACGAATGCCTCGTCCAGGGTTCCGACGAAGCTGTCCCCCTCAATCACCAGGTACTGCCTTTCGTCCGGAATCATCGACAGGTTGTCGAAGTAGTACTGGAAGAGAGGCTTGACGTCTCTTGCCCGGAAGACCTTGCCGTCGGATTCGCTGTAGTAGGCCAACCTCGGGTACCTCTCCCTCATGTAAGTCAGGACCTTCTTCAGCTTCTGTCCGTCCATCCCGGAGTAGACGTGACTCCTCTTCAGGAGTGCCTCTAGGTCCCCGAAGTTCCAGTTTCCCTGCTCAATCAAGAGGCCCGCGACCTGGTGGACCGCAACGTCATACGGCTCCATGACGGGCTCCAGTGGTTCGAGCTCTCCCGCCACGGCCTTCCTGCACAGGACCGCAGCCTCGAGCGTGTCGTCCGAATCCTGGGTGATGATCATCCCGTTCGACACCTCTCCGACCCTGTGGCCGCTCCTTCCGACCCTCTGGATCAGTCTGGTCACCTGTCGGGGCGAATTGTACTGAATGACATACTCCAAGAAGCCGATGTCGATTCCTAGCTCCAGGCTGCTCGTGCAGATCACCCCAAGGAGTCTGCCTTCCTTGAGACTTCTCTCGACCGCCTCCCTCGTCGCCTTCGAGAGCGAGCTGTGGTGTATTCCTATGGGGAACTTTGGGTCCCAGACCCTGAACCTGTTGGCGAGCGCCTCCGCTTCAGTCCTTGTGTTGGTGAAGATCAGTACCGACCTGTATCTCTCCACGGTCTCCTTTATCGTCCTCAGCCTCGCGGCCACTTCGGGGAAGGAGTAGATTGCCTCGGCCAGGATTCTGTCCTCTCCCGTCGCCCTCGGCGCGGCGACCTTCAGCGAGAGGCTCTTTTCCACAGGGACCCTGACGACTTCGCAATCCCTCCCGCTGCCGACGAGGAACTTGGCCACCCTTTCGGGCGACCCGACCGTGGCCGATAGCCCCACCATCTGGATCTCGTTCTCAACGACGTCGCGCAACCTCTCCAGTCCTACGCTCAGCTGACTCCCTCTCTTGTCCTCAGCGAGCTCGTGGACTTCGTCCACCACGACCCATCTCAGCTTCGAAAGATTCTGCCTGATTCTTCTCCCGACCAGCAGTATCTGTAGCGTCTCCGGCGTCGTGATCAGGATGTCAGGCGGGGCGAGACTGAGGTTGGTCCTCTCCGCCTGAGAGCTGTCGCCATGCCTCACGCCCAGCCTTATGTCGAAGCGCTTGCACCACCACTGCATCCTCTCGAGCATGTCTCTGTTCAGGGCCCGTAGGGGCGTGATGTACAGCAGCTTCGTTCCCCTCTCCCGTCCTTCGCCCTCCCTGACGAGGGCATCGAGTATCGGGAGAAGCGCGGCCTCGGTCTTCCCGGTCCCCGTCGGCGCCATCAGCAGCGCGTTCTTGCCCGCCCTCACCAGCGGGACCAACTTCATCTGAGGGTCGGTGGGCGTCTCGAACCCTCTCTCCTTCAGCGCCTGAATCAGCGGGGGGGAGAAGAGTTGGAAGACGTTCGGTTCGTTCAAAGGCTGTCCTCCAAACCCATACCCAAGAGAGTGAGCTTCAAAGAATTCCCTGCTGCGAAGAAACCCTCTCGCGGGTTTCTCCTCCAATAAGCTTGCGGTCCATGGGCAGGCTCCGGCTCGCTTCCGGTCTCTCTGCGACCGGGGCCGACTACGCTTAAATAACTACTTATAACATAAGTAATAAAGTCATGATCAGCCCGTATGAGATAGTCTCGAAGTCGGCCCTGCCCGCTCTCAGAGCGATGGTGGCCAGGCGCCTGCAGCTGGACTACAACATGACGCAGCAGCAAGTCGCGGAGGCTCTTGGCATAACCCAGGCATCCGTCAGCAACTACAACCGCAGGACGCGGGGCATGATGGTGAACTTCGAGAGCGACCCGAAGGTTGCGAAGGCCGCAGACATAATTGCCCGCGGACTCTCAGAGAAGGACCCCGACCAAGGGGAATCACTGAAGTCGATGACCGATGTGCTCGACTACATCAGGCTGAACCACCTGATGTGCTCACTCCACCGCGACCTCGAGCCGGGGTTCCAGGTCGAAGGCTGTTACGCGTGCGACGGGGCACTCTTCGGAAAGGGTTTTGACAGACTCAAAGCACTAGCCGGCAACTGAGTTGCAAGCCGACACAAAACCGGATTGGCTAGTCGTAGAGCCTCCAGGTGGTCAGAGCCACCAGGAACTCAAGAATCTGTTCGGAAGGCTTGGTCTTCATACGGTCTGCGAAGAGGCCCACTGTCCCAATGTCCACGAATGCTGGGGAGGTGGGACTGCCACCCTGATGCTTATGGGAGATGTTTGCTCGCGGGCCTGCCGCTTCTGCATGGTCACCCCAGGCAAGCCCGGCGGAGCCCTTGACCGGTTCGAGCCGGAGAACGTCGCTCTCGCCCTCTCGCGAATGGGTCTGAGGTATGTGGTCTTGACCTCGGTCGACCGGGATGACCTTCCCGACGGGGGCGCTGCCCACATTGCTGAGACCATAAGGCTCGTGAAGGAGCGGATCCCCGGTCTTCTGGTTGAGGTTCTCATCCCCGACTTCCAAGACGACCTGGACGCAATCAGGACTGTGGCGGAGGCGAGGCCAGACGTCATCGCACACAACATCGAGACGACGCTTTCGCTGACCCCAAAGGTCAGGGACCCTCGCGCCAACTACTGGCAGTCTCTCTCTGTCTTGAGGAACGCAAAGAAGGTGAACCCACGCGTCTTCACCAAGTCGTCTGTCATGGTGGGACTGGGGGAGACCGAAGAAGAGGTCGTTCTTGCGATGGCCCATCTCCGCAGGGCTGGGGTCGACTTCCTGACAGTCGGGCAGTATCTCCGTCCATCGAGCAGGCACCTTCCTGTGATCGAATACGTGAAACCCTCGCAGTTCGAGCGCTACAGAGCTCTGGGCAAGGAGCTCGGATTCAGGTACGTGGCATCCGGCCCCTTGGTGAGGAGCAGCTACCGGGCCGGCGAGTTCTTCATCCGTTCTTCTCTTGAAAGCGATCTCCGTGAACGCCAGTCTTATATGACCGCCGGCGCAGAAACGCCGGTTTGACCGAGCCGGAGTTCCTGAAGAGCTCGGGCGCCGACGCGATACCGAGAATCTTCAGCGAGACAGACTTCAAGCTCTCGAATGCGGAGGAGGCGCTGTACCGGAGGCTCACACCAGAAGGGACAATCAGGGGGAAGGAGCCGGGCATCAGCCCCGCCCTGCTCAGGAGGCTCTACGAGCAGATGGTCTATGGCAGGGTCTTCGACGAGAAGGCGAGCAACCTATCCACTCTCAGGGAGATTGGGACCTATGCCCCGGAGAAGGGGCAGGAGGGAGCTCAGGTCGGCTTCGTCAACGCCCTGGAAAGGGGGGACTGGTACGTGCCGATGTACAGGGATTCGGTGGGGATGCTAGCGTTTGGCATGCCAGCCTACCAACTGCTCCAATACTGGGGAGGGGACGAGAGGGGCATGCAGATACCTGAAACGCTCAACATGCTCCCCCTTGCAGTCCCGGTTGCGACCCAGCTCCCGCACGCCGTGGGTCTGGCGATGGCCCGATGGCTGCAGGGGGAGAGGTCGGTGACGCTCGCATGCACGGGCGACGGGGGGACATCGAAGGCCGACTTCCATGAATCTCTCAACTTCGCCGGAATCTACGACCTCCCGGTCGTCTTTTGTGTAGAGAACAACCAATGGGCCATCTCGGTCAGGCGAGACCAGCAGACGGCCTCGATGACGATCGCGCAGAAGGCGGTCGCCTACGGTTTCGAAGGAATCTTGGTCGACGGGAACGACGCCATCGCCTCCTATGAAGCGACGAGATACGCAGCGGAGAAGGCCAGGAGGGGAGGAGGGCCCACTCTGCTCGAGTTCTCCACCTACAGGCTCGGCCCGCACACGACGGCGGAACTCGTGTCCAACAAGCTGAAAGCCCCCGAGGAGATCGCCGAGTGGGAGAAGCGTAGCCCGATCACGCGCTTCGAGAAGTACCTCCAGTCGAGGGGACTCCTCGACGACGCAACCAAGGAGGCCGTGGCCCAGGAGGCCCAGAAGAAGATGGCAGAGGCCGTCGCGGCCTACCGCGCTATTCCCGCCCTCGACCCTTCCGTCATGTTCGACTACATGTATTCGTACCCGACGCCTGCGCTCATCGAGCAGCAGGCAGAGGCCTTCGGTGGTCGCCCGAGACAGGAAGAAGAAGCGACAGCAGAGCCCAGCCTCAGGGGCGGAAGGCTGGGTGTGAATATCAGGAACGCCGTCAATATGGCCTTGCGTGAAGGGATGAAACGCGACGGGAAGGTCGTCGTCTTCGGCGAAGATGTCGGAGAGAACGGGGGCGTCTTCCAGGTCACGCGCGGGCTCCAGGATGAGTTCGGCCCGGACAGGGTCTTCGACACCCCGCTCGCAGAACTCGGGATCGCCGGGATGTTCGTGGGTCTTTCGATAGGAGGCATGGTCCCCGTTGCGGAGTTCCAGTTTGACGGCTTCACTCTGCCTGCCTTGGACCAGATCTTCGGACATGTGGCAAGGATGAGGAACAGGACAAGGGGCAGGTACGCGCCCAGGGGCGTCATTCGCTTTCCGTACGGGGCCGGAATCCGGGCGCCGGAGCACCACTCCGATTCGCCCGAGGCGTACTACGCACACACTCCGGGCCTCAAGGTGGTCATCCCGTCCAACCCATTCGACGCGAAAGGACTCCTCTGCTCGGCGTTGCTCGCGTCGGACCCTATCGTATTCATGGAGCCTAAGAGGCTCTATGACTCGCCGAAGATGGAGGTGCCAGAGGAGGAGTACGCCATCCCCATCGGCAAAGCCAGGGTCGTCAGGGAAGGAGCCGACGTGACGCTGGTCTCCTACGGGGCGATGATGGTCCCCACTTTGCAGGCCGTCGATGAGTTGCAGGGCGAGCACTCCGTCTCTGCGGAGGCGATCGACCTGCGCACCGTCTCCCCTCTCGACTTTCCCGCCATCCTGGGCTCGGTCCAGAAGACGGGCAGAATCGTGATCGTCCACGAGGCACCCAGAACTCTCGGCATCGGAGCCGAGATTGCCGCCACAGTGGCAGACAGGGCCCTCGACTACCTGAAGGCTCCGGTGAAGAGGGTCACAGGGTTCGACACGGTCGTGCCACTCGCGAAGATGGAGGATTACTACATCCCCAGCAAGGAGAGGATCGTCAAGGCCGCGGCTGACCTGACCAGATACTAGACTCTCGAAAAACACTAATAGAGTGAGCCGGTCGAGTCGCTCTGACCAGCCGTTGGTCTTTGAGTTCAAGCTTCCTGACATTGGCGAGGGAGTCGCCGAAGGCGAGATCCTGAAGTGGATGGCCAAGGAGGGCGACCAGATCAAGGAGGATCAACCTCTCGTTGAGGTGATGACCGACAAGGTCAACGTGCAGATACCGGCACCCAGAAGCGGCAAGGTCTCCAAGATTATGGTCAAAGCGGGTGACATCGCAAAGGTCGGTCAAACGATCATGGTGATAGACGACGGATCGTCAGGGGCGGCCGCACTGACCACCCCACAGGTCCCGCAAAGTTCTGCGAGACCCACTCCAGCCCAGCAGGAGCAGCCTACTCAGGCATCGCCCGGGGCGCTCGCCACTCCCGCAACGAGGCGACTGGCCAGAGAGCTCGGCGTCGACATCTCCACAGTCAGGGGCTCGGGCCCCCAGGGACGCGTGACGGACGACGACTTGAGACGCGCGGTTGCGGCCCCGAGGGTCGTCCCCTCGGCGCCCGTCCAGGCTCACGTGCCCGCCGCCCTCGGCGCAAGGGAAGAAGTCATCCCGCTCCGGGGGATGAGAAAGATAATCGCCGAGAAGATGGTGAAGTCGAAACAGACCGCGGCCCAAGTCACCCACGTGGACGAGGCCGACATGACCGAGCTCGTCCTCCTCCGCGAGGCCTTCAAGGGAAGCGCGGAAAAGAGAGGCGTCCGCCTGACCTACCTCCCCTTCGTGATCAAGGCGCTCGTGCCCGCGCTGAAGGAGTTCCCGTACGTGAACTCGTCGCTCGACGAGCAGGCAGGAAACATCGTCCTGAAGAAGTATTACAACATCGGAGTCGCCACGGACACCGAACAGGGCCTTGTCGTCCCGGTCGTGAAGGACGTAGACACCAAGGACGTTTTCGAACTGGCGGGCGAGATAGAGAAGCTGGCAGAGAGGGCGAGGAGCGGGCAGCTCGCCCTCGATGAAGTCCGAGGCTCCACGTTTACAATAACAAACGTCGGCGCGATTGGAGGGCTCTTCGCCACGCCCATAATCAACCTCCCCGAGGTGGCAATCCTGGGCCTCCACAAGATTACCAAGCGACCCGTCGTCAGGGACGGCAGGGTAGAGGTGAGAGACATCACCTACCTCTCTCTGTCCTTTGACCACCGTGTCCTCGACGGGGCCTACGCGGCAAGGTTCACCAGCAGGGTCATCGAGACTCTTCAGGACACCAAGAAGCTGCTCGCGGAAGTTATCTGAACTGTGGATCAGCTCAGCAAGGTTTAAGCCATTAAGTCGGACGATGCCGACAGAACCTGCCATGCTCGAAGCGGACCTCACGGTCATCGGAGGCGGGCCCGGTGGCTACACGTGCGCGATCAGGGCCGGCCAGCTCGGCCTGAAGACGGTCATCGTCGAAGCTGACAGGATTGGGGGCGAGTGCCTCAACTACGGATGCATCCCTTCGAAGTCCCTGATTACGGTTGCCAAGCTCTTCGACAGGGTCAGGGAGGCAGAGAAGTTCGGGTTGAAGACCTCTGGGCTGTCTGTCGACTTCGCCCAGATGCAGAAGTGGAAGTCGGAGGTCGTCTCCAAGCTGGTCAGCGGGGTCGAGATGCTTCTGAAGGGCAACCACGTCACGATAATCATGGGAACAGCAGAGGTCGTGGGAACGAACAGAGTTCTAGTCAGGAAGGCGGACGGGCAGGAAGAGATCTCGACGAAGAATCTCGTGATAGCGACGGGCACCGAGACCGTCCAGCTGCCGGGATTGGAGTTCGACGGGGACACGGTGATCGGCTCGAGGGAGGGCCTCGACCTGACGAGCGCCCCGAAGAGGCTCATGATCGTGGGAGGCGGCGCGATCGGGCTGGAGTTTGCCTCGATGTTCCAGAAGCTCGGAAGCGCCGTCACGATTGTCGAAGTGATGGACCAGCTAATGCCCGGCAGCGACCCCGAGGTCGTTCGGGTGGTCCAGCGCAAGTTCGAAGGGAGGGGCGTCAGGATCCATCTGAAGTCCAAGGTCTCCAAGGTCTCCAAGGGAGCGTCGGGCGTGAATGTCGAAGTGGAAACCCCGGACGGGACTGTGGCCGTGGAAGTCGACAAGGTCCTGGTCAGCGTGGGGCGCAAGCCCAGGACCGGGAGGATGAACCTCCAGGCAATCGGGGTCGAGACAGACCAAAGGGGATTCATCGTGACCGACGACAGGATGCAGACGTCGGCCCGCTGGGTCTACGCCATAGGCGACGTGCGCGGCCCGCCGTTGCTGGCCCACAAGGCATCGAAGGAGGGTCTGGTCGCCGCAGAGTGCGTCGCCGGTCTGCCAAGCGCCGCAGACTGGAAGGTGATTCCCGACGCTGTCTTCTGCGACCCGGAGGTCGCCAGCGCAGGCCTCACTGAAGCGAAGGCCGTCCAAGCTGGCTACAGCGTGAAGAGGACTAGGTTCCAGTTCGCTGCTCTGGGCAGGGCCCTTTCCAGTGGAGAGGGCGAGGGGTTCGTCAAGGTCGTCTCGAAGGCGGACGACGGCCTCGTCCTCGGCGTCCAGATCGTCGGCCCGGAGGCCTCCAACTTGATCAGCGAGGCGGCTCTCGCGATCGAGATGGGCGCCACGGTAGAGGACATCGCCCTGACTATCCATCCTCATCCGACACTCTCTGAAGCGATCATGGAGGCATCCGAGTCGGCAGCGGGGAAGCCGATTCACCAGTTGAGGATATGACTGGAGCACTCCTCGACCTCGGCAGGATGGAGTACGGAACCGCGCTTGAGCTCCAGAGAGGGCTCGCGGGTCGGAGGGCGAGGGGAGACGTCCCGGACCTCCTGATACTCCTAGAACACGACCACGTGATCACGCTGGGGAGAAAGACGTCGCCGGACAACTTCGGGCCCCGGGGTGTTCCTGTCTTTCAGGTCGAGCGGGGAGGTGACGCCACATACCACGGCCCTGGACAGCTCGTGGGCTACCCTATCCTCTTGCTGGAAGACCACGACGTGCGCAGGCACGTCAGGAACATGGAGGAAGCCGTCATAAGGGCAGCGCGCAGGTTTGGCGTAGAAGGCGAGAGGCTGGAAGGTCACCCCGGGGTCTGGGTTCGGGGCAAGAAGCTCGCCTCCGTCGGGGTAACGGTGACCAACTGGGTGACCTACCACGGGTTCGCTCTGAACGTCAACACGGATTTGTCATACTTCAGTCTGATCAGGCCCTGCGGCCTCGACCCTCAGTTGATGACCTCGATGGAACGGCTCAGGGGGGAGAGGGTCCCCTTCGAGGAGGTGAAGGAGGCCGTCGGGGCCGAGTTTTCTTCGGTGTCGGGCCGAGCCTTCGTGCCTCGGAGCCTCGAAAGCCTTGCCGAGCCTGGAAACGTTAAGTAGAGCAGTGGGTGGCTCGGGCCGAGATGCCCAAGGAAGCCGCGCCAAAGGTCACATACGTAACCCTCTTCGCCGACGAGAGCCTCCACCCGAAGTTCGAGGCAGCGCTGAAACGGTTCAAGCCGAAGCTCGGCAGCCGCTACCCGATGTTCATAGGAGGAAAGAAGGTCTGGTCGGAAGCAGGCGAGTTCGAACACAGGAGCCCCATCGACGCCTCGATTGTGGTGGGGAAGTTCCAGGTCGGCACGCGGGAGCATGCGGTCGATGCGATAGCCTCAGCGAAGGAGGGTTTCGAGGTCTGGAGTTCGAAGCCTTGGCAGGAGCGGGTCAGGGTGATGGAGAGGTACGCCAAGCTCGTCGACGAAAGAAAGTTCGAGATAGCCATAGCGATAACCTACGAGGTCGGTAAGAACCGGCTCGAAGCGCTTGCGGAAGCGTGGGAGGCCGTAGACTCCGTGAAGTACTGTGCGAAGATTATGAGGGATGAGAAAGGCTACGTCACCAAGATGGGACCCGGAGGGCCGGGAGAGCATACGCTCGTCCTGGGCAAGCCTTACGGTGTCTGGCCCGTCATCTCTCCGTTCAACTTCCCGTTCATGCTCGCCAGCGGGATGGCCTTGGGTGCTCTGATCACGGGCAACTCGATCATCCTGAAACCGACGAGCGAGGCGCCCCTGACCGGCCTGATGCTCTACGAGGCCTTCAGCGATGCGGGCGTCCCCACGGGTGCGGTCAACTTCGTCACCGGTCCGGGGGCCAACTTCGAGGATGAATTCGTCTCGAACCCCGACGTCGCCGGTATCGCCTTCACGGGTTCGAGGGAAGTCGGAATGCGCCTCCACAGGAGGTTCCTCACAGGCCAGCCCTATCCGAAGCCCATGCTGCTCGAAATGGGTAGCAAGAATCCCACGATAGTCACCGCAAAGGCTGACATCACGAAGGCGGTTGAAGGGACGGTCAGAGCGGCTTACGGCTACGGAGGCCAGAAGTGCAGCGCGACCTCCCGTCTTTATCTCCAGAAGGACATCGCACGCGAGTTCCTCGACGCGCTGAGTGACCGGGTCGACAAACTGGTCGTCGGCGATCCGCGCGACAAAGATGTCTTCATGGGGCCTGTCATCAACGAAGCGGCGGTCGCGAGGTTCGAGGCGGCGGTTGATGAGGCCAAGTCCGCGGGCGGCAAGGTCCTGATCGGAGGGACTGTAATGAAGGATGGCGGACTTGCAAGAGGATACTACGTCTCGCCGACGGTCGTGACCGGTCTCCCGCGCGGCCACAGACTCTTCAAGGATGAGCTTTTCATCCCGTTCGTCGTCGTCGACGAATTCTCAACTGTGGAAGAAGCAATAGCGGAGGCCAACGACACGGAATACGGTCTCACGGCCGGCATCTTCTCCAAAGACAAAGGGGAGGTCAAGAAGTTCTTCGACGGTATTAGGTTCGGGGTAGCATACGCCAACAGAGGGGGCGGCTCAACGACAGGCGCGTGGCCCGGAGCACAGTCCTTCACAGGCTGGAACGCGAGCGGCGCTACCGGGAGGGGGATCGGCGGACCCAACTACCTGCTCAACTTCCTCCGCGATCAGTCTCAGACGACGGTCAGCTGACCACACAGGCACCAGGCACAACGGAAGAGTGACGAACGGGTCCGGCGACCACCGGGCTGACTGTCCATTCGGCCTCTTTCCTGTCGGCTTACCTTTGCAAAGTGACTACATAGACTATCGAGAAGACGACGATCTTCACGAACGGATCAGGTTCGAACCGGTCACTTCAACGGGACGTAGAGGCTCGAGCGGCTAGAGCCGATGCCCGGCGTCCCGTGAACTACCTTCTTGTTGGTGATCACGAACTCGCCCAGGTACCTGCCTATCATTTCGGGTTTCACTTCGAGGGGCACGAACTCCTTCCCATTGTGGACCCCTATTGTGAGCCCCACCATCGACGGCAGAACTATCATGTCCCTTGCGTGAGTCTTGATCTGTCCCTGCAGCCTTCCTTCCTTAATCGCCCTCGCATCCTCCAGTATCTTCCTCTTCTCTTCGGAGACCCCCCTGTTGAGCGACCTCCTGGCCCTGGAGGGCAGCAATTCAAGGAGCGCCTCCGTGGACATCGAGCTGAGCTCCTCGATCGACCGCCCCCTGTACCTGAACTCCTTCGGCAACTACTTTACCTCCGCGCTCGCCCTAGCCAATCTCTTCCTTCCGGTCTTTCTCGGCGCTATTAACCCTACCTTCCTCCCAGGCGGGGCGTTTCTCGACGTGCTGGTCGACTTGCCCGGATGCTGGTGTCTTCCTCCACCGAATGGATGGTAGACGGCGGCCATCGCTATCCCTCTCATGCGCGGATAGACTCTGCCAGACGCCCTCATGGCGTGGTGCCTCGCGCCCGCCGTCAGGAATGGCTTCTCGCGCCTTCCACCTCCGGCGATTTCGCCAACCATCGCCCTGCACCTGTCGTCGATCAGAATGTTCTTGCCGGACGGCAGCTTGATGATCGCCTTTTCGTTGGCCTTCGAGAAAAGGACCGCCGAGGTGCCCGAGGCCCTCACCAACTTACCCCCATCTCCCTGCCTCAGCTCGATGTTGGAGATCCTCGTGCCCTCCGGAATCTGTGACAAAGGCATCATGTTTCCGGGGACCGGGGCAGCTCCCGCCCCCATCGAAAGTTGCTTCCCCACCGACAGTCCGGCGACAGCCGGGAGGTAGGCGAACCTGTGGTTACCATATGCTATCTGCGCGAGCGGAGCCGATCTGCCTCTCTCGTCCATGAGAGCTGTGACCGTCGCAGTCCCCTCTGAATCGGGTCCGATTCTCGGGTACCTTACCGGGGCAATCTTACCCTTGATTGGGGCTCTGAACTGGATGCCAGCCTTTCCTCTTCTGCGTTGAAGGATTCTCTTTCCCAATTTCTACACCAGGCCCAGCTTCGTCGCCAGCTCCGCGGCCTTCTTCTCCTCTAGGAGCCTGACAAAAGCCTTCTTCCCCTTTACCGTCCTCTCAGTGTTGACCGCCGCCACCTTCATCTCGTACAGCGCTTCGAAGGCTCTTGCTATCTGCGACTTCGATGCCTTGTCGTCGACCAGGAAGCAGAGCTTGTTCTCCTTCTCGATCTGGTCGAAGGTCCTCTCAGTGACGTAGGGCCGCCTCAGAAGCTTCTGCGCGTCTTCAAGACGCATGTGAAGATTCTACCTCCGTTTCTCTTGCGCTTAGAGTCCCCAATGCCGATTCAGTCCACAGCGTCAATCTTCCGGGAACGCCCCCCGGCGCGAGGTCCATCACGCTAAGACTGTCCACCCTCGCGACTCCGACTCCCGGGATGCCGCCTGCCGCCTTGCCGACCCCTCTGTCGTTGGTCACCACGATCAGTGGTCCGACCCTGGTCCGGTACACTCGCCCGCGGAGCCTCGACTTCCCGGTTCTCCTCTTCGATCCCTCGTCGACCCGCTTCAGTTCTGCGCCGAGCTCCATCTTCCCCAGGAACGACATCAGTTCTGTGGTCTTCTCCAAGGTCTCTATGTCGTCTGTGACCACGAGCGGCAGTTCGAGCTTCTTGACTCGATGACCGCGTGCCTTCACGGCCTCGAGGCTCGCGGTGTATGCGATGGCCGAGTCCGTCGCCAGGCGCCTCTCCTTCCTGTTGATGCCAAGATAAATCACCTTTTCTGACCTCGGCGGATGGGCCAGGCGCCCTTTCACTACGCTTGCGACACCTCCGGCTAATCCACCCCTGGAGTACCTCTCCCCCTTCACCCTGGGGATTCTGGACCTTCCTGTGCCCGTCGGGGGGCTGTGTGTCTCAGCCGTCGTCCTCTCGCCCGCCATCGGGTCCCTGCCCTTAGGCTGGAATCCATGAGAGCCAACGAGCCAAAACGCCCGTTTGACCAGGTCAGGCCTCAGTTGCGTGGAGAAGACTTCAGGGACATCGATCTTCCCTCCCGGCTTACCATCCAGACCAACGACTTCTGTCTTCATCTAGCTCATCTTCCTATCATCGGACTCAGCTCGACGACCTGAGGCGGCGCCTGACTCTTCGTGACCCCTCTCGCCCTGAATCTGACCATCACGAACCTTCGGGCCGGACCTGGCACGGAACCTCTGAGGACCGCATAGTCGCCCCTCACCTCGCCGAAGTGTAGGAAGCCGCCAGCAGGGGTTATCGGCTTCTCGGCAGCGTTCGCCGCCAGCAGGATCCTCTTTCCGGTCTCTGTCCTCTGGTGGAACCCCATCTGCCCCGCTCTGGCAATCGTGTACATGACCGCTGCGGGGTGCCAGGGGCCTATCACTCCTACGGCTCTGACGCTCTTCCTAGACTTGTGCTGCTTCCTCTTGACCCCGAACCGAGTGACCGGACCCTCGAACCCTTTGCCTTTCGTAATCCCCAGCACATCGACGTACATGCCAGCCTTGAAGACGTCCGCAAATCTCACTTTCTTCCCGATCAACCCAAGAACATAATCTGCCTGTGACTTCACGTCCGCTCCCGCAACCCCGACCTCCATCACGATGGGCTCCTTCTGGGAGAGCCCGACGTCGTGAGGGACCGTCGAAATCATCGCGGCTACGCGCCTGGCGCGTTGTAGCGGGAGTTTCTCCGACGTCTGACCCGCTGCCTTCACATCCGCGATCGGCAGGTCGCGTCCGTCCTCATGACTGTAGAGGCGCAGCCCGACCACCTCAGCCTCCGGCAGCGACAGCACGCTGGACATGTTGAATAACGGCTTGCCGAAGTTCGGGGTCTTTGCCCTGTCGTCGACCGTGATGACGTGAATCGTGCCTGCCTTGAATGCCGGGAACCCTAGGATTGTGGGCTTCTCGCTTTCGATCTTGGGCCAGGTCCTTATCCTTGGGAGTAGGCTCTTGGCACGCCCTCTAGGCCTGTACGCAAGACTTCCTCTGCGTGGCGCGCTATGCTTGCGGTGACCCAACTCACGCTAACCTTTCCCGAACCCCGTTTCTCGGTTTGCACTTAAGCTTTCTCAGACCACGAGCGTATTTATGAGGTTGAGACCGGCGAAGATTGCCTCTTCTGCCCTCACGGTTTCTACGTGCTGGTCCGCGAAGAGGTTCACCACATAGTCGGACTTCCGTGCCAGCTCGGGACCGACAATGTCAAAGAGGCCTCTTGAGGGTGAACCAAAGATGAGCTTCACACCCCCGGCCTTGAGGACTGCGCTCCTCAGGCTGGGGATCAGCGACTGGAGTGAGTTCCCGAACCTCGAGGTAGCCACCCTGAGCGCGAACCTCTGATCGGAGAAGACTTCCTCCACCGTGCTGGTCTCGACGGAATAGCCCCAGTATTCGTTGACTTGGTCCCGCGGAATCAACTCCGCGGCCAGCGGAGCCGTGGACGCGATCCTGACCGTCACTCTTCGGTTAGCCCCAATCCTTCCCTGGAATCGAGGGTTCTTGTCGAGGCCGATGTCGACGGTCCCGTCTGAGTTGGTGATTCCCTCCCTCACGTCTCCCACGACGAGCTTCTCCAACGGCACCTTGGGCTTGTGTGAGGGTATCCGCAGAGGGGGAAGGAGGCCGGCGTACCTGAGCATATCGTCAAGGGGGTACAGCCTCCTCCGGAGGTACTGGGGGGTTTCGAGGTACTCCAGCACCTTTGTGATCAGCGTCGGCTCGCCGCGTCTCTTGTCGTCCCTGAAGACCTGGATGACGTCGACGCCGTAGATGGAACAGGCTCTCGCGATCAGGCCCAGCTTGGCAGTCTTGTCCCTGGGCGCGTCCCTTTCTTCTAGCACCGTGTCGGGGAAGGCCACTGCGAGCTGCCTTCCAAGGAGAGCCATCGAACCAGGAGTCTCTCTCCTGCGTTAATTCAGCTTTCTGCAAGGAAGCGAGTTCGGTTCGATACACAGATGAACAGAGCTCGGTAGGGATTGGACTCGTGGAACCGAAGGGGGGGAAACGAAAGAAGAGGATCAACTGGGTCTATTCGGTCTTCCCGGTCGCGCTTGCCACTGGCCCGCTGAGCACGCTGATTCAGCTGTACCTCATCGAACTGAACGGGGTCACCCTGGGCACCATCTACAGCGGTCTGGCTATCGCCATCTTCAACGGGGTCAGCATCCCTGCCGCGATCTTCTGGGGCTTTACGACCGACAGGCTGCACAGCCGCCGAGGTCTCATAGCGGCCAGCTATGCGGTCATGGCGGTGGTGCTCGTCTCGTTCTATTTCGACAGGTCGACCGCCGGGACGATCGCCACGTACTCGGTCTTCTCCTTCGTCTCTGTGGCCTCTGCGACGCCGCTCAACCTCCTGATCATGGAGACTGAGGAGAAGGGGAAGTGGGCGAGCGCCTTCGCCAAGCTCTCCATGATGTCGAGTGTCGGATACGTCGGCGGTCTCGTCTTGAGCACGCTGTGGTCAGAGAAGTTCTCACTGATTCTGCTTTCGGTCCCATTAGGTTTCTGCGCCTTGGCCTCGGCGGCCCTCTCGGTAATCACCATCGCAGAGCCCGCCTTCATCCTCGAAAGGGAGAACGTCGCCATGAGGAGATCGAGCTTCTTCAACAGGCTGCTCACCCTCCCGGTCTTCTTCATCAGAGCACCGAAGGCCTCGGACTTCACGAGGGTCTTCAGAGGGCTCCGTTCGAGTCTCACCAGCTACGTCCCGCTCTTCTACATATCCACGGTCCTGTTCTATCTGTCCAGCGGCCTCTTCAACACCTCCTTTGTGCCAGCCATGTCCGCCTTCTCCATCACAGAAGTCGAGACCTTTGCGGTCATCCTGGCCGGGGCGGTGGCCCAGACCCTTGCCTTCCAGGGGGCCGGGCGTTACGTGAGCGCTCAGTCGCTGGTGACGACCAGCGCCCAGGGGCTGCTCCTCCGCGGATGGTCCTACATCGTGATCGGGGCGGCCGCGCTGCTCCTGGCTGGACCCTTGTTCATCGTTCCGGCCCTCGTCATGTACCCGATTGCCGGCGGGATAGCCTTCGCAGTCTACTACACCTCTTCGAACACGATGATGTTCAACACCGTCCAGAGGAAGAACCCCGGTGCGGCTCTCGGCGTCTATTCGGCGGTCGTCGGAATAGCCACCATGGGAGGGTCCCTCGCGTCAGGGTTCATTTCGGTGTACCTTGGATTCTACACGACCTTCGTGCTCGCCGGAGTCCTTCTCTTCGCGGCGGTCTGGATCGTCGCGCGACTGCCGAAGTCGCCAGGCACTGATTCGGGGTCCCACCAGTAGACGCCAAGAAGCGCTCTTCTAAAATATCGGTCGTCTCGACGTCCGACCGAAATTGGTAAGCAAGCGATTCAGGGTCGCAGCACGGGTGAGCAGTTCGAACCTTCGGGCCATCAAGCCCGTTCTGGAGCAGCTCATCAAGACGGGCTCCGTCAGAGAGGCAGAAGGCGAGTTCATCGTCGAGGCAGAGATGGAAGGCGACAGCGCAAAGGAGTTGAACCGCCTCACTCTTTCCGCATTGAGAAGAGTGGAGAAGAGGACGCGGCTGCGCTCCGAGTGGACCTCCGAGAACGGAAGGACGCAGAAGTTCTTCGACTACGTCCTGAAGAAGACGACCAAGACCAACCCCTCATCATAGGCTGTTCAATCTTGGGCGAATCATCAAGCAGCGCGGCGACAACTGGGACGGTCGGCGTCGTGTCAGCTGCCGAACGGCGTTATCGCAACGTCGCAATCATCGTCGTCATGTTGGGGGTGTCGATGAGCGGCATCGACACCTCGGCGGTCGTCCTCGGCTTGCCGCGCATGACGCTTGACCTCAACTACCCGCTCATCAACATGGTGTGGGTAATCATGGCATACCTTCTCGTGATTACGATACTCGGCACCCAGGTCGGCAGGCTGGGCGACATGTTCGGCAGGGTCAGGATGTACAACCTAGGGTTCGCCTCGTTCACCATAGGCTCACTGCTGTGCGGCCTCTCGGCCAGCGGGCCCCAGCTCATCGGCTTCCGCGTGGTCCAGGGGCTGGGCGGTGCCCTGATCTACTCGAACAGCGGGGCGATCATCGCCGACACCTTCCCGCAGAACGAGAGGGGGAAGGCATACGGAATCACGGGGACGGGCTATTCGCTGGGCGCGATACTGGGAATCCTCGTCGGCGGCGCCTTCGTGACCTTCCTGAGCTGGCGCTATATCTTCTTCATCAACCTCCCCATCGGGGTCGTCGCAACCGCCGTAGGTTTCCTGATGCTGAGGGAACGCTCCCCAAGAATCAAGGCTAGGTTCGACATCGGTGGGATGACCATTCTGGGCGCTTCGCTCTTCTTCCTGCTTTTTGGATTGACCAACATCACGGGGTCGGGTTTCGCTCCGGAGTATGCCGCCGAAGTCGTGGTAGGCCTCGCGTTGCTGCCCGCATTCGTCGTATACGAAAGATGGTACTCTTCCCCGCTGCTCGACCTCTCCTTGCTGAAGCAGAGAGTCCTGACCGCGTCTATCTTCGCGGCCTTCCTTCAGTCGCTGGCCAGTTTCGCCGTACTGTTTCTGGTTGTCATGTATCTGCAGGGGGTGCGCGGGATGGCTCCCTGGAACGCTTCGCTGCTGCTCGTACCAGGCTACATACTCGGCGGAATGGTCGCGCCATTCTCGGGGAGACTGTCTGACAGGATGGGTGCCCGCGTCGTGGCATCGACCGGGCTCGCTCTGCAGGCTTGCGGCTTTCTGGTCTATCTTACACTTGGTTTGGCGACCTCGACGTACGTCGTAATACTCGGTGCCATCCTCAACGGAGCCGGGAGCAGCACATTCTTCCCCGCCAACAACAGCGCTGTCATGGCGAGCGCCCCGAGTCGGTCCTACGGCGTAGTCTCTGGCCTGCTCCGGACGTTCTCCAACATAGGCATGGTCTGCAGCTTCGCCGCCGCCCTGTTGGTCGCTTCCCTGTCAATGACGCGTCAGTTGGCCTTCCAAATCTTCCTCGGTGCGGGGTTCCAAAGCCCGCTCTCATCGCAGCTCTCTTCGGCCTTCGTGAATGGAATGCATGCAGCCTTGGCCGGGTCCATATCGGTGATCATCGTCGCCCTGATCCTGTCAGTCCTGCGGGGGAAGGAGGCGCGTACGTTGAAGCCTCCAGCAACGGTGTGAAGATAGAAGGCTCTCGGTGGAGTCTACCTCACGACAGATGGGGGCCGGCTACTCACAGCCATTCAAAGGAAGGGTTCTGAACCAATAGTGGTGTGGACCGGGGGGAGTCCATTTAACTAGTCAAGTGGAACTTCGAACGGTGTTTTCTTGATCTCACACATCCCCTTGTGGGGACGTAGCCCGGCTAGTAAAACATCAGACGTAAAACCTAGCTCTTCGATCTATTACTCTCTCGCTGAGCGGACTTGTGGAGTCGGTGTAGCTCGGCAATCTTATCCTTGTATTCTTTCTTCTTCTTCTTGTTTCCTTGCACGCGCGCTTGGTCGTATA
>Ga0181527_1000682_pt1 | contig 38471 bp, 29 predicted proteins | sample PEATcosm2014_Bin_30_FD_119762 | JGI IMG/M metagenome (GOLD analysis project Ga0181527, IMG submission 119762) | Peatland microbial communities from MTU Mesocosm Facility, Houghton, MI, USA - PEATcosm2014_Bin06_60_metaG | ecosystem: Environmental > Terrestrial > Soil > Wetlands > Peat | place...
AGCGAAGAAGGATAATCCCCCGTCCCCTCCCCGCAGCCGCGCCGGGGTGGCCGAGCGGCCAAAGGCGGCAGACTCAAGATCTGCTCTCGCAGGAGTTCCCAGGTTCGAATCCTGGCCCCGGCATTGAAACTCTTTTCATATCCTAGTCAGTTCTCCCTCGAGCGTGACCGAATTAGCCCGACCCGCGCCGGACCCCCTCTCCGACGTCCACATGATCGGTCAGGTGATCGCGAACCGGCTCCAGCTGCTCGAGTCGGACCGACCCCTCCCTGGCGAGAGGCCCTTGTCCCGAGAAGCCCGCGACGCGATCCTGGAGTTCGTCCGTGCCAAAAAGGGCGAGGTCAGCGACCTTCGTTTCCGGACCTACCTGGTCCGACTGCCCCAGGTAGCGGCGCGTCTGGGAGAGGAGTTCCTCCGACCCACGAAGAACACCTCATCGCGGTTCAAGGAGGCGTTCCCGGAGAAGAAGCACCCGGGGGACTCGAAGGGGTACGAACAGTCCTCCCGGGAGGGCTCCTGGTACGTTGCACGGGCATTCTGGGCATGGTGGTTCGACCGGAAGGACGAAGACATCCCAAGGTTCCTCAGGATCAAGTTCCCGAAGAATGGGCATCAGAAGATCCGGTCCGACTCGCTCCTATCACGGGACGATGTCCTCCGGATCGCGTCGCAGGCGCTCAACCAGCGGGACAAGGCCTGGATCTGGTGCCTCTACCAGTCACGCCTCCGACCGGGGGAGCTGTTCGGCCTCCGTCTCGGCGATGTAGTGCTCCACGAAGGGTACATCGAGCTCCTTCCCCATCGGGAGAAAGGGAGCGACGACCGACCAGCCCCGGTCTATGAGGACGCCGTGCCGGCGTTGCTCGCCTGGCTCGACAGCCACCCGAGGAAAGGGGACCGTGAAGCTCCCCTCTGGGTCGGCATCCACGGCTCCGGTCAGGGACGGCCGATCAGCTTCCGGTCGATGTACAACATCACCGTCCATGCCGCCCGCCGGGCCAAGCTCGACAAGCCGGCCTACCCCTACGCATTCCGCCATGCTGGGATCACCGAACTGGCGAAGGACCCACGCATCTCCACAGCCGTGCTAGCCGCTGCCGCCGGATGGGTCCCGGGTTCCCGTCGGGCCCAGACGTACGTCCACCTCGCGAACAAGGACGTCACCGCGGCGTTGAATCTGAAGTACGGGATCGAGCCCGACACCGAGGACAACGCGCTGCCCGCGGCTCATCCTCCGCGGCATTGCGGTAGGTGCCGAACAGTGAACCGACCGAACGCGAGCTTTTGCACCACTTGCGGAGGGCCTCTCGACCTCACTGCACTCCAAGAGCGGGATGCGGAGGAACTGAAGGAGCGTCACATCTACGCGGCGATGTTCCCCCGAGGACCCGGCCGATCGGAGCTTCGCGAGGCCACCGCCTTCCTGGAGAAGACTGTGTCTGATATTCTTCGGAGAGAAGGGATTGCGGCCGATCAGTCACCCGGGGCTGAGCCGAATTCCCGTAGAATTACACGAAAGCGCACCGTACAACGACGCGCAGATTCCCTGTCCTCACCCGACCGTATGACCAGCGCCTCTAACCAACATCGCAGACCGCCCACGCGGACCCGTCCAGCGACAGCCGCGCGTTCTGGTTGACCGAGTTAACGCCGGCCGATCCCGTTCAACTCCCTCGTCGATTTTTGTCGCGGAGCTACGCTCAATGCCTGTTGCACCCACCGGTCAATCCTGGGCGCAATTGTCAGTACTGCCAACGAACCATGCCGAGAATTTGGTGTGATTGGCGTTGCAACTTTTCCTAAACCTGACGGCGTCGCCAGAAAGGTGTGGTGGTACCGTATTACCTGGAAGGCGTTGGCACTTGCCGAGTGAGTCTACGGTGGCCGAGGAGCGAACGCATGTCCTAGAGGAGTGGGACGCAGACGCTCGACCGCTCGCAATTGTCACTCTCGAGGGCGGATTTCGTAGAGTAACCGCCATTCACGACTACCCTGACAAGCCTACGAAGGGGGCATCGCGCCCACTGTACCTCTGCTGCGACGACGAGTCGGACTACGTGGTCAAGTTCCCAATGCCCCAATGGCCTCGTTCGCAGTTCAATGAGGTGATTGGTGCGGGTCTCCTTCGGCAGATGGACGCTCCCGCTCCTGACGCAGTCATCGTAACCATACCCCCCGAGCTCGTGGCCGCTTCCACGGTCCTCCAACAGAGACATGTTGTCGCGGGGGATTACTTCGGAACGATACGGATGCCGAATCCGCTAGACCTGTCTGACGCGATCTCCAAAAAACTCCGGCCGTCGATGATTGTCAACAGAACTGAAGTGGCAGGGATCATTGCCTTCGATAACTGGGTCAAGAACACTGACCGAAACGATGGTAACGCGCTGCTCGTCAGCTCGCCGGGTCACAATCAGCCAAGTTTCAGGTTGGTAGCCATTGATTCTGGCCTGATTCTGACAGGACACGCGTGGACGCGGGAGTCGCTGCAAGCGGCAGCGTCGGACAGGAGTATCGCACCATGTCACTCGTTCTTGGTGGGTTGCGTTTGGGGCAGAGAAGAATTCATTCCATACTGCCAAGCAGTCGAACACATCACAGAGTCATCTATCCGAGACGTGACCTCCTGGATTCCCTCGGCTTGGAGCTTTCCTGAGCCCGACCGCGAAGCCGTAATCGGCTTCCTTTCGGCCAGAAGGAGTATTATTGGTGAAGTACTCAAGGCATTTCCGTTTACTCCCGATATGGAACCCCCTGCATGAGCGGTTCGCAGCACGCGATGCGATATTCTGTCGTGAGAGTCGTCCCAGACCCCATTCGGGACGAACCGGTTAACGTCGGGGTACTTCTACAAGACCTAACGACAGGAGAGGCTTCCGTAAGATTCGTCAAGAATGTCGAGAGACTCCGGACCTATACAGGCGAGGACATCGATACTTCAACCGTAGACTTCGCCCTGGCAACAATCAAGGATCTCGTTGGTTCTCGCCATTCAGAGCCGGACTTCATCGAGCGCTTGTCCCGTCAATACACACAGCTGGTGCAGTTTTCTACCATCGCCGGCAGCGTCGCTTCCGATCTTCAGGACGAACTGGATGCGTTATACGAACGATTCGTGAGTCTCGAGAGCCGCGGAAGGCGGGGGAAGTACGTGGCGATTACTCGAAAGAAACTCGTCGCGCGCGTCCGGCAGGCTTTGGAAGCCCAAAGCATAGAGACTGAGATAAGACGAAGAGTCGATGGGCTGTTAGGGAGTTTCGTTTTTGATTTCGTGATCGATCGTGAGCGATATTCGTCACTTCAGTGCATCTCTCTCGCCGGTGACATCGATCAATCTACTGAAGAAGTCAAGGCACTGGCATACAGCGTAAGGGACATCCGTAATCGGGGTCAGAAATTCTCTGAGCGTCGGGTGGCAGAGTTCTCGCTAACCTCACTAATCGCCCCCCCGCCTGTTGAAACGGAAGCTACCTCTTCTGTCAGACGAATTCTAGCCGATGTCGGCGATATCGGTGACTCGGAGCAAGAGTTCGATCGAGCCCTACAATCGTTCGCGAACGCCTGACCTCCAGCCGTTGGTGACTTCTCCAATCTACCGCTCGGTGCAACAACTGTTGCACCCTGGCGACTCTCCCTGTCCTGGTAGACTGACACTCACGGCCCAGCCGACGCCAAACAGTATACCGAGAAGGAGGGCCGATCCGACGGCGAAGGCATAGCAGCGTAACCTCCCCGATGCGCGATGTCGTGCGGTCGTCGGGCGAAGTCTCTTGGTACAGGCCTCCAATACCAAGAAGGACCCACTATGGGCCGTCATTATCTCGATTCTTGAACTGAGGTGTGCACTTGGAAGAATCCTATGCCAGTCGACCGGAGTCAAAACTCACACGCCTACGAGAATTTGGTAGAGCATCTGTTCCTCGCGGACCTCCTCCGCCATATGTGGTACGATCGTGGGGAAGTGGTCGAAGTCGCGAAAGCCCAAGTCGACTCGTGGGGCTATGATCTCGTGCTAACCGCGCAAGGGAAGACTCGCCACGTCCAGCTGAAGACGAGCGTCCCCGCGAGTGTCAACGAACTCTTGGTTAACCGGGAGGGGGGCTGTATCGTGGCCGCGTTGCCAAAGGGGAGGGCACAGCGGGTCTTCTATCGGATTTGGGAGGCTAGGACCGACATTTCCCACCTTCCGAAGGCGAAGAAGACAGTCTACAGGCGGGGAAGCGAGGTACGGCAGGAGCGAGTTGGGCACCGTAAAGTTCCGGCGAGCCTCTTCAGCGAGCCCAAAGATATCGCCAGCCTTTGTGAAATCCTATTCCCGATTAGGAGCGGTTGATCGCTGCGACTTATGGGGAGGGCGAGCAATCTCCCACCCTTCCGGAAACTCATGGATCAGGTCGTTAGAATGACGAGTCGCCCTGCGGTTCACTTATAGAACTACCTCGCCGAACTGAACGAGGGCAACCACCGGTTCGTCGCCACGCATTGGGTTCTCGCTGGCAGGCGGAACCGTCTGTCATCGCACTCGATCGTACCTGGATGCCTTAGCAGGCCCCCGATCGCCGTGTGCGCAGTAGTTCTCGAAGCGGTACGGGTCGCCGTAGCGGTTGCAATGGTCATTACACCCACTCTCAACCGAGGCTGCAAAAATCGTTGCACTTCGCCTTATGGGGGACGGGCGACCGGCTGTTGCCGTGTTTCCGTTAGACGGGCCGGCGCCGGTATCTCACCGCTCGCCGGGTAGTTCGGAGGGCGTTGACGAATCCGGTCGTCTTCGCTACCTTGACTAAGTCGCTCAGTTGCTTAATCGATTCGTCGGGGGCAGACGATAGATCAATCCCGAGCATCCGCTCCAAGGCTGCCCGCTTGAACGGTCTCCCGATGGTGGTGCCCGTAGTGTGTGGGGTCTCTGCCCGTTCGCTCGGTGCTAGGCGCATGCGGCGAAGACCCTTGATGAACGCTAGAAACCCCGCAAGTTTCGACCTACTCTCCGGAGGCAGATTGCCAGTCGGAAAGCCAGGTAGGTAGAACTCTAAGACTCTCTCTTCCACCTCACCCGTGTGGCCTCGTTCAACACTTGTCCAGGTTCGGCTCTTTATCACAACCGTCGGAACACGCGGTCCCCGGTCCCGTCGGTCAAGGTAATCTCGAATCAGCTGAACCGTATGGGTAATCGCCAGCCATCCGGTCGTGCCTATCAGGAGTGAATCGAGCAAGATTCCGACATCGACAACTGTTGACCCTGGTCGAGTCGTTACAAAGTAGAGGTCGGAACGCAGGCCGGATTGGCGAGCGGCCCCGTGAACCTCGTCTTCGGGTAGCGGGGTCGTGTTTCCTTCGTTGATCAGCTCTGCCCTGAGTGTAAGCGCTCGAGGGATCCGTTCAGCGCGCAGTCGAGTGGCCTCAGCATGGAGCCGGGGAAGGTCATCCCTGTACTCGGCCACGACTGCTTCTGCGACGTGCGAGCAGTGCTTCAGGCCCCGCTTACCGCCAGTTTGAGCCGCCCAAAGATTCCCGAAAGCACGTGAGACTGCCGCGGGAGTCCGCCCCAGGAGGTCGGCGACTTCTCGGACAAATGGCGACCCTGGCCCGTAGCTCTGCTTCACCTTCGGGCAGGCATCGTACGCAATTACCCACTCTTCCGGGCTCCAGTCGTTGCGACGAGCGTAACGGTAGGGGCCTCGGGTCACAACTCACCGGCAAAGTATACCGGGTGTCCTGGCCATTAAAGCTCGGTAGGCCGGCGTGGATCTCGGTTTTCCCTCCGTAATGAAGGTGGGATCAACTTTACACTACCCGTCCACTCCGAAAGTGGGTGCGGCCGCGACCCCGATGGCCAGGCGGACGCGTTACGGCGACCGGCAAGGGGGTCCGAAGCAGCTCACAAACCTTCCGGAAGTGGTTTTGCAAAGTTTTATCGTCAAACCGGTGCGCATATATACACACTGAGAAGGCGAGAAAGTTGTCCTCCATCCACGGGCCTTCGGGATCCGTGAGTCTTCGTGCCGAGCCGATTTCAGCCGTACTGGTCCTCGTGTTGTTCCTTGTCGCGATGGCCGGCGGGTCCCAAGCTAACCTTCTACGAGCCCAATCGTCTCCTGCTCTTCCCACCTCAGGAGCGACCGCATCCAATGGCGCGGTCGCGACGGCTCCTACTGCCAGCACAACGGCCGGCAGTCCTGCTGATCTCAGTGGACTGAGCGACCAGCCCGCGGTCCCTCCCCTCGCGTTTGGGGGGCCTCCTCACCCGTCCTTAGACAGCGCGATTTCCCCAGACTTGTTCGATTCCGGTCACTACTGGGCTGGTGTCTACTATACGGGATCATCCACAACGGCCAGCGAGTTGCGAGTCACGCTGAAAGTCCCCGATGATTTTCCCGAGGGCGGTCACGGCACGGTGGGAGAGTCGGGCGCTGTGTGGTATGTCGCTCTCCTCTCCGTATTCGACAACGAGAATTCCTACGACCAAATCGGGTTTGGAACCTTGTATGGGGAGTGGCAGTGGGCCTACTCGACTTCTGTGGGCTGCGGCGACTTTGGCTATCAGACAGGTGTCACAACCGTGTATGAACCCCCGGCCCGGGGGCAAACATACAATTTCACCATGTCACTTTCGTCGGGTGTTCTTGATTTCTCGGCGACCATCGCCAACACCACGACTACCGTCTGGAACACGTACATCACAACGGCCGCGAGCGACTTTGTGATAAGTGGCGAGATTACCTCACCGTGCTCAACCTACGATTACACTGACTACGAGGAGGTGATGGATACCGTCGGGCCGTTCGTCCCATACGACTTCTTTTTCACCAACAATTGGGCGAACTCCTTTGGAACGGTCGGGACTTGGGGAGTAATGTCTGGCGGTGGTGCACCGTCGGGAGTGAACGTATACATCGGTTCCCCGGGCAGTACCAGCAGCAACGGCTGCCCTTCCGGCTGTCCCATCATGATTGCGAACGAGCCATACTACCTTTACTTCACAAATGGCCTCGATTCCACAACCGTCGAACCGACCGCGTCGCCAGAATTGTATTATTGGAGCGTCACGGTTGCCGATCTGTCGTCAGACGTCCCGATCTATCTTTCTACTCTGGATGTTCCAAGCGGCTGGACGGTTAACCTCCCCGGGCAGGGGAGTCCGACATTCATTGCACAGTTCTCTTTCTCTCTCCCATCGACGACGGCCGCCGGCAGTTACCATTTCGAAGTCAATGCCACCGACGGGAGTGGATCCGGATCTTATGACCGCGTCGCACTCGGAGTTGATGTGTTACCAATCCTCTCCGCTTCCGTAGCGGGTTCCCCTGGCTCGGGCGGTATTGATGTTGGTCAGACTGTCACGTTCACTGCTAACGCCGGGGGCGGTTCGAGCGCTTACAGCTACGACTGGACAACCGTTCCGCTTGGCTGCACCGCGACGACCAGTGCGTCTTTCCAGTGCGCACCAGCGTCAGCAGGAAGCCAGCCAATCGCGGTCACGGTTACCGATTCTCGAGGTTACACCACTGTTGGATCCTCGACGTACCTCGTTTACACGGACCCCACAGTCGAAGTTCCGTCGGCTGCGCGGGAATCGGTCGACTCAGGGCAGACGGTCGTCTTCTCGGTAGTTGCGAGCGGCGGATCGGGAGGCTACACCTACGCATGGAGTGGATTGCCTGCAGGCTGTACCAGCTCGGGATCTGCTTCCGATTCGTGTTCTCCGATTGGCGCGGGGACATTCTCGATCGTCGTGGTCGTCACCGACTCAAATGGATTCGAGGTGACCAGCGGCGCCCTTCCTTTCTCCGTATATTCCCTACCGTCGGTCACATTGAGCGTTACACCTTCTTCGGTGCTGCAAGCCGGAAGCGTGACCTTCACGGCGGTCGCTTCCGGAGGTGCCGGAGGCTTGGTCTACTCCTGGAATGGCCTTCCATCAGGCTGCGCCGCCACGACAGACGTCACATTAACCTGCTTGCCGTCCGCGGCGGGAACCTACAACGTGACGGTAACCGTAACCGACCTGAACGGGGGTCAGAGTTCCAGCAGCGTCGGCTTGACTGTCAACTGGGCATTCTTGGGACTGTCGGCTCTCGAGTGGACCGGGATAATTGCCCTCGTCGTCCTGATAGGTGTCATACTCGGAATCGTTTTGCTGGCGGGTCGACGCCGAAAGAGGGACGATCCAGAGAATCCCTCGGTCGCAGAGCGGATACAGCAGTATTCCCCGACCACACGGCCCAGTCCGGTCGACAACATCACGGTCCCTCCTTCGGAGGCTTGGTCAGATCCTTCGCCAGGGGTGGTGCCGTTGGGCGCCATGTCGAGCGTCGACCCAGCCCTTCTGGGCACCGATACAGGAGGCGACCCAGTGTACTGGCACTCACCGCTTCTGAATCCTCCTGAGACAGTCTGCTGGCATTGTCAGTCCGAGAATCCACCGGCGAGTCTGTACTGCTCGAAGTGCGGGCTGCCGCTCGAACCCCCTCCGCCTCCGACGAATCAAGAGGTCGGAAGCGCGGGCGTGCAAGCCTGAGAGCTGCCTTCCCTCAGAGGCGACAGCAAGGAAACACGGAGGATTTCCGTTAGAAACCTAGCTCGGTCTTGGACAAAGTTGACAATGCAATCCAGCTCTAGGTTGAAAGAGTACGTGCAATCAACCTTGCACCCAGCTGGCGCAGGGTTGGTGTAACACCGTTTGCGCCCTACCCGTTGGTCGCCTTTCTCCATGTCCGACAACCTCCCCCGTCGGAGGGACGATAGTATGATCTTGCCGGAGGGATGGGGAGAGTGTGACATGGCTTTCGCTTGTCCGAGCTTTTATACGAGACAAGTGGGACGTTGGAGACCAATTCAGGATTGACGATCTTTACGCGGAACTTGAGATGTTTGAGAGGGCGTACCCTCACAACCATCACGTGAGGGACAAATTGAGGCAAGTAATGCAGTACCTCAGGGACGATGGCGAAATCTTGTTTGTCGATGATGCGGGACTCTACAAGCGGCTCCGATGAGAGTCAGAATCCACGTTTGGTACATGCGGCGGGCGACCGGTCGAGACCGTTCTAACGGAGGTAGGTGAGAATGAGCCTCGCCTCAGGTCCAGTGTCCACCGACATCGGTGATGACTACTTCTCGGTGCTTGTGGGTACCGACCTCGATTTCCCTTCTGCCGTGTCCGAGTTGGTCGATAACGCGCTATCGTCAGCAACCAAGCGATGGCGTTGCACGTTCCATGTCGTGGTCGAACTGACCCGACGTAATAACGATGACCTCGAGGTGACTGTCGTCGACGATGGCCTGGGGATCCCACGTTCAAACATCGCGGACGGTGTGTTCAGACCGGCGGGTCGGACCGCGAGTCGAGGCCAGTGCTACGGCGATCTCCGCGAACACGGTCTCGGGCTCAAGCATTCCCTGGCTTGGCTCTCCCAGAACCGGGGTTTGCAATTCAGACTGAGCTCGGCATTCCTTTCGAGCACCGGGAAGCCTGAGTATACCATGGTCGACGGGCCTCTCCGACGTGGGCTAACTTGGCGTGACGGGACCCCCACGGAGTGGCTGAGGGATGGCGCGGTTCCGAAGGGCTCTCGCAACACCGAAACCGGAACGCGAGTATGGGTGGCCACAAGTTTCGCGCAGGCAGCCAGTGGCTGGCAGGACCGATTCGAGGTTTCTCCCGTCTCGATCCCTGACTTGGAATCGCTCGCGAGCTACTTGTCAGAAACGTTTGGTGTGTTGTATCGGCACTTCTTGACCATAAAGAAAGCCGGAGGCCTTTCCAATTCGATTCGCGTGAAATGGGACGACATCTCTACTACAAAATCCGGCGAATTGGAGGTTAGACCTGTTCCGATTCCGTATCTGGCATCGCCGCAACGGATAGCCCTGCACACCCCCTCGGGAAAGCTCACAGCGGAGTACACCCGTGGGATTTCGGACCCCGACAAGGCTGCAAAGAACTTGTTGTTCTACCAGCATTCCCAGCCGAACCAAGGGATCGACATCGTGGTGCGCGGAAAGGTGGTTCGCGCGGCCGCCTACTTATGGCCGGGGAGGGTGAATCCAGAACAAAACGGCCTAGTAGGCGAGTTGATCGTTAGGGGGCCCGGCGTCAAGACCGTAGTAACAAAGAACCAAGTCAACTGGAGCGACACAAATCTCGCTCTGCTTCACGAAATAATCCTGGCCGCTGATAGGAATCCCTCGGGCCCTCGACGTGGACGAGTTGCCACTGGCTCTAAGCCTCTCTACGACTTCTTGCTCAGTCGACTTGATCTGAATCACTTTAAGGGCCGCAAACCTTCCAGACAAAGCAAGAATCTTCTCCTGGAGTACGATCGGAAGGTTGGACTCCGCGACAATCGGCTCCGACAGACCGTTGGACTAGCACCGATTCTCAAGGCCCGCCCTGCGCCGGTTTCGTACAAAGTGGAACTGGGCGAGACGGATCTTCGGAATGTACTTCTCAAGGCTCTGAACGCGAACTGCGCCTCGGGAGTCGGCGCAAAAGAGGTAAAGGCCTGGGATAAACGGTTCACTGGGTCATTCGACCTTCCCGAGGACTTGACTTTCGAGGAGCCCGGTCGCAGGCTCTTCATTCTCGAGTGCAAGAAGGACGAAGCAAAGCCTCTCGATTTGTATCAGCTCATTCTCTACTGGGATGGTTTTGCGACAGCCAGAGGCGCGGGAAAAGGGCCAATTCGTGGCTTCCTCGTGGCTGATAGCTTTCCAACGCCAGTTCGCTATCTTGCTAACTACATTTCCGCGAACCGGAAGGACCAACACAGCCAGCCTTACGACATTCGCACTGTGATGTGGCGATCCCTCGGGATCGACAAGTTCGGACCGACAAAACGAATCAATAACGCAATTCGCAGGTTCATCCGTCGTTCATTGATATAACCGCGCGTCGCCACTGGTACGCTTTCACTCCGTTAGATCCGGCGCTCGGCGAACGGTTCATCGAAGCCGGTTCGACAATGATTTCGATCTCAATCAGCGTACTTCATGGGCGCAAGCCTCCTTCCATCTTATGAGATGAGTCCTGGTGGGTGCAACGCCTCTTTCACCCATGACATTGGTACATGCCGATTTGGATTTCTTGCCTAACCTCGTGTCTTCTGGCTTAGCGTTTCGTTGGTTCAGGCGCCGCAAGGCCAAAACGATGGCAAACTGAGACCGTCAACCCTCCATCTCCGGCCAGACGGATTGCCGGATCTGGATGAGGGAAATCGGTTCCAGACGAACCGGTTGCCCCGGTCTTCCCCGCTGTTCCAGCGAAGAACGTGTCGGTAGGCCAAGCCGCGCGGATTCCGATCGACTGACTTGCTACTAAGTGAGGTTGCCTGAAGTCGCGCTCGTCGTCAGGCAAACCGAACCCCACGTCCTTTGCCCTTGACTCGCTTTTCCGCGGGTTGCAGCTCGTTTGCCTCGGGCCGGTCAGAAAGTCGGGCGAGGTCTTCCTTCAATGCAGAGAGTTCACTTCGCGACAATCCCCACAGCTTCGCTGCCGTCAAATCGATGATGGACTCGGTGTCCCTTGAATTAGCCCCCGACAAAGCTTCCTTGTGCGCTCTTCTTGAAAGGTTCGCAAGCTCGAGATGCACTGGAGAGTCCGGGTCAAAGGTGGGAATTCGTAGCCGGCTTGGGATCTTGGTTGAGGGGCCCCACGAGCCATGGTGAGCCGCGACACAGCTTGCAGGAGAGGAATTCAGAACGGCGCTCAGATAATGCGCTTCATCAAGTGTTCTACAGCTCACGAAGAAGACGTGATGGTCGGGAATGATCAATCGCCTTCCTAGTATCGGATCTGTCATGCTCTCCAACACCGTTGCGGCCATTCCGGTGGACATGTCTCGCCAGACCACCTTGATTGGGGTGAACGTATGGGCCCCGACACCGACTAGCGTGTAGAATGGGTAGTCGATCCTAAGCTGTCGATACGTCGAGCGCTTGGAGAGAATCTCATGAAAGTATGAGAAGTAACGGAAGGTAGCGAAGAAATCCTTCTCTAGGATTTGCTCCGGAATCGGTTTCCAGCCTTCGTCAATAAGGTGAGGCAGGATGATATGTGCCGAGGGGGTCGCTCGCCAGCGAGAGACATCGCGACCTCGAAGAAGTGGCCAAAGCAGTTTCTTGTCCACCACGCCCTGCCACGCGGGGAGTTCTGTGTCGCCCACTTCGTTCAGGTTGGAGATTAGCACTGTCTCCTTGCTTTCATCACGAAGAACGCGAACCCAGAACACGCCGTTCAATGTGGTCGAAGTCCCGGCGTGGCCTTCGTAGGAAGACGTCCCCAAGACCTTCATCGCCGCAGCGGAAGCTGGCGCCGTCAATGTGAGCCAAGCGGATTTGGGATTGCTTGGATCGACCGGAATGGCGGCGAGTTCTGTGCGACGTGTTCGGTGCCGAACACTCTCCAGTGATTCATCCTCCGAACGTGAATGGCCTCGCTGGCCCACCCACTCGATGTAAGGCACCGGATAGGTAACGGATTGCCCTCGCTGAATGGTGAGTACTGCAGTCCGGTTCGCAGCTTCCTCGAACGGTTTCAAATTGACGAGATCGTGGACACGCGTCGGCTTCACTAGATTGTCTCCAGGCTCTTCGCCGATTCTGGCCGTGTCCCGGTCATCGAGGCGGAATCGTCTGAAGCCGTCTCCTCCTTCACTCTTGAAAATCGATTGGGTAATCACGAAACTAAGCCGGCCGCTCGTCTCGAGATACTGCTTGGCGCAGACAAGTGTAAACAGAGTCGAGAAATCTCTCTTCTGCTTTCCGAGTTCGAATTGCTTACCTCCCTTCTTCGCCAGGAGGCCGTACTCTTCCCAAAGGTCTGCTGTTGCCTTCCGATAACCACCGGATAGACTCTCCCAGTTAATCCACGGCGGATTACCAGCGATGACCTCGAACCTCCCGACGTGAAGTGGTGCGAACGAATTCTTGAGTATTCGAGTCCAGATTCTGTTCTTTCCCTGCTCCTCGAGCTTAGCGATTTGAGTGAACAGCCCGCGAATGAGTCCCTCACTGTTTTCGAACTCCTCGTTGGATAAGAGGAGCCGCACTCGTTCAAGAAATCCCTCGAGAGTCCCTTGACGAGAAGACAATGTAGCATCTAGCTCTGCAAGGACTCGCTCTAGCTTTCCCTTACCGGAAATCGTGGCGGGGATTTCGAACGTACCGACGGACGTTTCCTTTGTGTAGCTCCTCAAGGGAAGAGCCTCGTGTTCCTCTGGGGCGAGAACTGAATCACAAAGGTACACCGGAATCTCAACATGGGATGGCTTCCGCAAACTGGAAGTGCTGATGAGGAAATTCGTTCGAGCCGCGAGTACTGCAATCGGATTTATATCGAATCCAACGATATTGTGCAATATCAACTCGAGGAGACTCTTGCCGGCCAAGCTTTCCGGGTGGTCGCGTCCGTACGTTATCGCGCGGCTTATGGCCAGGGTCAAAAACGTCCCGCTCCCGCAGGCGGGATCCAACAATCTGACTGAAGGATCTCCGTGATAGTCGACCTCGTCCAACACCAAATCTGCCACCCAATCTGGTGTGTAGTACTCCCCTAGATCATGGCGCACCGACTTCGGAACCAGAAACTGATAGAGATGCTTCAGGATGTCTCGAGTCTCTGACGGATCCAAGGTTGCCGCTCGTGTGTCGTATTCACTTAGGACGACAACGAGGGCGCGAAGATTCTTCGCAAGGAGTGAATCCCATTCACTCAGGTACCACGAAAAGAAGTCCCCCTCGAGGAAGTTCGCTATTCCCATTCGATTGAAGAGTCCTCCTGACTCGAGGTCTTGGAAGGCGTCATGCAACTTCGCATCGTCCATGTTCGCGCAGTCTTGAGAGAAGGAAGGGAAGTAGGAGCCCTCACTCCGCGCCAGCACCTCCGCCGCGACCAGCTTCATCACCAATGCGAAGTACGTGTGTACTGCGAACAGCACCAGGCTGACGCTCTCATCCGGGGCGAGACCGTAACGTTCGGCGAGGTCTCCTGCCCTGCGTCGAGAGGTAGGCGTGAGAACGGAACCTTCACCATAGACGATTCCAAAAAGACGCTTCCATTCGTCGAATAGGGTCGTGACTCTCGGGTGATTGCTCGACTTGACTCGCTCGACAAGCAAACGAATGGTGTCCCCCGCAATGGTGCTTTCCGAACCAAAGTCAGTGGCGAGCGTCTCCGCCGTAAGGAATCTATGGCTCAGATACTGGAAATACCTCAGAAGTCGCTCAACCGTTTGTGGAGTCACCTCATGCGGGCCGTCGACCTGAAACGGTGCTGGACGTCTTGAGCGGCCGGCTGAAGGGGCTGGCCGATCAGGGGTAATCGGAGCTGCCCGCACGAACATGATGTTCTCTCCGTCGAGAGCAACTCCCACAAACTTCCGATTCGAGCTGCCGTCGCCAGCAAGGGCGCGCAGCCCATCCTTTAGCTGCGAGACCGCAGATTTCCGGTCGTGCTCATGACGGAGGAGCCCTGGCGACTTGTACTCCAGCACCAACGCCGGATAGACGGCATCGGCTCTACGAGAGTGGTAGACCGTACGCAGCGTCTTCTCCAGGCGGACCTCCACTTCAATCTCGAGTTCACGAAGTGCAGCCTTGAGGGATTCCTGCACTTCTTGTCGAAGGTTGGCTTCCCCTCCGGGACCCGCCTTCTCACCCGCGCGCCGGATCTCCTGCGACAAGCGCTCGGGTAGAGTCTGAACCAACGTAGTGCCTCGAGCTTCTGGGTTGACAGGCTGGCGACTTGGTATAGCTTGCGGGCTTGAACTGCTCCGAGGATTGTGTCCTTCTTTGTGTGGAATCGGGACCATCCGAAATTGGCCGAGATTTGGGCGGGGACTGTGTTGACGTTAAGGTGGGCGAAATCGCGCTTGCACGCACGGTGACCTGCTGGTCGCGCCCGCAGATCGGTCTGGAGATCGGTTAGATCAGGTCGGTCCCGGGGTGGCGGTTAGGCTGGTCGATGCAACGGAATCCATTGCCACGTTGAACTCAGCTTCCATCTCGTCGATTCGCCGGCACTTCTCTTTGTGGAGTTCCATTATCCGGTCTTGGAAGGACGCGAGCATCGCCAAGATCTCGCGGGCCTCCGACTCATCCATTTCCGACTTGTTGGTCGTCATGGCCGATTCCGCGTCGCGATACATCGCAACAGCCTCGTTCACTACGGAGCTTCGAGACCGGCCACTTCGACGGGCCTGCTTTCGAACGAACGCGTCATTCTCCCGCGAGAGGTTGGCGCCCGCGTTTCGGACCATCACCCGGTCCCACCCGGGAGTAGCTATTTGAGCGCTAGCTCGGCGAATCTTGGTTCCTAACTCCCAAGGGCCAGCCGTGAAGAAAGACCAGGCCTGCTTGCAAGCGGGACAACGTATGGCACCACCATTGGTACGGCGCACCTCTCCGAAGGTGGCGGGCAGGATGGGGTTGCAGATGTCTCGGTTTCGACGAGCTGCAGCCAAGGTAGAGGCCCGAGTTGCAGTCGACCAGGAGCGCCGACCTGCAGGGTTCCGGAATTGCCTGGGCTGCAGCCCATGAGCTGCCCGACCTGCAGCCCCTCGAGATGTCCCACCTGCAGCTCCCGGAGATGCTCGGCTTGCAGCTCGCTGAGATACCTGTCCTGCGGACCCCACAGAGTCCTTCGCCGGGCCTGCTCTCGGCATCCGCCGCTAGGCCCTTGCGGATATCGGCGCCCAGGTGGCTGGGATCATCCCGATGCCGATCGGGATCATCATGCGCACGATCGAGATCATCACGTAGAGGATCGGGATCCTCGTCGCCAAGACGATCGGGATCGCCACCTAGGCGGTCATCGTGTAAGGGATTCGAAGAATTCAGCGGAGCCCCCGCCGAGCACCACCCTTGCAAGGGGGTCCCAGACGCACAGAGGGCGGAGAGGACAAGCAGATACGGGTAGCTGGGCTCGCGTTTTCTATGGGACCACGTCCGAGTCCCTTGATTCCTCTGGGTCTGGCCATCGTGATCGGAGCCTTGATCCTGTCCTCGATGGGTGGGGGCCTGCCTTTCCGGACGTCCGCGAGCGGCTTGGTCGCTCCGTCGGGCGGTTTGGTCGGTGCGGCATCGCCGGAAGCCTCCCACCAGTATCCTGAGACGTTCACGGAGACGGGGCTTCCGTCCGGATTGCTCTGGAACGTGACGTTGAATGGGCAGACGTTGAGTGCGGTCGCGCCGTCGTCGATCGTATTTTCGGAGCCGAACGGGACGTATGGGTACACGATCGGTGGCCCGTTCGGGTGGCAGCTGGTGCGCCCGTCGGCGACCGGGACGGTGCATGTGGCCGGAGCCCCGAACACGGTCGTCGTGCCCAGCATCGGGGTGGGAGGCAGCCCTGTTGCGGTCGCGTTCGATCCGTCGAACGGGTACCTCTACGTGGCGAACCCTGCGACGGATAACTTGACGGTGATCGATGGGGCGACGGATACGGTAGTCGTGCCGAGCATCGTGGTAGGAAACACCCCCGTTGCGGTCGCGTTCGATCCGTCGAACGGGTATCTGTACGTGGCGAACTATTGGTCGGCCAACCTGACGGTGATCGACGGAGCGACGGACACAGTAGTCGTGCCGAGCATCGGGGTGGGATCCAACCCCGATGCGGTCGCGTTCGATCCGTCGAACGGGTATCTGTACGTTTCGAACGCTGGGTCGAATAACGTGACGGTGATCGACGGAGCGACGGACGCAGTGGTCGTGCCGAGCATCGGGGTGGGAACCGACCCCTATGCGGTCGCGTTCGATCCGTCGAACGGGGATCTGTACGTGGCGAACCTTGAGTCGGACGACGTGACGGTGATCGACGGGGCGACGGACACGGTGGTCGTGCCGAGCATCGGGGTGGGAGTCAACCCCGATGCGGTCGCGTCCGATCCGTCGAACGGGGATCTGTACGTGGCGAACGCCAATTCGAATAACTTGACGGTGATCGACGGGGCGACGGACGCGGTGGTCGTGCCGAGCATCGGCGTGGAAAGCGAGCCCTACGGGATCGCGTTCGATCCGTCGAACGGGTATCTGTACGTGACGAACGCTGGGTCGAATAACGTGACGGTGATCGACGGGGCGACGGACACAGTCGTCGTGCCGAGCATCGGGGTGGGGAGCGAGCCCAACGGGATTGCCTTCGATTCGTCGAACGGGTATCTCTACGTTACGAACTCTGGGTCGAATAACGTGACGGTGATCGACGGGAACGGCTTGATGGCGTCGGAATGGAAAGTGGCGCCGGACTATTCGGTAATTTTCACGGAGACCGGGTTGCCATCGGGTACGAGCTGGTTGGTCACGCTGCGTGGAACCCTTCTCAGTTCGACCACGAGCACCATCACGTTCACGGAACCGAACGGATCATATCCCTACACGATCACCGACATCTCGGGCTGGCACCAAACGACCCTCCCCTACGTGGGAGCGATGATGGTCTCGGGAGCGGCCGTCACAGAGCCCACGCTTGCGTTCACCCAAGTGACCTACAGCATAACCTTCACAGAATCCGGTCTGCCGTCCGACACCGAGTGGTGGGTAAACCTCAGCAGTGGCCCGAGCTTCTCTTCGACCTCGACGACTCTGACCTTTTCCGAGCCGAACGGGACGTACGACTACATGGTAGCGACGGCGGACAAGGAGTATGCCCCGGCCCCCGCGAGTGGTTCGTTCGGGGTAAGTGGGGCGTCGGTCAGTAAGTCGGTGACGTTCAGCCTAGTTACCTACACCGTGACGTTCACGGAGACGGATTTGCCGACCGGAACGGAGTGGTGGGTCAACGTGACCGGGCAGCCGTCCCACGGTTCTACGACGGCGACGGTCACGCTGAGCCTTTCGAACGGGACGTACCCCTACACGTTCGCGACGACGAACAAGTCGTATCAGTCCCCGGGCGGGAAGTTCACCGTGAGCGGGGCGTCGGTCAGTGAGTCGGTGACATTCAGTCTGGTCACCTATACTGTGACATTCACGGAGACGGGGCTGCCTTCAGGCATGAACTGGACGGTCACGTTGAATGGGGTGCAGCACGCATCCACGACGGCCACAATCACATTCGCGAAACCAAACGACACGTACTCGTTCAGCGTGGGTTCGGTCACGGGCTATACGGTCAATCTGAGCTCCGGCTCGATCACCGTGAGCGGCGCCGCGATTCACCGGTCGGTCGCCTTCACATCCACGTCGGGTGCGGCAACGTTCTTGGGCCTTCCCGCCGCGGAGGGATACGCCCTTCTCGGTGCGATCGTGGCTGTAGTGCTCGTAGGTGTCGCGGTGACCGTTGTTCTAATCCGCCGCCGAAGAAAGACTCCCCCCAATCCCGTGTCGTCTCCTTCGCAGCCGGGTGCGGGTAGCCCACCAGTCCCGCCGTAGGTCACTATCGGTTCAACGGCACCGACCTCGTCGGGGCCCCTCGAGTTGGTTGCGTTCCCGTCATCGGCCGGGCGCGTCCCGCCTCACACTCGCAGCAGAGGATCCGAAGATTCGTCCCGAGTCTGGTCTGGGCACTGACGTTTTCTTCGAAGCCGAGGAAACGGTAGTTGTTGCGGATTAAGCGTTACACATGCATGGAATCCGAAGATCCGTTCCAGGCGTGGCCCCGGCACCTGAACCCGACCCGACGGCACGTTCGGAACTCCGCTCGAAGGATAGAGTACGGGCCGCCGGTAGAACGGTGGCTTGAGCAACCACTCGATGGGGAATCGGTGTGGATCCTGGCGGGTTCCCGGCGATCCACGATCGTCACCCGGATTCGGACGTGTCCTGTCGACGGAGAAGGTGAAGGCCGCGCAGACGAGGACGGCGGACGACGCGATAGTACCGAGGACGGGTGACGCGCGAACGCCTCTGCGGCGGGGGTTCACCCGGAAGGTCGTTCGGTCTCGGAGGCCGTGGGGTTGACGGGTGCGCGGGAGGCTCGACGGGGCGGCCAGCCGGGGGCGAAGATGCCCGCGATCTGGAGGAGCAGGTAGGCGACCACGAACAGCGTGGTCGCGACCAGTAGGTAGTCGAAGTACCGAAAGTACGAAGAAACGAGCGTCCAGTTGGACCGGAGCACCATCCCGGCGTACACCAGGGCGACGGTGAACGGGGTCGACCCGAGCAGCGTGTACACGCCGAAGCGGACCGGGTTCATCCTTGCCGTCCCGGCCGGGTAGGAGATGTAGGCTCGCAATACGGGTACGAGGCGCGCGAGGGCGACCGTGAGCTCGCCCTTCCGTGCAAAGAATCGGTCCACCCGCTCGAGATGACGGGCTTCCAGACGCAGGCGCCCGACGCCGAGACCCGTGATGCGCTCGCGCCACCAGCGGCCTACCGCGTACGCGACGAAAGAACCCACCAGGCCCCCTGCCAAGGCGACCACGAGGGATGCTCCGAGCGAGAACGTCCCTTCCGCGACCAGGAAGCCGGTGAACGGAAGGATGATCTCGGAGGGCATGGGGGGCAACCCGAAGCTTTCGATTGCCATCAGGGCGAAGAGACCCGGCAAGCCGACCGTCGTCAGGACGGTGATGATGAAGCCGGCCACGCTGCCGATCAGGGAGAACGTCACGGCGGAGTTCCTCGGTCGGGGGGCCCCGCGCTACGATGAGGTGGGATCCCCAAGGAACGTGCGAAGGGAGGCCGAGAGGCGGAGGGATCGTCCGCGTCAGCGTTCCACGGGCCTGACCCGTTCCGAGCACCGGTCGCGCGACGCCGGTGCTCGCCGAGGAACGCGCGTGCCCTACCGATCACCGTGCCAACCCCCACTCACCCAGCGCAGCCGCTCACGGCGTAGTCGTCGCCGTTGAAGTCCGCATATCCGTAGTCCTCGTAGAGGTCGGTCTCGGTGACGGTCACTTGGTTCACCGGGTCATAAAAGGTGACCGCGCCGGTGCGGCTGTCGTAGGAAAGGATCACCGAGGGTCCGAGCACCTTGTGAAGCGTCGCGAGGGTCGGGGCGGGGATCGCCGGGTTGTCCCTCGCACAGTTCGCCGTCCCCCCGCCGGAGCTCCCCGGATTGGGGAGCTGGAACAACGGTGTCGAAGAGTGTCCCACTCCCGTAATCCCCGCCACGGCAGCGATGGTGATGACTCCGAGAACTCCGGCGGTGACGCGATAGGCCTTGGGCCATCGCGTCGGGGCCTTCGGGGAGAGGGCGGTGCGGGACCGGGGGGCCGTTCTGCGCCCGGACCGGACGGGCGCGCCGTCGACCGCGGTCGACGCGGACTCTTCGGACGAACGGCGGAGGGCGAGGGCGAGCAGGTTCCCGGTGATCAGGGCAAGGAAGATCCCAAGCGATGGGAAGAAGATCGGGAGGAGCGCCGCCGTCACCCCGATGATTCCGGCGTAGAGCGTCTGAAATCGCAACGCCGTCGGGGCGGTACGGGGCTCGGTGACCATGTACAGGCCGAAGAAGATCGTGACGGGGTCGACCGCCTGCAGGAACAGGATGCGGGGATCGGTCGATGTCCCGACGAGCAGGTGCTGGACCACTGCGATGAACCCGTAGGCGACAAAGAAGGTGGCTGGGAGGCGCCAGGCTCGCCAGTTCCGGAGCAGGAGCACCGCCCCCAGCGCGACCATGGCGAACTCTCCCACAGACCCGAGCCCGACGGTCGGTCCCACCGCGACCCACCACGCCGGCGCGAGGCCAAAGAGAAGGTAACCGAGCAACGCGCCGGTGACGGCGGGGTTGAACACGGGCCGCCCGCGATACCTCAGGATGTGGCGTAGGGTGACCGCCCCCACAACTGCGGTGGCCCCGAGGAGCAGAGGCGCCGTCGGCGGCAGGATCAGGGCCAGGAACAGGCCGGTGGCGATCGCGCTGTCGGGGACCCGGATCGCGGGGAACCGAACCGCCTGGAAGAGCAGGTCGGCGACCACCGCCACGAGCGGAAGGAAGACGAGCAGGACGAGGCCGGTCCCCTGGCCGAAGAATTGGACCCCGTAGATCCCGAGCACCAGCAAGACGACCCAGAGCAGGCGGGCGGGCGGGAGCCGACGCCAGACGGCCGCGCCGGCCCGCCGTAGGAAGGCCCGTCCCGATCGACTATCGGGCGAGCCATCCAGTGCGGCCGGGGATGGGGCGCTCAAGATGGTCCCTTGCCCCATCGAGGTCGTACCAAGAGGCGCACCCGGCGGCGGCAAGAACTCCGGTATATCTTTCTCTCGCACCTGTCCATCTGTGAGTTCCGTCGAACCAATCCCGAAGAACACCCGTGACCCGGCGCAGGGGTTGTCCCCAACGAGCCGGTGCGATCTCTGTGGCAGGGTTCCCCCGATCAGTCCCGGAACCGGTGGGGGGGTTCTTCGGAGGGGACCCTGCATGCCGGGACTAGTTCGGGGCCGACCTTCGGTCACCTCCTTTCGGCGTCGGCACGCGGTGAACCGCGGAAGTGCTCGAGGACCCGCGGCTCGACCCCGCCACAGGGGCCCGGTGGTGCGTGGCATGCACGATCGGGGATGCGCCGAGGGCGAGAACCCTCGTCGCCTCGAGGGCGACGACCCGAGACAGGTCTCTCGTCCGCATCGATTGCACCTCGACCCTCTTGGTGACCCCGGGGGCCAAGCTCCTTTTGGTGCGATCACGGGACTTCTTGGTGCAAACCTCGGCCGACTCCTCGCGGGAGCATCGCCGGCGAGTCGGACCGAGGGTCTCGTCCCCGGATTGGCTTCTCCGAGAGGGCGGACTCGGAGATTGTGCCGAGCGGGGGCCAAGAACCGGGCATTCATCCCGGTTCCCCACAGCTCGCCGATACAGGGTGAACCGACCGTCCCCGGAGATCGCGTCTCATCCGGTGGGCCTGGTGGCCAGTCGGGGCAGACCTAGGCCGCAACGCCTGGTCGTAGACACTTGTCGCCCGTGCATGCAGGAGTCTACCGACGTTCTCAGTCGTCGTTGTCATCTGGCCCGGCCACCTCCGACCGAGCTCGCGATGCGGGTCGGCCCGCCCTACGGTACCGGGTGCATGGTGGATCGAACTCGGCGTTCTGTCGAGGTCATCGAGGTTGGCAGGTCACGTCCCCCCTCGCCCTTCGTCAGAGGGCGGTGGTGACCCCGGTGGCCTTGCGTCGGGTAACATGCCCGCGAACGATGCGGCGAATCGGTCGACCAGCCGACCCTCCCAGGTCTCCCGGTAGACGCCGAGCAGTTCTTGGAGCCGGTCGGTTCGGGCCGCCCGGTACCGCCGTGCTCCGGCCGAGTACGATTCCTCCACCAGCCCCTCGTTGAGCAGGTGCCTCAAGTGGAAGTACATCGCGGACCGACCGACCTGGAGTGCTTCGAGAAGGTCCGGCGAACTGAGGTCGGGGCGATCGAGCAGCGCTACGAGGAGCGCGCGCTCCGTAGGACTGTGGAGGGCTTGGAAGATCTTCCGATCCGCGAGCGTAAGGACGAGGGGAAAGTAGTAGTCACGGTGCCCGGTCGACTCCTTTCGAAGCGCTTCGCCCCGGACCAGTCGGCCGAGGTGGTAGGCGGTCTCTCCCCAGCCTAGATCGAGCTGGCGTTGCACCTCTCGCCCGCTCGATCCCGGATTCGCGGCGACGTAGTCGATGATCCGCCGCCGGGTGGGCTGCTCGACCAGGTCATCCATGCCCCGGCCTTACCGGTGGTGGTCGCACCCGGAACATTGCGAGATACAGGAACCCGGTGGCGAGAACGAAGAGGAGGAGCGGTGCGGCCCCGACCGCGAACGTCTCATCGAAGATATCGTAGAGCTCGCTGACGGCGGACAGCGCCGCCGCCACCGTGACGGCACTGAACCCTGCAGCGACCAGAAGGAAGCGTCGTTCTCCGAACCGCTGGGCCGTCGCAACGGCGAGGGCGGCGAGGGTGCCGGAGAACCCTACGAGGACGATGGCGAGGACCTCGGCGAAAGGATCGTCCACGGCGGCCCCCTCGAACCAGCCTCCTGGGGGGTAAGATACCTTTGGTGGGACCGACCTTCGTTGGAGACCTGCTCGATCGGAGACGGGGGGATGCCTCCCGTCGGGTCGCGGTCTTCGGCGCCGCCGGAGGCGGGCCGTGGACCGCGCGAGTCCGAGGTCGAACGGCTCGGCTCGGTCAAATAGACCGGACTCGTGCTACGCGTTCGGCCCGAAATCTGGGGATGGCGTCACGTTCGATTACGCAACGGCCGAGTGCGGTGCGCAGCTGGCCCCCCTGACCCTCGACGTTCCCCTGACCTCCCTTCATGGGGCGCTGGCTCGGCGCGCACCGGGTGCTTGTCTTCTCGAGACCCGAGGGCCCCCCGGTTCCTCCCTCCTCGTGTGGGAGCCGGCCGCCACGATCCGGCTCGACGCCGGGGAGGTCCGGGTGATCGCCCGTCCGGGCGTCTCCTTGCCACCGCCCCCTTCGACCGGCGCGCGCGTGCCCGCGTACCTCGACGCGGTGCTTCGACGTTTTCGCCTCCCCGTCTCCCCAGGGGCGATCGCCCCGTTCCCGTTCCTCGGGGGGCTCGTCGGGACCGTGGGGTACGAGTGGGCGGCCGCCCAGGAGGGTCCGGACCGCCCGAGGGCCGCAGGAGTGCCCGACCTGTGGTTCGGTCTGTACGATCGAGCGCTCGTCGTGCCGCCCGAGGGCGACGCGTGTGTCCTCGCGGTCCCGTCGGTCCGGGGGATCGCGATGCCCGAGGTCCGGCGCAGCCTGGCCGGCGCCTTGCGAGAGGCGTCCGCACCGGGACCGGCCGTTCCGTCTCTTCCGGTCCCTCGGATCGTTTCGGACATCCCACGCGCTGCGTTCGAGGTGGCCGTCCGAGAGGTCCGACGGCGGATCCGGTCGGGCTCCGTCTACCAGGTCAACCTCGCCCTCCGGATGCACGCTGCCGGCGTCGACCCCTGGGCGCTCTACGAACGCCTGCGGATCCGCAACCCCAGTCCCTTCTCGGGGCTCGTGACGACGGGGGACTTCACCGTCGTCTGCGTTTCTCCCGAGCGGCTCCTGAAGGTCGAACCGGACGCCCGGGGCGGTCGGACGGCCATCACTCGACCGATCGCGGGGACACGGCCGAGGGCAGCCGGAAAACAGGATGTGCGGAACGAGCGAGCACTACGGGCCTCGCCCAAGGAGCGGGCCGAGCACACGATGCTGGTCGACCTCGGACGGAACGACCTCGGCCGCGTGTGCGTCCAGGGGAGCGTCGCGGTGGACGAGTGGTTCACCGTCGAGCGATACTCCCACGTCATGCATCTCGTTTCCAACGTCCGGGGCCGGCTCCGTCCCGGGACGGGCGTGCCCGACCTGTTCCGGGCGCTCATGCCGGGCGGCTCGGTCACGGGCACTCCCAAGATCCGTGCGACGGAGATCATCGCCGAACTCGAGCCCGTCGCCCGGGGCGCCTACACCGGCTCGCTCGCCTACCTATCGCTCGACGGTAACGTCGACGCGAACCTCCTCATTCGCAGCGCCTTCTTCCCCCGCGGGAGGGGGGAAGCCCAGGTGTACGCTGGCTCCGGGATCGTCCACGCGTCCGACCCCGGACGTGAATGGCGCGAGAGCCGTCACAAGGCGGCCGTGCTCCTCGAAGCGATCGGAGGCCAACGCTCCCGGGGGTTTCCCTGGGCACCCCCGCGCCGGTGCCGGTCCTGGAACCCTCCGGTACCGCGCCACACCCACCCCGACGCCCGCGTCCTCCTGATCGACAACTACGATTCGTTCACCTACAACCTCGCCCAGTACCTTGCGGCGCTCGGGGCCCGCGTCGCCGTCGTCCGGAATGACGCCGCCTCCATCGACGCGCTCCGGGCCCGACGGCCCACGCACGTCGTCATCTCCCCCGGCCCCGGACTGCCCTCGGAGGCCGGCATCGCCGAACGAGCGGTCCGCGCCTTCGAAGGGACCCCGATCCTCGGGGTCTGCCTCGGCCACCAGTCGATCGTCGAGGCGTACGGGGGGAGCATCGGGGAGGCCCCGATCCCGTTCCACGGCAAGAGCTCGCCGGTGTACCGTGTCCTGGACCTGGGGGAGCTCGACATCCTGGCAGGGCTCCCCACCCCGGCCGAGGTAGCCCGGTACCATTCGCTCGTGGCCGGGAGGGTACCCCCCTCCCTGCGGGTCACCGCACGCACGGGGGATGGCCTGGTCATGGCCGTCCAGCACCGGACGTTCCCTACCTACGGCGTGCAGTTCCACCCGGAGTCGATCCTGACGGAAGGAGGGATGGACATCCTGGACCGGTTCCTCGCACTTCCTTCCCCCGCGGGGCCGGAGGTCCGGTGACCCCGCCGCTGGTCGCGTGGTTCGATGGGCGGATCGTCTCCCGCGACGACCTCCGTCTCCCCTCCGGACTCCGGCAGGGGGACGGCGTGTTCGAGACGATTCGCACGTACGACGGGATCCCGTTCCGTCTCGCCGACCACCTGGAGCGCCTTCTCGCGGGGGCCCGGTCCCTTGGCCTCGCCGCGCTCCCCTCGCCCGATGTGCTCCGGGAGGCTGCGGAGAGCACGCTCGCGGCCTGCAAGGCCGATTCCAAGCTTCGGGAGTGGATCGTTCGTCCCTGCCTGTTCTCCGATGACGAGAGAACCGGTGGCATCGTCCTGGCCGATCCGTGGGCTCGCCCAAGAACACTCTCGGACGACACGCCGGTCGTGGCCGGGCTTTCCTCGTACCGGCATCCGGGGGCGTTCCTTCGTCCCCCCGGCGCGAACGCCCCGGTGAAGTGGCTGGCCCGCGGGCCCCTGGCGCACGCGCTCCGGGACGCGAGGATGCGGAGCTGGGACGAGGCGCTCCTCCGGAACGAGAAGGGCGACATCGTGGAGGGGACCCGGTCGAACCTGTTCGTGTTCGAGAGCGGTCGGCTCCTCGCCCCCGGCCCGGCGTCGGGAGCGCTGCCGGGCATCACGCGGGGGATCCTCCTGGACCTGGCCCGCGACCGGAGGATCGAGATCGAGGACCGTCCCGTGGGTCCCCACGAGCTCGTCGGAGCCTCGGAGACGTTCCTGACGTCCACCCTCCTAGGCGTTGCACCCATCTCGGTGTTCGAAGGTGCAACGGTCGGAAGTGGAACGGGCGGGAGACCCCTCACCCGGGAGCTTCGCGGGGCGTTCGAGGAGCTGGTCCGCCGCGAGACTCGTGCCCTACGAAGGTCCGACAGGGACTGACTGGCACCCCGCACCCGCCCCGAGTCCCCCTTCCCGAACGTCGGAGGGGGCGGCGGGTCCTCGCGCCGAAGCACCCTCCCTCGCTCGTTGCACGCGCGGAGCGCCGGTCCGCGGCAGAGAGAGCAAGCGTTTCCCGGCGCCGGGTCAGCTCGGGTTCGCCGGGCGTATCTCGTCCGCGGGCCGAACCGGCGGGCCCGCCGCGACCTTCCGGTGGGCGTCCAAGTACGCCGCGAGCAGGAGGAAGTACGACACGAACAGGTACGACGTGAGGGCATCGACCGGGGTGATGAACCCGGGCACGGACGGCTGGCGAGCGAGGATCAGCGTCACGATGTTGGAGAGGTGGGCCGCGAGCGCGGCGCCGACGAGCCCGGCGACCAGGAGGGACCAGGCGATCGATGCGACGAGCACGGCCTGGCTCGGTCGACCGACGATGTGGAAGACCAGGTAGACATAGGTCACGAAGGTCCCGAGGACCAGCGAGCCCGCGGCACCTCCGAACACCCACTTCGCCCACGCCGGGACCCCGAGGCTGGGCTCCAGCACGAGGAGCCCCAGCACGGCGCCGGCGACCGCCCCTCCGAGCACGCTGAGGCCGAAGACGAGGTGGGCCTGCCGCACGCGCGTGCGGTGCAGCTCGTTCCACTCGTGGCGGCCGATCCAGACGAACAAGAGGCCCACGAGGGTCATCACGACCGGGAGGACGAACAGGAGGTTGACGCCCGGACGGAACCTCCCGCCGGAGACCAGCGAGTACACGTTCCCGGCGCCCTCGATGGCGAAGCCGATCGAGAGGATCGTGAGGCTGATGCGCAGGTTCGTGGTCAACGGCCGGTGCCTCCGAGCGCCCGAGCGCCGGGTCCGCTCTTAGACCCTGCGTCGTAGGCGAACGGCCCGGCACCTGTTATCCTCCTTCACCGTTCGCGCTCCCGAGGTGCCGATGTCGCCCGGGGGCTGGGACGAGATGGCGGCGTGGAGGGACGAGCGATCCGGCGACACGGGGGACCTGTGGCACCGCGCCCTGATCGATCCGACGCTGCTCGCCGTGATCGGGGAGGTCCGGGACCTCCGGATCCTCGAGCTCGCCTGCGGCAACGGCTACCTCGCGCGCCGGCTCGCCGGCAGCGGGGCCCGCTCGGTCGTGGGGATCGACCTCTCGCGTCCGACGATCGCCCGGGCACTGGCGCGGGAGCGGTCCGACCCGCGGGGGGTTCGGTTCGAGGTGGGGGACGCGAGCCATCTCGCCGCGTTCGCCGCCGGCGCGTTCGACCTCGTCGTCGCCAACATGGCCCTGATGGACATCGAGGACCTCCGCGGGACGGTCCGGGAGGTCGCCCGGGTCCTCGTTCCCGACGGCCGCTTCGTCTTCTCGATCTCGCATCCCTGCTTCGACACCGACGACCGGTCGATGTGGGTCGTCGAGCGGGGGATCGCCCCGGACGGTACCTACTCCGATACCGTGTGGCGGAAGGTCCGCGGGTACCGGGACGAGGGGAAGCGGCCGATCCCGTGGGCCGTTCCCGAGGGACGGACCGTCTGGACCGATGCGTTCCACCGGACGCTGTCGACCTACTCGGGCGACCTCCGGGACTCCGGCTTCGTGATCTCGCGCCTGGAGGAACCCCGCCCGCTTCCCGAGATGCTCGAGGGCAGCCCGCAGGGAAGGTACATCGCGGAGGTCCCCCTCCACCTCGTCGTCGAGGCGGTCCGCCGGTCCGTCACGCGACCGGCGTCGGGAACGTCGGGAGGTAGCCGGCCGGCGGCCGCCCGACGATCGGGATCGGGTGGCCGCAGGCGCGGCAGCGGTTCTGGTCGTCGAGGTTCCACTCCCGGATCGTGAAGCCGTAGCGACGCACCGCGATCGCGCGGCACTCCGGGCAGTAGGTGTGCTCGAGGGGATGGCCCCAGACGTTGCCGAGGTAGACGTACTCGAGCCCCTCCTTCCGCACGATCCCGTGGAGTCTCTCGAGGGTCGAGACCGGGGTCTCCGGGAACTCCATCATCTGGTAGTCGGGATGGAACCGGAGGAGGTGGAACGGCGTCGCCGGCCCGAGCCGGTCGACGACGAACCGGGCGAGGCTTCGGATCGCCTCCTCGGAGTCCCCGACCGTCGGGACGATCAGGTCGGTGATCTCGACGTGGGTGCCGTGCCGCTGGAGCGCAACCGCCGACTCGAGGATCGGCTCCGGTCCCTTCGCGCTGACGTACTTGCGCAGGAACCCCGGCTCGCCGCTTCCCTTGAAGTCGACGGAGACCGCGTCGAGGTGCGGCCCCAGGCGCTCGACCGCCTCCGGCGTCATGTACCCGTTCGTCACGAAGTTCGCGAACAATCCCGCCGCGCGGGCCTCCCGGATGACGTCGAGGGCGTACTCCGCGAAGATCGTCGGCTCGTTGTACGTGAACGTGATCCCCGCGCAGCCGTACCGCCGGGCCCACGCAACGGCCCGCGTCGGGGAGAGCGGCTGGCCGACGATCTCCCGCTCCTGGGAGATCTCCGCGTTCTGGCAGTACTTGCACCGCCAGTTGCACCCCACGGTCCCGATCGAGAGGACCCGGGTCCCCGGGCGGTAGTGCGACAGGGGCTTCTTCTCGACGGGGTCGACCTGGACCGCAGACGCCAGGCCGTACGTCAGCAGGACGAGGCGCCCGCCCTCGTTCTTCCGGACGAAGCAGAACCCGTGCGACCCCTCGGGGATGGTGCAGTACCGGGCACAGGCCGTGCACCGGACCTTGCCGTCCGGGAGCGGCTCGTAGAGGGTCGCAAGGTGGTGTCCGGCTGCGGCCATCCTCTTCCCCGCCCCGGTAGCCCGCACACGCCGATAACCCCCTCCACTACCGGCTCCCGGCGTGCAGCCGAAGGTTCATCTTCCGCGGAACGTCCCGGAGATCGATGGGAGCCACGTCCGTCCCGGCCCCCGGCCCGGAGGCGGCCCGGGTCGAGGCGAAGGTCGCCGCCCGGATCGCCCCGACCCCGGAGTTCCTGGAGCGGGTCGCCCGGGTCCGCTCGGCGCTCGTGCGCGCCGCCGAGGAGGCGTCGCGGGCCCGGTCGAGCCCGCTCGTCCGGGCGCTCGTCGCCGGAAGCGCGGCGCGGGGCACCTTCCTGTCCGACCGGCTCGACATCGACCTGTTCCTCCTCTTCCCGCCCGACCTCTCCCGGGAGAAGCTCCGGGAGGACGGCCTCGCGCTCGGCCGGGCGATCCTCGCGGACCCCGAGACGCGGTACGCCGAGCACCCGTACCTGCGCGGCACGTTCGAGGGGTTCCGGGTCGACGCGGTCCCCGGGTTCGCCGTCCGCGACCCGTCGCATCCGATCTCGCCGGTCGACCGGACCCCGTTCCACCAGGAGTACCTCGCCCAGCGCGAGACCCCCGAGCTCGTCTCCGAGGTCCGCCTCACGAAGCAGTTCCTCCGGACCCTCCGGATCTACGGCTCCGAGGCCCGGACCGAGGGGTTCTCGGGCTACCTGGTCGAGCTCCTCACCCTGCGCTTCGGCTCGTTCCATCGCCTGCTCGAGGCGGCGCAGGGCTGGAGGATACCGGTCCGGCTCAGCGAGCCCGGGGCCGAGCCTCCCCGGCTTCCCGAGGACGTGGCCCTCGTGCTGGCCGACCCGGTCGACCCGCACCGGAACGTGTCGAGCGCGCTCTCCCGCCGGAACCTGGGGATCCTGATCGTCGGCGCCCGGGGATACCTCGCGCGACCCGACGAGTCCTGGTTCGACCCGCGGCCGGTCGAATCGCTCCCCCTCGAGGAGGGAAAGGCGATCGTCCACGAGCGGGGAAGCCACGTCACGGTCCTCGAGCTCCCCCGACCCGACCTCGTGGACGACACGCTCTACCCGCAGATCCGCAAGGCGGAGCGGGCGGTCGCCGAGGAGATCGCCCGGTCCGGCTTCGAGTTCCTCGGAAGCGCGAGCGCGGCCGACCCGACCCGCGTGGTCGTCGTCGTCGAGGTCGCCCACGCCCGCCGGGGGGCGGTCCGGCCGAGGGACGGCCCTCCCGCCGGGATCGACCGGGTGGGAGAGTTCCTCGACAAGTGGACGCGCGCGGGGATGGGGGTGCTGCAGGGCCCCTACGTGCGGTCCGACGGAAGCCTCGGGGTCGAGACCCGCGAGGAGGTCCGCGAGGTCGAGGCGTTCCTGCGCGAGCGCCTCGCCCGCCTGTCGCTCGGCCGGGACCTCGCGCCGAGCGATCCGGCCGGCGCGACCGTGCGCACGCTCGGCGAGTCGGCCCCTTCGGAGGCCCTCGGGGCGGCGCTCCGGGACCTCCTCGGCAAGCGCCTTCCCTGGCTCGACCGCGGCGACCGACCGCCTACGTCGGCGCCGGCATGAGGTTGACGAGCACGAACCAGAGCGCGATCCACCCGAAGAACTCGAGGGCGATCAGTCCGGCCCAGTCCCCCTTCGTGTACAGGTGGGAGCGCGGGCGCAGGCGTCCTATCACGTACGGGCTCAGGATGACCCCGAGGATGGCCAGCGGGAACGGGATGTACCAGCCCAGGTGGCTGTACGTCAGGAACCACGCGACCAGCCCGAGGAAGAGCGCGAGCGCGGTCGCGACGGCGAGCGCCGACGCCAGCTCGAACTCCTTCGTGACGAACGCGACCTCATCGAACACCGGGAAGTCGAACGCCGCCGCCTCCTCCTCTTCGAGCTTTCGGCGGGCCTTCTTCGCCATCGTTCAGCTCCCGAGGGCGGCGCGCGCGCGGCGGTAGAGGTCCTCGGCCCGGTACGAGCTTCGGACGAGGGGTCCCGCCTCCACGGCAGCGAACCCCGCGTCGAGGGCGGCCCGGCGGAGCCGGTCGAACTCTCCCGGGGGAACGAACCTCGCCACGGGAGGGTGGTCCGGGCCGGGGCGCAGGTACTGGCCCAGGGTGAGCAGGTTGACGTCCGACCCGCGGAGGTCCCCGAACGCGACGCGCAGCTCCTCCTCCCCCTCACCGAGGCCGAGCATGATCGAGCTCTTCAGCACGAGACCCGGTCCGCCGAGGCGGCGGGCCCGGACGAACAGCTCGAGCGAGCGGTCGTAGCCGGCCCGCGGGTCCCGGATCCTCGAGGAGAGCGAGCGGACGGTCTCGAGGTTGTGCCCGAGGACGTCCGGCGCCGCGTCGACGACGGTCCGCAGCGCCTCGACGCTTCCCCCGAGATCCCCGAGGAGAAGCTCGACCAACGTTCCCGGGCTCTCCCGCCGGATCGAGGCGACCGTCTCGGCAAGGACGGCGGCTCCCCCGTCGGCGAGGTCGTCCCGGCAGACCTGGGTGAGCACGACGTACCGGAGGCCCCAGCGTCGGACCGCCTCGGCCACCCGCGCGGGCTCGGTACGGTCGACGACCCCCCGGGGCCAGTGGGTCGTCACGGCACAGAAGGCGCACCGCCGGGTGCATTCCGTGCCGAGGAGCATGAGGGTCGCCGAGCCCGCCGACCAGCACTCCGGGATGTTCGGGCAGTGGGCCTCCCGGCAGACGGTCCCGAGGCCCAGCTCCTCGAGCATCCCCCTCACCTCGGGATACACCGGGCCGCGCGGCGGGCGGACCCGGATCCACGACGGAAGCGCGGAATCGCTCCCGGACGACCCCCCGACGACGGACTCCGCCACGGGGTCCGAGGACGGCCGACCCGCTTTAGGCTTTCCCGCCCCGGTCCCGGCCGACCCGCTCCTCGAGGAGCGTCGCGAGGAAACTCGCGGGCATCTCGTCGGTGGCGACGTGGCTCGACTCGCCCGTCGCACCCACCTCGAGCGTGACGAGGCCGTCCCGCTCGAGCTCCTTCAGCGTCCTCCAGAACGTCGTCCGGCTCATCTTCGGCGCCCCCAGCTCCTCGAGAAGGGCCGAATGGGTCACCCGCAGCTTCTGGCTCGCCACCGAGCTCCCCTTCCCCTTCAGGGTCCGGGCGAGCGCCAGCAGGACGCCGAGCTCGTTCGTCGACAGCTCCTCGAGCTGGGACTCGGTCACGGTCGGGAGCAGGGACCCCTTCGCCCGCCGCACGTGGTCGGCCGTGATCGTCTCCGCCCCGACGTCGTCCGCGGCACGGGCGGCGTTCGCGAGGATCTCGAGGGCGAACCGCGCATCGCCGCCCGGCGCGGCGATCCGGGCGATCTGTCCGAGGATCTCCCGGTCGTAGCTTCCCCGACGTAGGGCGAGCTCGGCGCGCGCCTCGAGGATGTCGACGAGCGCCTCCCGGCCGTACGGCGCGAGGGAGAGGCGGTGCGTGACGCCGAAGCTCGACCGGCTCGCGGGGTCCAGGTAGGGGAGGAGGTCCTCGGAGGCGATCAGGACGAGCGAGATCGCGCCCAGCTCGACCTCGCGCGACCGGGTGAGGAGATAGACGAGCTTCGTGCCCTGGCGGACGAGCGCCGACGCTTCGTCGAGCACGACGAGACGATGCGCCGGGTGGCGTCGCACTCCCTGCTCGAAGACGTCGAGCATCTCGGAAAGGCTGTAGCCCCGGTCGGGGAGGGAGACGTCGACGCTCCGCAGGAGGTCCAGCAGCACCGTCCGGTCGCTCGCCCGGCGCCAGCAGTTGATGTACGTCGCTCGCACCGGAAAGTCGCCGAGCCGTCCGGCCCGTTCGAGCTCGGCGGCGAACCGGCGGGCGAGCGCGGTCTTCCCGCTCCCGATCCCTCCCGTCAGGAGCAGGTGGAACGCGAGGCCCTTCGGGAGCGCGTCACGGTACCGCCGTCCGAGGAGGGAGAACTCCTCCTCCCGGTGCACGAGGCGGGGCGGGACGAACGAGGGGTCGAGCGTCTCCTCCTTCAGGAGGATCCGGGTCGAAGGGGTCATTCGGTCCTCGCGGGGACGGGGGAGGCGGATATCATCTGCGCTCCCCGCCGGGGCGGGTCACGCGCGGCCCCCGGTCGAAGCCGAGGGCGCGCACCGCCGCCGCGACGAGCTCCCGGGCCGGCCGCCGGCCGTCCAGGACGATCCACCCGGGCCGCCGGGAGAGACGGCGGTAGGCGCGTGCCACGCGCTCCAGCGTCCGGCGCCGTTCGAGCGGGGCCCGCGTCCTCGAGCGGCGCTCGAGCCGCTGCAGGGCCTCCGACGGGGCGAGCTCGAGCAGGACGACCCGGTCCGGAGCGACCGTCGCCTCCCACTGGATCCGCTCGAGGCGCCCCCGGTCGCGGGGGGGGAGCGCGCTCCCCTGGTAGGCGAGCGTGGAGAAGTACGACCGGTCCGACAGGACGACGTCGTACCGGGCGAGGTCGCGGCGGACCTCCCCCTGGACGAGGTGACGGTCGACGGTGAAGTAGACCGCCCCGGTCCAAGCGTCCAGGACGCTCGCTTCCTGGGCCAGGCGGCCCAGCCGCGGGTCGGCCGGCTCCCGGCGCACGGCGACCGACAGCCCCCGGCGGCGGAGGGCCGTCGCGAGCGCCCCGGTGAGAGTGGACTTGCCGGTCCCGTCGATCCCCTCGAGGGCGACCAAGAGGCCCCGTCGCCGCCGTCGGCCGCTCATGGTGCCTTCCGGTCGGGGAGCTCGGGTCGCCAGCCGTAGACCCGCTCGACCGATTCGACGAACGGGACCCACAGGCGTTCGCCGGCGTCCGCCGGCCCCTCCGCGAGCGCCCGGGCGCGTCGGGGGACGGTCTCGAGGTCGAGGACCGCCCCCGGACGCGACGGGTCGTCGAGGAAATCCGTCTCGAGGAACCACGGCGCCGGGTCGCCGTTCACCTCCCGGACGAGCTCCCGCCGCGCGAGGTACGAGGGAACGATCCCGCCGGATTCGTCCGGGGCGACCCGGCGCCGGGTGTAGTGCTTCACCACCCGACCGGCCGGAAGGCCGGCGGCCGCCGCCTCCTGGGCGAGGCGGCGGTATCCCGCCGGGTCCAGGTCGGCCGAGTGCACGACCACCGGACATCCGACGTCGTGGGCCACCGCGAGCGCGTGGCGGAATGCCTCGCCGGCCGCCTCCTCGACCAACGGGTCGACGGGGAAGTGGGGGTGGCCGACCTCCCCGAGCGCCACCGCCCGCTTCTCGCGGACCCAGGTGCCCGCGAGCTCGAGCGCCGCCCGCTGCAGGGCGAGGGCCGCCGGCATCCCGAGGACCGGAGCGGCCGCGACCAGGTCGATGGGGTAGGGTGCCACGACGGGGTACACCACCACCCCCGCCTCCTCCCGCACCCGGCGGGCGAGGCTCTCGGTCGTCTCGAACTGCCGGCGGTAGTCGTCGATCGTGGTCAGGGGCCGATGGGCGTAGTTCTGCGTCGTGAGGAACAGGTGGGTCCCCCCCGCCGCGTGGAATCGCGCCGCCGCCGCCACTCCCTCCCCATCCGGGGAGAGGTGGCAGTGGTGATCGACGACCGGGAGGCCGCGCGGGAGCGCCACGCTCGCCTCGGGGCGGCTTACCGCAACAGTCCCGCGCCCTGGAGTTCCTTCGTGATCTTCTTGACGGCGACCTCGACGTCCGACGGCTTGCGCGCGCCGGTGCAGACGAGCTTGCCGCTGCCGAACAGGAGCACGACCACCCTCGGCTCGTCGATGCGGCAGACCAGTCCGGGGAACTGCTCGGGTTCGTACTCGACCCGGTCCAGTCCCAGGGTGACCGCGATCGCGTTGAGGTTGATCTCGCTCTCGAGGTCCGAGCTCGCGACGATGTTCTGGACCTCGATCTTCGGCTTCATCGTGATCTTCTGCCCGCCCTTGCGGATCTGCGCGGCGACCGTGCGGATCGATTCCTCGACCTCGTGCATGCTCTTCGCGCCGGTGCAGACGACCTTGCCGGACCGGAACAGCAGGATCGCGGTCTTCGGCTGCTTCAGCCGGTAGATCAGTCCGGGGAACTGCTCGGGCTCGTACTCCGCGCCGTCCAGGCCGAGAGCGATCGACTGCAGGTCGAGTTCGTCCCCCAGCGACGTCGAGGCGACGACGTTCTCGATGCGAATCTTGACCAAGGTAATCCCCCCGCGCGGGACTATTTAAGGTGGTATTTAAAGCATCGCGAGTCGGTGCGTCCGAGGAGGGCGGGGTCGCTCCCCCCGAGAGAGTACAGGGGGGTTCCGGGGCGAACGTTCCGTGCCGGGTCCGCGGGTTCCGATTAAGTATATCTCGGGCGGGCCGGATTGTGGGGTCCATGACCGCCTGGAAGTTTGGACGACGTGCCGTGCTCGGCTCCGTGCTGCTGGCCCTGATCCTCATCGTTTCGTCGAGCCTGGTCGCGGCGACGCCATTGCTCACCCACGCGCGTACCGGTGGGGGGGCCTCCACCGCCGGACCGTCCTGGGGTTCGGATCGACCCAAGTACTCCCTCACTTTCAACGAGTCAGGTCTCCCGAATGCAACGGGCTGGTCGGTCCAGCTCTTCGGTGACACGGCCGCCTGGGGCTGGTTCAACAACACCTCGACGAACAGCACGATCGGCTTCTCGGTGCCGAACGGGACGTATGACTTCGCGATCGGAACCGTCACCACCGGCATAGGGATCTACGTTCCGAGCCCCGCGTCGGGCAGCGTGGCGGTCAACGGCACCGGTGCGACGGTCGACGTCGCGTTCTCCACCCTGGCGCTCTACAACCTCACCTTCAGCGAGACGGGTCTGCCGAACGGCAGCTATTGGTCGGTCTCGCTGGCGAACGATTCCAATTGGTGGACGGGGAACCAGACCCCCTCGCCGCTGTGCTTTGGCTCGACGTACTGGAACAGCTCGACCAACAGCACGGTCGGGTTCACGGTCCCCGACGGCACCTACGCGTTCGCGATCGGGAACGTGACGACCGGGAACGGGACGGCCAACGGAGCGATCTACGTACCGGCCCCGATGATGGGGAACGTCACGGTGAACGGCACGAACGCCACGGTCGATGTGACGTTCACCTCGCTGGCGCTGTACGACCTGACGTTCGCCGAGACGGGCGTTCCGAGCGGGACGAACTGGTCCGCGGAGGTCTACAACGACTCGACCGGGTGGCTGTTCAACGACACGGCGAACGCGACGATCGGGTTCGCGGTACCGAACGGCACCTACAACTTCACGATCGGGAACGTAACGACCAACGGATCGATGTACGTCCCGACCCCGGCGATGGGGAACGTCACCGTGAACGGCACGAACGTGACGGTGGACGTGACGTTCGCATCGGTGGCCCTGTACAACTTGACGTTCGCCGAGACGGGCCTTCCGGCCGGGACGTACTGGTTCGTGGCGGTCTACAACAACTCGACCGGGTGGCTGTTCAACAGCACGGCGAACACAACGATCGGATTCACGGCTCCGAACGGGACGTACAATTTCACCGTCGGGACGCCCTTCTTCTATCCGCTCGCGGGAACGGTGACTCCGCTCTGGGACAACGGCTCTGGGAACGGCACCGGGTACGGAGCGCCCTACGTGCCCACGCCGTCCTCGGGAAACGTATCGGTCAACGGGACGAGCGTCACGGTCGGGATCGTCTTCGCGCCGGTCTCGTTCTACACGGTGACGTTCAACGAGACGGGCCTCCCGAACGGCACCTACTGGTCGGTACTCCTCTCGAACGACTCCTACTGGTGGACGGGGAACCAGACCCCGTCGCCGCTCTGCTTCGGTTCGGCGTTCTGGAACAGCTCGACGAACAGCACGATCGGGTTCGCGGTCCCCGACGGCACCTACACCTTCACGATCTGGAACGTGACGACCGGCAACGCGACCTACGTCCCGACTCCCGGGACGGGAAACGTCACGGTCAACGGGACCAACCTGACCGTGGACGTCGCGTTCACCCCGCTCTCGTTGTATACCGTGACCTTCAACGAGACGGGACTGCCGAACGGCACCTACTGGTCGGTACTGCTCTCGAACGGCACCTCCTGGTGGGCCGGGAACGGAACCCCGCTGCCGCAGTGCTTCGGCTCGACGTACTGGAACAGCTCCACGAACAGCACCATCGGGTTCGCGGTCCCCGACGGCACCTACACCTTCACGATCTGGAACGTGACGACCAACGAGTCGATCTACGTGCCGACCCCGGCGATGGGGAACGTCACGGTGAACGGAACGAACGTCACGGTCGATGTGACGTTCGCGTCGCTGGCGCTCTACGGCCTCACGTTCACCGAGACCGGCCTTCCGAACGGTACCTACTGGTTCGTGGAGCTCTACAACAGCTCGACGGGATGGCTGTTCAACAGCACGGCGAACACGACGATCGGGTTCGTCGTACCGAACGGGACGTACAGTTTCACCGTCCGGGCCTGGACCTCCTACTGGAACGGGGGGCTGACCCCGTTCTGCAGCAACGGCTCCGGGAACCGCACGTCGTTCGGAGGAGGCTACGTGGCGACCCCGTCGTCCGGGACGGTCTCGATCTACGGAGAGAACGTGACGGTCGCCGTCGCCTTCGCGCCGCTCTCGTTCTATACCGTGACCTTCAACGAGACGGGCCTTCCGAACGGCACCTACTGGTGGGTCGAGCTGGGCGGCGGTTCCTACGGCGGGCACGGGTCCCCGGGGACGGGCACGCCTCTCTCCCCGCTCTGCGGCGGATCGCCGAACGGGACCTTCGGGCCGGCGCGGAACGGCACGACAATCGCCTTCTCGCTGCCGAACGGCGTCTACAACTTCACGATCGGGAACGTGACGAGCAACAACACGACCTACGTTCCGACCCCCGCGGAGGGGTCCGTCACGGTCAACGGGACGAACGTCACCGTGAACGTCACGTTCGCGGCGGGCGGCGACCCGCCGACCGGCGGACACGCGAGCAGCAGCCAGGCCGCCCCGCGGCTCGGCACGACCTCCCCTGCGCTCGGCATGACCGTCTGGGCCGCGGGAGGTGTCGCGCTTCTCGCGATCCTGATCGGGGCGCTTGCCCTCGCGTGGCACCGCCGGCCCGGACGGCCGGGGACCCGGAACGGGAACCCTTAGACGACCCCACGCCGCGTCGCTCGCCTCTCGCCGAGCAGCCGGGACAGGGCCGGATGGACCCGGTGAGGCCACGCCGGGGAGTAGCGCGGGTCGGGGACCCGACCGCCGCGTGGGGCGGTGCGGGAGCCGCCTGTCATGCCAACCCCGGCGGCTGGACTAACTGCGGCCTATCTTCCCCCAACGATTAACACCCCACGGTCTGCATGCGGTAGCCGATGTTGCGAGGGCAACGACCCGGCGGCGGATCCCGACGACGGTCCGTGCCCCGGCCGGTCCTGATCTCGCTCTTCGCCCTCGTGTGGGCGATCGTGCTGATGCTCCCGGGGCCACTAGTGGGCCGGACGGGGGGTCCGGGGAACGGCCCCGCTCTCGCCCAGGGCGGGACGATCACTGCAACGATCTCGACCGTTCCGGCCGCCCGCCCGACGTCGAACGGCACCTACTTCTGGGAGAACCTGACGGCGATCGTCGGGTCCGCGCCTTCGAACCGGTCGATCTCCGAGGCAGCGTACTCTCCGGCACTCAACGAGACCATCCTCTTCGGAGGGTACAACGGAGCCGGAGGGAA
>Ga0181527_1000684_pt1 | contig 38383 bp, 31 predicted proteins | sample PEATcosm2014_Bin_30_FD_119762 | JGI IMG/M metagenome (GOLD analysis project Ga0181527, IMG submission 119762) | Peatland microbial communities from MTU Mesocosm Facility, Houghton, MI, USA - PEATcosm2014_Bin06_60_metaG | ecosystem: Environmental > Terrestrial > Soil > Wetlands > Peat | place...
AGCGCGCCACTACCTCGGAGGGAAACGCACCCTGGTAGCCCGCCGTGAGTGGCACCCCCGCAAGGGTAACCCCCTGCCCCCGATCAGGCCGGATGAGGCGGGTGAGTCAGGTATGTAACTGCCTTAGTTAGCGCTCTACGGAGATGCCATGGCCAGTTGGCTCGCCCCACTCCGGTTTGGGTCCACCAGATAGACAGTCCCCTTATCAAGCAACCGTGCCACGTAGGTGGATGACAGAGCAAGGCTTCGCGCCTGGGTGCCTCGACCTGCAGATGCGCCCGGTGGACGCGGCGTTCGGCCTCGCGACTCAGATCCTCAATCAGCAGACGACGCGGCGACGGCGAGGATCTCGTCGGGGATGTCGAAGTTCGACCACACGTTCTGCACGTCGTCATGGTCGTCGAGCGCTTCGAGCATACGCAGCACGCGACGCGCCTCGCCTTCGTCTGTGACGGGCACCGTGCTCGAGGCGACCATCGCCAACTCGGACGCCTCCGGCGCCATCCCTGCAGCCTCGAGCGCGCTCGACACGCCGTGGACGTCACCCGGGGCGCAGACGAGGACGAACCGGTCGTCCTCGTCACTCAGGTCCTCCGCGCCCGCGTCTGCCGCGACCTCCATGATCTTCTCCTCGTCGAAGGTGTGAGAAAGAACGATCAAGCCCTTTCGGTGGAACTGCCACGACACTGCACCGGGCTCCGCGGTCGAACCGCCGTGACGGGTGAAGATCTTGCGGACCTCGGCGCCTGTGCGATTGCGATTGTCGGTGAGGCACTCGACGAAGACCGCCACTCCCCCCGGTGCATACCCCTCGTAGGAGACCTCGGAGTAGTGCACGCCCTCGAGCTCACCTGTCCCTCTCTTGATGGCGCGGTCGATCGTGTCGGTGGGCACCGACGCGGCACGGGCCTTCTCGAACATCGTCCGCAGTGTCGCGTTGGCCGAGAGGTCGCCCCCGCCTTCGCGCGCGGCCACCTCGAGCTGGCGGATGAGCTTGGCGAACACCTTCGCCCTCGCCTTGTCGACGGCGGCCTTCCGGTGCTTGGTGGTGGCCCACTTCGAGTGCCCCGACATCCCTAGTCACCTCTCTCGTCGTTCACTGATACGAAAACTCGTTGTTCACTGGTACGAACACTCTTCATTCACTGGTACGAAAACTCTCGTCGATCATCGACACGAACAGTCTGTGGAGGCGGCGGTCGCCAGTGAGCTCCGGATGGCAGGCAGCCACGAGCACCGACCCCTGGCGGCAGATCACGGGAGTGGAACTGCCATCGGCCCCCTCTCTCGACGCGACGGCGCCCCGCCCACCTGCACGCTCACCCGACGGGACTAGAGCCTCCGGCGAAGCGACCTCCGCCAGGACGTCTACCTCGGCGCCAACAGACTCCACGACCGGCGCGCGGATGAAGATCGCGTGAAGCGGAGCTTCTCCCAACGAGGCGACTTTCAGGTCGCACTCGAAGGAATCGAGCTGCGCTCCGTACCCGTTGCGGCGCACCACCAAGTCGATCGCGCCGTAGCAACGCTGGTTCGGCCGGCCGTCGCTGATGCCAGTCGCCAGAAGGATCATGCCCGCGCAGGTCCCGAAGGCCGGGAGGCCTGCCGTTAGCTCCTTGCCGAGCGGTTTCGCGAGCCCCGAGGACTCCAGGAGCATCGAGATCGTGGTGGACTCGCCCCCGGGCAGCACGATCCCTTCGATTCCCGGCAGATCCTCCGGCCGGCGCACCCGCCGGGTCTCGACGCCGAGCTCAGTGAGCGCGGCGCGGTGCTCGGTGACGTCGCCCTGCAGGGCGAGAACGCCGACCAGCACCTGGGGGCACCTTCGTCTTGCGGTCGCTCAGCACGCTCGTCCTCACCAGCCGCGCTCGGCCAAGTGCTCGGTGAGCGTGCCCATCTCGAGCCCCGCCATCGGCGTGCCCAACCCTCGAGAGACCTTGGCCACGATCTGCGGGTCGTCGTAGTGGGTGGTCGCCTCCACGATCGCACGCGCCCTTCGCGGTGGGTCCTCGCTCTTGAAGATTCCTGAACCGACGAAGACCGCCTCGGCGCCCAGTTGCATGACCAAGGCGGCATCGGAGGGTGTGGCGATCCCTCCCGCACAGAAGAGGGGCACGGGCAGGCGCCCGGTCTCCGCCACCTCGCGCACCAGGTCGATAGGCGCGGCCAACTCCTTGACCAAGGCGTATCGCTCGGTCGAGTCCACCTGGGTCAGCCGCCTGACGTCGCCGAGGATCGAACGTAGGTGGCGCACCGCCTCCACGATGTTCCCTGTCCCCGCCTCTCCCTTGGAACGGATCAGCGCCGCACCCTCGGAGATGCGTCGAAGCGCCTCACCCAGATTCGTCGCCCCGCAGACGAAGGGCACCTTGAACGCCCACTTGTCGATGTGGTGCGCTTCGTCGGCGGGAGTGAGCACCTCACTCTCGTCCACGTAGTCCACCCCGAGGACCTCGAGGACCTGGGCCTCCGCGAAATGGCCGATACGGGCCTTGGCCATGACCGGGATGGTGACAGCGCGCTTGATCGCCTCGACGAGCGCCGGATCGCTCATCCTGGCCACGCCGCCTTGCGCCCGGATGTCCGCGGGCACCCGCTCGAGCGCCATCACGGCGACGGCACCTGCGTCCTCTGCGACTCGGGCGTGCTCATCGGTGACCACGTCCATGATCACCCCACCCCGCAACATGTCGGCGAGTCCGCGCTTTACCGTGAAGGTCCCCGTGTGGCGTTCGCCGTTCCCTATATGAGCTTCGCCGGCTCCGCTACGGGTCCCGCCGGCTTCGGTTCGGCGCTGGTCGGACATCGACGACAGTCTACCGAAAACGTCCCGGCTCTCCTTCGGCTTCGCTCGTCACGCGTCGGGCGCTGCGAGACCCGGTTCCGGCTCCTCTTCGACTTCGCTCACCACTCGTCGAGCGCGGCTATCCGCACGGGAGCGGCGTCGAGCTCGTCCACCAGCTGCGAGGTGGCAGCATCCGCAACCGGTAGCGCCACGGTCCACAACCAGCGCGTCGTCCGGGCGACTGCGCTCCCGGCAAGTAGCGAGCGCGAACGCGGCAACGGGCCGCTCACCATCTCCGACAACGCCTCGCGCAGACCGGGAGGGTACCGAGTGACCGCGACAGCGAAGCGGTCCGCGTCGAACTCCCGGCCGTGCCCGGCCACCCGGTGCACCAGAGCCCCCGTCCCCGGCAAGAACACCGCCAACGGCACGAGCAACGCTGCGGACATGGTCGCCGGCGCGATGTCGCACCGCTTCACGTGAGTGAGCTCGTGAGCTAGCACCCCCTCCATGGCGACCGGGCCCAGCGCATCTGCCAGGCCGGAGGTGAGCACGAGCGCGGCGGTCCTCGGACCACGCCCAAGCGCCAGGGCGTCGCGTGCCTCGTCGTCCACCACCCACATCGCGGGCAGGCGAAGCCCCATGCTGGCGCAAAGCCCTTCGACCAAGTTGTACGCGCTCGGCAGGTCCTCTTCGTCCGCGCGCCGTGCATGCAACGAGCGGAGCACGAACGACGAGGCCCCGAGCCACACCGTCGCCCACACCACAGCCCCAGCAGCGGCACCGGCCACCAGCCCGACCAGCGGCGCTCCCGCGCCGGTGAGCACCAGCGCCACGACGCCGAACACGACCACACCCGGGAGCGCTGCGATAGCGCGAGCTCTGCGCCGGTTGTGATGCGACACCGCGGCGGCGTCGGCCCTTTGCACGAAGCCGTACCTCGGTGGCGTAGTCGTGGAGCTGTGCGTCGTCCTCGGGGCTGTTTGTGCTTCTTCTTCTCTCGAGGCTTCTGTGACTCCTCTCGAGACCCTGGCCTCTTGGCGAGTGGTACCGGTAGTCGTTGCCGGCGCGCGCTTTGCGCGCGCGGCCACAGCTGGACGATCCGCTCCGCGCCTACGGCCCGGGCCATTCGGCGTGCCGGCGCCGCGCCCCTCGGCGCCAGTTGTTTGCCGAGTCCCCGCCTTGTCTCGTGCCGTCACTCCCTGAGCTGCGGCGCCGCTCGTCGTCGAGCGGCTCCCGCGCCGACCTCTGCGCCGCCCGCGAGAGGATCCTCCAGCCCTGGACGCGTCCGGAGACCCGGGAGAACCCGATGACCCCGGAGACCCGGAAGACCCGGACGTCCCGGACGCGTCCGAGGACCCGGGAGATCCGGACTTGCCCCCAGACCCCGAAGAACCCTCAGGGGACAGAGATCCCGACGGTCCTGAGGCGCCTGCCACCTGAGTCAGCTTACGAGAGCTTCGAAGATCCCCACATACCGCGAAGCAAGTGCCCGCATGGACCAGCGCTGTGCGTGCGCCAGGGCCGAGTCGAGCATCTCGGGCGCGCACCGCCCGGTTCCGCCGGCGGCGTCTGACAGGCCCCGGCTCAGCGCCCCGGTGAGGGCCGCGGGGTCGCCCGGAGGAACCAGCAGCGCGTGACCGCCGGCCGCGAACGCATAGCCCGGAAGATCGCTCGCGACCACGGCAGTGCGCGCCGACATGGCCTCGACCAGCACCACGCCGAAGGACTCCCCGCCCAGAGCCGGCGCACACAGCAGGTCCGCTCCCGCGAGCCGCGCGGCGAGCTCGTCGTCCCCTATCCGCCCCAGCCACTCGATCCCCGGGCTGGAGCGATGGCGCCAACGCAGGTCGTCCGTCTCGGGGCCCTCCCCCACCACCCAGAGGCTGCGCTGCGCGGGCGCTCCGGGCCATGAGGGCGCTGCGCTGGTGCCCATCAGCCGGTCCCACGCCTCGAGCAGCACACCCAAGCCCTTTCGCCGTTCGTGGCGCCCGACGAAGATGACCGTGGGACCTCCGGTTCTCCAAGGATCAGCCCCCGAGAAGCGCTCGATCTCCACTCCGTTGCCGACCACCTCGTAGGAACCGCCGATCGCCGCTGAGGCGGTCGAGGCGGCCTCGGGCGAAACGGCACAGCGCACGTCGAGGCGCCCAGCCACCCAGCGCGCCGCCGGCCCGAGTACCCGATAGGCAATGCCCACACCGGCGCGGTGGAAAGTGCCCACCTTCGGCTCGCTGCACGCGAACAGCCAGCCATATCCCGGGCCCGGGGCGAGAGGCTCGTGCAGGTGCAACACGTCGAAGCCGCCGGTATGCACCGCTTGCACCGCGCGCACCGCCGCCAGAGGGCTGAGAGCCACCGGTGCCACAGAGCCGTTGGCCGGCACGGGAAGCGATCGGCCCAGCGGCACGACGTGGCCGCGGGAAAGCCCCGGTACATCCACGGAGCCGTCGACAGGCGCAAACACGACCGCCTCGTGCCCGAGAGACCGCAGCGCGCCGGCCAGACCCACCACTTGGCCCTGCACACCGCCCGGTCGACTGAGACTGTACGGACAGAGGATCGCAATGCGCATCGTGGCGACTCCCAGCGCGTCCGACGTGGGCGCGACCTACGAGCTGGTCAAGGTCTCCTACGACCCCAATGATCTCACGAGCAAGCTCGTAGACCCCGGCCGGGTGCCTCGTTCAGCGGTCGTACCCGGGGTCGCTAGGCCAGTTCGGCTGGAAGAGATACCACTGGTCGGGGGCGCGGCGGATGAGCGTCTCGAGGTCTGCCGCCAGCGCCTGGGTGACTCTGGTCACGTCCGCACGCAGCGAACCGGTTCGCTCGGTGGCAACCGGAGGCATGATGACCGCCGTGTGGCCGCGCCCGGGCGCGCTGTAGACGGCGGCCGGTAGGAGCGCGGCACCGGTGCGAAGCGCCAGGGTGGCAGGACCACCCGGAAGCGTCGTGCGCTCTCCGAAGAACTCCACCTCCACGCCGTTGCCCATGATGTCGCGGTCGCACAGCAGTCCCACGAGTCTCCCCGATCGCAGACGACGCAAGAGGGTTCCGCCTACCCCGGGCCCCATGGGCACGATGCTCAGCCCCATCGCCTCGCGTTGGGAGACGAACCAGTCGTACAGCGCCCGTGGCTCCACTGGCTCGGCCACACTCGTCATGGGGTAGCCCTTTAGAGCCAACCACGCCCCACCCCACTCCCAGGTCCCCACGTGCGGCAAGGCCATGACCACGCCGCGGCCCGCGGCCATGTGCTCTACCAGATAGTCGAACCCCGACTCGATGACCAGTTGATCCAAGATGACCTGAGGCGGGACATTCGTGAGCCGCGCACCCTCGAGCCAGTAGCGCGCGTAGTTGCGGAACGTCCGCCTCGCAAAGGCTCGCGCTTCACGATCGCTCAGCGGTCTGCCGAGCACCCGAGCCAAGTGCCGCGCGTGCAGCGCGCGCGCGTCGCGACGAAAGGCAGTGAGCGCGAGCCCCACGGCTGAGGCACTTGCCCGAGCCAAAGGCTCGGGCAACGATCGCATGCCGGCACCGAGGCCCCTGTAGACGAGGTAGACCGCCTGTCCGCGGACAGAAGAGACTGACAAGTCGCCTTCGCCCATAAGACCGTGACGTGAGCGCTCAGATGCTGCCCGAGGCGCCGTCCGAACCGTCAAATCGATCCGAACCCGAGTGACGGCTCGTACGCGCGTGCACTCGCCCTTCACCTGCACGCAACCGCGCTTGGTGTCGCTCACGCCAGGTACGCCCCGTGCGGCTCGGGGGCTCATCGTCGCGCCTCGCCCACCAACGGCTCAGAGGCTCTGTCGCCCGACGGTGGAACGTCGCGCGCACACCGTTGCCGTCGCGCTGGGCGAGGGCCTCGCGCCACGCCTTCCAGCGCGAGTCCGCGCGCAGGTCGCGCCAGCGCGCCGTACGGCGCGTGGACAGTCCCGAGAGGCGACCGGGACCCTGGACGGCCGGTCGTAGCGAACGGCTGCGCGCAGCGGGCCTTGCAGAGCGCATGGGGCCTTCGGCCTCCTGCCAGGTTCTTGCAAAGCGCCCCGCGGCCGTCGCCGCCACGAGTCCAAAGAACACCCAAAGCGCCGGGACGAAGGCGGCCGCGTCGACCGATCCCGCTACGAAACACCCACCGAGGAAGATGAACCTCTCCGCGCGCTCCATGAGCCCGCCGCGTGCCGACAGGCCGAGCAGCTCAGCCTTCGCGCGCTCGTAGGAGATGAGCGACGTCATCGCCACGATCGCGAAGGGCAGGAGAACGATCGTGCCGTGGTGACGCGACGCGAGGTACCACGCGACCCCCCCGTACATGAAGGCGTCGGCGACCCGGTCCGCCACCGAGTCGAAGAAGGCGCCGCGCACCGACGCCGTCCCGGAGGCCTTCGCCACAGGACCGTCGAACAGGTCCGGAAGACCCGTCGGGAACAACATCACGATCCCGAGCACCAGGTGCCCTGAGCCCACGACGAACGCGGTCACCGCGGACATGGCGAGCCCAAACACTGTCAGCACGTCGGCGTTCACCCGGGCCGCCACCAGCGTCTCGCCCACCGGCTGTGTCACACGGTCAACGGCGTGGCGCCAACGACCATCGAGCATCTCTCGGTTTCCTCCCGACGACTCATCCCAGCTTATCTCCGACCTCCTGTCAGCCTGCGGGTGGCTTGCTGCTCGTGTCCCCGGGGGCTCACCGGTCCTGTCAAGCGACGGCTCGGATGAGGTGGCAGCACCTGTGAGATGCCGGTACCTCTGGTATGGCGGCACCTGTGAGATGGCGGTTCGGAAGCTCCAGGCGCCATCTGGGGGCATGTCGGCGACACCTGCACGTTGCGCTCCTGACGGGCACGACGGCCGCCATTAGGCTGCCCCGCACGGCGCTTTCGCGCCGGTGTCGCGCCGGCGTCGCGCCGTGGTACAGCGCACGGACCCAACGACAGATCGAGATCGAGCAAGGGGAGGTCAGCCGGTGGTGAGCTATCCACCGTCCCGCATCCGCAACGTGGCCCTGGTAGGGCACAACGGAGCAGGGAAGACGACCGTGGCCGAAGCCCTGCTGTTCGCCACGGGGACGATCTCCCGGCAGGGCAAGGTGGAAGACGGCTCCACCGTGAGCGACTTCCAGCCCGAGGAGATCAAGCGCCAAATGTCGCTCTCCCTGGCGCTCACACCGGTGATCGTCGCCGGCGTGAAGGTCAACCTCATCGACACTCCGGGCTACGCGGACTTCTTCTCCGAGGTGCGCGCGGCGTGCTCGGTGGCGGACCTGGTCGTGGTGGTCGTGAGCGCTGTCGAGGGGGTGGAGGCGCAGACCGAAGCGGCATGGCAGCTCGCGGTGGAGCTCGGCCTGCCCCGCCTCATCTTCGTCAACAAGCTCGACCGTGAGCGTGCCGGGTTCGAACGCACGCTCGTTCAGCTTCGCGACACCTTCGGCGCCGGTATCGCCCCGCTCGAGCTGCCCATCGGCGAGGAAGCCGCGTTCTGCGGCATCGTCGATCTGCTCACCGACACCGCCATCATCTACGAGAACGACCAATCGCGTTCTGGGCCCATCCCCGGGGATCTCGCCGACGCCGAGCACCAGGTGCGCGAACATCTCGTGGAAGGGATCGTCGTGGGAGACGACGAGCTCATGGAGCGTTATCTGGACGGGAACATGCCGTCGAGCGAAGAGCTCGAGGCGGCGCTGGCCACAGGCGTGGCACAGGGCACGGTCTTCCCCGTGGTGTGCGGATCCGCCGCGACACGGGTAGGTATCGACCGGCTCGCCAGCTTGCTGGCCGAGATCGCCCCCTCCCCCGACAAGTGCCCGCCGGCGACGGTCCGAGCCGGGGACACCGACCAGCAGGTTGCCGCCGACCCCTCGGCCCAGCCTCTTGCCCGGGTGTTCAAGACGATCTCGGACCCCTACGTCGGGAAGATCTCGTTGCTCAGGGTGATGTCGGGAACGATCCGACCCGACACGATTCTCACGAACCCCCGCACCCACACCGACGAGCGGCTCCACGTGCTCCAGATGCTGCGAGGCCATGAGACCGAACCGGCAAACGAGGCCCAGGCTGGCGACATCGTCGCGGTGCCCAAGCTGTCGGACACCGCCACCGGCGACACCTTGGCGCCGAAGGGAGCTCCGGTGCTCGTGCCGGTTACCGAACCCGACCCTCCTCTCCTGGCGCTGGCCATCCGGCCGAAGTCCAAGGGGGACGAAGACAAGCTCATGACCGGTCTGCACCGGCTACAGGAAGAGGACCCCGCCCTCTCGGTGGACCGCGTCGACGAGACCCACCAGACGATCCTGCGGGGAACGGGCGAGACCCACCTGGCTGTCTCGGCCGAGCGCCTCCAGCGCAAGTTCGGGATCGAGCTCGAGACAGGACCGGTACTCGTCGCCTACCGCGAGACGATCACCAACCAAGCGGAGGCCGAGGGCAAGTACAAGAAGCAGACCGGCGGCCACGGGCAGTTCGGCGTGGCGTCGATCCGTATCGAGCCGCTCGAGCGCGGAGAAGGCTTTCATTTCGTGGACCACGTGGTGGGGGGGGCGATCCCGAAGCAGTACATCCCCGCCGTGGAAAAGGGCGTGATCGAGGCCATGGTCCAGGGCGGCGTGCACGGCTACCCGGTGGTCGACGTACAGGTGACCTGCTACGACGGCAAGTACCACTCGGTCGACTCCTCTGAGATGAGCTTCAAGATGGCCGGGTCGTTGGCGTTCAAAGAGGCGATGGCCGGCGCAGGGCCAGTCGTCTTGGAGCCGATCTCGCGCCTCGAGGTAACGGTGCCCGCCTCCATGCAAGGAGACATCCTCGGTGACCTCAACTCACGGCGCGGGCGCGTCCAGGGAACCGACACCCTCGACGGCGGCTACCAGCAGATCTCCGCGCTAGTGCCCACCTCCGAGATCCAGCGCTACGCGGTCGACCTGCGGTCCCTCACGGGCGGGCGTGGTCGCTTCAAAGTGGAGCACGACCACTACGACGTGCTGCCTTCCAACCTCGTCGACAAGCTGGTGAAGGCCAAGGCCAACTAGGCGCGACCACCAGGAGATCCGACGCTGACCGGCACGCTTCGCATCCAGACTCGACCAGCTCCGGCCGCGCTCGAGCTCATCGGGCCGACCACGCGTCGCGCAACCGGTGCCAGCTCTCGGGCAAGGACTCGGGCATCACCCTCACTCCTGCGACAGAGGTCATGAAGTTCGTATCCCCCACCCACCGCGGCAGCACGTGCAGGTGCACGTGCCGCGGAATGCCCGCCCCGGCCGCGCGACCGAGGTTGGCACCCAGGTTGATGCCGTCGGGGTTGTACGCCGCGGTGATCGCGCGCACCGCGGAGCGCGCAGCGCCCCAGAGCTCGATCGACTCCTCGCCACTCAGCTCTTCGAGATCCGAGACGTGGCGTACCGGCATGACGAGCAGATGGCCGCTCGCGTACGGATAGGCGTTGAGCACCGCGATGTTGCGCACGTCTCGCCACACGACACCGTTTCGCTCATCGGGTTCGCCGCTGGCCGCGATCCGACAGAACACGCAGCCATCTTCCTCCCCCACGACATCCCCAGGGGGCACCGAGGCGACGTACTCGCTTCGCCAACCTGCCCAGAGATGCTCCAGACTCACGACAGCCCCCTCCTGAGACTAGAACCTCCTAGGCGCGCGACCGGCAACACTCACCTCGGCCCAGAAGACCAAGGTTCCCCACCCTTTTCCGGAGACCCCTTGGACTCGACCTCTGCCGCGACCGCCGTCACGAACGCGTCGAGGCCAACCCCGCGATCGGGGCGCTGCGATCCTCTGGCGTTCACCCCCACTGTGCCCGACGCCATGTCGTCGTCTCCGACCACGAGCACGTACGGAACCTTCTCGAGCTTCCACCTGCGGATGCGACCGCCGAGCGGCTCGTTGGCCGGGTCTACCTCTGCGCGCAGGCCCGCGTCGCGACACGTCGCCACCACGTGCTCGGCATACGGATCGTGGTCGTCTCGCACCGGGAGGACCGCCACCTGCGTGGGCACGAGCCAGGTGGGAAGCGCCCCGGCATAGTGCTCGAGCAGGATGGCGAAGAACCGTTCGACCGTACCGAACAGCGCGCGGTGGATCATCACGGGGCGGTGGCGCGCGTTGTCCGCTCCGACATACTCGAGGCCGAAGCGCATCGGGAGCTGGAAGTCGAGCTGGATGGTGGAGACCTGCCAGTGCCGTCCGATGGCGTCGCGGGCTTGAACCGAGATCTTCGGGCCGTAGTAGGCGCCGCCGCCCACGTCCATCACCAGCTCCAGTCCCATTGCCTGTGCCGCGACGCGCAACGCTTCTGTGGCCGCCTCCCACTCCTCGTCACTGCCGACGGCCTTGCCCTCCGGCTTCGTGGAAAGCTCCAGGTAGAAGTCCTCGAGACCAAAGTCACGAAGCAAGTCCAATACGAAGTCCAGAAGTGACTGCAGCTCAGCCGTCATCTGCTCGAAGGTGCAGAAGATGTGGGCGTCGTCCTGGGTCATCCCCCGCACGCGCGTGAGGCCGTGAACCACCCCTGACTTCTCGTAGCGATAGACGGTGCCGAATTCGAAGAGGCGCATCGGCAGCTCGCGATAGGAACGCTGGCGGGACCGGAAGATCAAGATGTGGAACGGGCAGTTCATCGGCTTGAGCCGGTACTCGTGCCCCTCTTCGAGCGTTATGGGAGGGAACATCGACTCGGCGAACCACTGAAGGTGGCCCGAGACCTCGAACAGCTCTGCCTTCGTGATGTGCGGGGAATAGGCGAACTGGTATCCAGAGCTCATGTGCCGCCGGCGCGAGTAGTCCTCCATGAGCTGGCGGATCATCGCTCCTTTCGGGTGGAACACCGCCAGCCCCGAACCGATCTCGGACGGGAAGGAGAACAGATCGAGATCTGCGCCGATGCGCCGGTGGTCACGTTTCTCGGCCTCTTCGATCCGGTGCAGGTGCTCGGCAAGTGCCCGTTCGGACTCCCAAGCCGTGCCATAGATCCGCTGAAGCTGGGGACGATGCTCGTCTCCACGCCAATACGCGCCGGCCACCCGCAGGAGCCGGAAGTGCCCGAGGCGGCCCGTCGAAGGCACGTGGGGGCCGCGACACAAATCGACGAAGCCGCCATCGTGATCGACGACGCGCGCAGTCGGGTTCCGGTACACGCTTACCGTGGAGTTGCCGGGCGTTATGTCGCGCGCCGCCTCTACGGCGAGGTCGGCCTGCGAACTGACACCCTCGATGATCTCGCGTTTGAACGGCTGCTCCGCGAAGAGCTCCAACCCTCCTGCGATCGTGTGCTCCTCGCGTACGAAGGGCTGGTCCTCGGCGATGATCTCGCGCATCCGGGTCTCGATGCGCTCGATGTCCTCGTCGCTGAACGTCGCCCCGGAGGGCAAGCCGAAGTCGTAGTAGAAGCCGTCCTCGATTGCCGGGCCGATCGCGTAGTGGGCCCCTGGCCACAGATCGAGCACCGCCTGCGCGAGCACGTGGGCAGTGGAATGGCGCAACACGGTGCGTCCGGCATCCGAGTCGCCCGTCAAGATCGCCACCTCTGCGTCCTCACTGAGCACGCAGGTCAGGTCCACCTCCGCACCGTCGACCGCTGCAGCCACGGCGTCCTTGGCGAGGCGCTTGCCGATCGACATCGCGAGGTCGAGCGCCGTGGATCCGGCCGGGAGCTGCTTGGTCGAGCCGTCTGGCAGACGGACGATGACTTCGGCTCCCATGATTGGTCTGTCCCTCTTTCTCGTGCTGATCTCGTGCTGATCTTCGCTGATCTACAGCTCATCTGAGCTGATCTGCGCTGACCTGTGGCCCAGGCTATAGGTCCGGCTTCCCCCCATCGTCGATCCTCACAGCACGACCCCCAGCAACGAAGCCGCCTCCGTCACGTCGTGCGCGAAAGCGGTTGCTTCGTCTATCACCGACAACGCACCGGGCGCGTCCAAGTCGGCGTCCAAGCGTGCGCGCACCTCCTCCAGAACCGCCGGCGCTGCCGACGACACGCCACCGGGCCGGCCCGACGAAGAACGCCAGCGCTCGATGCGATCGGCCGCTGTGACGAGGTCGCGCTCGTCCCAATCCCAGTCGGAGCGGTAGTGGTGGGCGAGAAGCGCGAGCCGAAGCACCATCGGCTCCCACTCCTTCAGCAGGTCGCCGACGAAGACCAGATTCCCGAGCGACTTGGACATCTTCCGCCCGCCCAGTCCCACCATTCCCACGTGCAACCAGTGCCGGCAGAAGGTGGTGCCGGTCACCGACTCCGATTGGGCCACCTCGCACTCGTGGTGCGGGAACACCAGATCACGTCCCCCGCCGTGCAGGTCGACGGTCTCCCCGAGCTCGCGCATGGCAAGCGCGGAGCACTCGATGTGCCAACCGGGCCTCCCAGGCCCCCAGCGTGACTCCCACGCGGGCTCGTCCGGAGCCGAAGACTGCCAGAGCACGAAGTCCAGCGGATCCCGCTTGTTCGGGTCGTCGGGATTGCCCCCGGCCTCCGCTGCAAGGCGCAGCATCTCGGCGCGCGACAGGTGGCTCACCTGACCGAAGCGATCGAAAGAAGACACGTCGAAATACACGGCACCGCCGGTGACGTACGCGTGGCCCGAGTCGAGCACTGCGCCTATGAGCGAGAGGATGTCGGGAATTGCAGACGTGGCGCGGGGCTCGCCGTAGACGGGCAGGAGGCCGATCGCCTGCATGTTCGCGTCAAACCGGGTCATCTCCTCGGCAGCCAGATCCAGGTAGTGCACCCCGAGCTCTCGTGCCTTGCGCAAGATGTCGTCGTCGACGTCGGTGATGTTGCGCACGAGCTTCGTCGAGTGCCCCATGTCTCGCAGGCGGCGCTGGAGCAGATCGAAGATCAAGTACACCTGGGCGTGGCCCAGGTGCGCGGCGTCATAAGGGGTGACACCGCAGGAGTACATGGTCACCGTCGGGCCCGGTGAGAACTCCACGATCTCGCGCCGGGCCGTCTCGTACAGCCGCATCACCGCGTTGAAGCCCCTCGCGGAGGAAGGTTCTCCAGCCCTCCGAGCCGCAGCGTGCTGCGCGCCCGATAACGGATGTTCAAGCTCCCGAGCACCACGGTGAAGGCCTCGATGGCTCCCGCGACGTCCAGGCTCCCTGCATCGAGAGGCCGCAGCCCCTCGACATTCTCGAGCATCGCCATGGTGGCCTCGGTCGCCTCGGGGTGATCCGAACACACGAGAACGTCGGCGTCGACAGGCGCCTCCAGATCCGCGAGAGGCCCCGCAGGCAGGTGGTGGCACGCGGCAGCCACCGAGGCGTCCGGCAGGGCTCCCTGAAGCGCCTCTGCAAGTGACCCCCTCGGCGGTGCCAGCGCGATCATCTGGCGGCCCTGCTTCACGATCACGTTCGCAACCGACACGACCACCTTGCCGCGCAGAGACGCGGCGAGCTCGCGCGCCGTCGGCACCGCCGCGTCCCAGGGGGTCGCCACGACGACGATCTCGGCCTGCGCGGCAGCACTGTTGGCTACTCCGACGATCCGAAGCTCGCGCCCTGGCCACCTTCGCACTAGCTCGCCCGCCAGCGCACTGGCGCGCTCGGGGTCTCTCGACCCGAGGCTGACCGCGATTCCGGCATCCGCCAGCCGCAGCGCCAGGCCGCGCCCGAGCGGCCCCGTCCCACCGAGGATCCCCACGTGCACAGCACCACCCTTGCACAACCGGGCCAGAGCTTCCCCAGGCCCATGCCCCGCTTCGACGACATCTGCAACGGCATCTGCGACGACATCCGCCCGGTCCTTGCGCACCGCTCTCCCAGACCCACCAGAAGGTCGGGTAGGGTCCGCCGGCATGCCGGGACTACTAGATGGAAAACGCATCCTCGTCACGGGCGTGCTCACCAAAGCATCCCTGGCGTTCGGGGTGGCTCGCGTCGCCCAGGAGCAAGGAGCCGAGATCATCGTGTCGGGAGCGGGGCGAGGGTTGTCGCTGACCCGGCGCATCGCACGCAAGCTGCCCACGCCCGTCGACGTGATCGAGATCGACGTGAGCAGGCCCGAGCAACTCCAGGCGGCTGCCGACGACCTCACCGCCCGCTGGGGACGGCTCGACGGGCTGTTGCACGCAATCGGCTTCGCCCCAGCCGACTGCCTCGGCGGCGACATCTTGCGCGCCGACTGGCAGGACGTGGCACAGGCGCTTCAGATCTCCGCCTACTCCTTGAAGGCTCTCGTCGGTGCTTTACGGCCTCTCTTGGCTGCGGCAGGCAGGTCCTCGGTCCTCGCCCTCGACTTCGACGCCCGCGTGGCGTGGCCCGCCTACGACTGGATGGGAGTGGCCAAGGCCGCGCTCGAGTCCTTGGCCCGCTACCTTGCTCGTGACCTCGGGCCCGAGGGAATCAGGGTGAACCTCGTAGCAGCGGGGCCCGTACGCACGATGGCAGCCAAGTCCATCCCCAGCTTCAAGACCTTCGAGGACACGTGGGCGGACCGAGCGCCACTCGGGTGGGACGTCACCGACAGCGAGCCGGTGGCTCGCGCATGCGTCGCGCTGCTCTCGGACTGGTTCTCCATGACCACCGGCGAGATGGTGCACGTCGACGGCGGTGTTCACGCCGTGGGTGCGTGAGGAATCCGACGATCGACCGAGAACCTGGGCCCTCAGCCCGGTTCGTGCCCCGCCAGGATCTGGTACAGCTCCTTGGTCGCCCTCTGCACTACAGCTGACGCCCGCTCCAGTTCGTCGGAGTCCCCGCTCATCCCCACGTGCCTGAGTGCCATCAGGAACGGAGGGATCACCGGCCCGAGCCGCTCACCCGCCTTGCGCAGGCCTCTGAACCCGTCGTGCCGGCCCGCTCCATGGCCGGCCTCTGACTCCCACGGCGCTTTGCCGAAGCGCTCAGCACGGTCAGCTGCCTCCGTGCGCCCTGCGTCGGTGAGCTCGTAGACACGCTTTCCGTCCCGCTCCTCGGATCGCACGAGTCCCTCGTCCTCGAAGAGCTGAAGCGTCGGGTACACCGAGCCGGGGCTCGGCCGCCAGATACCTCCGCTCTTCTCCTCGAGACGGTTGATGATCTCGTAGCCGTGACCGGGACCTTCGGTCAGAACCGCCAGCAGGGCCGTGCGAATGTCCCCTCGGCGCATCCTTCGGCCTCCACCACGAAACGGCGGTACGAACTCGCCCCATTCCGCGCCCCAGTCCTCCCACCACGGACCCCGTCGTCTCTGACGACCCCTCGCCATGGATCCACTCTCGATGTCGCGCCCTGCTCTGTCTCTCGACCCAGAGCGGACGCCGTGGCGGCTTGTGGACCTCGACCCTTCGTGCATTTGGCCCTCCTCGTCTTCCCTCGCCTGCCGATGCGATGCCTGCCGATACGATCCGATCTTTCGGCACCGTGCATTTGTACTCGACTATCACGATATATCGTAACCCCTCACGATAGTATTTGCAACTCTTCCCCCCTAGGTCCACCGAGGCGATCCTGCGAAGCAACGCGAAACAACGTGAAGGAATGGACCGCAAGGGGTCAGAGCGTGGCACTCCTGCCCGATCAACAGATCGGCATCACAGACCCGGTGCCCCCCGACTACCGGGACCCCGAGCGACGCTCCCCCTAACTCAGCTGGTCGCGTCCGTGTAGAACTCGGGCGATCCCACGATGGCGGATATGACCGACTCGTTCGAGACGCCGGCGACGAGCTGGGCGACCCAGTACCTGAGACCCCCCAAGTCCGGGGTACGCCCCAAGAAGTGGGCGTAGTAGCCGTTCACGAGGTCGGTTGCGTACTCGGTCGAGGAGAGCAAAGCGCCTGCAACCGCGCTTCGGGACATTCCCGACGAGAGCTGGCTTTCCCAGTACGCGAGACCCCCCGAGTCCGGGGTACGCCCGAGCAGGGCCCCGTACAAGGCGGTGACGAAGCCATCTGCAGTGCCACCCGAGTCGGTGGTGTAGAACTCGTCGGATCCCAAGATCGCTGCAATGACCGACTCGTCGGTGCTACCACTGTTCAGCTGAGTGACCCAGTACGCGAGACCGCCTAAGTCCGCGGCGCGCCCCAGGTAGTACTCGTAGTAGCTCTTGACGAGATCGGTTCTGTACTCGGTCGAGGTGGCGACGTCGTAGGCCACCACGCTCCGGCTCGTGCCGTTGGCCAACTGCGCGCTCCAGTACGTGAGACCCGCGGAGTCCGGAGCACGACCGACCAGGTCCTCGTAGGCGGAGCAGATAAACGCGTCGTTCCCGGTATAGGCGGCGCACGGGTTGCTCGTAGATGACGACTGGGTCTCGATCAGGCCCTGTTGGTTGCCGGAAGAGTCGGTGTAGTACCCCACGGCCACGCACGAGCCGACCGCCGGACACGCCAGGCTATTGAAGTTCACCTCCGGGTCGGAGCCGGCCGTGGGGCTCAGGGTGCCGATGGGAACGGTGCTCGCCGTCCAGGTCCCACCCGAGAGGGTCTCGATCAGGCCCTGTTGGTTGCCGGAAGAGTCGGTGTAGTACCCCACGGCCACGCACGAGCCGACCGCCGGACACGCCAGGCTATTGCTATTGAAGTCCACTTCCGGGTCGGAGCCGGCCGCGGGGCTCAGGGTGCCGATGGGAACGGTACTGGCCGTCCAGGTCCCGGCCGAGAGAGTCCCGATCAGGCGCTGGCCGTAGTTGGAGGAGTCGGTGTAATACCCCACGGCCACACACGAGCCGGTCGCCGGACACGACACGTCATTGAGATACACCTGCGGGTTGGCGCGGGCAGTGGGGCTCAGACTGCCGGTGGGGACGGTGCTCGCCGTCCAGCTCCCCCCGGAGAGGGTCTCGATCAGGCCCTGCCCGTAGTTGGAGGAGTCGACGTAGGTTCCCACGGCCACGCACGAGCCGGCCGCCGGGCACGACAGGGCATCGAGGTACACCCCCGGCTCCGCGGCGGCGACCGGGCTCAGGCCGCTGCCGGTGGGGGCGGTAGTCGCTACCCAGTTCCCGGCCGAGAGGGTCTCGATCAGGCCCTGCCAACCGCCGGAGGAGTCCGTGTAGTACCCCACGGCCACGCACGAGCCGATCGCCGGGCACGACAGGGCCTCGGGGTACACCTCCACCGGGCTGGTGCCGGCAGCGGGGCTCAGGGTGCTTAGGGGGGCGGTGGTCGCTACCCAGTTCCCGCCCGAGAGGGTCTCGATCAGGCCCTCTTGGTTGTCGGAGGAGCCATAGTAGATTCCCACGGCCACGCACGAGCCGGCCGCTGGACATGAAAGAGCCGCTAAGTACGCCTCCGGGTTGCTGCCTGCAGCGGGGCTCAGGGTACTCAGGGGGGCGGTGGTCGCTACCCAGTTCCCGCCCGAGAGAGTCTCGATCAGGCCCTGTCGGTTGCCGGATAGGTCGGTGTAGTCCCCCACGGCCACGCACGAGCCGGCAGCCGGGCATGAAAGAGCCGCGAGCTCCACCTCCGGGTTGCTGCCTGCAGCGGGGCTCAAGGTGCTCAGGGGGGCGGTGATCGCTACCCAGTTCTCGGCCGAGAGAGTCTCGATCAGGCCTTGTTGGTTACCGGATAAGTCGGCGTAGTTCCCCACGGCCACGCACGAGCCGGCCGCCGGGCACGACAGGGCCGCGAGGGACACTTCCGGGTTGCCACCGGCAACCGGGCTCAGGCCGCTCGTGGGAGCGGTGATCGCCGTCCAGGTCCCACCGGAGAGGGTCTCGATCAGGCCTTGCTGGTTGCCGTCGGAGTCCTCGTAGCTCCCCACGGCCACGCACGAACCCGCCGCCGGGCACGACAGGACCTGGAAATTCACCTCCGGGTCCGTGTCGGTGGCGACCGTGCCGGCGGCGGGGTTCAGGCCGCTCGTGGGAGTGGTGGTCGCCGTCCAGGTCCCACCGGAGAGGGTCTCGATCAGGCCTTGCTCGTTGCCGTCGGAGTCCTCGTAGCTCCCCACGGCCACGCACGAACCGGCCGCCGGGCACGACAGGACCTCCACATACGCAGCCGGGTCGCTGCCGGCGGCGGGGCTCAGGCCGCTCGTGGGAGCGGCGGTCGGCGTCCAGGTCCCAGCGGAGAGGGTCTCGATCAGGCCCTGATAGCTGCCGGAGGAGTCCTGGTAGCCCCCAACCACCGTGCACGAGCCGGCCGCCGGGCACGACACGTCATGGAGGGACGCCTGCGGGTCGGTGCCGGCAGTCGGGCTCAGGCCGCTCGTGGGAGCGGTGATCGCAGTCCAGGTCCCGCCAGAGAGGATCTCGATCAGGGCCTGGTGGTTGCTGGAGGAATCGGTGTAGGTTCCCACGGCCACGCACGAGCCGGCCGCCGGGCACGACAGGGCATCGAGGTATGCCACCGGGTTGATGAAGGCAGCCGGGCTCAACGTACTGGTGGGGGCGGTGGTCGGCGTCCAGATCCCACCTGAGAGGGTCTCGATCAGGCCCTGCACGTAGCTGGAGGTGTCGTCGTAGTTCCCCACGGCCACGCACGAACCGGCCGCCGGGCACGACAGGGCGTCGAGCACCATCTCCGGGTCGGTGCGGGCAGTCGGGCTCAGGCCGCTGGTGGGGGCGGTGGTCGGCGTCCAGGTCCCGGCCGAGAGGGTCTCGATCAGGCCGTATTGCTGGTTAGAGGAGTCGTTGTAGTACCCCACGGCCACGCACGAGCCGGCCGCCGGGCACGACAGGGCATCGAGTACCATCTCCGGGTCGGTGCCGGCGGCCGGGCTCAGCATGCTTAGGGGGGCGGTCATCGCCGTCCAGCTCGCCGCTGAGAGAGTCTCGATCAGGCCCTGGTCATTGCCGGAGGAATCCTTGTAGTACCCCACGACCACGCACGAGCCGGCCGCTGGGCACGACAGGGCATCGAGGATGGCCTCCGGGTCGGTGCCGGCAGCGGGGCTCAGAGTGCCGAGGGGGGCGGTCATCGCCGTCCAGATCCCGCCGGAGAGGGTCTCGATCAGGCCCTGTTGGTTGTCCGAGGAGTCGAAGTAGAACCCCACGGCCACGCACGAGCCGGCCGCCGGACATGCCGAGGCCAAGATCATCACCCGGGGGTTGGTGCGGGCAGTCGGGCTCAGGCCGCTGGTTGGAGCGGCGGTCGGCGTCCAGGTGGAGCTCGCGGCCGCTGCGGGGGAGGGACTGGTCGCCGCGACGGCGGTCAAACCCGAAGCACCGGCGACGAGTCCGAGCGTTCCACAGAAGCACCGAAGCCACTTCATCCTGAGTCTTCTTACAGTCGTTGTGCCCATCGCTCTCCCTCTTCCCCTCTTCCTTTCGAGCGGCTCATACGCGCACGGTACGGCACGATCTGGCCCACCGACGATGCCGCTCACGCTTCCCGTCGTGGCCGATGCCGAGACCCAGCCTCGCTCACCGAGTATCGCCCGATCACCGACCGGGCGCCATCCGCCAGGTGCCCTCCGACCGCACCGGGTCGGCTATCGCACGACTGCCCCAACAGATCAGCGTGGTCCAGCGTGGACCCCTCCGCGAGAGGGGACCTCAGCGCTGGATGGCCTTCACCTCCAAGTACTCCTCCAGCCCGTAGTGACCGAGCTCCCGCCCGATGCCGGATTGCTTGTACCCACCGAAGGGGGCCATCGGGTTGAAGGCGCCGCCGTTCAGCTCCACCTGCCCGGTGCGCAGCTTGCGCGCGACTTCCTGGGCGCGCTCCTCGTCGCCCGCCCACACGCCGCCGGCGAGCCCGTAGATGGTGTCGTTGGCGATGCGCACGGCCTCTTCCTCTGTGTCGTAGGGGATGATCGAGAGCACCGGTCCGAAGATCTCCTCCTGGGCGATCGTCATGTCGTTCGTCACTTCGGAGAAGACGGTGGGACGTACGAAGTAGCCCTTTTCCAAACCCTCGGGCGCCTCGGAACCTCCGCACAACAACTTGGCGCCTTCCTCGACGCCTTTGTTGATGTAACCCCGAACCCGCTCGCGCTGGGACGCCGAGACGACTGGGCCGAGGCGCGTCTTCGGGTCGAACGGGTCGCCGAGGCAGTAGGTCTGCGCGGCTTGTACGGCCAGGTCCTCCACCTCGGCCAGCCGCGATCGCGGCACGATCATGCGCGTGAGTGCCGAGCAGGTCTGGCCGGAGTTCAAGAAGCAGGCCGACACCCCCGAGGCCACGGCCTTGGACAGGTCCGCGTCCTCGAGGACGACGTTCGGCGACTTGCCCCCGAGCTCCAGTGCGACGCGCTTTACGTTGTCCGCCGCGAGTTGCATGACGCGTTTGCCTGCGCGGGTGGACCCGGTGAACGACACCATCTCGATGAGCGGGTGCGAGCAGATCGCCTCGCCTACTACGGTGCCGGGTCCGCTCACGAGGTTGAAGACCCCGGGTGGCAGGCCGATCTCGTCGAACACCTCGGCGAGAACGAAGACGTTCAACGGAGCCACGACGCTCGGCTTGAGCACGACGGTGCACCCCGCGGCGATCGCTGGGGCGACCTTCGCACAGATCTGGTGCAGCGGGTAGTTCCAAGGCGTGATGCAGCCGACGACCCCGATCGGCTCACGCACGACCAGCGAGCTCCCGATCTCTTCTTCGAAGGCGATCTCTCTCACGATCTGTGACATCGTGGCGAAGCTCGTGATGGGAAGGCCGACCTGGATGAGCTTCGACAGGGCGAAAGGCATGCCGACTTCCTTCGAGATCAGCGTGGCGATGTCCGCTGTGCGCGCGCTGAGAGCCTCTTGGACTCGGCCAAGCGTCTTCGAACGTTCGTCTACCGAGGTCTTCGACCACTGCGAGAAGGCGTCGGACGCCGCGCGTGCCGCGCGGTCGACGTCGTTGGCGGTGCCCTTGGGTACGCTCCCCATCACCTCTTCGGTGGCCGCGTTGGTCACCTCGATCCTGCCGGTGCCGGTGGATGGCACCCATTCGCCATTGATATAGAGCTTGTCGCGGACCTCCATTACCGACCTCCTCGCTGGGCGATTGGCACCTACGCGTATGGTCGACCTCGCGTCTGTTGACAAGCGTTGGTGAGGGTGCCTACGCCCGAACGCGCGTCATCTCACTATGAACGGTGAGTCAGGGTTGGACAGCTCGTCTCGGTACCACGTGATCGTCTTCTCGAACCCGTCCGCCAGAGAGTGCTGCGGCTTCCAGCCGAGCATCTCGCGGGCCCTGGAGCTGTCCGAGCGCATCTCCCAGATCTCGGTCGGCCGATCTGGGAGCGCTCCGAATTGCGCCGCCACGGGATTCCCCAGCAGGTCCAAGATCAGCGTCGTCACTTCGCGAATCGACACGTCTTGGCCACAGCCCAGGTTCAGCAGCTCCCCGTCGATCCCCGGCGCCGTGGCAGCACGCACGATACCGTCCACGATGTCCTCCACGTAGTTGAACTCGCGTGTCTGGCGGCCCTGGGTCATGAGCAGCTCCTCACCACGAAGCGCTCGCACGATGATCTCGGGGATCACCCGGTCCGCGCTCTGTGCCGGTCCGTAGGCATTGAACGGCCTCAGCATGACTATGGGCCATCCCTTGCCCTCGTGGAACACCCGGCAGAAGCACTCCGCGGCGTACTTGCTGGCCGCGTACGGGGAGACCGGGCGCACCAACATGTCCTCACGGAACGGCACGGAGACAGCCCCGTAGATCTCGCTCGTGCCCATGTTCACGAAGCGGCTGTATCCACTGCCTTCGAGAGACCGAAGCAGGTTTACGGTGCCCTGGACGTTCACCTGCACGCACTCGTCGACTCTCTGCCAGGACTTCCCCACATGGGTGTAGGCACCTAGGTGGAGCACGTGCGTGGGCCGCACCTCGTCGACCAGTGCCTCCATGGCACCTCTGTCTGCCAGGCTTGCTTCGTGAAGCGCGATGTTCTCGCGCAGCTCCACCAGGCGCAGCGCGTAGATGCTCGACACCGCGCTCGTGAGACCGTGCACCTCGACCCCGTCAGCCACGAGGCGGCGCACCAGATGCGATCCGATGAAGCCCGTCGCACCCGTGACGAGGACTCGCGCACCGCAAGGCCAATCGGGCTGTTGCGCTCGGCCCGAAGAGGCTGTCGGCACCCCCTCCGCGTGTGTGAACGCTGTCGTGGCGCTCACTTTCCACCTCGGACGCTCGCATCCGGCACCCGTTCCCACGGCGCATCTCCGCTGTCGCACAGCGCACTCAGCTCGAGCGCGTCTTTGTACGTGTCCATCGAACGCCAAAAGCCACGGTGTCGGTACGCATACAGCTCCCCGGCGGAGCCCAACGCGGGCAGCACCTCGCGCTCGAAGTCGTCTCCCACGAACCAATTCTCGGCACGGCTATCGAGAACGAAGAAACCTGCATTGATCCAGTGGTCCGGTAGGCGAGGCTTCTCCCTGAACCGCTGCACTCGCCCCTCGGTGTCGCTGTCGATCGTCCCGTACTGCGATGGCAAGGGCACCGTGGTCATGGTGGCAGCCCCCCGGTGGTCCTGATGAAACGCCAGGAGGTCGGCGAGATCGACGTCTCCTAGACCGTCGGCGTACGTCACGAAGTAAGTCTGTCCCATGTCCCGCGCGCAGCGCGAGACCCGGCCGCCGGTGTTCGTCTCCTCCCCCGTGTCGCGCACGTCCACCCGCCACTGGCTCGGCAGAGTCGCCACGAAAGCCTCTATCAGGTCGGTCTTGAAACCGGCTGCCAAGACGAAGTCGGTGAAGCCCTGGCGCGCGTATATCCCCATCACGTGCCCCAGCACCGGTTGGCCCGCCACCTCGAGCAACGGCTTCGGCACCTCCAGGGTCCGCGGGTATGCCCGGGTTCCCTTCCCCCCGCAAAGGATCAACGTACGCAATGTTCGGTCCTCCCGCTCCTGGCCGGGCCCGGACCGGGGCATGTCAACTACAGACGACATCCACCCTTGGCGCGAACGACGCTGGTTCACCGGCACAAACTGCCTGCTGGATGCACGTTGCGCTCAGGACTGTGTCGCCTTGGGTCCGACCGTCGCAAAAGGCACCCTAATGACACCCACCGTGGTTGTTCCAGTGCCAGTTGTCCCACCATTGACCTGCTGGATACGCCCGCTAATCTCAACAGCAACCCAACCGAGATCCCGCACAGCGCGTTACGAGCATTCGCCGCGGGCTACCGGGGGACCGCCTCGAGTTCACCGTCGCCTTCATCGGAGAAGAGCACCAATGGACTATTCCGACTACGACCAGCTGACCTTCGAGCGTCTCGAGCACGGCGTCCTGCTCATCACCCTGAATCGGCCTGAGAAGTACAACGCTGCCGATGAGGTCATGCACCGCGAACTTGTGAGGGTCTTCGCAGACGTCTCTCGCGATCCCGAGGCGCGCGTCGCTCTCGTCACGGGAGCGGGCAAGGCCTTTTCGGCGGGAGGCGACCTCGCCATGATCGAGCGCCTGGCTGGCAACCACGATCGGGTTGTGCACATGCTCTCGGAGATGAGCGACCTCGTCTACCACGTGATCGACTGCGAGAAGCCAATCGTTTCGGCAATCAACGGCGTCGCCATTGGCGCGGGGCTGGTGGTGGCCCTGCTTGCCGACGTCTCGATCTGTGCCGAGGACGCCTGGCTCGGTGACGGTCATGTGCGACTCGGCGTCGCCGCGGGTGACCATGCGGCGATCCTCTGGCCGCTGCTGGCTGGCATGGCGAAGGCCCGCTACTACTTGCTCACCGGAGAGATGCTCATCGGCAAGGAGGCCGAGCGCATCGGCATGGTCACGATGGCTCTTCCGAAGGAGCAGGTACTCGGCGAAGCGATCGCCGTCGCCGACAGGCTCGCCACCGGGTCGCAGCTCGCTATTCGGTGGACGAAGCGCGCGCTCAACAACTGGCTGAGGACCGCCGGGCCGATCTTCGACCAGTCAGCCGCCTACGAGATGCTGTGCTTCATGGGACCTGACGTACTCGAGGGAGTCGCCGCCTTGCGAGAGAAGCGCCCACCACGCTTTCCTTCGGCCACTGAGACCACTTGAACGGCCACTGACAGTCTTTGAACGGCCACTGGCTCCCTTGAATTGGCAGTCGGCTCCATAGAACCTCGCGCACATCAATCCCCCCGAACACATCTAGTTGCAACCCCGCGAGCTTTCTCGCATGATGGCTTTGCCAACCCAAGGAGTGAGAAGGAGATCGATCGATGAGCGTCTACAAAGTCATTGAGATCATCGGTACAAGCAATCAATCCTGGGAGGACGCTGCATCTTCGGCAGTTAAATCGGCGCGCGAAACTCTGCGCGACCTCCGTGTGGCCGAGGTTGTCGAACAGGACATCGATCTCGGCCAAGGCGACAACATCACGTTTCGAACCAAGCTCCGGGTCTCTTTCAAATATGAAGGCGACTGAGAACGCTCCGCCTATCGGTAAACAGCAACGCCGGCGACGCTGAGAGCGTGCAAGAGAGGAACGCTCGCTCGGTCCTGTAGGTCGTCTACACGAGCGCGGATGGACAGGGCGTGTGACGGCACACGCTCGTCATCATCTCGCCATCGTTTGAATCGTCGCGGGCCGCCAGGGGCCTGTCCGTCACTACACGCTGAAGGTCGGCTCCCCGTCCAGGCCTCAGAACCAGACAGCCAGTGGATCTTTGGCAATCTCCTCGATGAAACGCCACGACGACGAAGTCGATGGCTCCCCTACAGTGCAGAGGATGCCGAATCGGCGAACCCGCAGGCGGGGTGTGACGGCGTCGGCGTGGCGTTTCCTGATCGGACCGCCGCTACGAGTGCGCGAGGCGTCCAAGGAACAGATCACACCGGTAGAGGGGCTGTCTGCGCTGTCACTCGACGCCCTGACGTCTGTGGCGTACGGGCCGGAGGCGGTCATCGTCGTCCTCGCGGTGGCAGGTGTCGGCGCGCTGCATCTGGTGCTCCCCATCACGGTCACGATCGTGGCGCTGTTGGCCATCCTGGTGTTCTCCTATTGCCAGGTGATCGACGCCTACCCGGGCGGTGGGGGCGCGTACGCCGTGTCTCGAGCCAATTTCGGCGCCGGCGTCGGCCTTCTCGCCGGCGCCGCGCTCGTCGTCGACTACACGCTCACCGTGGCCGTCTCCATCACTGCCGGCGTAGGGGCGTTGACATCGGCCTTCCCGACCTTGAGCTCAGCCACGGTTCCGATCTGCTTGGGAATTCTCGCCGTCGTAACTCTGCTCAACCTGCGCGGCTTGGGCGAGACGGCCCGCGCCTTCCTTCTGCCGACGATGGTGTTCATCGTCGGGTTGCTGGCCATCATCTGTACAGGCCTGGTCCACCCGCTGGCGCTGCACGCCCCGCAGCCTGGCCGGCCGCTGCTGGCCACCCGTGGGTTGGAGACCGTGACCGTGCTGCTGGTACTGAAAGCGTTCTCGGCCGGATGCAGCGCGCTGACCGGAGTCGAAGCGATCGCCAACGGGGTACCGCTGTTCCGACAGCCGCGGGCGGTCCGAGCCAAACGGACCGAGCTGTTGCTCGGGGGGATCCTCGGTGCGATGCTGCTGGGACTGGCAGTACTGGCCCGGCGGTGGAACATCGGACCTCGCTCCGGACAGACCGTCCTGAGTCAGATCATGGCCGTCGCCGTCGGGCGGCACTGGGCTTACTACTTGGTGTCACTGACCATCACCTTGGTCCTGGCACTTGCTGCCAACACGTCGTTCGGCGGGCTGCCTGTGCTGGCCAGCTTGTTGGCGCGCGACGACTATCTGCCCCACCTCTTCTCTCTGCGCGGCGATCGGCAGGTGTTCTCCAACGGCATCTGGGCATTGGCCATCCTGTCCGGGTCCCTGATCGTCGCCGTGGGCGGGAACACCCTCACGCTGATCCCCCTGTTCGCCATTGGCGTGTTCACCGGCTTCACACTGTCCCAGGCCGGGTTGGTCGTGCATTGGTGGCGAGCTCGGCCACCGCGTTGGCGGTACCGAGCTGCCGTCAACGGGCTCGGTGCAATCGTGACCGCCGTTGCCACCGCGGTGTTCTTGCTCACCAAGTTCACCGAGGGCGCCTGGCTGGTCGTGCTAGCCGTACCGGCCTTCATCGCCCTATTCGTCCGGATCCACGCCTACTACGAGCGCTCCGCGCGCGCCATCGAGCTGGGCCATGTGCCGGGCAAGCCGCACGCCAAGCGCACAGTGGTGGTCGTCCCCGTGACGGGAGTGTCTCGTCTGACTCAGTATGCGATCGGTGAGGCGCTCTCGATCAGCCAGGAGGTGGTCGCCATCCATGTGGTGCTCGACGCCGCCGACCAAAGCGCTGAGCATTCCAGCGATCTGGAGGAACAGTGGGCTCGGTGGAATCCCGGAGTGCCGCTACGAGTTCTGAACACCGAGTTCGCCTCGGTAGCCGGGCCGATCGCGACATTCATCGACGAGCTTCGCGAACGCTACGACGACCAGATTGTCGTGCTCATCCCGGTCGTGCTGCCCAACCGGCTGCGCTACAGCTTCCTGCACAACCACCTCGACCTGGTTCTCACCTCCGCCCTGCGGACTCGCGACGATGTAGTCGTCGCCCGCGTCCCGATGCCGATGCAGCCCGAGGACGGGTGAGGGTCCGGCAGGTACGAGGCCGGTGACACACATCGCTGAGCGCGACGGTCTCTTCGCCGGCACTTCCTATCATCCAAGTCCTGTTCACCAAATGTTCACTCTTTGTTCACGTTTTGTTCACCTTCAAATTAGCTGTCAATTACCTGGCCCTGAAAGGCTGCGAACGAATATGCAGCATCGTTAGGGAGGTCGGGTGGAGGGGTCGGACGTCGCTGGTTCCTTAGGAACCCCCGAAGGCGTCGCAGCAAGCCTGGAAGTACCGCCAACCGGTCTGGTGGCTGCAGCAACAGTCAGCGATCTGCTCAACGACGCGCCGCGCAGCAGATTCCACCATCGGGCAGTCGTGATCTCCGGCATGGGTTTCTTCACCGACGCTTACGACCTATTCGTGATCAGCACCGTGGCTGTTCTCGTAAAGACGCAGTGGCACCTCTCGACCACCCAGACCAGCTGGGTCCCCGGCTCGGCAATCCTGGCCGCTTTCATCGGGGCATTTGTCTTTGGCCGGATCGCTGACGTGCTCGGGCGAAAGAGCGTCTACGCCGTCGTCGCGGCCATCATGATCGTCGGGGCTATCGCCTCCGCGTTGGCTACCGATTTCGTCTGGTTGGTCATCGCCCGATTCGTGCTCGGTCTGGGTATCGGCGGTGACTACCCGGTGTCTGCAGTCCTTATGAGCGAATATGCCAATCGAGATGACCGGGGTCGGCTGGTTGGGTTGGTCTTTTCGATGCAGGCCCTCGGTCTGATCGTGGGACCACTCGTAGGGCTCGTCCTGTTGTCCTCGGGGGTCAACCACGATCTCACCTGGCGCCTGATGTTGGGCTTGGGTGCTGTTCCTGCAGGGGCCGTCGTCTACCTCCGGGCGAAGATGCCTGAGTCGCCGCGTTTCCAGGCCCGCGTACAGGGGAAGCCCGACCATGCAGCTACCCAACTCTCCCTATTTACAGAGGGGGTCGTCGGGACGCTAAACGTCGCCGCTCATGATGGGCTTCGCCGGATGCGACTGAGTCAGTTCCTGACGAACCGACGTATGCTTCGGCTGCTCTTAGGCACGGCGGGGACGTGGTTCCTCTTCGACTACACCTACTACGGCAACACGTTGTCGCTGCCGGCCATCTTGAAGGACGTAGATTCCCATGCGACGTTGATCGCGAAACTCGCGTGGACTTTGGCCATCTTCATGCTCTTTGCTCTGCCCGGCTATCTTCTCGCGTTCTCGAAAATGGACCAGATCGGCCACCGCCGCCTCCAGTTGATCGGCTTTGGGGTCACGGCTGCTGCGTTTATCGCTCTGGGCGCGATCCCCGTCCTCACGACCGCGGTAGTGCCGTTCCTTCTTATCTTCGGGCTGAGCTACTTCTTCATCGAATTCGGGCCGAATACCACAACGTTCGTTCTGCCGTCGGAGCTGTTCCCCGTGAGTATGCGCACGACCGGTCACGGAATCGCTGCTGGCATCGGCAAGCTCGGTGCGTTCATGGGAGTGTTCTTGGTGCCGCAACTCCAGAAAGACATCGGACTTCGGGGCATGTTGCTGGTCGCGGGTGCGTCAGCAGTGCTGGGCTATCTTCTCACCCGGGTGCTCCCTGAGCCTTCTCGCTGCAATCTGGAAGACATCTCCGGAGAGGACCATGAGGTCCCTCTTGCACTCGAACACGGATCAGTCGCTGTTGGCGACGTCGTGCTAGGAGCAGTCGAGACGCGTACTGCACCGGCAATTCCGGACACAGTCTTGTAGCACTCCGTCAACAACTGCGACGTGTGTCCACCGCTCCGTCAGGTTCTCGAGCGCGCCCGGGAGGCTCCGGCCCGGATCACCCTGTGCAGGTCCTCGACTGCAACGTTCATTCCCCACTGCTTCGCGAACTCGACGTTCGAGTTAGCGATGAATCGGAAGTGATGCCTGATGCTCGGGTTCGTGAGGTGCCCGGCTCCAGCAGAGTGTGTTCTTCGTGCTGCTCGGCCCGACCTTGATCACGCCAACCTTGGCGAGTCACCGGAGCTGCTGCCCGGAAGATGCACGGCGAGCCAGCTGGTTCCCCGTGTGGTCCGGACGAGCCGATGGGGCGTTCGTCGCTTGAGGAGAACCCAATCGCCCGTTTCCAATGAGAGTCTCTCGCCGTTCACCTCGAGTTCAGCAGCGCCTCGCAGGACCACGACCCATTCGTCGTGGTCTTGGTCGTAGTCGAACGGTTCGTCGAGTTCGCCGCTCAGGATCTGTTCGATAACCGTCTCGCCCACTTGGACGATTCGCTCAACCCGCTCACCTGTCATAGGAGCATCCGAACCACTCGAGAGCCGACCACGCGAAGCAGAACGCATCGATCAAGATTACGTCGCGGTCCTAACAGCGCCCTTGGGCTAGGAACTCGGCACGGGTGATGGCGCCTCAGAGTCTGCGAGCCCTGGAGTTGGAATCGAGCCGTAGCATTCGGGAATGGCCCTCGACATCACCGTTGTAGACGCCTTCACCGACCAGGCTTTCGCCGGCAATCCCGCAGCGGTCACCGTGATCGACGCCTTTCCTGAAGACGCCCGTATGCAGGCAGTGGCAAACGAGATGAGCCTTGCCGAAACAGCCTTCGTGGTGCCTCGAGACGACAACGATCATGATCTGCGCTGGTTCACGCCGTCCATGGAGGTTGACCTCTGCGGTCACGCCACCTTGGCGGCGGCACACTTGCTGGGTGGCAAAGCACGCTTTCATACGCGCAGCGGCATTCTCACATGCGCACGCGCCGACGATGGTGTTATCGAGATGGACTTCCCCGCCGACGTTCCCGTGGAGGCAGAGCCACCTCGGAGCCTCGATCTACCTGGTATCTGCTGGTACGGTCTCGGGAAATTCGACGCCCTTGTCGTAGCAGACGATGCGGCCCCGTTACGACGCCTTCGACCCGACCTGGCCAAGCTGGCCCAACTCGGCACACGTACTGTCATCATCACCGCGCCGGGTGACCGGCCAGGAGTCGACTGCGTTAGCCGGGTGTTCGCGCCGAACGCCGGCATCCCCGAGGACCCGGTGACCGGGTCCGCCCACTGCACGCTCGCCTGCTATTGGGGCGAGCGCCTTGGCCGGGATGTGCTCGTGGGCGAGCAGGCGTCGGCGCGCGGTGGCATCATCCGCATGCGTCGCGCCGGAGACCGGGTGGTCCTTGGCGGGCAAGCGGTGACCGTCGCCCATGTCCGACTCCTCGCCTGATCGTGCCACCTCAAGAGGCGAACCGACCCGGCAGATCCACACGCAGCTGACCCCTGCCGGGTCCTGTGCGGTCACAGGCTGTCGTTTGCAGCCCAGTGGGGGAGTTAGAAAATGCGGGTGAGCTGCTCGTCCACAGGAGATATAGCGCGCAGGGCACAGCAGTGCCGGAGTTCATGAGATAGGAGACCGCCGGCCTGGAGGATGTGTCAAGACATAGGAGACCACTAGCGGGGAGGGTCTCCTATGGACATGGGCCGGTTCCTGATCGAGACGCACCTGCGGACCGGACGGCCGATAAAGCAGCTAGCCAGATCCCACGGTGTGAACGCGAGCTGGCTCTTCAAGCTCCTACGTCGCTATCGCCTCGAAGGTGAAGCCGGGCTCGAGCCGAGAAGTCGCCGCCCCAAGCATTCGTCTTCGCGGATCTCAGACCTCTTCGAGGACGAGATCGTCGCGATTCGAAAAGAGCTTCTGGACTTCGGGACCGAAGCAGGGGCAGAGACGATCCACTACCACATGGCCCAGCGACACAAGAGGGTCCCTTCGGTCTCCACGATCTGGCGGGTGCTCAAAGGCGAGGGGATTCGTCACCCCGCAGCCGCACAAGCGGCCAGGAGACAACGGGTGCCGAAACGCCGCATATCGGGGGTTCGCCTGCCCGACTGCTTGGCTAGAAGCCAACCATGCTTGGGCGTGGCGGGTTCACGTCGGTGAACCGACCTGCACGATCTCGTATCAGAAGCCCTTGGCGTCTTGAGCCGTGCTGACAGTGCACTCTCTCCTCACCCATAGCTGTCAATCAGGGCGCCCGCTCGCGCCGCGGACGAGTGGCGTTCTAGGAGGTCCTTTGTCGCGCCTCGGGCGTGAGCACCTTCGGCCCGTGCCTGACCTGCCCAAGGGATCCCTTTCGGGGGCGGCTAGGTTGGCAAGATGGATCCATCGGTCCAACGGAGCGTTCCCCACCTACTCCACGCGCTCGGGATAGTCGCACTGGTGATTTCGGCCGCCCTCGGCGCGACGGCGTGTGCCGGAGTCATGACGACGGCCTCGGTATTAAAGACTGCAAAGGCGGCGATGACCAAGCAGCCCGGCGTCCACCTGGTGATCACTGCGAAGTCCAGCTCGTCATCGAGCACCGAGAGGATACTCGCCGACTTTGGGGCCGAGAGCGGTGTGGAGAACATCTCGGAGGGCAAGGCGGATTCGGCCGTCAAGGTGACGCCCACGTACGCCTATATCAGCGGGAACTCCTCTGGGTTGACCACGATCTTCGGGCTGAGCTCCGCGAACGCGAAAAAGATCGGCAAAGACTGGGTGTCCTGGAAGGCCGGCACGAGCCAGTACGCCGATCTCAAGTCCGGCATCACTATCTCCTCGGTCACGGCTGTGGTTCCGAAGGCCGACGGTGCCAAGCTGTCCACCCACGTCACCAAGGGTGCCAAGCTGTATGTCCTCAAGTGGACGACCGCGGCCACGAGCTCCTCGCCAAAGATCTCGAACACTCTCACCATCTCGGCCTGGGGGGCGACCCTGCCGGTCGAAGAGACAGCGACCGCCTCGGGCGGCGCGAAGGAGACGACCGTGTTCTCCAAGTGGGGCGAGCACGTCTTCGTGAGCGCGCCGCCGATCACCTCCACGATCTCCAGCTCCCAAATCACGGGCTGAAGCTCTGCCCGGACCTTGGGGCCATGACACGCCCTGCTTTCGGTGTCGGAAAGGGTGTGTCGGAGAACCTGCCGCCAATTGCGGAATCTCCCCACCTTCGATGACCGAAATTCCCTAGTTGATGGCCGGGGCGGTTTGCCTTGAGACTACTTCTCGGCCTTCGGCCTCACCCCCTTGCGGATGTTCTCGCTGCGGGCACGATGGGCTCGCATCCGTGGGCGCAGCAGTGCCGGAGTTCAGGAGATAGGAGACCGCCGGCCTGTGGGCACAGCAGGACTCGAACCTGTGACCTCAGCCGTGTGAAGCCGTTCAAAGCTGGCAGACGAGACGACCGTCCTAGACGTCAGGCGGCATGACGAGCAAGAGCGCAGGACCGGGACGACAGCCGACAACACGAGACGACGGGAGTTGTAGGACAAATCCTAGGACGAGGAAGACGGCCGCGATCAGCCGGCGATCGGAAAGATCGATCAGACTCGGATTTCAAGCGGGCCTTGTCGCCAGGGCTCGTCCTTGATGCCAAATGGTCCCCATCGATCGGCTCCGACGGTACGATTGGTGACATGAGCGATGCCTCCCGGGCGACCGAGAAGACGATTCCCGTGCTCGACGCCGAGGATCGTGCCTGGCTCGCCGAGCAACTCCGGCGCTACGCCGAGCTGCTCAGCTATCTCCGCGAGCATTGAAGCGACCTTCGCTCGATTTGGCCGTCGCGTTCAATCGCTCCATTCGCGAGAGCGATGAATGGTTCGACGAGCCGGACGACCTGGATCGGGTTGGTGCTGCCCTTCAGGCTGCAGACGGTATCGAAGACCCCATCGAGCTGGCCGCGACCGTGGCCTATCGGGTGGCGCGTGCCCAGGGATTCTCGGAAGGGAACAAGCGCACGGCCATGCTGCTGGCCAAATGGACCTTCGACCGAAACGGCACCGAAGGAGAGAGGATCATCCCTCCGCATGATCGCGACCTCGCCGATCTGCTCGTCAAGGCCGCAGCCGGACTGGATGTGGGGGCCCAGGTCTTGGAGCTCTTCCGCAGCCGACAAGAGCCCTGAGCCGGTCTCTGGCCCTGGCGGCAGTCGCCCGATCATCACTGGCACTTTCAGGATGGGGTTTGCTGCGCCGCAAAATGCTTCCTGGCGAAGACTTAGAGACTATTTGCCCTAGCCAAGGCCGGAGCTAGCGAGTTAGCTGCTCGAAGAAACATCTGGCACGTGAGGCGACAATGCTCTTCTACGATCAAGTCAACGCCGCCATTCCGGACGGCATCGAACGCAAGACGGCACACATCATCGGGGGTGGAATCGGTGGCCTGGCTGCGGCAGCGTTTCTGGCGACCGATGCCCACATGCCGGCCGGCAACATCACGGTCTACGAGGATCTACCGGTCCTGGGCGGGTCGATGGACGGGACCGGCGATGCCTCGACAGGCTACGTCTGCCGCGGCGAGCGAGAGCTCGAGGCGCACATGGAGTGCCTCTGGTACCTCTGTAGCAAGGTGCCGTCCCTGACGCGGCCTGGGCGCACCGTTCTGGACGAGACGCGAGAGGTCAACTGCCGCGAACCAATCTCGTCACATTGGCGGATCATCGAGAAGCAGGGACACAAGGCTGACTACGGGTCGCAACCGATGCTTCCAAAGGATTGCGCAGCGCAGCTCCTCCGCCTGCTCGTTACGCCCGAAACCGACCTGCAAGACATGTCCATCCGCGACTGGTTCCCACCGAGCTTCTTCGACTCGGTTTTCTGGCTGATGTTCTCCCGGATCCTGTCGTTCGATGACTACCACAGCGTGATGGAGATGCGCCGCTACCAGCTACGGTTCATGCACCTCGCCGAGTCGATATCACGCCTCGAAGGCATCCTGCACACCGAGTACAACGAGTTCGACTCGATCATCCGCCCGCTCATCGTCTGGCTCCAAGGGCTAGGAGTCCGCTTCGCCCTGGGGACCCGAGTTGTCGACATGGCCCTCGAATCAGGGGGCGGGAAGACCACCGTCACGGGCCTCACCATCCAGTCAGCGCAGGGACGTTCCGAGATCAACCTCACGGGCGATGACCTCGTGTTCTTCACCAACGGGTCGCTGACCCAGAACACCACCTACGGCGACAATGGCACTGCCGTACCGTGGAACCTCGACCGCCGCGACCGCGGCGTGTTCACCCTGTGGGAGAAGCTGGCGGCGCTCGACCCGAAGTTCGGGCATCCGGAGAAGTTCACCAGCTGGCCGGAGAAGACCCGGTGGATCTCGTTCTTCGTCACCCTGGTCGATTACCCGGACTTCGTCGACTACATCGAGAAGGTCAGTGGCAACAAGCGAGGCACCGGCGGCGGTGTCACGGTGAAGGATTCCGGGTGGGATCTGGGGTTCATCATTCACTCCAAGCCCTTCTTCCCCAACCAGCCCGACAACGTGGACGTCTTCTGGGCCTACGGGCTGCGAGGGAACAACGTCGGCGACTACGTCAAGAAGCCCATGGTGGAATGCACCGGGAACGAGATCCTCACCGAGTTCCTCCATCACGTCGGGTACGGGGACCGTGTCGAGGAGTTCCTGGCCCACGCCAAGGTGTCACTGGCGGGCATGCCGTACATCACGAGCCAGTTCATGCCACGGGCCATCAGCGACCGGCCGAGCGTCATCCCCGACGGTTGCCTCAACCTCGGCTTCCTCGGCCAGTTCGTCGAGGTGGACGACGACTGCGTCTTCACCGTGGAGACCTCTGTGCGAACCGCAATGGAGGCCGTCTACGGGCTCCTGCACTTGGACAAGCCGGTCATCCCGGTCTCACCCACGAGGTTCGACATCCGCCACATCGCCGCCAATGCCAAAACCACCCTGGAGGTGGACAGCTTCCACCTGAAGGACCGGCTGAAATTGCTCCTGCCCGCAGTCGTCCACCCCCATAAGGTGGTCGAGCTCGTCAACCAGATTCCCAAGCCGACCGACGTTCGACCTGGTACGTAGCGACAACAGCCGGCGGTACGCGACCGCCCGACTTTGCCGGATACCGGTACGGCCAGTTGCTTCCCAATAACCGCCAAGGGCGCCCGGTATCGCTCCGCCGCCCTTCGCACCGGGGAAGCGCCGCTGGCTCCGCCGAGGAGCTAATCAGTGCATTGCGAGAACGTCATTCCGGACGCCCACCCTGAACGTCACCCTCCCAGGTCAACGGGTTGTCTGCCGATCGGGCAATGGGGTTGCGGAGACCCTCGTCCACCGCTCGACAGCAACTCCTGGCTTTGGTCGATACGGTTTCGCTCCGATCGGGATTCTCGAGCTGCGCGCCGCAGGAGAGGCATGCTCACGGTGTTCGCCCGACCGTCGATGATGCTGCCTCGCGCACCCTGGGCGCGTGACGTTGTGCTGTCGGACCGGAAGCTGAGCGCCGTGGCGAGTGAAAATGCCGCCGCACCTGGTGGGCGCAGCAGGACTCGAACCTGTGACCTCAGCCGTGTGAAGGCTGCGCTCTAACCAACTGAGCTATGCGCCCGCCCAGGCGATGCTACCCGCACCGGTGGAAACAACCACGATGTGATCAAGAGCCGATTGGAGCCAATTCGTCGAAGCCGATCGCTCGCTCCAGGGCTGCCGCTGACCGGATCACTACCAAGTCCGCGTGCTGGGGACCCACCAACTGCAAGCCCACGGGCAGCCCGCCCGAGCTCAGCCCGGCGCAAACCGATGCGGCAGGTGAATGCGTCATGTTGAAGGGATAGGTGAAGCGGACCCAATTGGCGTCTACCTCACCGTTGATGATGCCCGATCCCTCGAGCGCGCGTGGGGGTGGCAGGCCCGCGCAGGTGGGAGTCACGAGCAATCTCACCTCTCGGAACAGCTCCACCAGACGCAGGTTGAGCCGATGACACGAATCAAGAGCCTTTATGACATCGACCGCCGAGACGTTCTCTGCCGCCCAGTCGAGCTGCGCGGCTTGCAGTGGGTCCACCTTCTCCCATGCGTCCGTGCCGCGATAAGTCCCCAACGTGCGCAGATTGTGAGCGAGCACGAGTATGAGCCAGTCACGCACCGGGTCCTCGTCGAAGACCGTCTCGACCTCGACGACCTCGGCCCCGAGGGACTCGAGCACCTCCACGGCGCGCCCGCAAAGAGTGAGCACCTCGTTGTCGACGGATGCGTATCCGAGTGTGGGAGACCACGCGATCTTGGTCGGCACCCTGGCCTCCTCGAGCGCCGCGAGCCACGACGCCTCGGGGCGAGGCAGCGAGGAGAGGTCCGTCGGGTCCGGGCCGACTGCGACATCGAGCGCGCTCACCACATCAGCCATGCGCCGGGCCATGGGTGCCTTCGTGGAAAGCAGATGCCATCCGGGCGGCTCAGCACCACCTGAGGGAACCCGCCCCAGTGAGGGCTTCACTCCCGAGAGCCCGCAGCACGAGGACGGGATGCGCACCGAACCACCCCCGTCCGAGCCCGTCGCCAATGGCACCATGCCCGCAGCTAGTGCCACCGCGCTGCCACCCGACGACCCCCCGGCACTGTTCTCGGTGTTCCAGGGGTTCGAAGTGGCCCCGAAGACCGTGTTGACGGTGTCGGCTTTCCATCCGAGCTCGGGGGTGTTCGTCTTTCCGACAACGACGCATCCTGCCGCCTTGAGCCGGGCGACAAACGGCGAGTCCATTGTGACAGCAGCACCGCCGGCGAAGATGGCCGAACCCTGTGAGGTCACGTAACCCGCCGCGTCCTCCAGGTCCTTCACACCGATGGGTACTCCCGCCAGTGCTCCAGGGTCTTGCCCGGCTGCCACCGTCTCGTCGACGCGACCAGCTGCCTCGAGCGCCGCTTCTGCGTCGACGGCGACGAAGGCGTTTAGCACTGGGTTCAGCGTTTCTATACGTTCCAGCGCGTGTGTCACTACCTCGCGCGCGCCCAATTCACCGCGGCGCACCTCACTTGCCAGCTCTGACAACGACATCGTGCGAAAGTCCACACCCCTCGCGTATCACGTTGGCGCCTCGGTTGCAGGAAGAGGAGTTCTAGCCGGCCCGACAGACGGTCGGGACGCTTCTCGACACAGAGCCTGGGTAGGGCGCCTTCGTCGGCCTGGTAGCCCTTCGTCGGGCTGGGGCGCCTTCGTCGGCTTAGTAGCCCTTCGTCGGGCTGGGACGCCTTCGCCGGCTTAGTAGCCTGGTGCGGTGAGCGAGGAAGACCCCGGCACGACGAACGAGTCCGTGCCGAGGCTGACCGTCGGACAGCGAATCCTCGCCGCGCTACCCAATCTCGAACGACGCAAGCCGGGCGTCGGAGGACGCGCCGCCTCGAGCGCAGACACAACAGGCGCCGGGCTCACCGCAGCCGACGAGGGACGGGACCTCTCGACCGGCTCCGAGAAGGCGATCGATCCCGACGAGGTCATGTCGCCCGGAGATGACACCCGGACGGGCTCGGGGACACGTCCGAGTCGCTTGCGTGACGCGTTCTTGAAGCCTCCACCCGCGGGCCAGGGTGCACGCAAGACAGACCCCACGGCGACGATGACCAACGAGCAGCTCACCAACGCGATCAAACGGCTAGACGACCGCGAGCGTTTCTATGCGCTGTTCGCGGGTCCGCTTGGAGCTGCGATAGGCCTCGTGCTCACTATCGGCGCCATCCACTTCAACCCGGCGGTGGGCCACAAGAACCACGTCTCCGAGAACCTCATCGTGTTCGAGGGCGTGATTCGCGTCGCGTTCGGTGGTTTCGTCGTGCTGGCCGCGCTCACTCGGCGGCGCTCGTTCGTAGGGTTCACCCTTCTGTTCTTCGGCACGACCGTGTTGCCCTACGGGATCCTCTTCTGGGGCCTCGGAGGGTGGATGATCTGGCGCACCTACCACTACCAGAAGGTCCTCACCTCCCGGGGTGTCCGACCTGCGCGAGGAGGGGCGCGAGGGGACCGAAGATCGGCGCAGGGCCCGCGAGCAGCAGCACGTGCAGGCGCGACCGATGCTCGAGACCGCACGCGTGAGCGCAGAGCCTCGGGACGAGCCACAGCAAGCGGTAGGACAAGAGGCAGGAAGAAGCCCGAGCCCATCGGACCACCTCCTTCGAAGCGCTACACCCCGCCGAAGCCCACCCGCCCACGCCCATCAGCCCCGTCCTGAGGAACGCCGGTCAAGTCGGTCAAGTCAGTCAAGTCGGTCAAGCAGATCAAGCAGGTCGAGCCGCAGGCGTCTCGCCGGATGTGCCTGATTCATAGTTCTTATGGGCGCTGAGCCTCGGTTCTAGCGTCTCGGGAGCCCAGCGGGCTGGCTCTGGAAGTGCCTGCCGCCTCCGGGTTGGCTTCTTGTAGACGAAGTGCCA
>Ga0181527_1000686_pt1 | contig 38319 bp, 32 predicted proteins | sample PEATcosm2014_Bin_30_FD_119762 | JGI IMG/M metagenome (GOLD analysis project Ga0181527, IMG submission 119762) | Peatland microbial communities from MTU Mesocosm Facility, Houghton, MI, USA - PEATcosm2014_Bin06_60_metaG | ecosystem: Environmental > Terrestrial > Soil > Wetlands > Peat | place...
GCGGCCTTCTTCAAGCACCTCGAAGAGAGCTTCCCCGGACGCGACATCCGCGCGCACGGCGATAAGACACAGCGCGCCCACGGCACCTCCACCATGACCCACGGCCGCGGCTCGGTGCTCACCATCGACCTCACCAACCGCTGCAACATGATGTGTGACCCCTGCTTCATGGACGCCAACCAGGTCGGCTTCGTCCACGAACTCGGCTGGGATGAGATCAAGACCATGCTCGACAACGCCATCCAGGTCAAGCCCAAGCGCCAGATGAGCGTGCAGTTTTCAGGCGGCGAGCCCACGCTTTCGCCGCACTTCCTCGACGCCGTCGCCTACTGCCGCAAGGTGGGCTACAACAGCGTCCAGGCCGCCTCCAACGGCATCGAGTTCGCCAAGAGCAAGGAATTCTGTCGCAAAGCAGCCCTCGCCGGTTTGCGTTACGTATACCTCCAGTTTGACGGCATTGGCAACGCCGCCAACTCCCATCGCAAAGTTGGCAACCTCTTCGACGTCAAGCTGCAAGCCATCAATAACCTGCATGATGCCGGCGTGGAAATCGTTCCCGTCACCACCATTATCAACGGCATCAACAACGAGCAGGTGGGCCGCATCATTCAGTTCGCCCTCGACAACCCCAAGACGATCAGCTTCCTCAGCTTCCAGCCGGTCAGCTTCACCGGCCGCGACGAGGAAATCACCGACGAGCGCCGTTTTGCTCAGCGCTACACCCTCTCGCACATGGCTCACGACATCAAGAAGCAAATGGGCTTCGGCGAGCCGGAGCGCGATTGGTTCCCCATCAGCTTCATGAGCACCTTCAGCGACTGGGCCGACCTGATTCACGGTCCCGCCGCCGACTGGGGCCAGCTCTCCTGCGGTTGCCATCCCAACTGCGGCATCGGCATGGCGCTCATGATCGACAAGGAAACCAAGGAAGCCGCTCCCGTCACCGCCTTCCTCAACATGGACAAGGTGGCCAAGGATCTGGCCAAGGTCAACGACGCGGCCCGCGGCAAGTGGCTCTCGGTCATCGGCTTTGCCCTCGCCCTGCTGCGCAACTACGATCCCTTCAAGTCGCCCACCCACTTCAAGATCTCTGACATGCTCAAGAAGATGGACAAGACCTTCAACGCCACCGGCAAGGACTACGGCAGCGTCAAGGGCACGCGCACCCTCGAAGACATCAAGAAGCGCCGCGCCGACCGCTGGAACTTCCTCTTCATCGCCGGCATGTGGTTCCAGGATCTCTTCAACTACGATTTCCGCCGCACCGAGCAGTGCATCATCCCCTATGCCACGCAGGAGGGCGAGATCAGTTTCTGCGCCTATAACACCGGCATCGGCTGGCGCAACATCATCGAGAAGATGCACATGACCGCCACGCTCACCAAGTGGTACGAGGATCATGGCCGCCACGAGATCTTCGTCGGCGGCAAGAAGGTCCACATGCCCGAAGTCGGCCACGAACTCGCCTTGCGCGCTGAACACGTCAACGCCGACCGCAACCACACGCTCGACGAGCTGGGCATCGCCAAGACCGCCCGTGAAGAGCAAATCCGCGCCCGCGATGCCAAGCTGAAGCAGGACGCCGAAAACGCCCGCATGGCCAGGCTCTACCGCGAGCACGTCCTCGGCGAAAAGCACGTCGAGGGCCTCGTCAGCCTCAACTCCATCGCCCCCGCCAAGCCAGCCAAGCAAGTCAAGCAAGAAGAAGGCGAGCTGGTCGCCGGGGACTAGGACTGGCAGTCCAGGCAACGCACCGAATAGCAAAGGCCGCCCGTAAGGGTGGCCTTTGTTATTGAAGTCTCGAACTACAATAAAGCGATTTTGTACTCTTTGGAATAGCTTACGCATTCTCTCATTCAACGCGAGAAGCTGTTTGTCAATGCGTAAACGCACCCGCTTTCTTGGGATCGTAGGTCAGCTTCACCAACCCATCGCGGTAGTCGATGCGCATGGTCATTCCGTGCAGTGTTGCATAGCCAATGAGTCCCGATATGTCCATCCCCACGTCCTTTGAGAACATTGATGTGTTGAAGGTGCCTATAAGTTTGATGTTCTGCGTCAAGTTGGCAAAGGAGAGCGAGACGTTGCCAGCCGTAAAGGTATAGTCGATGTTGCTGTTCGTATTTCTGATTTCGTATTTGCTCTCTTTGTGCCCCGTGGCGACTTCGTGTGCCGCTTCAGGAGAAAGCACACTAGAACTAATGGCAGTATCAAGGACAAACAGCATAGAGCGCTTGCCGTTGACCGTTCCAGGCACAATCAGATCGCTTCCTGAACGGTAAACCGCGGTGTAGTCTTTCATCTCCGGAGCGATATAGCCGTCATCAACTCCGCTCGTGATCGTCATTCCCGGCTTCTCCGGAAGCGGTCCGAGGATCAGCTTGTAGGACGGATAGTCGATCGTCACAAGATAATCTGAGAACAGCGTCATTGAAATCGAGCCGTTGGCGTCGTTCCAGAAATTACCATCCAAAATCTGCACCGCGCAGTCATGATATTCAACTTCGCCAACTGAAATGGAGTCAGCATAGGCAAAGGATCCCGGTCTTGGTCCTTGTGGTCCTATGCCTGCTACCTGCGTCGGCAAGAGCGGCTTCAATCCCATGTGCTCGGCCGCCGATCTCTGGATCAGCAGCCCGCTGAAGCCTTCTATCGGAAAATGCGCGTTATAGCCGGTGTCGACCGATAGCCTGGCAAGGTGACCGTTGACCTTCACATCCAATGCCGGAAATGCGGTATTACCTCTGGCAGTTCTGATTTCAGAGAAGGGAATCTCGGCCGTAGCCGGCTTCACAGCCAGGGTGCAAGGCTTGCGGGGCTCCTCAGCCCACTTCTTCAATAGTTCAAGCTCCATGCGCATTTCGCCCAGCGCTTGCTTGCTGTCTCCCCGAGGGCTCGAAAGGTAGGCCTCCGTCTCCGTAATCCGCTGTGCGGTAGGGAGGCTTCTCATCCATGCCGCGCGTATCTCTGGATCTGCGGGATCCAACTGATGCGCGCCTGCCAGCAGCTTCCGGGCCGTCGTGTAGCGCGAAGTCAATCCAGCAATCCGGCTGATCAAAAACAATGTTCTTGGATTGCAAGGGTCAAGCTTAGCCGAGGCGCCTGCCGTCTCCGCCGCCTTCCATGGCTCACCCTGACTCAGCTCCACATCGCCGCGCAGCGTCATCAGAGCAGCCGTTGCGGGTTTATCGCCAATCGACGCTTGAACGGCGCTTGCGGCATCCATGAGTCTTTCTTCCCGCAGCAGCGTGTGAACCAGTCCAATGGTCAGATCTGCATCTCCGGGGCTTTTGGCAAGTGCCGCCTGGTAGAGCTCCTCCGCCTTTGTAAAATCGCCGGCCAGAAACGCAGTCTCCGCCTCGGTCGGACTTGAATGGTGCACAACCGTGCAGTTCATGGCGAATACTGGGTGTGCAGGAAGTAATAACAATCCAAGTAAAAAGCCCATGCAAAGCAAAACTCTGGTCACATTCTGAATATCCAAACGCTGCCGCATCTTAAGAATCCTCCATATGGTTGTTTACATGATGATATACCGGTATTGACGGGTGCTGGCTGCCATGTGCCGTGTGCCGGGTGACGGGTGCCCCAGGTCCGGGGTCCCCACGGACAGGTCTTCGTCCGTGGGGTGGATGTCCCTCGCTTTTGGGGACCTGGGAGATTACGAATTCCATGCGAGCGAATAGCGAGCGTCCGCCGCACCGCAGGAGGCTATCCCAACTGGCTGACCTTCACCTGTAGTTTTTCGAACGCTACCGTGCCCAACCCGCGCGCGGCGGCCATCTCCAGGTAGGGCATCTGCGCGACCTCCAGGTTCCACCAGGCCTTGGCGACATAAGCATCAATCGCCACCGGATCGGTTCCGGCAACGATGGTCTTCTTCACCGCGACGTCTTCCAGGTTGCCGCCCGTTGGCCCGTTGCGCAGCAGGATGCGGTAGCAGTCCACGATGGTGAGCGTCGGCAGCATGAAGCTGGCCAGATCCGCCAGGCTCTGGTGAATCTGCTGGTGCAGCCGGTTGCGCTCTCCGCCCAGAATGCCGTACCAGTTCTTCATGCCTATCGTTGCGCCGGTCAGTTCGTGATGCTTGGCTATAGGCAGGTTGAAGATTTTGTCGGCCTCCAGAAACGGCGTAAAGACCGGCCAGGTTTTCAGCACCACCCCGCCCATGTCCACTTCACGAAAAAGTTCGGGATCGGGTAGAATCACTTCGGCATGTTCGGCAAGCGCCGCGGCCTGAATGCCAGAACGAAGAAAGCAGCGGTGCGCCTCGTTGCAACTGACGTCGGTGACGATCACCCGCTTCGCTCCTGCCTGCCAGCACTGGCGCACAACCTCGGCCACCACCTCGGGATTGGTGTTCGCGGCCTGCTCCGGCGTGCGGTCCCACGCGATGTTGGGCTTGATCACCACCACATCCTGGCGGCTTACGAAGCGGCCGATGCCGCCCAGATTTTCCAACGCCTTTTGAACCAGCGCGCGCGGCTCCCCGTTTTGAACGACCGTCATATGCGGCCATTGCACATCAGCCGCAATGCGATGGTCGCGCCGCGCATCTTCCGCCTGCGCCGGAACCGGGCGGAAGCTGTGCTCGCTGAGCCACGCGGCCACGCCCGCAGTACCCGCCGCTGCTCCGCCCAGGCGCAGCAGTTGCAGCATCGCCTCGCGCCGCGTCATGCCTTGCGCGTCGCCTTTTTTCTCCTCCGGCTTGCCTTCGGTTTTCCCGGCCATAATGTTTCTCCCGCTCAAACTTCCATGAGGTGAATGTGCGCTGGATCGTTCGTACCCAATCTGTGAGCCTGGTTGGCGGCCGTGGCGATGTAATGTGGCGGGCGTCCCGCTTCCTCCAGCGTCGGCACGCCTGCCTCGGCGCGTTTGCGCGCTATGATCTGCCAGGCGATCTGATCGACGGCCACGCAATCCTCGCCAACAATCAGTGCGTTGGGGTACCAGATGTGCTCGGGATGAAATGCGGGCCCGCCCTCATAAACGGAAGAAAACGCGTCGCCGATAGTCAGCCGCACCTTTGCCCGGATGGTCGGAAAACAATTCAGATCGGCAATTGCAGGGTTGCAGTTGTTGCCGTGCAGGTCCTGCGGACGGTCGATCACGCCGTACATATTCTTCATGGCAAAGGTAACGCCGGCCATGGTGTGATCTTTGAGAATTGGCAGGTTGATCACCATGCCGCATTCGCGGGTGAGAATTTTAGAGAGCCTCATGCGCACCGTGCCCCAGGATTCATACTGATCCTCGTAACCGGATACGTCGTTGCCAAAGCAGCGGAAGCTGCTGGGATCGGTGTTGATGGTGAGGCCGCACGCCCGAAGATCGCGCGCGCCGCGGTCCCACATCAAAATGTTGCCCGGCTTCACTCCGGCCTGTTGGAGTCGCACGGCCACAGCCTTGGCCAGAACTCCGTGGGTCGAGATTCCTCCGCCCCCAAGACCGTTCACCTTGAGTCCGATGACCTTGTCCTGCGGTACGAGGCTCCGCCAGGCCTTCAGCGCATCGGTATTTCCGGTATAGGCGGTGATCGCGCGGTCCAGCAGATCGAAGACGCGCTTTACATCCGGCTGCGTGCCCGTGCCCGCGCCTGACCCATGGAGGGCCGCATCGCGTGCAACCACCACCTTGGATTTCGCTGTCCCGGCGTGCTGGTCCAACATGCCGGCCAGTCCCAGCTTGCTCTGTGTTCCCAGCAGAACGGCTCCCGTCGCTGCGGTCTTCAAAAAATCCCTGCGGCTCTTCATCACAGTCCTCGCTATTTCGATACATCCGGCGTTCCGGCCAGCGGTTTTAAAGTTTCGCCTCGACTCCATGCGCCAACTCCAGCAGCGCTTGCGGCGTGCCGGGCATGGACTCGTAGGCGACAATCCGCACCAGTGAAGTCCCTTTGCGGAAGATGATGCTCTGCGTATAAGCGAAGCCCTCGTCGCCCAACTGGACCGGCTTGGCGTCTTTGGTCCCGGTTTCCAGAATCTTGCGCGCACCCTCCGCATTCGCCATCGTGTGCACGTCCACGGTCGCCTCCAGTTGCCCCTGATATTTGTAATCGGAGGTCGATGTGGAGACAACGCCGGCCGATATGTACTGCTCGGCGTCGCCGTCGATGTACTGGTAGAGGTCTTTCGCTGCATAGGTGCGCGTCTCGCTGGTTTTTTCCCAGCCCGAAATCGCGTTCGAAGCCGGGAACGGTTCTGGTCCTTTTTTCTTGCATCCTGTTCCGGCGGCCGCGGTAAAAATCACAATCGCCACAATGGGCCATTTCCAATTTGATTTGAACATCACGGAGTTTTCTCCTTATTTTCTGTTGAGCAAGATCTGGCTGCTCGGCGAGCGGCTCTCGCCGATGCTGGTAACATAAACTGCCGGGCGCTCCTGCAGCGGGCAGGCGTACTCGCACGCGCCGCAGCCCACGCAGCGGCTGGGATCGACGCGCGGCTGCTTCACCGTCTTGGTTCTGCCCGCCGAGTCGATCACCTGCGCTTCCTCGACATAAATCGCCTTGGGCGAAACCGGGCACCACTCCTCGCAGACAATGCAATCGATGGCCATGGCCCACGGCAAACAGCGGCCGCGATCGTAAAACGCCGTTCCCAACCGTATCGGCTGACTCTGCTGGCCCACGCCCACTACCCAGCCCTTGTCCTTCGGCGTAATCTGCCAGATCGCTCCCGTGGGGCAAACCTCCGAGCAGAGCACGCAACTCGGCTCGCAATAGCCGATGCGCGGCTTGAGCGTCGGCGTCCACAATCCTTCCAGGCCTGCCTCGTCGAGCGTCGGGTGCAGCGCTATGTTGGGGCAAACCTTCATGCACTCGCCGCAGCGGATGCAGCGCGATAGAAAATCCTGCTCGTCCAGCGAGCCCGGCGGCCGCAGCAGCCGCTCGTTTCTGCTCTTGCCCAGCCCGGTGTTGGCGCGCATCAGCGGAACAATCGCCGCGCCCGCCGCCAATCCCGTGATCGTCCTGCGCCGGCCCAGGTCGGGCGAGGCAACCTCTTTCTCCTTGCGGAAGAATTTGAAAACGATGCCGTCGTGCGGGCAGGCGCCCACGCAGTTCATGCACATCAGGCACTCAGCCTTGCGCCACGGCACGCCGCCAATCGGATCGTCGCCGCCCTGGCAGTGAATCAGGCAGCGGTTGCAGTTATCGCAGCTCGATTCGTCCTTGTGCAGCCCTAGCACGCTCCACCGAGAGACCGCGCCCAGCAGCGCGCCCAGCGGGCAAATCGCCCTGCACCACAGCCGCGTCACGCGCAGGCTCATCGCCAGAATCGCAATGAACAGAATCCCCAGCACCAGCCCTTGCGCATAGTGCGGCTGGCGAAGATCGAGCACCGTGTAATGCAGAATTGTGTGCAGCCACGTGCCGGTTATTTTGATTGCCGCCACGTGGCTGTGCTCCAGCGGCGTCAGCACGACGCGCGCGGCAGCGTTGATCGCCGGCAAAATCGACAGCCCAAACGACCTCACCAGCAGGCTGAAAGGATCAAGCCAGCCAATCGCCGCCGAGCCAAAGCAGGCAGCCACCAGCCCGGCTATCAGCACAACATATTTAATGGTCTGCCAGCGCTTATACCGGTTGGCCTCAATGCGCTGCTTGCCCCGCTTCGACTCCGAGGGCATATTGCCCACAAAGTGTTGCAGCGTGCCCATGGGGCAGATCCAGCCGCAAAAAAAGCGCCCCAGAAAGAGCGTCGGCAGAAGGATCACCAGGCTCCAGATCAGTCCGCGATAGAGCGCATGCCCGGCCAGCGCGTTCACCAGCGCCACCAGCGGATCCCATTCAAAGAAAAGGCGTACCGGCGCGCTCAGGTGAATCTCCTTCGTGCCGCTGGGGAAAAAGCTGATCGAGGTAAAAAGCAGCAGCCAAAGAAACAGCAGCAGGAAAAACACCTGCGAAATCCTGCGCAACCGCTGCAATCTGGTTCGGTTCACGTGTGCCTCCACGCGTGGGGCAGCTACTCAGCTTGCTCCATGATTGATGCTCCGATAACCGCCCGACTGTGATCTGCATCACCAATTGACGGTCTCGGATGACAGAAATAACGAATTATCGTGTCAGTGTACGACTCCGGAGTATGCTTTGAGCTAGTCGAAGTCTACCGCGTCAGGCTCCAGCCTTCCGGTCCGCGCGTGAGTTCAAACTTGAACCCGAAGCCGCGCGCATTGTCGATAGATCGGAAAAAATCAGGCTGAAGGCAATACAAAGCGCTGTGGCCAAGAGCCAGGCGCGGCACGCGTCCCAGCTTGAATCGCTCGCAGTAGCTCTTGACCAGCGCAGCGCGGCGTTCCGGCTCGGTCACCTTCCTAACCGTTCCGCGCAGTTGCACGCCGCAAATCTTCTTCCAGTTCTCCACACTGCGGTAAACGGTTGCCGCCGCGTGCGGAGTTCGGATCAGGTTCAAGCTGTGCTGGCTGCTCTCGGAGGAGAACCAGTAGATCGAAAGTTCGTTGTTGGCAATGTAGAAAAGCGGCGCCACACAGGCCCGTCCGTCCTCGCCGCTCGTAGCCAGCGACAAGGTCGTCTCTTCGCTCAGAAGCGCGGCAATCAACTCGAGTTGTTTCCGCGCCTTCTTCATCGCATTTTTTCTCAGTTTGAGTAGGAGCAAAATGCTTTCTTCAGATTAGTTCAGTAATGGCCAGACTAATCCTCTGAGAGATAAGGCCAACCCATCCTTGCCGCGGATACATGCATGCGGCAAGGATGGGACGCCAATGAATCGATTCTATTTCGGCTGTGTGGGTGCTGCTTGAGCTGCGGGAACCGCTGGCGCTGTTGCAGTTGGCGGCGCCGCCGGAGCTGCGGGTTTGGACGCGGCTGCCGGAGCCGGAGTAATTGCCGGAGCCGCGGACGTTGTCGCAGGAGCGGGTGCTGCCGGAACAGGCGGCTTGGGCGACGCGCCTGGAGCAGGCGGCGCAGCAGGCGCGCCCGGAGTTAGCGGTGCTCCCGGTGCGCCGGGCATAGGACGGCCACCGGGCATCGGGCGCGTCCCGCCCATCGACGGGCGCTGGGGCGGCGCGGGCAGATCGGTCACATCCACCAACTCGACGTCGAAGATCAGGTTGGCCTTCTCTGGAATTCCCGGATGGTCCTTGTCGGGCCCCGGACGGCCTTTTGCGCCGTAGGCCAGTTGCCAGGGAATGAAAATGCGGCGCTTGCCGCCGATCTTCATGCCTTCCATGCCCTGGTCAAAGCCGGGAATCAGGCGGCCGAAGCCCTGCGGGAACTGCATGGGCTGGGGAGCATCGAGCTTGGGCTTGCCGTCGTCGCCCATCACCTGCTTGCCATCCTTGTCCTTCAGCGGAGGTCCGGGATGGTCGTAGGAGGAGTCGAATTTGCGCCCGTCGTCATCGCGTCCATTGGCGCCGAGCCAGCCGGTGTAATGAACCTTGTACATCTTGTTGGGCTCGGCCACTGCGCCGTCGCCGACCTTGATCTCCTGGTACTGAAGGGAGAAAGCTGTTTCCTTGGTGGTAGTGACCGCTGGAACTCCGGGAGCGGGAACTCCCAAAGGCAGCTTGGGAGCAGCAGTTTCCGCCGGCTTGGTGGCTGGGGCGGCAGGCTTCGATGCAGCGCCAAAGTGACGGCTCCACCAGGACTGACCCGAATCTCGAACCGGACTTCCCGACGGATTGACAGCAGGTGCAACGGCGGGTTTAGCCGTCGTGCTGGCCGGCGTAGTAGGGGCTTGGGCGCTTGCGGCCACGGTGCTGGCCGCCAACAACAGAATCAGTACTGAATGTTTCATGGCTTGGTGTACTCCAAGTGGTGCTAGAGGCGAGTTTATCAGGCGCAACGGCGGTTTAGCATCCCGCCAGCATGCCCGCCAGCAGTGCGGTTCTGGGAGCCAGATGCTCCACCACGATGGATTCGTGACGGGCGTGCGCTCCTTCGCCCACCGCGCCCATCCCGTCCAGGGTGGGAATGCCCAGCGCCGAGGTGAGGTTGCCGTCTGACGCGCCGCCGCTCAGGGCCTCTTCCAGCGCGAAGCCAAGCTGGGCTGCAATTTCCCTTGCCTGGCGGAAGAGCCGCGCGGTCGAGCGGGTGCGCTCCATCGGCGGGCGATTGATGCCGCCCTCCACGCTGAGCGCGCAGCGCTTGTCCGTCGGCTTGAGCGCGGCAAATTTCCTTTCCATGCGCGGGCCGTCGCCCTTGCGGACAATGCGCAGATCGATCTCCGCCCAGGCGTGAGCGGGAATCACGTTGGACCTGGAGCCGCCGCCCACAACGCCCGCGTTCACCGTGATTCCGCGCTTCAGATCAGTCCAGCCGGATACTGTTTCGATCACGCGCGCCAACTCACGAACCGCGCTCGCGCCTTTCTCAAAGTCCACGCCCGCGTGCGCGGCCACTCCGGTCACGTCGATGCGCCAGTTCCCCGTTCCTTTGCGCGCGGTTTTATAGGCCAGCCCCTGCGCCGGTTCCAGCACGAAGACCTGGGCGCACTCCGCCGCCAGCCGCTCGATAGCAGGCCGCGATGCCGGGCTGCCAATCTCTTCGTCGCTCGTAAGCAGCAGAACGATTTCGCTCTGCAACACTCCAGCCTCGGCAAGCATTTCAATGGCGGTGAAGGCCATGGCCACGCCCGCCTTCATGTCCAGTGTGCCCGGACCCCAGAGCCGGCCTTCACTCAGGCGGCAAGGCATGGTCTTCAGCGTTCCCAGCGGCCACACGGTGTCCAGATGGCCAAGCAACAGCGTGCGGCGCTCCGATCTATTCTTTGGCCCGAAACGCGCCTCAAGCAGATCGCCAAATTCGCGCTGACGATGGAGCTTGACGCGCCCGCCTAGAGCCTTGGCGTGCGCAGCGGCCAGCGCGATGCACGCGTCCACGGCGGCTTTATCGTCCGATGGCGACTCAGCCCGCACCAGTTGCTGAACCAGATCAAGCAGGAAGGACTGTTTGCGCCGCGCTCCTGCCAGCAGCGCGCGCATGGGAACGGGGAAATCTGAGGTTGCAGGCATTTTTACGCTCCCATCCGCTTGCGCAGTTGCCGCTGCGCCGGCTTCTCCACCAGCAGCATCGCCGCCACGGCCACGGCAAGCAGCAGTGCATAGCTGATCCACGGGTCAAAGCGAGCCACTCCCAGCCGCTCCGGCAGATGGGTGTCGTGAATCCACATCCACAGGTTGAAGTGCAGAATATACAGGCAATAACTGGCCTCGCCCAAAAAGACAAACGGGCGAAAACTGAATGCGGCAGAGAGCAGATTTTCCCCTGCCAGTCCCAGAACGATGCAGCCGAATAGTGGCATTAGCAGGGCGTCGTGGAGCAGCACAAAGGGCACCATTGGCCCCATCTCTAGCAAAATGAAGACCCCGGTAAAGCCAACCAGCCCCAGCAGCAGGCGCAGGCGACTCGAGCGCGGCACAAGCGCATCCAGGCCAACCAGCAGAATGCCGAAGACAAAGCTGGCCAGATGGGGCAGAGGCGTGTATTTGAGCGCCCACAGCCAATATCCATAGCTCCAGCGATCCGGATGCGCGATGCCGTCCGGCTGGAAGGCCATGTAGAGCGCGCCGGGAACCATGCCCACGGCCCACACCCCGGCCAAAAGCGCCAGGTTGCTCCACACCGTTGCGGGCCGTTTAACTCTAGCCAACCAGGGAAAGAGAGAGTACATGAAGGCTTCGGCCGGCATAGCCCAGGCCGGCGTATTCAGGAAGGTGGCCAGCGACGGAAACCAGCCCTGCAACAGCAACGGCGTCAGCGCCATGCCGACCCAGAACATTCCATGCTGTCCCGTCAGTGCGGTGTTGTTCCAATAAACCGGTTGCGCATGAGCGCCGTACTCCGCCGAGACCATCCGCCAGCTCATCAGCAGGCTGAGCAAATAGACGGGATAGAGCCGTGTGAAGCGCGCCTTCCAGAAGCGCGCCTTGTTCAGTTTGTCCAGCTTGCCCTCACGCGCCGCGCCGCCGTAGTTGTAGGCCAGCACAAACCCCGAGAGCAGAAAAAACAAACCCAGTGCAATGTAGCCGTTATTGACCACCGGCGCAAGAAAACCAAACCACTGCGGATTGGAAAAATGAAAAAAGACGATGTTGATGGCCGCAAAGAAACGCAGGCCCGTCAGTGCATCCAGCCGTTCTGGCTTATGTGTTTCCACTGGTTTTTCAAGACTCCGGCCAGTGACTGATCCCTGATCTCTGATCTCTGACCCCTGCCCTCACGCCGTCACCAGCGAGCCCACCTTTTCGCCCAGTACCACCCGGCGAATATTCCCCGGCTGGTTCATGTTGAAGATGATCATGGGCAGGTTGTTGTCCTTGCACAGGCTCACGGCAGTCAGGTCCATCACTTTCAGGCCTTGGCGCAGAATCTCCATGTAGGTGATGTGGTCGTACTTGACGGCCTCTTTCACCAGCACCGGGTCGGCGTCGTAAACGCCCTCTACCTTGGTGGCCTTCAGCAGCACATCGGCCTTAATCTCCATGGCCCGCAGGCTGGCCGCTGTATCGGTGGAGAAGAAGGGGTTGCCGATGCCCGCCGCGAAGATCACCACGCGGCCCTTTTCCAGGTGGCGCACGGCCCGTCGGCGAATATAGGGCTCGGCCACCTGGTTCATAAAGACGGCGCTCATCACCCGGCAGGGAACGCCGCGCTGCTCCAGCGCGTCCTGCATGGCGATGGCGTTGATGACCGTGGCCAGCATGCCCATGTTATCGGCGGCCACGCGATCCATCTCTTTGGCCTGCTCGGCCACGCCGCGGAAGAAGTTGCCTCCGCCCACGACGACGCCAATCTCCACCCCCAGCGCGTGTACATCCACAAGCTCGCCGGTAATCTCGGCGACCTTGGCAGCGTCCAGGCCAAAGCCGCGCGCGCCGGCCAGCACCTCGCCCGATAGCTTGAGAACGATGCGTTTATACATACCGATTTGAGTATCGCATACGTCCGCGGCATTTTTCAGCAATCGCCGCGCCGGAAGCTGCAACCAGCGAATCGCAGAACGAGCGGATTTATCCGGTAATGGGCCAGTTTGAAGGGTACAGGCTTTAGCCCGTACAGGAAGGTGTGCATAATCAACATGGGCTTTAGCTCCTGAGGGATTACTTTTCTAATTGACCCACTACCATTTGTCTCGACATCTATGCAGAAGGAGCGTCTAAAATAGTGTGGGATAATTAGAGGAACGGCCTTTTTCATCCTCTGTGGCGATGCCAATGAGTTTTGTTTCCCATTCGTGCGAGCGCATATCTTTTACCGGCCTGGTGTGCACATTGGCCGTGGCGCTTTGCGCCGGGGCAGTTAATTCACACGCACAGGACGCCGGTCTCCCTGACAGCCCATCTCCATCAGCTCCCGTCCCAGTGTCTGCGCCCGTGCCGGTCCCCGCCTCCGTTCCCGCGCCTGCGCCCGCTCTTACACCTTCTCCCAGACCCGCGCCTGCCAATCTCGATGCGGCTCCGCCTGCGGATTCATCCCCCCATAGCCCAGGCTCGAAACCCGCATACTCCGGTCTGGCTCATGGTCCTGGTGCGCCGCGCAACACCGACCCGGGCTTCTCGTTTTGGGACAGCACGCCCTTCGACGCTATCCACCTTGGTGGCGGCGCCCGCTCCAGCCGCTCTTCCACTCCAGGTGATAATTCGGGAGCCCCGCGGACAGGTTCTCGCCCCTGGGGTGGTGGACCCGGCGGCCCGGGGTCCATCTTTCAGGGGGTAAACGATCCCAGATTCGGCTCTGGCCGCGGCTTCGGCGGAGTGAGCCCGGGGATGAACGGCGTCCGCGTCCCCGCTCCGGGAGCACTCAAACTCGATCAACTGACGCGAGCCGATCTTGGTATGAACATAAAGTCCTCGATGGGCAACTTCAGTTTCATCTACCAGGACGCCCTGGGCGTCAGAAGAAATAACATGGGCGGCGGAGTCGGCCAGGGCGCTTTCGGCGCCACCTTCAATAGCTCCACCTTCGGCAACGGGATGTTCAAACTCTCCGCTTCCACCATGCTGGGCTCCGGGCCCGGGTCAGGTTCGATGCGCCCCATGAGCGGGTCTGGACTCGGCAGTTCATCCGCCTCCGGGGGCACAGCGGCACACCCTGCTGCGTCAGTCTCGCTGCATCTTCATTTTTAAGGCTTTCATTTCTTCCTGAATGCACCAGAGCCAGCCGCCAACCGCGTTTTGTCGCACAAATGCGACGAGGTGTAAACTGCATGGAGATCATAATTCGCATTATGTTATAGTTTTTCTGACTATTCCGGGGAGGAAACAGGCATGCCGTCCAACCTCGATGGAAATGACGAAAGCCGCAATTTTCTCTTTCAGATGAAGATCTTAGCGGCCATCGGCTGCTTCCTGATCCTTCTCTTTTCGCTGCGTTACGGGGTTTCCCCCGAGATGCTCCGCATTCTCGGTGTGGGACTGCTGCTGGCTGGAGCAGCTCTGCTGAGCGGCTTCCTGTTGGGGTTTATCTTCACTATTCCGCGCGTAGGAGGCTCAAGAGGGAAAGATACAACCGCCCCGACGAAAGGCGATCCAACGTCGGACTCCGGCGCACAGCCCGACTCAGTGCCGTTCAACGCCAACCTGGTCGAGATTTCCGACTGGCTGACGAAGATCATTGTAGGCGTGGGACTGGTCGAATTGAAGTCCATCGCCAGCAATCTGGGCACGTTGTCGTATTATCTGGGTGTGGGATTGCGGACGGGTAACGATGCCAACCCAGACCCTATCCTCAGCGGTCAAACGGCAGGGATGGCGATCCTCATCTTTTACTTCACGCTGGGATTCTTACTCGGATCTGTGTGGACAATGATCGGTTTCCGGAGCGGCTTGGAACAGCAGGTCAAGCAGCTGGAACAGCAGAACAAAACTGAACAGCGGCGCCAGCAAACTGCAAACTCCATGATTTCGGCTGAAGCCTCCGTCAGTTTGAATCAGCTCGATGAGGCGATGACCACCATTGACAAGGCCCTCGAGAATGACCCCCAGAATGGCTTCGCCGTGATGACCAAGGCCCGGATTCTCAAACGGCAGGCCGTCAAGTCAATACCGCCCGACCAGGACAAGCTGAAACAGGCAATTGCTTGTGCCGACCAAGCCATCGCCCTGCTGCCAAATAAGGGCGAGGCAATTTACAACAAAGCCTGCTATCAGGCGCAGCTAGACCCGAATGGTCTGAGAAAGGAAGTACTCGCAAACCTCGAAGCCGCCTTCCGCCTCAATCCCGGTCTGCGGAAAGTTGCGATAGACGACCATGACTTGGTTCCGCTGAAGCAAGACGCTGATTTTATTAAGCTTATGCACTAAAACCGGCAGCCCGGTGCTTGACAATTCCCCGTCATGGGGCTACGATCATTGAGTGGAAGTATAAAGGAGTTGAATTCGATGAGAGACACCATGCCCAATCCGGATCCTAAGAGCTAGATAGCATACTCAATCCCGATGAGAGACACCATGCCCATCAAGTAGTCGTAACTTATTTAGCGCTCGAAGAGCGGAAGATATGTGCCGTCAAGATCAGGATTGGATAGGCAGATGCAGATTGAGTTCTGTGTCTGCCTTTCATGTTTAGTAGCAGGGAATCTGCACATGCAAATAGGCCCGAAGCTGAAGCCCCGGGCCGTTCTATTCGCTATTCCCTATTCATCTACTCGGCTGCCGCTTCCACCGGCTTGGTCGTCGCCACGGTCCACTCCGGCGCGCCCACCTTGAAGCGGGCGAAGCGCCGTACGGTGATGTTCTCGCCCAGCTTGCCCACCTTGGTCGCAATCAGTTCCTTGATGCTGATGGTCTGATCCTTGATGAAGGGCTGCTCCAGCAGGCAGACCTCCTCGTAGAACTTGGCCATCTTGCCTTCGACGATCTTTTCGATTACCGGGGCCGGCTTGCCGGTGGCGGCGGCCTGCGCTCGATAGATCTCCTTCTCGCGCTCCATGTCAGCCGCGGTCACGTCCTCGGGCTTCACGTAGCGCGGATCGCTGGCCGCAATGTGCATGGCGATGTCCTTAAGCAGCTCCTGGAAATCCTCCGTGCGGGCCACAAAGTCGCTTTCGCAATTCAGCTCGATCAGAACGCCGATCTTGCCGCCGGCGTGAATATACGTCCCCACCGCGCCCTCGTTGGTGGAGCGTGCGGCCTTCTTCTGCGCCGAGGCCATGCCCCGCTTGCGCAACACCACAAAGGCCTCTTCCATGTTGCCTTTGGTCTCCTGCAAGGCCTTCAGGCAGTCGCCCATGGGCGCGCCGGACTTTTCACGAAGCTCTTTGACCTGCTTGGCATCAATCTTTTCGCTCACTGTTTTTCTCTCTTTTCCTAGTTATCAATTCTCAGTCTTCAGTTCTCAGTTGCCTGTGGCATAGCTGACTTAGACCGGCCACAACCAGGCCAGTTTTATCGTCACTGACAACTGAAAACTGACAACTGAGAACTGTTCAGATTACAGCACGCTCTCGGCCACATCCGCCTCGTCCAGCGCCGCCACCGCGGCCGGCGCCTTGCGAATGCCGCCGCCCAGGACCGCTTCCAGGTCCACGTCCTCGATCGGAGCGGCCTCGACGGCCTCGGCATCAGCCTCCGGCTCGGGCAACTCCTCGGCAAAGGCCTTGTCGCCCACCAGGTTCACTCCCTCGGCGGCCGAATCGGCAATCTTCGAGGTAAACAGGCGAATGGCGCGCAGCGCGTCGTCGTTGCCGGGAATCACGTAATCCACCACCGTCGGATCGCAGTTGGTGTCCACCACGGCCACCACCGGAATGCCCAGCTTGCGGGCTTCCTTCACGGCAATCGTCTCGTTGTTCGAGTCCACGACGAAGATCGCGTCTGGCAGGCGCTTCATGGTCTTGATGCCGGCCAGGTTAGCCTGCAAATGCTTGCGCTCCCGCTCCAGCTTGATCACTTCCTTCTTGGTCAGCAGATCATAGCGGCCATCCGTGGCCATCTCGTCGATCTCCTGAAGGCGCTTCACCGACTTCTGCACCGTCACCCAATTGGTCAGCAGGCCGCCCAGCCAGCGCTGGTTGATGTACGGCATGCCCGCCCGCGTGGCCTCCTCGGCCACGGCTTCCTGCGCCTGACGCTTGGTGCCGACAAACAGGACCGTCTTGCCGCTGGCGCACAGCTCGGTAACGAACTTCGACGCTTCCTTGAACAGCTTCAGCGTCTTCTGCAGGTCGATGATGTAGATCCCGTTGCGCTCGCCAAAGATGTATTCCTTCATCTTAGGATTCCAGCGCTTGGTCTGATGCCCGAAGTGAACTCCCGCTTCGAGCAGCTCCTTCATTGTGATCGTGGCCATTGGCCTCCTTCGTGGATTGCATCCGGACTGGCTCTGCCTGGCCCGGATTGAACCCGCTTCTGCGGGAATTTTGAAACTCTTCAAATACTGTCAGTGATTTCACTGACGTTTTGCCCCTTGTCAAGGCTGACAATAGCGACCAACAATCCTGCGCCGCCATATCCGTCGATCTTGGAGATCTCAACCTTGTCCTTATCGGCAAGCTTGATCAGGTCGCCCTGCCAGGTCTGCACAGGCTCTGACTTACCGGTTACAAAAAGACCAAATTTTCTCAGCTTATCCGCGGATTCCATCTGGCCCCTTTCCATACAACAATTACCGTTTCGAGAACTGGAACCTCTTGCGGGCGCCCTTCTGCCCGTACTTCTTGCGTTCCTTCATGCGCGAGTCGCGGGTCAGCAGGCCTTCGGCCTTGAGCGCCGCGCGCAACTCGGGATTGAACTGCACCAGTGCGCGGGCCACGCCCATCTTGACGGCATCGGCCTGCGCCGACACGCCGCCGCTCTTGACGGTGGTCACTACATCAAAGTTCGACGCCAACTCCACCAGCGCCAACGTGCGCTTGGCGGCCACGCGCTGCTGCTCGGTCACAAAGTACACATCGAACGCCTTGCCGTTGACCTTCCACTCGCCCGTGCCGGGACGCAGAAAGACGCGCGCGATCGCCGACTTGCGCCGCCCCGTCCCGTAATACTGAACCAAATCTGCCATTCTCCGCTCTCTTTCACTTTTTCACTTCTTCACTTTTTCACTTCTTCACTTTTTCACTGCTTTACGCAATCTCCAGCGCCACCGGCTTCTGCGCCTCGTGGGGATGCTTGTCGCCGCGATACACCTTGAGCTTGGTCGCCATCTGCCGTCCCATCTTGCTCTTGGGCAGCATGCCCTTGATGGCCTGCTCCAGAATCATCTCCGGCTTGCGGTTCAACACGCGCGTGAACGACTCCTCGCGCAGCCCGCCAGGGAAACCTGTGTAACGGCGATAAAGCTTGTTCTGCGACTTCAGGCCGGTCAGCCGGACCTTCTCCGCGTTGATCACAATCACGTGGTCGCCCACGTCGATGTACGGCACATACTGGGGATTCAGCTTGCCGCTCAATATGTCGGCCGCCTTGGTCGCCAGACGTCCCAGCGTCTTACCGCTGGCATCCACGACATACCATTTGCGGTCAATATCCTTGCCGCTCGGAACAAAGGTACCCATCGCTCTCCTGCCTCTAAACGCATTAAAAAAGTACAACAAAAATCCCGCGCAAAGCGCTCTTGCCCGTGCCAATCCGGCGCACGGGCCCATTTTCCACCCACTGCCAAACAATTCTGTTCGGGTGAGGATCGCGGGGGCTGGCCCTGATAAGGGCTCTGGCTGCGCCGGAGGCGCTCTCGAGCGCGTCCAGAAAACTTCATCCCAACAGCCGATGGCCTGTTCCAGCCGACCCCTATCCGGGCATCAACCAGGCGAGTCCGGATGAGCACACCTAGACCCCAGGCGCAACACCGCGCAAGGACTTAAGAATAACCGAAATCAGGCCCCGGAGTCAATGAAATGCCCGTCCTGCGGCGCGCGGAGCCGGATGTGCTTCGATCCAGGTCCATTAGAGCCCCGGTAGCATGATTTCTTCTCTTCGTGTTACTCTGGTGCTTCGCCGGGATGGCTCGGGGTAGCTGCCACTCCTGGCAGGAGTGCGTATGGGCATTCTGAGCAGAATCGGCATTGCGCTGGATTCGGACCTTTTGAAACGGTTTGACCGCTCCATTCAGCAGCGGGGCTATTCCAACCGCTCTGAAGCCTTCCGGGACCTGATCCGCGACCGGCTGGTAACCGAGCAGACCGCGTCCCCAGAGGCTATTGTCGTGGGCACCGTCACGCTCATCTTCGACCACCACGCCCACGGCATCACGGAAAAGCTGACCGAGGCACAGCACGAGCACCACGAACTGGTGGTCTCCACCAGCCATGCCCACCTGGATCATGATTCCTGCCTGGAAGTTTTGATCGTGCATGGCAAATCGGCCCAGGTTGCCCAGTTTGCTGATCAGTTGATCGGCCTCAAGGGCGTGCAGCACGGACGCCTGGTGATGACCGTTCCCGAGCATGATCTAACGCCGCCCCCCGAGCCCAAGCATAAGCACCCCCACAAGCATTGAGCCGCATAATCAGTAGCGCCGGCCTCCTGGCCGGCTGTTGCGTGGACCTCCGGTCCACGCCGCACTCTACACACATCGAAAAAATGCTTTAGCGGAATTTGTCAAAAGCTTCTTCCTAACGCGAATCGCGCCAGAAACGGTTCGGTGGGGTGGGTAACGCGTCCGAATGCCGGCGCGGCTGTTGGCGTGATTTGGTAGACATAGGCGTAGTCAATGTCGGCGTCTTTGCGGTTTAGCATATTCAAAAATTCGGCCGTAACGTGCCATTTCTTTTTGAATTGATAACCGAGCTCCCCATTGAGCAACACCGTTTGACTTGATTGATAAAGTCCGTCAGACGTCAAAGGGCGCGGACCGAAGTAGCGCAGGCGCAAACTCGACGAAAAGCCTTTCAAATCGTGCAGCGCGGCGCCCGATGAAATCACCACCTTAACCGCTTCGGGCACCAGCTTGCCACCCGGGCCTTGCTGTCGCCAATTTGCATATACGCAGCCCGGTTGGTTTGTTGATGGCGTGGTGCATCCGCTGCCACTGTAAATCGTAGTGGTGCTGCCGGCCGCGGTCGTAACAGTAGCTGTTAAGGGCAAATTTACGACCCACCATGACGCATCAAATGGGTCTAACTGGGTAAATTGGGCACGGGAATCCGCAATGTCAAAATCAAAAGCCCAATGTTCCGCTGGCGTGTAGTAGTTCGCCCATTCGAGGCCATAACGGTTGCTCGACTGTTCTGAAGCAATTGTGCCTCCGGTGTCGCCATCCTGCGTTAGTTCGGAATTACTGTGGAGATACCAGAGCTCAAAGGTGCTTTGCAGATGGGTGATGGCCACAGTGCGCACGCCGATTTCCCCGCCTTTTTGTTCGACCAGGGGGGAAATTTTCGGCATGATTGTATTGGGGTAAGGATAGTCCGGCGAAATCGGTTCCACCACTTGCGTTGAGCCGCGCCCGTCGTTCGAGTGAAAACTGAATCCGCCCTGTAAATAGAACTCAGTATTGGCCCACGGGCCGAAGATCAAACTCGCTTTTGGGCTGGGCAGGAACTTGACCGCCGACCCGGAATTGGCCGCGTTCACGGTTTCGGTGGTGCCGTCGGGCAAAGTAATTAGATTAGTCGGGTAAGCCAGGCTGGTGACGACAAATTTTTCCTCGTCGCCGCGCAGGGCCACGACCGAGCGGAATTTTTTCGCCCACTGAATTTTATTTTCCACATAAGCGCTGCCGATCGTGTCCGTAAAGTTATCCCGCTCCGTGGTCGTGGGCAAAGTGGGGCAGGTAGTGTTGGGAACAGTGGTAGTGGCGGCGGTGCTGCCATTGTCAGTAAAAGCAAGACTGGTGGGCAAAGTAACTGAAAGAGTAATAGTGGAGGTCGGGTCGGCGTTGATGCAGGTGGGTATATTGTTGACGTTGGTAAGCAGGGTGCCGTTGGGAAGTGTAACAGGGTTGGCGGGGAAGAAACTGGCGCCGCTGCCGCTCCAAGCGGTGGCGGAATAATCGGTTTTGGTCGTGCGCGCGCGATTTTCCGTCCGGTAAAGGCCATTGTTGATCCAATCGTTGCGGAGCTGCGCGCCGAAGGTATTGGACATCTTGCGGCCATACCATTTGTTGAAAACAGTGTGGCGTGCATCCAGGTAACCCACCCAGCGCCTGTCCTGCTGATTGAACTGGTCCTCTTTGCCGTAGTCCACCAGGTAGTAAGTAAAATCGGAAAATAAATCCATATCGTAATAAAATACGGCGGCCATGATCTTCGACTCGGAATGTGTGTCTTGGCGATGCCACTCACCCTGCAAGCTATAACGCTGGCTGTGCCCGCCGTCAGATGGGTTCAGTGTGCCGTAAAAGCCAACGAAGGATTGGGCAGTAACTGGAATTTGATCGCTCGAGTTCCATTTTCCGTGGTAAGCGCGGGCCGATATGCTGGCGCCATTAGTGTCGTCGCCTTGGTTGTAGGTAAGCAATCCGTTGATTTTGTTAAAACCATCTGGATGCACCCATGGGCCGTCATAGTAATACTCTTCTCCGCCGTACAGTAAATTGCCCTTGCCGAGCTTTTGTGATGCGCCGAAAACGGTCCTTACATAGTCATAAATCCCGCCTTCCACCTTGACGAAGTTCTCCGGCAGCGTCTTGAAAAATTCCACATGGGCCGCTCCCGCCGAGCTATAGTTGCCCACATTCGCGTAATAAGGGCCTTTCTCGAAATTCACCCGCTTCACAAACTCCGGGATGACGGTGTTCATGTCCGAGTAGCCCTCGCCGTGCGCGTGCGACGGCAGGTTCAGCGGCATATTGTCGAGGAAAATGGCGATATCCGTGCCGTGGTCGAGATTGAAGCCGCGAAGAAAATATTGGTTGGCCTTGCCGCCGCCGGCGTGTTGTGTGATGATGAGACCGGGAACCGTCTCTAAAACTTCTCCCGAACGAAGAATCGGACGATCCTGGATTTCCATTGCGCCCACCGTTCCCTGGGAGCCGGATTCGGCAATTCCGATGAGCTCATCCTCCCGTCCCTGCACGTTGATAGTAGTGTTCACGACGCCCACTACCAGAGGGATGCGCAGCGTGGCCGGCGTCCCGGTGGTTCCCAGGGTGACAAGGAGTTCCTTGGTTTCAAAACCGGGATTCGATACAACGAGCCGATAAAACCCTGCCGCGAGTCCGGAAAGAATGAAGGAGCCGTTCCTGTCCGACTGTGTCGTTCTTTGTACAGCGCCGTTCGCGCTTCGAACCTGCACGGTAGCCCCGGCAATCACCGCGCCAGACGTGTCAACGACAGTTCCTGATAGCTGAAGCGGATAAGCCTTATCACTCGCGGCGGCCGGGTGAGCCTGCGGATCGGGCACGTGCCCCATCGACGAAATCTCCTGCGCGGCCAGAAGACAAGGCGTCAGCAGAAAGAAAGCAACAGCCAACTGATGCGTCGTAAACGGATGCGGTGCCAGCGCCATGAAAATGATTATTACACGCGTAGCACGAATTTTGTACTAGTATGTAGCGTAATTACATTCAATTCGTATGCGGCCGCGGGCGGGCAAATCTTCAGCTGTTAACAAGCTCTAGTACAATCGTTGCGTGCCTCTCTTGCAGGAGAGGCTGCGGCGCTTCCGGTCTTTTCGGGAGCAAGAGATTCAGGGGGCTTTTATGGTGAGCGGGACAGTCGGTAGGAGAGATTTGCGATTAGTTGCGGCGGCTTTACTGGGAATTGGACCGAGCCTGTTGATCACAGCTTGCGGAGGCGGCACTGCTCCCCCTCCTCCTGTCACGACTTACGTGCTCACGGTGGCTTCGACCAACCCGGCAAGCGGCGTAGCTGTGGCCGTTTCTCCCGCCGACAACAGCGGCACGGCCAATGGGACGACCAGCTTCACCCGCACTTACAACGCCGGTACATCCGTCACTCTGACCGCTCCCGCCACCTCTGGCAGCAATAGCTTCTCGTCGTGGACCGGATGCGCCAGCGTCAGCACCGTTACCTGCTACGTGACATTGAACGCCAACACGACAGTCACAGCCAACTACATCGCGTCACCGGTCACCGTAACCCCCAATCCTGCGACCGCATTGATCGGGGACCAGGTGCAGTTCGCCGCCGCAATCAACGGCACGGCAAGCTCGGCGGTGACATGGACCGTGGCCGCCCCTGCCGGCAGCAGCCTGAGTCCAGGCGCCATCACCACAGGCGGCCTTTACACCACGCCCTACCCGGCTCCGGCCACCGTTACAGTGACGGCCACCAGCAACTCGGGTGCGACCACCGGGATGAGCGCCAGCGCAACTGTGACCATCAGCCAGCCGGCCGCTGCCGCCGGCCCGGCGCTTTCGGTGGATGCCAGTGCAACCGGCCAGACCCACGCTATCAGTCCGTACATCTACGGCATGAATGGCGGCGTAAGCAACATGACCGAAGCCGCGGCTTTCAGCCTTCCCATCGATCGCTGGGGCGGAAACGAGGCCACCAGTTACAACTACCTGTATGACGTAGACGCAAAAGGCAGCGACTGGTACTTTGAGAACTATATCGACAACAGCAACCCTATCAACACGCCCAATGGTGCCCCCAACACCAGCACATTCAATACCCAGGTGGAAAACGATGCCGTGGTCGGAGCCAAAACCATGGGCACGGTGCCTATTATTGGGTGGGTACCCGCTGACAACTCGGCGTGCAGCTTCTCCGTGGCCAAATATGGGGCACAGCAGGCGGTCGACCCGTACCGGCCTGACTGCGGCAACGGCATCCTGACGAATGGAAGCAGGGTGGTGAACAATCCCACTGACACCTATTACCAGGTCACTCCAGCCACCTTCGATGCCACCTGGGTAAGCTACCTGGTGAACAAGTTCGGCAGCGCGGCCAGTGGCGGCGTGGCCATCTACGAGCTGGACAACGAGCCCAGCTGGTGGGACGGAGTGCACATCGATGTGCATCCCTTGCCCTTCACTTATGATGAGCTGACAAACAACAGTATTGCCACGGCACAGGCCGTCAAGACTGCCGATCCGACCGCTGAGGTAAGCGGTCCTGTGATGGATTACTGGTGGGATTACTTCTATTCCAAGAAGGATGTGGAAAGCGGTTGGGGCAGCGGAGGAGGGCCCTGCTGGCAGCCGTGGAGCAATCCTGTCGACCGCGAAGCGCACGGCGGCGTTCCGTTCATCGAGTACTACTTGCAGCAATTCGCGGCGGCGTCCAACACCTATGGCTCCCGCCTGCTGGATTATCTGGACTTGCACACCTATTATGCGGCCACATACAACGGGAATGGCGTCGGCTTTAGCACCGCAGGAGACACCGGGGAACAGCAGGCACGGCTGAACTCAACGCGCGTCTTCTGGGACCCGTCCTATACCGATCCCAACGAGCCGCAGCCGAACTACATCACCGACCCGAACTACACGACAAGCTGCAATGTTCCGTTACAGGCTCCACAACTGATTCCCATGGCACAGGCCTGGGTTGCAAAGGATTACCCGGGCACGAAGATAGCCTTTACGGAATACAACTGGGGCGGACAGGAGCACATCAACGGCGCCCTGGCCCAGGCAGATATCCTGGGCATCTTCGGAAAGTACGGCCTGGATATTGCCACCTTGTGGGGAACTCCCGATCCTACCTCGCAGGTTCCCGGACTGATGGCATACGAGATCTACCGCAACTACGACGGAACACACTCTATGTACGGCAATACGGCTCTGACCTCGACGACCGGCAACCAGGGGATTCTGTCCGTGTACGGAGCGCTGCGCAGCGCGGACAATGCAGTAACCGTGGTGGTGATCAACAAGACCTATGGCGACCTGACCAGCACGCTCTCGATCAACGGCCTGGCTGCAACCACAACCACTGCGCAGGCCTATCTTTACAGCAACGCCAATCTGAATGCCATCGTCGCTCAGCCTGCCGTCACTGTGAAGCCCGGAACGGGGGGCGCCGCCAGCACCATCGCCAACTACACCTTCCCGGCGCAATCGATCACGCTTTTTGTTGTGCCTGATTAGGGCCAACTGCCACAGCGTAAAATCTCCATGCCGGGCGGTTCATCTATCTGTAATCATTTCGGATGGATGGCCGCTATCATTTGCTCTGTCACGGTCTCACGCCGGGCGGAATCAGCAGGGTCACGGCCTGGGGAGCGATCTCGATGCGAACCGGCAGATCGCCGAGAAATTCGCCATCCGCCTCAACCAGGATGCGCTGCGAGAAGCCGTTGCGCTGACGGCACTCGACAGAGACGGCGTCCAGCATCTCTATTTGGCGCGATGCCCGTGGCAGGCCGAGAAGGGCTGACATCAAAAAGCGGAAGTAGCTGAGACGGCTGCGAGTCTTGAAGGCCACCAGGCGCAGCCCTTCATGGTGCAGTGTGGCGCCGGGAATAAAGTGGTTGAGCACGCCGCCGAAGTTGCGGATGCGCACCGCCAGCAGTTCAGAGATTTCTTCTATGCGCGGCTGGGCCCCGGCGCTCTCCACAATGGCCGCTTCAAAAAGCGGGAAGGAGTGCCTGGCCCACACGTGGAAGCCCTCGATCAGGTAGAGGAGATAGCCGAGCCGCCGCTTAAGGCCGGGGTCAAGCCGGGAAATAAACAACGCGTCCGCGCCCACTCCGGCGGCCACGGTAAAGTAACGCGAGCACGTCGCGCCAGCCGCGTCCCGGTAAGAAATTTGGCCCACGGAGACCCGTACCGGTGAGGCAGTCAGCAGCCTGCGAACGACCCTTGCCGGCGAGAAGTGCAAGCCGAGATTCGCTGCCAGCGCGTTGGCGGTGCCAAACGGCACTACCCCCAAAGCTATATCGGTGCCAACCAGGCTCTGCAGAACTTCATGGACGGTGCCATCGCCGCCGCAGGCAATGATCGTGTCGCAGCCGCGTCGCACTGCCTCCCCGGCCAGCACGCCGGCGCTGCCGGGAGCGAGGGTTTCATGCGCTTTGGCTTCAACGCCTGCTTTGCGGAGGACAATGAGCGCCTTGTCGATGGCTGCGTGATGCCTCCAGGAGTGCTGGCCGGAAGCCGGATTGTAAATAAGCGCAACGCGGCGCATCGCGAGTTTCTCCTTTAGAGTTCTTGCCCGGCGCGATCCTTAGGACGGGAGCGATTATCTTATCTTCGCATCCCGAAGGCGTTCAGGCTGTTGGCATTGCGGGTTCCCTCTGCAGGTGCGGAGACTGCGGCCTGGGAATCCCCGCTCCGGACTCGGACGCTCCCGGTGAACCATTCTTGCTTTGCGCGCGTACACTGAGTAATGTTGCCGACTGAAACAATGGAAAGGATTTGAAATGCCCGTACAGATGATGAAAAACCCTCTGCGCAGCCTCCGGTTGCAATTGGTTGTCGGCCTGGCGATCAGCCTGATGATGTTGCCTTTGACGGCCGGCGGCCAGGCGAAGCCGGTCCACAAGAACAAGCCCGCTGCCCCGGCAACGCCGGCCGCTGCTGTCAAGCCTGCCGCCCCTGCCGATGCGCCCCGCTATAAAGACGCCAGCCTGCCCATCGAGGACCGGGTGGCCGACCTGCTGTCGCGAATGACGCTCCAGGAGAAGGTGGAGCAGCTTGCCACCGGCTGGGAGAACAAAATCGAGGTCATCGACCCCACGGGAACCTATACCAGCGAGACCGCGCGCCAGACGATTCAGAGCACTTGGGGCCCGGAGTTGAAGTTCACCGCGCGCCAGGCGGCAATTCTGCGCAACGGTGTGCAGCGCTATCAGCGCGAGAAGACGCGCCTGGGCATACCGGCGATGTTCATGGGCGAGGCCCTGCATGGCTTGATGGAGTACGGCAGCACCAGCTTTCCGTCAACGCTGGCGCTGGCCAGCACCTGGGACCCGGCGCTGGTCAAGCGGGTCTTCACCGCGGCCGGCGACGAGGCCGGCTCGCGCGGCGTAGGCCAGGTCTACTCGCCGGTGCTGGACCTTGCCCGCGATCCCCGCTGGGGCCGCACGGAAGAAACCTATGGCGAAGACCCCTATCTGGTCTCGCGCATGGGGGTTGCGGCCATCGAGGGGCTGCAGGGTGATTCCTACATCATCGGCCGCCATCATGTCATGGCCACCGCCAAGCACTTCGCGGTGCATGGGCAGCCGGAGGGCGGCACCAACACGGCGCCGGGGAACTACTCCGAACGGGTCATCCGCGAGAACTTCCTCGTGCCCTTTCAGGCCGCCGTACAGGAGGCCCGCGTGGGCAGCGTGATGGCCTCCTACAACGAAATCGACGGCGTGCCCTCGCACATGAACCGCTGGCTGCTGGACAAGGTTCTGCGCCAGGAGTGGGTTTTCAAAGGCTACATCATCTCCGACGACTTCGGAATCCAGATGATGGCGCAAACCCATCACGTGGCCGCCAACACCGCGGATGCCGGACGGCTGGCGCTTGCGGCCGGCGTCGATTATGACCTCTCCGACGGCTCCGCCTATCGTTCGCTCGCGGACCAGGTCAAGCAGGGCCTGGTGCCGGCCAGTGAAGTGGACCGGGCGGTTGCCCGCGTGCTGGCGGTCAAGTTCCGCCTGGGACTCTTCGACGATCCCTACACCGACCCCGACTATGCCGAGCGCATGTCCAATGGCGAGGAGCACCGCAAGATCGCCCTGGAGGCGGCGCGCAAGGCCGTCGTGCTGCTCAAAAACGACAAGGACCTGCTGCCTCTCGATCTGTCGAAACTAAAGACGATTGCGGTGATCGGACCCAACGCCGCCGATGTCCACATCGGCGGATACAGCCGCAATCCCGTCCACGGGGTGAGCGTTCTCGACGGTATCCGCGCGCGCGTGGGAAACAAGGCCAGCGTGCTCTACGCCGAAGGCTGCAAGATCACCACCGCGCCCCAGGGCTACCTGGGCTCGGATGCTAATAATGTCCAGCTCGTCGATCCCAAGACGCAGACCGCCTCCATTCAGGAGGCCGTGGAGACGGCGCGCAAGGCCGATGTGGCCATCCTGGTGGTCGGTGGGAACGAAAGCACCAGCCGCGAAGCATGGTCGGAAGACCACCGCGGCGATCGCGATTCCCTCGACCTGTTGGGCGCGCAGAACGACCTGGTGAAAGCCGTGGTGGAGACGGGAACCCCCACGGTGGTGCTGCTGCTCAACGGCCGGCCGCTGTCAATCAACTACATTGCCGAAAAGGTTCCAGCAATCCTGGAGGGCTTTTATCTGGGCGAGGAGGGCGGGACCGGCGCCGCCGAGGTCATCTTCGGCGATGTGAATCCCGGCGGCAAGCTGCCCATCACCTTTCCTCACACCGTGGGCGCACTGCCTGACTTTTACAACCACAAGCCCACCGATAACCGCAGCTATGCGTTCAGCACGCGTCAGCCGCTCTTTGCCTTCGGCTTCGGCTTGAGTTATACGGCCTTCCGCTTCGACAATTTGCGTGTCGAGCCTAAGGAGATCTTCACTGGCGGCACGGCTAAGGTGAGCGTGGATGTGACCAACACCGGCAAGCGCGCCGGCGACGAGGTGGCCGAGTTGTACGTCCATCCAAAGGTCTCCTCGGTCACCCAGCCGGTCATGCAGTTGAAGGGCTTTGAGCGCATCACGCTCCAGCCGGGTGAAAAGAAGACCGTCGAGTTCACCGTGACGCCGGAGATGCTTTCGATCCTGAATCTCGACATGAACCGCGTAGTCGAGCCCGGGGTTTACGAACTGATGGTCGGCCCCAGCTCCGACAAAACCAGCACGGTGCGGCTGAGCGTGAAGGGTCTGCACACCGACACCGGCAAGACGGTGCTCCCTCCTCCGCCGGCCGGCTCCGAGTCGGGCATGGTAAGCAACTTTGACGACCTGAAGATTGCGGCCAGCTACGGCTCATGGATGGGCGCCGGAGACGCGATGAATGGAGGAAAATCAACCGCCTCCCTCGCCGTAGTCTCGCCCGGCGCAGACAACACCAAGGGCGCATTGCAGGTGACCGGCGAGGTGGTTGCCGGGCAGCAGTTCCCCTTTGCCGGAGCCCTCTACTCGCCGGGCGCCGCGCCCATGCAGCCCGTCAATCTTTCCAGCAAGAAGGAGATCAGCTTCTGGGCCAAGGGCGACGGCGGCACTTATACGCTTATCGTGCTGACCGAAAGCCGCTCGGGAAACTCCGGCCAGATGCCGGCCATGACCCAGTTTGTCGCGGGTCCGGAGTGGAAGCTGTATTCCTTCCCGTTCTCGACCTTCGAAACCGATGGCAGCGACCTGACCGGGCTGGGCTTTGTGAAGGTGATGTCGCTGGGCAAGTTCCAGTTCGAGATCGATCAACTGCAGATTAAGTGAGCGGGGCCTGGTCCGCTCACTGGCCGGCATAGCTAAAAAAAGTGTGACTGTAGCGCCGGCCTCCCGGCCGGCTGTAGCGTGGGCCTCCTGGCCCACGCTCACTCTACATCGACAGGAGAGATGCTCTTGCGCACACAGCGAATGGCTACAGCACAACTCCGCACAGATAAACTTCCAGCCCCATCTTGTGGAACATCGTGGCCTTGGCGGCCAGCGCGCGGTCGGCCTCTTCGGCTGAGGGCGCGTAGGCCACGCTGATGTGGTTCGACGGATGGCGCGCCATGAACTGGTTCTGGTCGACGCCGTGCAACACCACATGCATCACCGGCCACTGCGGCGTGACCTCGGCCCAGCGGCGGTTGGTCTCCGCCTCCGGCAAGGAGATCGCCGTGGCGCGGCCCAGGTCAACCTTGAGGCGGCCCTTCTCCACGTAAACGCGGCTCCAGACCACTTCGCCGGGCTTGCAAACGCCTTTCAACGTGCCGCCGCCGAGCCTGAAGTACATCGACGGCTGGCGCTCGCTGACGGCTCCCTTGTAGCCGCCGGCGAGATGCGAGGCGGGCACGGCGCCCGAAATCTGAAAAAGCCACACGAACTCATTTGCGTAGCGCTCGCCCCAGCGGACATCGTGCAGAGTCGTCGCCGGATCTAACCCCATCGCCGTCCACACGCGGTTGGTGACCACTGAATCCACGCCCACGCACTCGTCCACCTCGTTGAAATGCGGCAGCGGCCGCCCGGCATAAAGCTCGCGTCCATCGCGGCTATAGGCGGGCGGGCGCTCGACGTTGTTCAGCAATCCCTCAGCGAGATCGGAGGCGGGCGTCAGGTCTTTTAACCCCTGCTGGTACTGAATTCCCACCGCGTCGCAGCCGAACTCGTCGGCAATGCGCAGCACGGCGATGTACATGCGGCATTGGTCCAGAATCTGCGCGTCGGTCAGGTCGGTGGCTTCATCGGGTCCAGTCATAAAGCGCATCCCGCTCGCGTCGAGCCACTTGCGAATCTTCTGCGCTTCTTCCGCCGTCACCTCGCGCATCGCCGCATAAAGCGCCGACTGGCTGAGCCGCTCCTTGTAGATGCCAGCGGGGTTCATTAGCACGTCCTCAACGATTGCGTTGGCCATGCCCATGCAGCCCTCATCAAAAACGCCCAGCAGCGCCTTTTTGCTGCGCAATTCATCGGCCAGCGCCTTGCCCAACGTGCGCTCAGCCTCGCCCACCTTGGCCGGCTCGAAGGCATGCACGTGCGACGTGTCATGTACAAAAGATTTATTTTTGATCCATTCCTTCAACCCGCGCTTAAAGAGCGGGTCCGTGAAATCCTTGCTCCACAGCGTCGTAAAGGGAACGCCGCTCTTGCGCAGGCAGCCGTTCAGATTCAACATGCCCACCAGGCCAGGCCATTGCCCGCTCCAGTTGGCCACGGTGAGAATGGGACCGCGATGCGAGAGCAGTCCGGCCAGCACGTGGGCGCTGTACTGCCACACCGCTTCGGCCACCACGATGGGCGCATTGGGATGAATCTGCTCGAAGACCCGCATCCCCATGCGTTGCGAGTGAATGAAGCCGTGATTCAGCACGGGGTCCACCGGATGAGCGCGGCGCAGCTTCACCCTCTCAGCGAGAAAAGCCTTCGTTAACATCTCTTCCAGGCCGGCCTGCGCTGCCCAGCATTCTTCGTTGGCCGATTGGCGCAGATCGCCGCTGGCAATCAACAGAACCTCGTCCTGCGCCACCGGCTTGGGGCTCGCTACCTCAGGAATTGCATACGTTGCCATTTCATTTCCCTCGCGTTTCTTTCATGCTGCCGTCCATTCTATCGCCCAGCGCTGGCTGGGGAGCAATGCTGTCGTCACGCCGCAATGCTGGCAAGCGAACCTGGAGTAGCCGGTCCTTTGCCTTTATACTAAGGTGTTTGTTATTGACAGGCCGCAGGCCGGATATACGAACACATGAAAGGAGCTGGTTATGGCTCAGGCAGAGATTGGCATTATCGGCGGCAGCGGGTTGTATTCCATGCCCGGATTTACGAATATTAAGGAGGAGCGTGTCGAAACGCCCTTCGGCGCGCCCTCAGACAGCTTCGTCTTAGGCGAGCTGGAGGGGCGCAAGGTGGCTTTTCTGGCCCGGCATGGGCGCAGCCACAGCATCCTGCCATCGGAGCTGAACTTCCGCGCCAACATCTACGCCTTCAAAAAACTCGGCGTCGAGCAGATCGTCTCCGTCTCCGCTGTAGGCTCGCTCAAAGAGGAGCACAAGCCCACCGATTTCGTGATTCCCGACCAGTTCATCGACCGGACCTTCCATCGCGTCTCCACCTTCTTCGGCGAGGGGATCGTGGGACACGTGGCCTTTGGCGACCCGGTCTGCGCGACGGTAGCCAGGGCCGCGTCCCAGGGTTGCGCCGCGGCGGGCGTGGTGGGCAAGCTGGGCGGAACCTACGTCTGCATGGAGGGTCCGCAGTTCTCCACCAAGGCCGAGTCTCATCTCTATCGCAGTTGGGGAGCGGACGTCATCGGCATGACCAACCTGCAGGAGGCCAAGCTGGCCCGCGAGGCGGAGATTTGCTACGCCACCATCGCCATGGTCACAGACTACGACTGCTGGCGCGAGGGCCACGACGCGGTCACCATCGAGGAGATCGTGCGCGTGCTCCACCAGAACGCCGAGAACGCCGCCAAGGTCGTCAAAGCCGCCATCGCCGCCATGCCTCGCGAACGCAATTGCGCCTGCGCCTCGGCGGCCAAATTCGCCGTGCTCACCAAACCCGAAGCCATTCCCGCCGCGGCAAAAGATAAACTGAAATTGCTCTTCGGCAAATACCTCGGCTGGTAAACTCCAAAGTCGAAAAGGACTACGCAATGACGGCGCTAATACAGTCCGCAACGCAGACCAATCAGGAGTTCGCTACCAGTTTGGCAAAGCTGTGGCCGCATCGGGAACACGAAGCGCCCTCCTTGAGCGGTGTGCTGTGTTGGCTTGGTCTGCATTGGTGGCGCTCGCTCAACACGAACGCAATTGCTCAGCAAAAACACGTGCGCTTCTGTTTTTGGTGCTCGGTATTAAAGATTGATGGACACATCTACACGCCCTGAGCCAAACAGGCGATTGCCCAGCAATTGAGGAGAACACATGGCCATCACCGTAGTCGGCAGCGTTGCATACGATACGATTGAAACTCCCGCAGGAAAGCGTGAGCGCTGCCTGGGCGGCGCGGCGACCTACTTTTCGCTGGCCGCCAGCTTCTTTACCGACGTGCGCGTCATCGCCGTCGTTGGCGAGGACTTTGGCAAGCGTCAGGAGGCGGTCTTTCAGGCGCGTAATATCGACACGCGCGGCATCGAGCACACGGCAGGCAAGAGCTTTTTCTGGGAAGGCTCCTATCTCGAAAACCTCAACGAAGCCAAAACTCACATCACGGATTTGAACGTCTTTGCCTCCTTCAATCCCAAGATTCCCTCGGCCTACCGTGACTCCGAGTTTCTCTTTCTGGCCAACATCGATCCCGTCCTGCAGCGCCGCGTGCTTTTGGGCCTGCCCGATGTGAAGCTGGTGGCCGGCGACACCATGAATTACTGGATCAAGGATCATCGCCCGGCGCTGCTTGAAGTCCTCAAAGGCCTCGACATTCTGCTCATCAACGATACTGAAACCAAGATGATAGCCGGCAACAACAACCTCGTCCAGGCTGCCCGCGCGGTGATGGCTCTGGGGCCCAAGACGCTGGTGGTCAAGCACGGCGAGTATGGCGCGACTTTATTCCACAGCGCTACTCCAAAAGGTGAGAGCGCGGGAAGCGCCTTCCGGGCGCCGGCTATGCCTCTCGAAGAGGTCGTTGACCCGACCGGCGCGGGCGACAGCTTTGCCGGCGGTTTCTTCGGCTACCTCGCCTCGCAGCCCGAGCAGTCGCCGGCCGCCTTCCGCCGGGCGATGTTTTATGGGAGCGTGATGGGCTCCTTTGCCTGCGAGCGCTTCGGCACCGAGCGTCTGCAGAAGCTCACGCGCGCGGAGATCGACGCTCGCTTCAACCTCTTTTGCGAGTTAACGCACCTTGACTAAGAAGCCCATCTCGCGCTCTGAGTGGCTCATCGTCGTGGCCTCCTGTGCCGCAGCCTCCATCATCGCGATCCTCTGGAGCTGGCGCAACAACGCCATGCTCAACTACGGCGACGCCGTTGCCCATCTGCACATTGCGCGCCGCGTCCTCGATGCGCACCAGCCGCGGCTTACCGAACTCGGCTCCGTCTGGTTGCCTCTGCCACACCTGCTGCTGATTCCCTTCGTGCAGGTTTATAGCTGGTGGGCCAGCGGATGGGCAGGCGTCATTCCCTCGGCGCTCGCTTATCTTGCCGCCTGCGCGGGAATTTATCGTCTCGCCCGCCACTGGCTCGCGCCCGCTCCATCGGCTCTCGCTCTGGCCTTCTTCGCGCTCAATCCCAACCTGCTCTATCTCCAAACCACGGCCATGACCGAGCCGCTCTTTATCTGCGAGATGGTCTGGGTTGCGGTCTGGCTGGTGGAGTGGCGCGCCTGTTTGGACTTCGACCCCAAAAAACTCCACCGCCTGAACTGGTGGCTCGCGCTGGTCCTCGTAGCCGCCGTCTTCACGCGTTATGACGGCTGGATCATGGCTCTCGTCGCCTGGACGAGCATGGGCCTCGCTCTCGCCCGTCGCCGCCGTCTGCGCTCCCTCAGCTTCTGGATTGCCAGCGTCCTTCTCATCGCCGCGCCAATAGCGTGGTTTGTTTACAATTCCGTCAACTTCGGCGATTGGCTTTACTTCCTGCGCGGCCCATATTCCGCCAAAGCCATCGAGATTCGCACCTCCGTGCCGGGATTTCCTCCGCATCCCGGCTGGCACAATCCCTGGGTTGCGCTCGTTTTTTACATCAAGGCCGCGGAGTTGGACGCCGCCGCTCTGGCCTGGGGCAACACTCTGCTGACGCTGAGCCTGCTGGGAACGGCCTGGGCCTGGCTCACGACGCGCAAGCGTGCATTCACTTGGGCGCTCCTGCTCTGGTTTCCTGCCGCGTTCTATACGTATGCAGTGTCGTACGGCTCGGTCCCCATTTTCTTGCCCATCTGGTGGCCGCACTCCTGGTACAACCTGCGCTATGGAATGGAGCTTCTGCCGGCCTTTGCGCTGGGGCTGGGCTTTGCAGCGCAATTTGCACTCTCCACTGTCGATGAGTTCAAGCCGCGCGCAGTTAATCCATGGTGGGAGCGATGCGCGGCGCTCGCTTTATTTGCGCTGATTGCTCTGAACGTCGGTCAAATGCTGCGCGAGCGTCCGCAGGTCTATGTCGAGGGAACCAAGATCATCGAGGCGCGCCGGCCCTACGATGAGCATATTCCTCTCGCGTTGCGCGCATTGCTGGCCGAGCGGCCTGGTGGCGTGGTGCTGATGGACACCTCGGTTTATCCGGAGATCGTCGCCTTCACCGGCATTCCCCTCCGCCAGACCATCAACGAAAGCGATCTGGAGGTCTACCGCGCCGCGCTGGCCGCGCCCGCCGCGCACGCCGCCATCGTCCTGGCCTTCGACGGCGACGAGATCGACCGCGCGGTGCACGCGCATCCTGACGGTTTGACGATGCTTTGGCGCATTATGTTTAAGGGCCAGCCCTCGGGGACGATTTACGTCTCCGGTACTCCTGTTGCAAACAGCCCGCCTATCCCGGGCAAAGCGGTGATAGCATCGCCAATAGAAGCGAGATGAGCATGACACTGGCACAGTTCGCGCAACCTTTTGACTTTGACCGCCTGCAGCAGATCGTGGTGGTCAATGGCGCCATCGGCCGTCTGCTGGTGGCCTGTCTGCTGGGCGGAGCCGTGGGCCTGGAGCGGGAGTTCAATCACAAGGCCGCCGGCGTGCGCACCAACCTGCTGATCTGCATGGGCGCAGCCTTTTTCACCCTGCTTTCGGCGGTGCTGGCTGGCGACGCCAACCCCGACAAGGGCCGCGTGGCCTCGAACATCGTGCAGGGTATCGGATTCCTTGGCGCGGGGCTGATCCTGCACAACCGCAGTCGGGTCAGCGGACTGACCAGCGCCGCCAGCATCTGGGTGGTCGCCTCCATCGGCATGGCCTGCGGCGCGGGACTCTATGCTGCCGCCGTGGTAGCCGCCATCATCGTCATCGTGGCGCTGGAGGCGGTGGGCTTTCTGGAGCGGCGCGCCAATTTGAAGGCCTATCCGCTGGTCTATGAGGCGCGCGGCAGCGACCAGACACGAATGTTGGAGTCGATTCTGCAAGCGATGGACAAAGCAGGCCAGCGGCTGACGGGCGTCGGTCACGACTCCATCGGCGATATGCAGCGAGTGAGTTTTTCCCTCTCCGCGACCAGCAAGCAACATGAGCGGCTTCGCGGAAAGCTGCTCGATAAACCGGGCATCGACGCGCTGTTCACCTACCGCGATCCGGAGGAAGATTGATTCCCTTTACCAAAGCTCACGCTTGCGGCAACGATTTTTTGATCGTGACCGAAGAAGCCGCTCAGGGCCGCGATCCGGCGGAGCTGACGCGGCGGCTGTGCGCGCGCAACTCTGGCGTAGGCGCCGATGGCGTCGAGTTCTTTGCATGGACCGGCCCCAACTCCGGCCGCATCCGCCTGCACAATGCCGACGGCTCCATCGCCGAGATCAGCGGCAACGGCACGCGCTGCGTGGCTGCATGGATGGCGCGCGAACGCGGCCTTCATCCCGGCGATAAGCTGCGCATCGAGACCGACGCCGGGCTGCGCCTCTGCCACGTCAATGCGCTGAAAACGGATGGAGCGTTTACCGTGGAAGTAACCTCCGGCATGGGCGTTCCATCATTCGAACAACGCACGGTCAAGCTCCCGGAACAATATGCGGAGTGGGGTCTTCGACTGTGCGGACAAGGCCGTATCGAACCATCGAAGTCAGAAGCGGAGATTGCGATTCGCGGTTTGTTTGTTTCCATGGGAAACCCACATTTCGTTCTTTGCATGAACGATGCAATGCTCCAAAAATGCGGGCACACCTGGAGTGAGTTGGGTGCTGAAATTTGCTTCCATCGCGACTTTCCTAGCCAGACGAACGTTGAGTTTGTGCAAGTTACAAGCCCCAACGAAATCGAGATTCGCATCTTCGAGCGCGGCGTCGGCCCCACCTATTCTTCCGGCACCGGCACTTCGGCTTGCGCTACTGCCGCCATCGCCTTGTACGGCTGCCAGTCTCCGCTCACCGTCGTTGCTCCCGGCGGAGCGCAGACCGTCGAGTGGGACGGCCCCGGCGCAGAGTTGCGTCTCACCGGGCCCGCATCGCTGGTTGCCCGCGGCGAGGCTTGGCCGGCATGATCGCGCTGCTCAAACGACTTCAACACATACAGGCGGAAGGTTTCGCATGATCTTCTATCTCATCTTCATGGCTACCATGGTCGTCACTGGAATTCCCACGGCGATCCTTTTCATTCCCTGGTGCGCAATCACAGGCAACGTGTTGCCGCTCTACAAGGGTACGCGCTTCATGCTCTCCAGCAGTTGCTGGATGGCCGGCGTCCGCTTCCACGTCACCGGTTTGGAGAACATCCCCCACGACCGGGCGTGCATCTTCATGTCCAACCACGTCTCCAACCTGGACCCGCCCGCGCTGATCTCGCTGATTCCGGGCCGCACCTCGGCCTTCATGAAACGCTCGCTGATGAACCTGCCCATCCTGGGAACCGGCTTCAAGCAGGGCGACTTCATCGCCGTCGACCGCTCCGGCAGCCCTGCGGACGCGGAAAGAAGTGTGAACGAAGCTAAACGCGTATTAGCCAAGGGCGTACACATGACCACCTTTGTTGAAGGCACCCGCTCGCCGGATGGCCGCATGCTGCCCTTCAAGAAAGGCCCGTTCTTCCTGGCCATGGGTTCCGGAGCGCCGTGCATCCCGGTCTCCATCCACGGCACGGAGACCATCCAGGGCAAAGGTAGCTTGCGCATCAAGCCCGGCACCGCGCACGTCGTCTTTCATCCGCCCATCGACCCGGCCGGCTTTGCCACGCGCGAGCAGCTGATGCAGGCGGTTCGCTCTGCCATCGCCTCCGGCCTGCCGGAGTGGATGCGATCATAGAGAACCCTCATGATTATCTCGCTTCTCGTATTCGTCACCATTCTCGTTTTGAGCCTTCCCTCGGCGGTGGTCTTTATTCCGCTGGCCGCTCTAACCGGCGACATACGCCCGCTCTACAAGGTCACCTGCCTGATCGTCGGCGCCGGCTTCTGGGTAGCAGGCATCCGCATCCGGGTTGCCGGGCGGGAGTTGGTTCCCGTCGGCCGTGCCTGCATCTTCATGGCCAACCACGTGTCGTACCTCGATGCGCCGGCCCTGATCCCGCGCATTCCGGGGCGCACCTCCGCCTTCACCAAGCGCTCTGTCTTCAAGCTGCCCATCTTCGGCTACTGTCTCAAGCTCGGCGAGTACATTCCCGTGGACCGCACCGGCAAAAGAACCAGCGCGGAAGCCAGCGTGGCCCAGGCCGGACGGCTGCTGGCCAAGGGCCTCCACATCACCACCTTCGTTGAGGGCAGGCGCTCCGGCGACGGCCGCATGCAGCCCTTCAAGAAAGGCCCCTTCTATCTCGCCATGCAAACCAGCGCGCCCTGCATTCCGGTTTCCATCTACGGCACTGAAACGATGATGGCCAGGGGCAGCTTTGCCATCAAGCCGGGCACGGCGCACATCATCTTCCATGCGCCCCTCTATCCGCGCGACTATGCCACGCGCGAGGAACTGTCAGAAGCCGTGCGCGCGATCATCGCCTCCGGCCTGCCGGAGTGGATGCGAGCATAAGTTCCGGTCAGATTAGGCTTACTAAGAATGGGAATGAGTTTATATAGCCCAAGTTTTCCACAGAAATCCGCGGTAAATACGGGGCACACAGCATTCAATAAATAAAGATATTGCGTCTGCAGTTTGTTTATACTGTTAAAATGCCGAGATAGTATTGGAAACCTCGGTTGAATGTCCATCCATTTGGGCATTCGTTCATCGCAGAATGTTCAGTTCTCACCGTAACAAGAGGAAAGACCATGAAGATTCTAGAGCGTGTTTCATAAATAGGTACGGCCTCAAGTTAAGCACTTACCTGTGAGGCGGATGCAGTGTTGAGCTTCTGTTATGAAGAAGCGGCAGAAGCTATTGACCGACAAACAGTGGGAAC